>Ga0326597_10005523_pt1 | contig 17515 bp, 14 predicted proteins | sample RVTome_12_FD_203789 | JGI IMG/M metagenome (GOLD analysis project Ga0326597, IMG submission 203789) | Soil microbial communities from uranium-contaminated site in the Upper Colorado River Basin, Wyoming, United States - RVT100D185 | ecosystem: Environmental > Terrestrial > Soil > Contaminated >... | reverse complement strand
CTGGAGCAATTGACGCTCGTCAGCCTGGACCGAGACGGATGCGAGCGTTTCGATCTCACCCCTGCCGACCGATGGCGCTTCTGGCGCAGGCCGCGCCCGCTTGCCAGCTATTGCGCGTCATGAGCGCGGCCGCCAATTGGGTCGCCCGCATCGCTCCGCCCGATGCGATCAAGCAACTTATCGGCGCCGGCCTGCATCCGCTGCTCGCGCGCGTCTGCGCCGCGCGCGGCATCAGCTCGCCTGAAGAACTTGCGCACGAGCCCGACCGGTTGGTCGCGCCCGAGCGCATGCACAACCTTTTGCGAATGGCGCAGATACTCGCGGACGCGATCGCCGCCGGCAAGAAACTTCTGATCGTCGCCGATTACGACGCCGACGGCGCCACCGCGTGCGCGGTCGGGCTGCGCGCGCTGCGCGCCTTCGGCGCCGCGGTCGACTACCTCGTTCCCAACCGCTTCGAGTACGGCTACGGACTCACGCCCGAGATCGTGCGCCTGGCACACGAGGTCAAGCAGCCCGACATCCTGATCACGGTCGACAACGGCATCGCCAGCATCGACGGTGTGGATGAGGCAAACAGGCTCGGCCTCGAAGTGCTGATCACCGATCACCATCTGCCCGGCGACGCGCTGCCGCAAGCCCGCTGCATCATCAACCCGAACCAGCCGGGCTGCGGATTCCCGAGCAAGAGCCTGGCCGGCGTCGGCGTGATGTTCTACCTTATGCTCGCGCTGCGCGCCGAGTTGCGCTCGCGCGGCGCGTTCGGCACGGGAACCGGCCCGAAACTCGCCGCCCTGCTCGACCTCGTCGCGCTCGGCACCATCGCCGACGTCGTGCGGCTCGACCAGAACAATCGCATCCTCGTGCACCAGGGATTGGAGCGCATCCGCGCCGGGCGCGTGCAGCCCGGCGTGGACGCGCTGTTGCGCGTCGCGGGACGCGACCCGCGCCGGGCCGCCGCCTACGACCTCGCCTTCGTGGTGGCACCGCGGCTCAATGCCGCGGGCCGTCTGGCGGACATGGCGGTCGGCATCGAATGCCTCGCGACCGACGATGCGGCGCGGGCCGGGGCGATCGCCGCCGAACTTGACCGGCTGAATCGCGAACGCCGCGCGCTCGAAGCGGAAATGCAGGCATCCGCACTGGCGGCGATCGAAAGCCGCGACTACGGCGACAGCGCGAGCCTGTGCCTGTTCGATCCGACCTGGCACCCGGGCGTGGTGGGCATCGTCGCCGCGCGCATCAAGGACCGCTTCCACCGGCCGACCATCGCGTTTGCCCGGAGCGGAGAGGACGAGATCCGCGGCTCGGGGCGCTCGATCCGCGCCCTCAACCTGCGCGACGCGCTCGATCTCACCGCGAAGCGCCATCCCCGCCTGCTGGCCAGGTTCGGCGGACATGCCGCCGCGGCCGGGCTGACGCTGCGGGAATCGGATTTCAGCGCCTTCACCGCGGCGTTCGAGCAGACGGTGCAGCAGCTTCTCACCCCTGCGGATCTCGACCGCCGGATCGAGACCGACGGCTCGCTTCCCACGGCTCACGCCACGCTGGAGGCCGCCGACGCGCTCGAGACCGAGGTGTGGGGACAGGGCTTTCCGGCACCGCGCTTCGACGACCAGTTCGAGGTCGCCGAGCAGCGCGTGGTGGGCGAGCGGCACCTGAAGCTCAAGCTCGCCCGCGATGGGCGCAAGTTCGACGCGATGCTTTTTGGGCACAACGAGCCGCTGCCGCGCGCCATCCGCGCGGCCTACCGCTTCGGCATTAACGAGTTCAACGGCGCAAGAAACCTGCAACTCACCATCGAGTACTGGCATTCTATCTAGGCGGCTCTGCGATTTGCGTCACGCGAACCGGCTCGCGGCGCGCTTGTGTATAATCTTCTATTTCCTGTTTGACGGGTGCCATGGAAGCCGAACGCGTCAACATCATCGCCAAGCGGCTGCAGGACGTCGAACGGCGTGCTGCGGACTTGCGGAGGTATCTTTGACTTCGACGGAAAACGTACGCGGCTGGCCGAAGTCGTCAAGCTGACCGAAGACCCCGCGATCTGGAACGACAGCAAGCGTGCCCAGGACCTCGGCCGGGAACGAAAGTCGCTCGAGACGGTCGTGCAGCGCCTGAAGGAACTCGGCACGGAGCTGAGCGACGCGCAGGAGCTGTTCCAGATGGCGAAGGCCGAGCGCGACGATGCGACGCTGGAGGGCATCGCCACCGACGCCGAAAATCTCGAGTCAATCGTGGCGGACATGGAGTTCCACCGCATGTTCTCCAACCCCATGGATCCCAACAGCTGCTTCGTCGACATCCAGGCCGGGTCGGGCGGCACCGAGGCGCAAGACTGGGCGGGCATGCTCGAACGCATGTATCTTCGCTACTGCGATCTCAAGGGCTTCAAGGTCGAGGTGCTGGAGGAGTCGCCGGGCGAGGTCGCCGGTGTGAAAAGCGCCGCGCTCAAGGTCAGCGGTGACTACGCCTACGGCCACCTGCGCACCGAGAGCGGCGTGCACCGGCTGGTGCGAAAGTCGCCATTCGATGCGAACAGCCGCCGGCACACGTCCTTCGCCAGCGTATTCGTGTACCCGGAAGTCGACGAGACGATCGCAGTCGAGGTGAATTCCGCCGATCTGCGGATCGACACCTTCCGCGCATCCGGGGCGGGCGGGCAGCACGTGAACAAGACCGATTCGGCGATCCGCATCACGCACCTGCCCACCGGCATCGTGGTGCAGTGCCAGAACGACCGGTCGCAGCATCGCAACCGCGCCGAGGCGATGGCGATGCTCAAGTCCAGGCTGTACGACCTGGAAATGAGAAAGCGCAACGAGAAGCGGCAGGCGCTGGAAGACGCCAAGACCGACATCGGCTGGGGGCACCAGATCCGCTCGTACGTGCTCGACCAGTCGCGCATCAAGGACCTGCGCACCCACATCGAGAAGGGCAACACGCAGGCGGTGCTCGACGGCGAGCTCGACGATTTCATCAGCGCGAGCCTGAAGCAGGGCCTGTAGCCAGAGAGCCGCCATGGACGACCGGGAGCAGACCGCACCACAGGACACCAACAAGATCGTCGAGGAGCGCCGCGCGAAACTCGCCGCGCTGCGCCGCAAGGGCCCCGCCTTCCCCAACGATTTCAACCGCCAGCACTTCGTATCCGAAATCCTGGAGAAGCACGAAGAGGCGGACCGCGATGCTCTCGACATGAACCCGGTGCTGGTCAGGATCGCCGGCCGCATTGTGCTCAAGCGCGTGATGGGCAAGGCGAGCTTCGCGCAGCTGCAGGACATGAGCGGCCGCATCCAGCTCTACCTGACGGACAGCTTTCCCGGCAAGGAGCAGCACGAGGCGTTCAAGCATTGGGACATCGGCGACATCATCGGCGTCGACGGCGCGCTGTTCAAGACCAAGACCAACGAGCTGACGGTGCGGGTGCGCGGGCTGCGCCTGCTCACGAAGTCGCTGCGGCCGCTGCCCGAGAAGTTCCACGGGCTGACCGACCAGGAGCAGCGCTACCGGCAGCGCTACGTCGATCTCATCGTCAACGAGGACTCGCGCCTCACCTTCGTGCAGCGCTTCCGCATCATCCAGTCGATACGCAACTTCCTGATTGCGCGCCGCTACATGGAAGTCGAGACGCCGATGATGCAGCCGATCCCGGGCGGCGCCGCGGCGCGCCCGTTCATCACACACCACAATGCGCTCGACATGGACCTCTACCTCCGCATCGCGCCGGAGCTCTATCTCAAGCGCCTGCTAGTGAGCGGCTTTGAGAAGGTGTTCGAGCTGAACCGCAACTTCCGCAACGAGGGCATCTCGACCCGCCACAACCCCGAATTCACCATGCTCGAGTTCTACGTCGCGTACATGAACTACGAGTACCTGATGAGCTTCATCCAGCTCATGCTGAAGGAGATTGCCGAGGCCGTGCTCGGCACCGCCAAGATCGTCTACCAGGGAAACGAGATCGACCTCGGCCAGCGGTTCGAGCGCCTGACCATCGTCGACGCGGTGAAGAAATACCATCCGGGGTACGCCGACGCGCTCGCCGACCGCAACGCGCTCGCCGCGAAGTTGAAGGAGCTCGGCATCGCCCACAAGCCGAGCGACGGGATCGGCAGCCTGCAGCTGACGCTGTTCGAGAACACCACCGAGCAGGCGCTCATCCAGCCGACCTACATCATCGACTACCCGGCGGAAGTCTCGCCGCTTGCACGGCGCAAGGACAATAACCCCGAAGTGACCGAGCGCTTCGAGCTCTATATTGCCGGGCGCGAGATTGCCAACGGCTTCTCGGAGCTGAACGACCCGGAGGACCAGGCGCAGCGTTTCCTGGAGCAGGTAGAGCGGAAAGACGCGGGCGACCACGAGGCCATGCACTACGACGCTGACTTCATTCGCGCGCTCGAGTACGGCATGCCGCCCGCCGCAGGCGCCGGCATCGGCATCGACCGGCTGGTGATGCTGTTCACCGACAGCCCGTCGATCCGCGACGTGATCCTGTTCCCGCAAATGCGACCGGAATAAAGCGCCAAGGACATGTTGGACAGGATCAACAGGACTCAACGCGCAATCATCCAGCGCGTTTGAGCGATCGCGTAAGTGCTCCTGTCGATGAAGGGTTTCTGGAACCTATCTCAATAACGGGCGAATGCTACCGACCAGCAAGCCGTTGTGGCAGCCCTCCGCCAGGCGCGTATCGGACGCGAACCTGGCGGCTTTCATGCCCTTCGTGCGCGACCGCTACGGCGTCGAGGCGGCGGCCTACGCGGAGCTCTACGACTGGTCAGTCGAGGACCCCGAGCGCTTCTGGCACGCGGTGTGGCAGTTCTGCGGCGTCGTCGCATCCACGCAGGGCGACACGATTCTGGTCGATGGCAACCGCATGCCCGGCGCGCAGTGGTTCCCCGGTGCGCGCCTGAACTTCGCCGAGAACCTGCTGCAACGGCGCGACGGCGCGACGGCGATCGTGTTCTGGGGCGAGGACCGCGTGAAGAGCCGCGTCACCTACGCCGAGCTCTACGAGGAAGTGTCACGCTTCGCGCAGGCGCTGCGCGCCGCGGGGGTCGAGACGGGCGATCGCGTGGCCGCCTATATGCCGAACCTGCCCGGCACGGTGATCGCAATGCTGGCGGCGGCGAGCATCGGCGCCACCTGGTCGTCGTGCTCGCCCGACTTCGGCGTGCAGGGCGTGCTCGACCGCTTCGGCCAGATCGAGCCGAAAATACTCATCGCCGCCGATGGCTACTTCTACAACGGCAAGACGATCGATATTGTCGATCGTCTGAAAGAAATAGCGGCGCACCTGCCGTCGCTGCAAAAAGTGGTTGTCGTCCCCTACACGCAATGCGATCCCGATATTGGCGGAATCAGAGATTGCGCCAACGTGCACGAGTTCATGGCCCGCTTCCGGCCGCACGAGATCGCCTTCGAGCGCCTGCCGTTCAGCCACCCGCTCTACATTCTGTACTCCTCCGGGACGACCGGCGTGCCCAAGTGCATCGTGCACGGTGCGGGCGGCACGCTGCTGCAGCATCTGAAGGAGCACGTGCTGCACGTCGACCTCAAGCCGGGCGGCCGGCTGTTTTACTTCACGACCTGCGGCTGGATGATGTGGAACTGGCTCGTCTCGGCACTCGCCGCGCGCGCAACGGTGCTGCTCTACGACGGCTCGCCCTTCATCGACGGCGGCCGTATCCTGTTCGATTACGCGGAAGCCGAGCGCATGACCGTGTTCGGCACCTCCGCCAAGTACATCGACGCCATCGCCAAGGTCGGTCTCGAACCGCGCAAGACGCATGACCTCGGCGCGCTGAAAACGCTGCTCTCCACCGGCTCGCCGCTCTCCCCCGAGGGCTTCGACTATGTCTACCGCGCAATCAAGCGTGACCTGCAGCTGGCGTCGATCTCGGGCGGGACAGACATCATCTCCTGCTTTGCGCTCGGCAACCCGATCGGGCCCGTGTGGCGCGGCGAGCTGCAATGCCGAGCCCTCGGCATGAAGGTCGAAGTCTTTGACGACGACGGCCGGCCGCTGCGCGGCGAGAAAGGTGAGCTCGTGTGCACCGCGCCCTTCCCATCGATGCCGGTCGGCTTCTGGAACGACCCGGACGGCGCCAAGTACCGCGCAGCCTACTTCGAGAAATACCCCGGAGCCTGGTGCCACGGTGATTACGTCGAGCTCACCCCGCACGACGGGCTCATCATTTACGGCCGCTCCGATGCGGTGCTCAACCCCGGCGGGGTACGCATCGGCACCGCCGAGATCTACCGCCAGGTCGAGCGGCTCGACGAGGTCGTGGAAAGCATCGCCATCGGCCAGGAATGGGGCGACGACGTGCGCGTGGTGCTGTTCGTCAAGCTGCGCGATGGCCTGCTGCTCGACCAAGCGCTTGCCGACCGCATCCGGCGGCAGATTCGCGACAACACGACCCCGCGGCATGTGCCGGCAAAGGTGGTGCAAGTCGCCGACATCCCGCGCACCAAGAGCGGCAAGATCGTCGAACTGGCGGTGCGCAATACCGTGCACGGCCGCCCGATCAAGAACCTGGAGGCGCTCGCCAATCCGGAGGTACTGGAGTTTTACCGCGACCGGGCGGAGCTGCGGTCGTGACCCAAGTCACGGCCCGGATGAAAACACCCGTAAGGGCGCCTATCCGTTTGTAACGGGCTGCTTCGCCGCGACATTGTTCACGGCCCCCGCCGTGCCGCTTTGCTAGCATCGGTTCCGTCGACAGCGCCTGCTGTCAACCCAAGGAGCCAGGCATGGCAGACACCCAAGATCGCTTGAACCCCCTGGTCGTGGTCGCCGCGGCCTCAATCATCGTTTTCAGCGCGGTGGGCGTCGGCGTCATGACTGGCATCATTCCGAGCTCGTTTTCCAAGAGCGCGGAAAACGCGGCGGCCAGCGCGCCGGCCGCAGCCAAAAAAGCAACGGCTGCTCAGGCACCCAAAAAGGCGGTTGTGCGCGAAGCAGCGGAGGAGTCCAGGAAGCCCGCCCAGGTGGCAGCGTCCGAACCGGCGAAACCCGCGGTTTGCGTGAATTGCGGCCGTGTCGAGGCGATCGATGTCGTCGAGCAAAAAGGTGAAGGCACCGGTCTCGGCGCGGTTGCGGGCGGCGTCATCGGCGGCGTGCTCGGCAATCAAGTCGGCCGCGGTAGCGGTCGCAAGATTGCAACGGTTGCCGGTGTCGCCGGCGGCGCCTACGCCGGCCACGAGATCGAAAAGTACGCCAAGGCCGCCAGGCGCTACGACGTTACGGTGCGACTGGACAATGGCGCGCTGCGCAGTGTCCCCTATGACACCGAGCCCGGCTTCCGCATCGGCGACAAGGTCAAAATCGTCAACGGCTTACTGGTCAGCGGCTGAGCGCAGCAAGATTTCAGGAAGCCGCGCTTGAACCTCATCGCGGGCCAAGTGCGCGGCGTTGCCGCGATGATCGAGCAGGACCGCCGCTGCGTCGACGTGCTGATCTTGCTCACCGGCAGCATGCAGCGCCTGCGCGGCTCCCGCAGCCCGCCCGCCGCGCCGGCTTCGCCCTGCGCACCGGCACGATAGCAATCTGCCGGAACATTTGGAACGTTTGGTAGATTGCTACCAGTTCCAGATCTGCCACCACGACGCATCCGCCCTGCTGCCGCCCTTGAGGAACCGGCTGTTGGGGAAGTTCTTGAGCATCACGCGCTCGGCGTCATTGCGCAGGTCCTTCATACCGAGCGCGTCGTAGGCCTGGACCATGATCAGCAGGCCCTCTTCGTTCGCCGGAGCCTGGGGGTAGGTCGTGAGCGAGCCCTGCGCGCGGTTGGCGGCCGCCACGTAGGCGCCGCGCTTCAGGTAGTACCGCGCAACGTGCACCTCGTGCGCGGCGAGCGCGTTGACCAGGTAATTCATGCGCTGGATCGAGTCCGGCGTGTACTTGCTGTCGGGCAACCGCGTCACCAGCTCCTTGAACGCGTAGAACGCCTCGCGCGCCGCCTTCGGATCGCGCTCTGACAAGTCCTGACCGCCAATGAAGCCGAGAATGCCGAGGTCCTCGTTGAAGTTGGCGAGCCCCTTCAGGTAATAGACGTAGTCGACGCTCGGGTGGTTGGGATGCAGCTTGATGAAGCGATCCGCCGCCGAAATCGCCAAGGCGGGATCCTGGTCCTTGAAGTGAGCGTAGGCGACCTCGATCTGGGCCTGCTGGGCAAACCGGCCGTAGGGGTAGCGCGCTTCTATTTTCTCGTAGAGCTTGATCGCCTCCTGATAGCTGCGCTCGTCCAACTGTGTGCGTGCCTCCGCATAGAGTTTCGCCGCCGACCAGCCGCGCGTCTCGTCGACGTCTCCGGGAAACAGCGCGCAGGCGCCGACGAGCCAGCCTGCCGCGAGCGCCGCGATTACCGTTAAACTATTGCGTATCATGAAGAATCCTACAGGCAGCGCGGATTATAGCCCAAACCCCGCCGACCCGGACCCGGTCGATCTGACCGTGCCGGCCGAGTGCGCGGGATTGAGATTGGACCAGGCGCTCGCCCGATTGTTGCCCGCTTTTTCGCGCAGCCGTCTGACCGGCTGGGTGCGTGCAGGCCGCGTCACGCTCGACGGGCGCCCGGTGCCCGCGCGCCAGAAAGTCTGGGGCGGCGAGCGTATCCACCTCGCGCCCGAGCTTGGCCCGCGCGAGCTCGCGTTTGGCGCCGAGGACATCCCGCTCGACATCGTCTACGAGGACGAGACCCTGCTGGTGGTGAACAAACCCCCGGGGCTGGTCGTGCATCCCGGCAGCGGCAACTGGCGGGGAACGATGCTGAATGCGCTACTCATGCACGCGCCACAGCTCGCGCAACTGCCGCGCGCGGGCATCGTCCACCGGCTCGACAAGGACACCAGCGGCCTGCTGGTGGTGGCAAAGACGCTGCCCGCGCACGCCGAGCTCGTGCGCCAGCTGCAGGCGCGCAGCGTCACCCGCGCCTACCTCGCAGTGGTTCACGGGCACGTCGCGCGCAAAGGCAAGGTCGATGCGCCAATCGGGCGGCACCCGAGCGCCCGCACGAGGATGGCCGTGGTCGCACGCGGCAGGCCCTCAATCACGCACTTCGACGTGATCGAGCACCTTGCCGGCGCAACGCTGCTGCGCTGCCGGCTCGAGACCGGCCGCACCCACCAGATCCGCGTGCATCTCGCCTCGATCAAGCACCCGTTGATCGGCGACGCGGTCTACGGCCGCAAACCTGCCTCTGCCGCGCCTGCATTCAGGCGCCAGGCGCTGCATGCGGAACGGCTCGAACTCGTGCACCCGATGATGCAGCACGACGTGGGCTGGCGCGCCGAGCTGCCCCGCGACATGCGCGATCTCATCGACGCGCTGCGCGAGAGCGCATGACCCATCCCGACTGGATCGTTCCCGACTGGCCGGCGCCGCCCAACGTGCGCGCGCTCATCACCACGCGCGCCGGCGGCGCGAGCCGTGGTGCGTACGCAAGCTTCAACCTGGGGCTGCGCTGCGGCGACGAGGAGGCGGCTGTGAGCGAGAACCGCGCGCGCCTGCACGGCACCTTGCCGCAGGCGCCGAAATGGCTCGCCCAGGTGCACGGCGCCACCGTAGTCGAAGCCGACGGGCTCGATCATGTCCCGGCGGCGGACGCGAGCGTCGCGCGCGCGCCCGGCACGGTGTGCGCGGTGATGATTGCCGACTGCCTGCCGGTGCTGCTGTGTGACGCTGCCGGCACCACCGTATCCGTCGCGCACGCTGGCTGGCGCGGGCTCGCCGCCGGCGTGATCGAAAACACCGTCGCCGCCATGGGTGTTGCCCCGGACGAGCTCGTCGCCTATCTCGGCCCCGGCATCGGCCCGCGCGCCTTCGAGGTCGGCGCCGACGTGCGCGATGCCTTCGTCGTACGCGACGATGCCGCGGCCGGCGCCTTCGCCCCGGTACACGCGGGCAAGTGGCTGGCCGATCTCTTCAGCCTCGCGCGCCGGGCGCTCGCCCGCGCGGGGGTCGATCGCGTCCACGGCGGCGGCTTGTGCACCTACACCGACGCGGCGCGATTTTTCTCCTACCGCCGGGACGGAACGACCGGGCGCATGGCCGCGCTGATCTGGCGCGATCGCTGAAGGAACCCGGGAGCTGACCGCAGCAAATCCCGTATAATTCGTCGCTTCGCCCGCGCACGCGGGCGCAGACCTTCCCGCCGAACCACCATGACCGTTCTCACCTGGATCATCGCCGCCACTGTGTTGGGCGGGGTGCTTTCCGTCATCGCCGCCGCCGCGTTCGCGCTGAACGCCAAACCCGAGCGGATTCCCGTCCTCATCAGCTACGCGGTCGGTGCGCTCCTCGGGGCAGTGTTCCTCGATCTGCTGCCCCACGCGTTCGCCCGGGCGGACAGCCTGGAGAAGGCGGGGGCGACCATTCTGATCGGCCTGCTGCTGTTTTTCGTGCTGGAGAAGCTCGTGCTGTGGCGCCATTGTCACGTTGAGCAGTGCGAGGCGCACGACCCGCCGCTGCCGCGGCACGATCACGGCCGCAGCGGCGCGATGATCATGATCGGCGACACCTTCCACAATTTCGTCGACGGCATCCTCATCGCGGCCGCCTTCCTCGCCGACGTGAAGCTCGGCATCGTCACCTCGCTTGCCATCATCGCCCACGAAGTGCCGCAGGAAGTCGGCGACTTCCTGATCCTGCTGCATTCCGGCTACGCGAAGACCAAGGCGCTGCTCTTGAACATGCTCTCCTCCGCGGCGATGATCGCGGGCGGCATCATCGCCTACTTCGCATTGCACGCAATGGAGCAGTGGATACCGGCGCTGCTCGGGCTCGCGGCCGCCAGCATGATCTACGTCGCGGTCGCCGATCTGATACCCGGACTGCACCGCCGGCCCGAGTTGCACGCCACCGTGCAGCAGGTGGTGTTGATCGCGCTCGGCGTCGCGACCATCTGGCTCGTCGGCGAGATTGCCCACTCCCCCGCCTAGGAGTTTGTCCGCGTCGGGTCCGACGAACTCCCAGGCCGCGCGATTCACGCCCGCGGCCGGGCATGCTATCGTTGATTCGTTCCCGGCGCGCCGGCTGCCTGCTTCCCCGTGATATGGCCCGCGCGCCATCGGGGCACAGCGCGCCAGAAAGCCCGCAATGAACGACAATATCCACGACGCGACCGATGCGCTGAACGCGCTCACGCGCCAGCTCTTCGATGGCATGGCGCAGCCGGTCGCCCAGGGCGCCGGCTTCGATACCGCCGAAATGGCGAAATCGCTCGCTGCCGGGCTCGCGCAGGACCGGGAGCGCTGGCTGGAACTCCAGACGCGCTACTATGAGAAGCAGCTTGCGCTGTGGACGAGCTTCTTCTCTCCGGAAGCCCCGCCGGAACGCGAACCCGTGGTGGCGCCCGAAACCACCGACCGGCGTTTTCGCGGCGCCGAATGGCGCGAGCCGTACTTCAACTACCTGATGCAGTCGTATCTCATCGGGGCGCAATGGTTGACCGAGCTCGTCGACGGCGCCAAGCTCGAGCCGCACAGCAAGAAGAAGCTCGCCTTCTTCTCGCGGCAGATCATCGACGCCATGTCCCCGACAAATTTTCCCTGGAGCAATCCCGAGGCGCTCAAGCTCGCCACGGAAACCCAGGGCGACAGCCTCGCGCGCGGCATGCGCAATCTCGCCGCCGACATGAAGAAAGGACTGGTCTCGATGACCGACGAGACCGCGTTCGAGGTCGGCCGCAACCTCGCGATCACCCCAGGTGCCGTCGTGTTCGAAAACGACTTCATGCAGTTGATCCAGTACCGCCCCGCGACCGATGCAGTCTACGAGCGGCCGCTCGTGATGGTGCCGCCGTGCATCAACAAGTACTACATCCTCGACCTGCAGCCGGAAAACTCGTTCGTGCGCCACATCGTGGACGAAGGGCACACCGTGTTCATGGTCTCGTGGCGAAACATGCCCGGGGCGATGGGCCGCGCGAGCTGGGACGATTACCTGACGCACGGCGTGATCAAGGCGATCGAGGTCACGCGCGGAATCTGCGGCACGCCACAGGTGAACACCCTGGGCTTTTGCGTGGGCGGCACGCTGCTCGGCGCCGCGCTCGCCGTGCTGCGGGCGCAGGAGCGCAGCCTCGCCTCGAGCCTGACGCTGCTCGCGACCATGCTCGACTTCTGCGACACCGGGGAGCTATCCGTCTTCGTCGACGAGGCCTACGTGCGCAAGCGCGAGCAGGACTTCGCCGCGGGCGGTCTGCTCCACGGTCGCGAGCTTGCGCTGACCTTCGCCAGCCTGCGCGCGAACGACCTGATCTGGAACTATGTCGTCAACAATTACCTCAAAGGGAAAACGCCCGACCCGTTCGACCTGCTCTACTGGAACGCGGACAGCACCGATCTGCCGGGCGTGATGTACGCGTACTACGTGCGCAACATGTACCTGGAGAACAACTTGCGCGTGCCGGGCAAGCTTCAGATGTGCGGCGTGCCGGTGGACCTCGGGCGCGTCGATATGCCGGCCTACGTACTCGCGACCCGCGAAGACCATATCGTGCCCTGGCAGACCGCCTACGCCAGCACGCGGCTGCTCCGGGGTAGAATTGATTTTGTCCTGGCGGCGAGCGGCCACATCGCCGGCGTCATCAACCCGGCGGCGAAGAACCGCCGCAGCTACTGGCTGAACGACCGGCAGCCCGAGGACGCTGCCGAATGGCTGGCCGGGGCGGTATCACACCCCGGCAGCTGGTGGCGGCACTGGAGCCGCTGGCTCGCGGCGCACGGCGGCGGGAAGATTCCCGCCCGCGCGGCTCTGGGCGGCGGAGGCTACGGCGAGATCGAGCCCGCGCCTGGCCGCTACGTAAAGCAAAAATGCAGCCAGACCAATTGAGGTTTGCCGTGCGCGCGGCACGCGGCGAATCTTGCGAAAACTAACCGCGTAAAGGAGAGAAAAATGGCACAACGTGTGGCCGTAGTGACCGGAGGAATGGGCGGCATCGGCGAGGCGATCTGCGTGCGCTTGGCACAGGCCGGTTACAAAGTCGTCGCGACATACTCGCCGGGCAACAAGAAAGCCGACCAGTGGGTCGCCGACATGAAGAAACAGGGGCACGAGTTCTACGCCGTGCAGGTTGACGTCACGAGCCTCGAGTCGTGCCAGCAGGCCGCAGCAAAGATCCAGTCGGATGTCGGACCGGTCGACATCCTCGTCAACAACGCCGGCATCACCAAGGACGCATCCTTCCGCAAGATGGACAAGGTGGCGTGGGACGCCGTCATGAAGACCAACCTCGACAGCGTATTCAATATGACCAAGCCCGTCATCGACGGCATGGCCGACCGCGGCTGGGGCCGCGTCATCAACATCTCCTCGGTGAACGGCCAGAAAGGCGCCTTCGGGCAGACCAACTATTCCGCCGCCAAGGCGGGCATGCACGGCTTCACCAAGGCGCTCGCGCTCGAGTACGCGCGCAAGAACGTCACGGTAAACACCATCTCCCCGGGCTATATCGGGACCAAGATGGTGCTCGCGGTGCCGAAGGACGTGCTCGACACCAAGATCATTCCCCAGATTCCGGTCGGCCGCCTCGGCAAGCCGGAAGAAGTCGCGGCGCTGGTTGCCTATGTTTGCTCCGACGATGCGGCGTTTCTAACCGGCTCCAACCTCGCTATCAACGGCGGGCAGCACATGTTCTGATCGCACACAACCGAAGGTCCTGCGGACCTTTGGTTGGACGCCGGGCCGTTTTGAGGTCCGGCGGTCCCGAGCCGGATTGGGGCGAGGGATGCGCGGATCACCTTAAGGTGATCCGCGCACAAAAAAAAGCCCCCCGGTCTTACCCGGTGGGCTAGCCTTTGTCCTTAGGAGGAGGATCGTTGCAACCCGTGACGCGCCATCCCGGCCTCACGGCCATACCGGCTAGGCGCGCTTCTTCGCCTTGCCTTTCGCCTTGCCTGTCGCCTGGGCAATCGCCCGGTTGGCCGCCGACTTGACGTTGGCGTCTGCCGTTTCCGCAACCTGCTTCGCCACTTTCGTCAACGCCTCGACCATCTGGTTGGTCGCCGCCATGCTCTGCTTGACCACCGCTAGGGCCGGCTCGGCTCCGGCTGGTGCCGACTTCGCTGCTTCCTTCACGAGCTGAGCAAGTTCCCGGTTGAACTCGGCATAGCGGCTTTCCATGATCTTGCCGATCTCCGACTGCGCCTTGGCGGCGACGTCGCAAACGCTGCGCGAGTAAGCGCCCATCTGCTCCAGTCCATGCCCGAGCGCAGTGGTGCGCATCGCGGCCAGCTGCTGCGGGTCCTTCGCGTCGGCCAGCGATTGGCTCTGCGCCAGGCCGCCATCGAGCACCGCTCGCGTGGTTTCCATCTGCAGCCGCGCCAGCTTCTCCATGCTGTCCATCGATACCGTGGCAAGCGCCAAGGCGGCCTCAATCGCGCCGCGGTTCAGTTGCGTCAGTTGTTCAGGGGCTTTGTTCATCGTCGTCTCCGGTCGTTGGGGGGTAGTTCACATGAACCACCGTGTTGTTGCATTGCACCATTACAATATAGGAGTGGAGAAACGCGAAGTCAAGACATTTGTATTGCGTCGCACCATGCAGTCGGGCATAAATACAGCGCATTGATTTAACGATATATTTCAACCTGTTAGATTGCAACGCAGCACCAGTTCTGAAATAATAGCCGTCTCGCCACCTCCCGGGGCTCGCCATGGCACAGCAGGTCAGGACCATCAAGAAGTACCCAAATCGGCGCCTTTATGACACAGAAACAAGCAGTTACATAACCCTAGCGGATGTGAAGAAGCTGGTGCTCGACCATATCGACTTCAAGATCGAGGATGCCAAGACCAAGGAAAACCTGACCCGCGCTATCTTGCTGCAGATCATTCTCGAGGAAGAGACCGCCGGCGCACCGATGTTCTCGAGCGACATGCTGTCGCAGATCATCCGCTTCTACGGCAACGCCATGCAGGGCATGATGGGCAGCTACCTTGAGAAAAACATCCATACGTTCATCGACATCCAGAAACGGCTGCAGGACCAGTCGCGCCAGATGTACGGCCAGAACCCGATGCTCAACTCCGAGGCCTGGACCGAGTTCGTCAAGATGCAGGGCCCGGCGATCCAGAGCCTGATGGGACGCTACCTTGAGCAGAGCGCCTCCGCCTTCCTCGAGATGCAGAACCGGCTGCAGCAGCAGACCCGCAATATTTTCACCAACTTCCCCTTCCCCGGCTTCGGCGGCGCCACGCCGGGTGCCCCGGACGAACCCGCCAGCGGCGACGACAAGGAAGGCGGCGAGAACAAGGGCTGAGCGCCTCCGCGCCAGCCGCGCAGGATCCCCATCCGGCAGTGCCCAAGTCCTCACCCAAGGTCGGCTTCGTCTCGCTTGGCTGTCCCAAGGCGCTGGTCGATTCCGAGCGCATCCTGACCGAACTGCGCGCCGAAGGCTATCTCGTCTCGCACTCCTACGGCGACGCGGACCTCGTCGTCGTCAACACCTGCGGTTTCATCGATTCCGCGATCGATGAGTCGCTCGATGCGATCGGCGAGGCGCTCGCCGAAAATGGCAAGGTGATCGTCACCGGTTGTCTCGGCGCCAAGGGCGACATCGTGCGCGAGACGCACCCGCGCGTGCTGGCGGTGACCGGTCCGCATGCGACCGATGAAGTGATGCGCGCGGTGCACGCGCACCTGCCCAAGCCGCACGACCCGTTCTCCGACCTGGTGCCGCCGCAGGGCGTCAAGCTCACCCCCAAGCACTATGCGTATCTCAAGATCGCCGAAGGCTGTAACCACCGCTGCACCTTCTGCATCATCCCCTCGATGCGCGGCGCCCTCGTGAGCCGGCCGATCGGCGAAGTGCTGCAGGAAGCCGAAAACCTGGTGAAGGCCGGCGTGAAGGAACTGCTGGTCATCTCGCAGGACACCAGCGCCTACGGCGTGGACATCAAATACCGCACCGGCTTCCATCATGGGCGCCCGGTGAAAACGCGCATGACCGGGCTTGTCCGCGCGCTGGCCGACATGGGCGTGTGGGTGCGGCTGCACTACGTCTATCCGTACCCGCACGTCGACGAGGTCATTCCGCTGATGGCCGAGGGCAACCTCCTGCCTTACCTCGACGTGCCGTTCCAGCACGCGAGCCGGCGCATCCTCAAGCTCATGAAGCGCCCGGCCAACGCCGAGAACACGCTCGAGCGCATCCGCGCCTGGCGCGCCGCCTGCCCCGAGATCACCATCCGCAGCACCTTCATCGTCGGCTTCCCGGGCGAGACCGAGGCCGAGTTCGACGAGCTGCTCGCGTTTCTCGAGGAAGCCCGGCTCGACCGCGTCGGCTGCTTCGCCTACTCGCCGGTCGAGGGCGCCGCCGCCAATGCGCTGCCGGACCACGTGCCGGACGATATCAGGGAAGAGCGCCGCGCGCGCTTCATGCAGCTTCAGGAGCAGATTTCCACCGCGCGGCTGAAGAACAAAGTCGGCCGGACGCTCACCGTGCTGGTCGACGAAGTCAGCGACCACGAAGCGGTAGCACGCTCGAGCGCAGATGCGCCGGAGATCGACGGTACCGTGTTCATCCGCAGGTCAAAGGGCCTGAAGGCCGGCGAATTTGCCCGCGTGAAAGTCACCAAGTCCGACGCCCACGACCTGTGGGCGGAGCCCGCATAGTTCCGGCGGGCAACCGGCACTTGCCTGCACCCGCCGGCATGCCGAACCGCCTCAAGACCTGGGCGCAGAACCTCAAGTCGGAGCTGGTCGCGCTGCGGTTCGCATCGTGCTGCGCATGATTTGCGGTTGCGCGAGCCCCGAGTACACTCGAATCCAATGAGCCAGGAAAAACCATCCCGCCGCGGCCTGCTCGCGCGCCTCGTTCATCGTGGCAGCGACGAGCGCGGCACCGAGCAGGTCGCGGTGAAGGAATTCATTCTCGTCGCGGCCGCAGCGCTTCTCATCATCGGGCTCGCGTTCTGGCTGGCATCCCGCTTTGTGCGGCCGGCGCCGCCCGACGAATTCGTTATCGCGACCGGGGCCGAGGGCGGCGCCTACCATCTCCACGGCAAGCGCTACCAGGAACTGCTGGCGAAGGAGAAGATCCGCGTCGAGCCCGTCCCCTCCTCCGGCTCGGTCGACAACCTGAAGCGGCTCACGGAGAAGTCCGCCGCCGTCGCTTTCATTCAGGGCGGCGTCGGCAACGCGCTGGAACAGCCCGAACTGGTCACGCTGGCGGCGCTCTACTATGAGCCGCTGTGGATTTTCTACCGCGGCGATGAAGAACTGGCGCTCGTCACGCAGCTTGCCGGCAAGCGGCTCGCCGTCGGCCCCGAAGGCAGCGGCACCCGCGCTCTGGCATTCACCCTGCTCAACGCCGCCGACGCCGCGGGCAGTTCCGAGCGCCTGCTGCCGCTCGGCGGCAGCGCCGCCGCCGATGCGCTCGCGGCCGGACGCGTCGACGCCGCGCTCTTTGTCGCCGGGCCCGACGCGCCGGTCGTGCAGCGGCTGCTGCGCGAGCCGGGCGTGCGCCTGATGAGCCTCGCCCACGCCGAAGCGCTCGCCCGGCGCTT
>Ga0326597_10005522_pt1 | contig 17520 bp, 15 predicted proteins | sample RVTome_12_FD_203789 | JGI IMG/M metagenome (GOLD analysis project Ga0326597, IMG submission 203789) | Soil microbial communities from uranium-contaminated site in the Upper Colorado River Basin, Wyoming, United States - RVT100D185 | ecosystem: Environmental > Terrestrial > Soil > Contaminated >... | reverse complement strand
CCTGGCAGTAAGGACGGAGCGGAACTTGTCCGCCGCGGGCGGAGGTCCGTCCGCCCCCAAACCGATACTCTGCGGGTTGGAGAAGACCTCGTAGGGACAGAGCGGAACTTGTCTGTCGGAGCCTGCACGATGACCACGTACGCTGGGGGAGTGCAGAGGGGGCACGCCCCTCTGCCGGGGGTTTGGGGGTGTCCCCCAGCATCAACAACTTCTCAGGGTGGGCGGGTGGGAAGGAGTACCTTGAACTTGCGCTCCCTCCCTCCTTGACAGCCCAACGCCCGATTGCTAGCATGAAATGCGATTAGCACTCTCCCGCCGAGAGTGCTAATCGACTACAAGATGGAATCTAGCATGCTGACGGAACGCCAGGCCAGGGTCCTCGAGCTGGTCATCGGCGAGTACGTCGAGACCGCCAGCCCGGTCGGCTCACAGCACGTCCAGACCAAGTACCGCCTCGACGTCTCCTCCGCCACCATCCGCAACGATATGGCGGAGCTGGAGGAGGCCGGCTACCTGAGCCACCCCCACACCTCGTCCGGCCGCGTCCCCACCGAGAAGGGCTACCGCCATTACGTGGAGACGCTCATGCGCGAGGAGCAGCTCCCGTGGGAGGCCCAGCAGACCATCCGCCACCAGTTCCACCAGGTCGAGCGGGGGCAAGAGGCCTGGGTGCACCTGGCCGCGTCGGTCCTTGCGCAGGCGGTCGAGAACGCCGCCGTCGTCACGGCGCCCTGGACCAGCGTCTGCCGCCTCAAGCACCTCGAGCTGGTCAGCCTGCACGAACGCACCGCGCTGCTCGTGCTCGTCCTCGACCAGGCGCGGCTGAAGCAGCAGGTGCTGCTGCTGGACGAAGACCAGACGCAGGACGAGCTGACCGCCGTCGCCGGCCGGCTGAACGAAGCGCTCGGCGGCCTGTCGGCGTACGAGATCGTCTCCCACGCCGATGAGTTCGCCGGCGTGGAGCGACAGGTCGTCGACGAGCTGCTCGCGGTGATGCGCGGCGCCGACGTCGGCAACGCCGACGAGGCCTACCTCGACGGCCTGCGCCACGTCCTCGGCCAGCCCGAGTTCTCGCGCAGCGACCGGGCGCTCTCGCTGATGGAGCTGCTCGACGAGCGCAACCTGACGCGCGCCATCCCGTTGCGCGCGCTGGCGCAGCAGGGGATTACCGTCATCATCGGCGCCGACAACCCGCGCCTGGCCGAAGCCGGCGAGGCGATGCGCGCCTGCAGCGTCATCGTCAGCGCCTACGGCGAGCCCGGCGTCGCCTCGGGCGCGCTCGCCGTCCTCGGCCCGATGCGCATGCACTACCCGCGCACCATCTCGACCGTCCGCTACCTGGCCGGCGTGATGAGCGACCTGATGCGCCACTACGGCGAGTAAATCAACGACACGAGGTGTGATCTGGTGACGAACGACGAGCGCCAGGAGGGGGCTGCGGAGGACGCCGCGCCGGCCGCCTCCGGCACGCCCGCGACACAGGAAGAGCCCGCGGACCTCGACGGCTGGCGCGCGCGCCTGGCCGAGGAGGCGGCGAAGGCGCAGAGCTACCTCTCGAGCTGGCAGCGCGCCGCCGCCGACTACCAGAACCTGAAGCGGCGCATGGAGCAGGAGCGCTCCGAGGTCGGCCGCCTGGCGAACGCCTCGCTGGTCATCAACCTGCTGCCGCTGATCGATGACCTGGAGCGCGCGCTCCGCACCGTCGACACCAACCTCGCCGGCCTCACCTGGATCGACGGCATCTGGCTCATCTACCGCAAGTTCCAGGCCGTGCTCGAGAACGCCGGCGTGAAGGAGATACCTGCCGAAGGCCTGCCCTTCGACCCCAACGTCCACGAAGCGATCGGCGAAGCGCCCGGCGAAGAAGGCAAAGTCGTCTCCGTCGTCCAGAAGGGCTACGCCCTCGGCGACCGCGTCATCCGCCCCGCGATGGTGATCGTGGGGAAGGCGGACGCGGGAGGCGAGACGCGGGATGCGGGAGGCGGGGACTCGCAAGAGGACGTTACGGGATGACGCTCTTCGAGGTCTTCGTAAGCTACGAGACTTCGGAAGCGCTTCCTCTCGCGGACGTTGCTAAAGAGAGGTTCGCGAACGCCCGTCATGACGCTTACGTGTGGGCCCGCGATAAGACCGTTGGCGCCCTCATGTTCGCCGAGCTCGCGGCTCGAATCGACGAAGCTGCCCTGTTCTTCTACATCTGCACGTCCAAGAGCGGTACGACATGGCCACAGCGATGGGAGTTGAACAAGGCTCTTTACGAGAACAAGCCGATCGTTGGCGTTGCCTTGGACTGGAACCATGTGCCAAGCGAAGCACGACCCCTCATTGGTGAAGAGACGTCGCCGGAACGGTACGCTGCTTTCTGCGACCATGTAGCGCAGAACTTCGATCGGTACGTGAGAATGACAAAGAGGACGGCGTCTGCCCTGGACGATGGGGCTGCGCCGATCGAGGTTCTCGCGGCGGACGATATCAGGGGCGGCCCTGCTGAGGCGGCATCTTTGATGAAGAAGGGCGAGTCCGATGAACCGGCGTGACGAGCAAATCGCTGCGCTGCGGGAGCGAACGCAGCGCCTGCGGTCGGATCGCTTGATCGAGTTTGAGCGCCTCATACGTGAGGGCTATGAGTCGGAAAGCGTTGTTGAGAACATAGCTCGCGTCGTGGAGGAAAGGAATCGGACACCTTCCGATTTCCGGGTGTTGACCAACTCAGAGGCACGGCGCATTGGTCACTTCAATGATGACTCATACTACTGGGGGATGTACTGTACTCAGCTTGGCAGAAGTGTTGCGCACGGAGAGGAGAGATACATCTTCCAGGAGTTGCAGGCGGTACCTGACAGTGGGCTAAGCGTTTCAGCCAGCAACCCTTCTTTTGAAAAACTTGCAAGTGCTGTGGACCTGTTGCGCTCGCGAGGTTTCAACCCCGATACGCTTTGCGCTCCAATAGCGCTCTTCGTTCCGTTCGCTGGCGAGAGGCACAACATAAGCATCAATTGGAACGCCACTCCAAAGGAAGCGTTGCTCACGAACGGGGCCGGCCTAAAGCTCTTCTGGTCATCCGGAGCCGCACCGTTGGACAAGTTCGTGGTCCTGGATTCGTCTAGGATGACCTGGCGCTTCAAAGTTGATGCGCAAACCGGTGGCAGGCTCACCGTTGCAATAGGGGAGTCTACGATCGCCACGGGAGAACGCGCTGTAGTCTTCCTGGCCGAAACCGTCGCGAAGTTCGAGGTTGATCGCAATGCGGCTATGGCAGTGGCTCTGGATGGAGAACCATTGGATCCTGATGAGTATGTAAGACAGGAACAGCTGAGGTGAAGAACAACGGGACACAACATAACATCGTCACAAAGGCGATTTTGCAAAACGAAACCACCCTCGCTAGGAGGAAGGAACCATGGCTAGAGTAATCGGCATCGATCTGGGGACGACCAACAGCTGTGTGGCGGTCATGGAGGCGGGCGAGCCGGTCGTCATCCCCAACTCGGAGGGCGGCCGCGTCACCCCGTCGGTCGTCGCCATCAGCAAGACCGGCGAGCGGCTGGTCGGCACCGTCGCCAAGCGGCAGGCCGTCACCAACCCGCAGAACACCGTCTACTCGATCAAGCGGCTGATGGGCCGCAAGTTCGACGACGATGAGGTGCAGCGCGACCAGAAGCTGCTGTCGTACAAGATCCAGAAGGCCCCCAACGGCGACACCCTCGTCGTCATGGGCGAGAAGACGTACTCGCCCCCGGAGGTCTCCGGCATGATCCTGCAGAAGCTGAAGACCGACGCCGAGGCCTACCTGGGCGAGCCGGTCAGGGAGGCGGTGATCACCGTCCCGGCCTACTTCAACGACAGCCAGCGCCAGGCGACCAAGGACGCCGGCGCCATCGCCGGGCTCGAGGTGCTGCGCATCATCAACGAGCCGACCGCGGCCGCCCTCGCCTATGGCCTCGACAAGAAGCACGACGAGGTGATCGCCGTCTACGACCTCGGCGGCGGCACCTTCGACATCTCGATCCTGGAGCTGGGCGAAGGCACCTTCCAGGTGAAGTCGACCAGCGGCGACACCCACCTCGGCGGCGACGACTTCGACCAGCGCGTCATCGATTTCCTGGCCGACGAGTTCCGGCGCGAGCAGGGCATCGACCTCAAGCAGGACCCGATGGCCCTCCAGCGCCTCAAGGAGGCCGCGGAGAAGGCCAAGATCGAGCTCTCGACGGTGCTCCAGACGGAGGTCAACCTGCCGTTCATCACCGCCGACGCCTCCGGCCCGAAGCACCTGGCGATCACGGTCACGCGCGCCAAGCTCGAGCAGCTCGTCGGCGACCTCGTCGAGCGCACGCTCGAGCCGTGCAAGCAGGCGCTCACCGACGCCGGCGTCACGGCGGCCCAGGTCGACGAGGTCGTCCTCGTCGGCGGGCAGACGCGCATGCCCAAGGTGCAGGAGGTCGTGCGCGGCTTCTCCGGCAAGGAGCCGCACAAGGGCGTCAACCCGGACGAGGTGGTCGCCATCGGCGCCGCCATCCAGGCGGGCGTCCTCAAGGGCGAGGTGCGCGACGTCCTGCTCCTCGACGTGACCCCGCTCACGCTCGGCATCGAGACGCTCGGCGGCGTCGCGACTTCGATCATCCAGCGCAACACGACCATCCCGACCAGCAAGAGCCAGACCTTCTCGACCGCCGCCGACAACCAGCCGAGCGTCGAGATCCACGTCCTCCAGGGCGAGCGCGCCATGGCCGCCGACAACAAATCGCTCGGCCGCTTCATGCTCGATGGCATCCCGCCCGCCCCGCGCGGCCTGCCCCAGGTCGAGGTGACGTTCGACATCGACGCCAACGGTATCCTCAACGTCCGCGCGCAGGACAAGGCGAGCGGCCGCGAGCAGAAGATCACGATCACGGCCGGCTCCGGCCTGAGCAAGGACGAGGTGGAGAAGCTGCGCCAGGACGCCGAGGCGCACGCCGAGGAGGACCGCCAGCGCCGCGAGCAGATCGAGCTGCGCAACCAGGCCGACTCGCTCGCCTACACGGCGGAGAAGGCGCTCCGCGAGCAGGGCGACAAGGTCCCCGCCGACGTCAAGACCGAGGTCGAGGCGAAGGTGCAGGCCGTCCGCGACGCGCTCGCCGGCGAAGACGGCGACGCGGTCCGCCGCGCCACGAGCGAGCTCGGCGAATCGATGCAGAAGATCGGCGCCGCGCTCTACGGCCAGGCGGGGGCGGAAGGCCCGCCCGGCGCCGACGGCGAGACGCCTGCGGAAGGCGAAGGCGGCGCACCCGAAGGCACCGTCGAAGGCGAGTACCGGGAAGTCTAGATGATGCGGATTATCAGGACGCTACGCGGTTGCTTCTTCGATTCCCGATGAGCTAGCTTCCGCCAGCAGATCGGCCACTTCTCTTAAAGCTGCAAGCGCCGTCAGCTTGTCAACGCGTGGTTTCAATTGTCTGATCTCATCAGCCCGTTGCTTCTGCGTTGCTGTGGGTAGCTGCCTTGTTACGTACAACGCCGTTCCGATCTTCTCCAAGGCGAGAACATCACGTGGACCCAGCTTGTCCGCTACGAATTTGACCTGCCGCGAGTAGCGCGAGATTGTATTCGGGAATCGATCCATTAGAGCAAATCCGGACGCTGTTGGCTTCAGCCGTGGGCCATATGGAGGTTTCAGCTCCACTTCGAGCAGGTGAGAGGTCCGGAGCTCTCCAAGCAGTTCGCGCAACTCGAATGAAAATGGCCCATGCTTGTACATTACGAACTCTGTTTCGAGCGGAACACCCAGGCCATCCTGAAGAAAGTGAGCGCTCTTTTGGACGTGTGTCTCACCACACCAACTGTCGCGTTCCCGAAGCTCCTTCAACAAGGCAAGGATGACTGCCTGGCGCTTCGCACCGTCCATTAGCTACTCCTTTGCTAGCGACCTGTCCAAGACATCTAGTCGCTTCTCGTCAAGCCATTGCCGCGCCTTTGCCGCCAACTCTGGCTGAACGAATACGTAGTCAATTGCGGCCGGCGGAATGTTCGCGAGTACCTCGGACTCCGCAAGTGATGAAACCGTGCGGCCGTCATAAAGCTTGATCGGGAAGTCGATTACCGGGCCAGCAGGATTGTGCTGATCTCGCCGTATCGCTTCTTCTCCGAACTCCACTTTCGCGGCTTCGAATATCGCGGAACCTGCATCCGGATTCTGCGCCAAGTCAGGCGGATTGGTCTTCCATAAGACTCGATAGTGTCCCCGTCCGAGTATCTGCCCAGCGGCTTCATTCCCTTTTGACGTCGGATCGCCTTGCGCAGATCTCATGGTTTGCAGAATGTGGCTATCTGTCATGTCGAGGTGTTCACGTACTTCTGTGCCGAATATGCCACTAGGCAGCCACTGACGCAAGAAGTCCTTCAGATGCATATCGTAAGCCCTACGCACGGGATGGAAGTAAACCTGAGTGAACATGAAGTATCGAGCAAGGAGGAGCGCCTCGGCAGAGTGCAGACCCCCCTCCTCAATCCCGAGTTGTGGCTCATCTGAATCTGCGCTGGGAAGAATCCTCAGCGTGTCGATGAGCCTGTAATGATCGAATCGACCGTATCCAACTCCCGCGTGAAGCGAATCCCGGAGTAGGTAGTCCATACGGTCAACCCCAAACGCCTCGCCGACTATGATCTCCGATAGAATGAGCTCCCAGATGGTGAACTGCTCGTCCTTCATCTTCTTCTTGCCTACCGCCAGCTTTGCAATGTCATTCGGTCGCATGGGCGGTGTCATCTTCTCCCAGAGTTCCTTCATCTCGCCCGAGAGGATCAATTGCACTGTCAGGCGCTCGTGGTCCCACCCCTCTGGGAGCAAGTCACGCTCCGCCGCGTGCGAGAACGGGAGATGGCCTATGTCATGACAAAGCGCCGCAAGCCGAACGACCCTTCGCCAATAGTCCCTGTTGCCTCCCGTGTCGATGTCCGCAAACTGCTCTTTGACTTCTCCCCGCAGGTTCCTTGGATCGGTGACCACGTCAAAGACCCTACCCGCAAGCTCCATCACTCCGAGCGAGTGCTCAAACCGCTTGTGAGTAGCGCCGGGGTACACAAGGTACGTCAGCGCCAACTGGTGGATGTCACGAAGCCTCTGGACTGGCTCCGAGTCCACGATGCTTCGCTCGGCTGCATCGACGCGGATGAACGTATGGATTGGGTCGCGAATCTCGTGGAGGACCTTGGTAGCCATGGGTTGGCTAAGGCCTGATAGTACGCATGTTCGTATTCTAGAGGCTCAACACAGCCTTGTCAAGTAGCTAGCCCGCCGGCCGCACGTCCAGCACGCGCAGCTCCAGCCCGTCGCTGATCATCCGGTCCGCGCCCAGGCGGTACCCCTCACCCCGACTTCCGCGTGACCTCGGATCGTGAGGCGACGGTTCGCCCCTCTCCCGCGCGCGGGAGAGGGGTCGGGGTGAGGGCGCTAGTCCGCCGGCCGCACGTCCAGCACGCGCAGCTCCAGCCCGTCGCTGATCATCCGATCCGCGCCCAGGCCGTACACCACATCGACGCATCCACCCTCCTCGATGCCGTCGCCGTCCTGCCGGAACGCGATCGCCGGCCAAACGACGGCGCCGTCGCGCAGCTTCAGCCGCAGATGGGCGCCGTCCGCGCCGACCGCCTGCCGCTCCAGCACGAGGACGTTGCGGCTCAGGAAGCACGGCTCCGGATTGCCGATGCCGTGCGGCGCCATCTGCGCCAGCCAGCGGATCTCCTCGCCGCGAAGCGACGCCAGCGGCAGCTCGGCATCGATCTCCACCGCGGGCCGCAGGTCGAGGCCAGCGAGCTCTCCGGCCGCGTGCGCGAGCAGGTGCTCCTTGATCGCCGGCAGGTTCTCGTTCCGCGCCGTGAAGCCCGCCGCCGCGCGATGTCCCCCGAAGCGCTCGAACAGCTCCGGCCGCGCCCGCAGCGCGTCGGTGATGTGGAACTCCTCGATGCTGCGACAGCTCGCGCGGCTCTCGTCCTCGCCGCGCCCGTAGACCACGGCCGGCCGGTGGTACGCGTCGACGAGCCGCGACGCGACGAGGCCGACGATCCCCAGCGGGAAGTCCTCGTGGCCGATCATCAGCAGCGGCGCGTCCCCTTCCTCGCCGGCCAGCTCCGCGGCGAGCGCGTGCGCCGCCTCGGTGGCCTGCTGGCGCTCTCGATTCAGTCCGTCCAGCTCGGCCGCGAGCTCCCGCGCGCGGTCGTCATCCCGCGCCGTGAGCAGGTCGAACGCGAGGCGCGCGTGCGCCATGCGCCCGGCGGCGTTCAGCCGCGGCCCCAGTGCGAAGCCGATTGCCTCCGTGCCCGCGCGCGCCGCGTCGACCGCCGCGACCGCGAGCAGCGCACGCAGCCCCGGACGCTCCGTCTTGCGCAGCGCGGCGAGGCCGTCGCGGACGAGGCGGCGGTTCTCGCCGGTCAGCGGCGCCAGGTCGCAGACCGTGCCCAGCGCGACCAGCTCGATCAGGCGCGCCCCGTCCGCCTGCCGGCCGAGCGCCTGGTACAGCGCCTGCAGGACGTAGTACGCGACCCCGCAAGCCGCCGGCTCCTCGCTGGGACCGTCGACACGCTTTGGGTTGACGATCGCGATCGCGGACGGCAGCTGCGGCGGCACCGTGTGGTGGTCGAGGACGATCGTCTCCATATCGAGCCGCCCGGCGTGGCGGATCTCGTCGATCGAGCTGGTGCCGCAATCCGCCGTGACGAGCAGCGTTGCGCCGAGCTGCCGGAGCGAGTCGATCGCTTCCGTATTCAGCCCGTAGCCTTCGTCGACGCGGTGCGGCAGGTAGGGGAGCGGTCGCGCGCCCAGCGCCGACAGGCCCTCGGTCAGGATCGCGGCGGCGGTGACGCCGTCGACGTCGAAGTCGCCGAAGACGGCGACCGTCTCGCCGGCGCGGCAGGCGCGCGCGAGCCGGTCGACCGCACGGTCGAGGTCGGGCAGCGCGATCGGCCCCGCCGGCGCCTCGCCGAAGAAGAGCTGCGCGTCGTCCGCGGTGCAGATGCCTCGTAGGGCGAGGAGCCGGCCGATCAGCGGCGGCCAGGCGCCGGCTGGCACAAGCTCCGGCGCGTCGCGCACCACCCAGCGCTTCCTTGCGGTGGACGTTGCAATGGCCATAGGGATGCTATCTTAGCACAGGTGTACTATTGAGTAAAGCCGCTCGAGCTTCGAGTCTCGAACTTCGAGCTAGTCGTCGGGCGTCCTACCCCAAGGGTGACCCGCCCGCGCCGTAGATGTGCGCCATCGAGTGCAGGACGAGCACCGAGGCCATGATGTCGCTCACCGGCCCCTGGAGCCGGCCGAACTTCGCCTGATTGTCGAGCTGCTCGTCCGGGACGGTTTCGATGAACTCGATCAGGTGTTCAAAGCCGCTCTGGAACGCGGCCCGCAGGTCGTCGGGCGAGAGCTGTTCCTTGGCGCCGACCATCTGCGCGTTCAGCGCGTCGATGTTCATTCCCGCCGCCGCATCGTTTCCGGGACCGGCCTTCGCCAGACCGCCGACGAAGCCGGGCGTGATCTCGGCCAGCGCCGTGATGTGCGCGTACGCCTGCTTGCGCGTCCAGGTGCCGCCCTCGTCCAGCACCTTCCGCTGCCAGTCGTCCGGCCCGAACGTCGAGGTGACGCGGAGCCCCTCGCGCAGCACCGTCTGGACGCCGCTGATGAGTTCGTCGCGTGTGGTCATGATGGGTCCTCCTCTGCTGTTGGCGATGCCAGCAGACGATAACGTAGACCGCCAGACTCGCTCAAATCGCTACTGAGACTCTAGGTCTTCGAGCAGTCGCTCAAATTCTGCTCTCATATCGGAGTTGTCTGCAAGCGAGATCGCCCTGTCAAGGTCAGACCTTGTCTGGTCGACATTGCCAAGCCCTGCGTGGACCGTTGCTCGGATAGCGTACGCCATGGGGTCCGTCGGGGCCAACTCGATGGCCTTGTTCGCGTCCTCCAGCGCTTCGGCCGGGTGGCCCTGTGCTAGAGCGATGCCGGCTCGATGAACAAGGGCGAGAGCACTTCTCGGATCGAGCTCTAGCGCCTTGTTCATGTCCGCCAGCGCGTTGTCGAAGTCGCCCGAGTTAGCTCGAGCGATACCTCGTTGGATGTAGGGAAAGGGGTCGGTTGGCCTTGCTTCGATCGCGCCGTCAAGGTCGTCCCCAGACACCTGAGGATCGGTTAACTCCTGGTACGTCGCAGCGCGATTGCCGTGAGCGATGGCAAGATCTGGATCCAGTTCCAGCGCTCGGTTGAAATCGGCGAGGGCGAGGTCCAGCTGGCCAAGGAGAGAGTATACATATCCGCGTTCGCTGTAGGCGAGCGCGTAATCTGGTCTGAGCGCGACAGCCCTATTGTAGTCGGCGATCGCCTCCTCCAAATGGCCAAGGTCGACATTGGCGCCACCACGGTTCGCGTGAAAGACCGGGTCCTCCGGATCAAGTTCGATGGCCTTGTTCATGTCGGCCAGGGCTTGGTCTACGTTGCCAGCCTTTCCGTGCGCGAAGCCGCGCTCGTTGTACGCGTGGCCATCTTCGGGGTGATTCTCAATGTAGGCGTCGAGAAGCTCGATAGCCTCCTGATACCGGCCTGCGTCAATGAGATCGACCGCCTGAACAAGGTCCGGGTCTGTAAGCTTGCGCGCGAGCTCCTCTTCCGTCAGCGTTTCCACCGTCGTAGCGACGAGAACGACGAATAGGATGACGAACCAAATGACGCCGGTAGCGATGCCGAATACCCAGTGTAAACCCGTGCTCTTGAAGAGCCTTCTCCACACGGGGAGGAGCACCAGCCACTCGGGGATGATCAAAAGCCGCCGCATCACGCTCCTCCAGTGCGATGTATGCCTGGTAGCCTACCCCTCCAGCTGCCGGAAGACCACCGTCGCGTTGTGCCCGCCGAGGCCGACGGAGTTCGAGAGCGCCGCCCGCACCTCGGCCCGCCGCGCCACGTTCGGGACGTAGTCCAGGTCGCAATCGGGGTCGGGCACCTCGTAGTTGATCGTCGGCGGGATGATCCCCTCGTGGATCGCCTTCACCGTCGCCAGCGCCTCGATCGCGCCCGCGCCGCCCATCAGGTGGCCGACCATCGATTTCGTCGAGCCGACCGCGAGGTCATAAGCGTGCTCGCCGAAGACCTGCTTGATCGCCGCCGTCTCCACCCTGTCGTTGAGCGGCGTGCCCGTGCCGTGCGCGTTGATGTAGTCGACTTCATCGAGCGGGATGCCCGCCTTGCGTATCGCGAGGCGCATCGCCAGCACCGGCCCGCGCGCCGACTCGTGCGAAGCTTCCATGTCGTGCGCGTCGTTGCTCGACCCGTAGCCGATCACCTCGGCGTAGCAGCGCGCGCCGCGCGCCTTCGCCGAGGCCAGGCTCTCGAGCACCAACGCCGCCGCCCCCTCGCCGACCACGAAGCCGTTACGCCGCGCGTCGAACGGCTTGCAGGCCTTCGCCGGGTCGGGGTCGCTCGCCATCGCGCGCAGCGCCTGGAAGCCCGCGACCAGCACCGGCAGGATCGGCTCGTCCGTGCCGCCCGCGATGACCGCGCGCGCGTCGCCCCGGCGCACCGTCTCCATCGCTTCGCCGACCGCGGTCGTGCCGGTCGCGCAGGCCGACGCGGGGCAGAAGTTCGGCCCCTGCGGCCCCAGCATGATCGCGATGTGTCCCGACGCCGAGTCCGGCAGCATGTGCGAGATGAGGAACGGGCTGACGCGGCGCGGGCCGCGCTCGCGGAAGGCGCGCTCCTGCTCCAGGATCAGGTGGTAGCCGCCGCCCGCCGAGCCGAAGACGACGCCCACCTCCGCCGCGTTCGACGCGTTGATGACCAGACCGGCGTCGGCGACCGCCTCCTGCGCGGCGACGACGGCGTACTGCGCCGGCACCGCCATCCGGCGCAGGTCCTTGCTCGGGATGACCTCCTCGGGGTGGAAGTCGCGCACCTCCGCGACGATGTCGTTCTCGAACGCCGACGCGTCGAACTTCGTGATCCGCCCGACCCCCGAACGGCCGTCGACCATCGCCCGCCAGGCCGTCGCGACGTCGTTGCCCAGCGGGCAGACGGCGCCCAGGCCGGTGACGACGACGCGTTGCTCGTCCGGGAGGCGGTGGAACGGGGGGTAGGCTTCCGCGGGGTCCATCGAGGCGCGTCAGCGCCGGCCTGTCGTCGCGGCCGCCGGGCGCTCGCAGGCGACGACGGGCGCCGTGGCCGCCAGCGCTCGCAGCTCCGACGGCGAGGCGCTCTCGGCGTCGAAGACTTCGACGTCGCCGGTGATCCGGCGCACCAGCTTCGAGAGGGCGTGCCCCGGCCCGACCTCGACGAAGACGCCGGCGCCCTGGTTCGCCATCGCGAGCACACAGCGGGCCCACTGGACGGCGGCGCAGATCTGGCCGGCCAGCTCCTCGCGCACCTCTTCGGCGGTGGTGAGCAGCCTGGCGGAGATGTTCGAGACGATCGGCGGGTCCGGGTCGTGGAACTGGAGCGAAGCGATGAAGCGCGACATCTCCTTCGAGGCGTCGCGCATCAGCGGCGTATGTCCCGGCACGCTGATCGGCAGGCGCAGGACGCGGCCGCCTCGCTCGCGGGCCAGCGCCATCGCGCGCTGGAGCGCGCCCGCCTCGCCGGAGATGACGGTCTGCCCCGGGCCGTTCAGCACGGCGACGCCGACGTTGCCTTCCGGCGAGGCGTCTTGGCAGATCTGACGGACGGCGCAGTCGCTCAGCCCGAGCACGCTGACGAGGCCGCCCGGACGGGTGCGCGCCCATTCGGCCATGATCCGCCCGCGCTCCAGCACGAGCCGCAGCCCGTCGCTGAAGTCCAGCGAGCCGGCGGCGACGGCGGCGGAGAACTGGCCCAGGCTGTGGCCGGCCACGAACGACGGCCGCAGCCTGCGCCCCATCTCGCCGAGCCGCTCGCGCAGATAGGCGACGTAGGCGAGGCTGGTCGTGAGGATGGCCGGCTGCGCGTTGACCGTGTCTTCGAGCTCATCCGCCGAGCCGTCGAAGCAAAGCTCCGAGATGCGCATGCCGAGCGCGTCGTCGGCTTCGGCGAACGTGCGCTTCGCCGCCGGCGAGGCCTCGGCGATCGCCTTGCCCATGCCCGCGTGCTGGGAGCCCTGGCCGGGGAACAGTATGGCGAGGCCGCGTCGGGCCTGGCCGTTCGACGCCGGCTTGCTGCGCGGGGCGCGCGTGGTCACTGCGGGACCTCCCGGTCCTTCCGCGGAAGGACGCCGTCCGTGGCGTCACTATAGCACGGGCGTCAATCAGGGCGAAGCGGGCTGGCTAGGCGTCCGGTTCGATCTCCGGCCACTCGAAGTCGTCCACGAAGACCGCTTCCGCGCCCTTCAGCTCCGGCACCTTCTCCGCCAGCAGCCGCTCGATGCCCAACCGCATCGTCAGCATGCTCATCGGACAGCCGTTGCAGGAGCCGACCATCTGGATGCGCGCGATCTTCTCCTCGGTGATCTCGAGGACGTTCACCTCGCCGCCGTGGGAGTGGATGTACGGCCGCATCTCGTCGAGGACGCGGTCGACCTGCGCCTCCAGGTCCTCAACCTCAGCAGCGGCTTTCGCCATGGCGCTTGGAGGGTAGCATGGACGACCGCGGATCCTCTACTCTCGATCGTGCCCTGGCCCCTGGCCCTACGTCAATATGAGCGGCTTCGTGCCCGCGAAAACGTTGGCTTCCTTCGGCCAGCGCTCGGGCGGCACTTCGTACGTGATCTCGATCTCGATGCCGTCGGGGTCGACGATGTAGATGCCCTTCGACACGCCGTGGTCGCCCGTGCCGGCGATGCGCACGCCCGCCTCCTGGAGCGTGCGATACGCCTCCACGAGCGCCTCCTCGCTCTCGACCTGATAGGCGAAGTGGTAGAGACCGGCTCGCGTTGGCTCCGGCCCCGGCGCGTCCGGCCCGAGGCGCATCAGCGCCAGGTCGTGCGAGTCCGGGTTGCTCTGCGTGCTGAAGAAGGCCATCACGCCGGGGATCTCGCCCGTCTTGCGCAGACCGAGCACCTCCGTGTAGAAGCGCGTCGACCGGTCGAGGTCGCGCACGCGCAGGACGATGTGGCCGAGCTTGCTGGTGGCGATGGGCATGGCGGTGCTCCTTGAGGTGGGTTCACCTTCATTGTACCCTTCGGCTCGGTCAGCCATGCCCCACGATCTCGTCCGGCGCGCCCTCGCGGTGAACCAGGCGCTCCTCGCGCTCGGGAACGAGGTCTTCGAGGCCGAGGGCGCGACGTTCGTCCGCAACCGGGCCGCCCCCTCGATCCGCGACTCGAACCACGTCGCGCGCGTGCGCGCCGCGACGCCCAAGCAGATCGACCGCCTCCTCGCTCGCGCCGAGCGCGAGTACGCCGGCGTTCCCCACCGCCGCTTCGACATCGATGTCGACACGCCGCCGGAGTTCGAGGCGCGGCTCGCCCTCGAGGGCTATCGCTGCGAAGAGGCGCTGGTGATGCTGCTGGAGGGCGAGCTGACCGGCGACGCGCCGCCGCACGAGATCCGGCCCGTCGAGTCCGAGGCCGGCTGGTCGGCCTACGCGGCGCTGCACGCAATCGATTGGCAGGACTACACTGTTCGGCTCGGCAGGCCCGTCGAACCCGGAGTCGGCGAGGCGATGGTCCGCTGCCGCCGCGCGAAGACGCCGCCCGTTCGCTGGTGGCTGGCCTGCGTCGACGGCGAGCCGCGCGCCTACTTCTCGTCCTGGGAGGGCACAGAGGGCGTCGGCCAGGTCGAAGACCTCTTCACCCACCCCGAGTTCCGCCATCGCGGGCTCGCGACTGCTCTCATCCGCCACAGCGTCTCCGGCTGTCGGGACCGCGGCGCCGGGCCCGTCGTCATCGTCGCCGACCCAACGGACACACCAAAGGAGATGTACGCTCGCATGGGCTTCCGGCCCGTGGCGGTGCTGCGGGAGTGGTGGAAAGAGCTGTAAGGGCGGCCTTCAGGCCGCCGCACCGTGACAGGTTTCAAACCCGCCCGAATCAGCGCAGCCCATCGCGGATAGAGAGACCTCGCAGGGGACAAGACCGGAACTTGTCCGCCTCAGGCGGAGGTCTGTCCGGGACCCCCGCCGGGGCCGTTCGTCATCGCGGTAGGGACGGAGCGGCACTTGTCCGCCGAAGGAGGGGCTCCGTCCGGCCCCCACCGCGACGCATCCGTAATTCGGTTTCAATTGCACATAAGCGTCCCCCACCTCGACCGCGACCCCTGCTATAATGGCCTCGCGAAGCTACAGTTCTGAGTAAATGTTTACCCACTTACACCTTCACACCGAGTTCAGCCTCCTCGACGGCCTCTCCCGCATCCCCAAGGTGCTGGAGCGCGTCCGAGAGCTCGGCCAGGAGGCCTGCGCCATCACCGACCACGGCGCCCTCTACGGCGCCCTCGACTTCTACCAGGAGGCCCACAAGGCCGGCGTCAAGCCGATCATCGGCGTCGAGGCGTATGTCGCCAAGGGCGACCGACGCTCGCGCGACCCCGGCGAGAAGTCGCCGTACCACCTCACGCTGCTTGCGCGCAACCAGCTCGGCTACCGCAACCTGCTCGCGCTCGTCACGAAGGCGAACCTCGAGGGCTACTACTACAAGCCGCGCATGGACCGAGAGCTGCTCGAGGCGCACGGCGGCGGCCTGATCGCGCTCTCCGGCTGCAACTCCAGCGAGATGCACCGCCTCCTCATGGACGGCCGCCGCGACGACGCCGTCGCGCTCGCCGCGTGGTCGCGCGATGTGTTCGACGGCTACTACCTGGAGCTGCAGGAGAACGGCCTGCCGGAGGTGACGGCGGTCAACAAGCAGCTCGTCGCCATGTCGCGCGAGCTCGACATCCCGCTCGTCGCCACCGTCGACAGCCACTACGTCCACCCCGAGGATGCCCCCGACCACGACATCCTGCTCTGCATCGGCACGAACGCGACGGTGCTCGACGAGAAGCGGATGCGGATGAACGCGCCCGTCTACTACATCCAGTCGGAGGCGGAGGTGCGCGCGCGCTTCGCCGATCTCCCGGAGGCGGCCGACAACACGCAACGCATCGCCGAGGCCTGCGACCTGACGCTGGAGTTTGGCCGCCTCCACCTGCCCGATGTCGATCTCCCACCTGGCCTCACGCCGGAAGAGCACCTGGCGAACCTCTCGTGGGCCGGCCTGGAGCGACGCTGCTCGCCCGTGTCGGAGGAGACACGGCGGCGCCTCCAGTACGAGCTCGACGTTGTGCGCGAGACCGGCTTCGCGAACTACATCCTGGTCGTCTACGACTTCGCGCAGTTCGCCAAGCGCCACGGCATCCTCATGGGCGTGCGCGGCTCCGCGGCGGCGAGCCTCGTCCTCTACTGCCTCGACGTCACCGACGTCGACCCCCTGTCGCACGGCCTCGTCTTCGAGCGCTTCCTCAACGTCGAACGCCGCGAGATGCCGGACGTCGACCTCGACTTCGCCGACGACCGCCGCGATGAGGTGATCCGCTACGCCGCCGAGAAGTACGGCCACGACCATGTCGCCCAGATCATCACCTTCGGCACCATGGGCGCGAAGGCCGGCATCCGCGACGTCGGCCGCGCGCTCGCGATGAGCTACGCCGAGACCGACCGCGTCGCCCGCCTCGTGCCCGCCATGCTCAACATGTCGATCGAACGCGCGCTCAACGAAAGCACGGAGCTCAAGCTCGCATACGAGGCCGATGACGCCGTCCGCCGCCTCGTCGACACCGCCCAGCGGCTCGAGGGCATCGCGCGCCACGCCAGCACCCACGCCGCCGGCATCGTCATCTCGCGCGAGCCGCTCGTCGAGCACGTGCCGCTCCAGCGTCCGCAGCGCGGCGACAGCGACCAGCTCGGCGTCATCCCGACGACCCAGTTCGCCATGGACCAGGTTGCCCGCATCGGCCTGCTGAAGATGGACCTGCTGGGCCTCGTCAACCTCACCATCCTCGGCCGCGCCGTCGAGATGATCCGCGACACGCGCGGCGTCTCGCTCGACCTGCGCGCGCTGCCCGACGGCGATGAGAGGACCTACCAGATGCTCGCGAAGGGCGAGACGTTCGGGGTCTTCCAGCTCGAGTCGGCGGGCATGCGGCGGGCGGTGCAGGACCTCAAGCCGAACAACATCGGCGACCTCGCGGCGCTCGTCGCGCTCTACCGCCCCGGCCCGATGCAGCACATTCCCGTCTTCTGCCGCGCGAAGAACGGCCTCCAGAAGGTCTCCCTGCCGCATCGCGCCCTCGCCGACGTGCTGGACGAGACCTATGGCGTCATCACCTACCAGGACCAGGTGCTGCTCATCGCCCAGAAGTTCGCCGGCTACACGCTCGGCGAGGCCGATGTCATGCGCAAGGCGATGGGCAAGAAGATCCCGACCGTCATGCGCGCCGAGCGCGACCGTTTCGTCAGGGGCGCGAAGAAGAAGGGCTATTCGGAGGGCGAAGCCCAGGAGATCTTCGAGCTGATCGAGCCGTTCGCCGGTTATGCGTTCAACAAAGCGCACGCCGTCTGCTACGCGATGATCGCCTACCAGACCGCCTACTTGAAGGCGCAGTACCCCGCGGACTACCTCTCCG
>Ga0326597_10005521_pt1 | contig 17523 bp, 12 predicted proteins | sample RVTome_12_FD_203789 | JGI IMG/M metagenome (GOLD analysis project Ga0326597, IMG submission 203789) | Soil microbial communities from uranium-contaminated site in the Upper Colorado River Basin, Wyoming, United States - RVT100D185 | ecosystem: Environmental > Terrestrial > Soil > Contaminated >... | reverse complement strand
CTGCACTGTCCGTGCTCATTCAATACGCGGTATGGCACCAGTTCAGCACAGGATATTAATAATACCGGAATTGTGGCGTCAGGGTGGTCGGAGACCGTGCGTGGCTCATGGGTGTATCACGCCTTCCTCTGGGACAGTGTTAACGGTCTGCAGGACATCGGTGGAGGTGCAGGTGACTGGTCCATCAGTCGGGCATTTGCCCTCAATGATAATGGTTTCATAGTCGGTGATTTTGCCCGGGATGCGGGCATGATGACGGTCTTCAACCGGACGGCCGTCCGCTGGGACGGGGACGTTATGGAAGAACTGGGTAATCTGCCGGGTCATTCCTCCAGTACTGCCCGTGATATCAATAATCGTAGTCAGATCGTGGGTTGGTCATGGGCGGACACGGGCAGTGATTCCGAACTGACCCATGCAGTCATGTGGACTAGTAACGGCATACGTGACCTCGGCATGTTGCCTGGTGACACTGCCAGCCGTGCCCAGGCTATCAATAATGCAGGCCATGTGGCGGGTTGGTCGGGAATGCCTGATCAGACCGTATCACGCGCATTTCTATGGGTAGACGGATTAATGATCGACCTTAACCGGTTATTACTGACTACAGATAGGTGGATGCTGACAGAGGCAATAGCCATTAACGATGCCGGACAGATCACCGGGACTGGTTTGCACGAAGGACAACCCCGCGCATTTTTACTGAAACCAGTTGTCTCAGGGACTGGAGTCATCAAGTCTGTATTAAAGTAAGAACAGGGAATGCCCTGAGGTAGGTAGTATTTGGGGTAATGAATTATTTTGGCTTCGGTCATGCAGGAAATAATTAAGGACCGGGGTTTCACTTCCTTAACATAGATATGGGAAAATCCACAGAATCGATAATCAGGCCTGCGCTCGTCCTGATGTCCGGCCGGGCCCTGGGTTTTCTGGCTGCTTTCCTTATCCCGATAGTCCTCGTCAGGATATTCGACCAGTCGGAATTCGGGACCTATAAGCAGCTGTTTCTGATTTACGGGACGCTGTTCGGAATCTGCCAGTTAGGGTTGGCGGAGAGCCTGTATTTTTTCCTGCCCAGCGATGCACGGCGGGCCGGTGCGTATGTCCGGAATGCAATATTTGTCCTGGGTGTGTCGGGGGTGGTCTGCATGATTGCCTTGTGGACGCAGCGGTCCGGCATCGCAGGCCTGCTCAATAATGAGTACTTGTCGGATCATATTTTCCTGATAGCCGTTTTCCTGATGCTCATGTTGATGTCGGTTGTCCTTGAGATCGTGATGACGGCGCGAAAACAGAATTTATCGGCTTCAGTCGCCTATGCACTGTCCGATCTGCTGCGGGCGGTGCTTTGTGTCCTCCCGGCGCTATGGTTTGGTGAGTTGAGATGGTTGCTTATAGGCGTGGTTGTCTTTGCCGGGTGCCGTCTTGCCGCCACGATTTTCTATCTCAGATACGAATTCAGGGACGGGTTCAGACCCGATGCAGGCCTGATGAAAAAACACCTGGCATACGCCCTTCCGTTCGGTCTGGCCGCCATTATCGAGATCATGCAGGCCAATCTGCATATGTACGCGGTGTCTTATCACTTTGATGCCGCGACCTTTGCGATTTATGCAGTGGGATGCTTCCAGATCCCGATGATAGATTATCTCATGACCTCAACCTCAAATGTATTGATGGTCAACATGCGCGAAAAACTGGTCCAGGGAAAAATGGCTGTGGTACTGGAGATGTGGCGGGACACGACCCGAAAACTGGTGTTGATATTCTGTCTCATTGTTGGCGGCCTGCTCGCCATCGCACACGAATTGATCGTGCTGTTATTTACCAGCGACTATCAACAAAGCGTCCCGGTATTCATGATCTGGACCTTAGCCATGGTATTTGCCGGATTTCTGACTGATGGTGTACTCCGGGTATACGCAGAGAACCGGTTTCTCATACTGCTGAACAGTATCAAGCTGATACTGGTTGTCGCAACGATTAACTGGTTTTTGATGCGTTTCGATTTGTTAGGCGCGGTATTTGTCACATTATTAGTGGCATTTATTGCCAAGTTGATTGCGCTAGTCAGGGTGAAGATGTTGATGCAATGCGATCTTTCCCGCTTTTTGCCCTGGCGTAGCCTGGGTCAGATCCTGGCGATAACTGTCGTAGCGGTATTTACCGCCCTGCTGATAAAGGCCATCTCCGGCTTGTCCGGCGTCCCGGCATTGGTGACTGCCGGCATGGTCTACACAGTCGTCTATTCTGGCCTGCTGGTCATACTTGGGCCGCTCAGCGAGCAGGAAAAACTCGAGTTGTTGGGATATGTACAGACACCGGTCTCGCGATTGTGCAGGAACTGGAAGGTATAAGAAAGAGGAGGTAAGAAAATGTGTGGTATTGCAGGAATCCTTGGGACAGCTGAAACCCCGGCTTCAGTCCACGAATTGAGTGCCATGTGCAGCGCATTGGTACATCGCGGACCGGATGATGAAGGACTGTATTTCTCCGGCGGTGTCGGGCTTGGTATGCGTCGATTGAGTATTATCGACCTAAATACCGGACACCAGCCGGTGCGAAATGAAGACGGCTCAGTGTGGGTCGTGTTAAACGGTGAAATCTATAATTTCAGGGAATTGCGCCGTGAAATGGAGGCGTGCGGACATACATTTTATACCGGGACAGATACCGAAGTCATAGTACATTTATATGAAGAATACGGCGCCGACTGTGTCAAGAAATTGCGTGGCATGTTTGCCTTTGCCCTGTGGGACAACCGGCAAAGAAAGCTGCTGTTGGTACGCGATAGGCTGGGGGTCAAGCCCTTGTTTTACGGGACGGTCAATGGCAGGTTTGTATTTGCGTCCGAACTGAAGGCAATACTGCAATTGCCTGGGGTTAAAAGAGACCTGAACTGGGCGTCCGTCAGTCACCTGTTCTCGTTTCTGACCACACCTTCGGACAACAGCATCATCAAGGGTATCGAAAAACTTGAGCCTGGAAACATGCTGGTTGTCAGTCCCGGCCGTTCGCCGGTAATCTCCCAATACTGGGACGTCCATTTTGAACCAGACTACAGCAAGCCGGAATCCTATTTTATAGACGGCTTGCGTCACCTCCTGGAAGAGTCCGTCAAGTTGCGGATGATAAGCGATGTGCCGGTAGGGGCCTTCCTGAGCGGAGGAGTGGATTCGAGCGCGGTGGTAGCTATGATGACAAGGCTGAGCCAGGACCCCATCAAGACTTATTCCATCGGGTTTCCAGAACAAGGCTATAATGAGTCGGAACATGCCAGGCGTGTCTCGCAGGCATTCGGGACGGACCATCGCGAGTTGGTGCTCGAACCTGATATCCTCGGAGTAATCGAGGACATAACCTGGTTTCTGGATGAACCCTTCGGCGACTCTTCCGCCATCCCTACCTACATGGTCTCAAAGCTGGCGGCCGAGGATGTAACCGTGGTCCTGTCAGGTGATGGTGGTGATGAATTGTTTGCGGGCTATGACAAGTATCTTGTCGAAGCCAGGGAACGGAACAGGAACCGGCTCATCCCGAATTTTGTCCGTACCATGCTGGGTGGAATCGGCAATGTCATGCCGGAGGGGGCAAAAGGTCGCAATTTTCTGCGTCACATCGCACTCAATGGTGCTGAGCGGTATATGGATGGGCAGATTATGTTCCAGCGTGAACAACAGGGGAAGTTATTTCGCCCGGAGATATCCGAGCTGGTCATGCAGGACGGTAGGTGGGGTGACATACCCGGTTGTCTCACCAACCCCGATTTACACTGGCTCTCCGCCATTCAATACCTGGATATAAAAAACTATCTCCCGCTGGACATCATGACCAAGGTCGATCGCATGAGTATGGCGCATTCCATTGAAGCGCGGGAGCCGTTGCTCGATCACAAACTGGTAGAGTTCTCGGCGACCATCCCGCCTGAGTTGAAACTCCGAAACGGCAGGACCAAGGACATATTCAAACGGTCCTTGCAGGGGATACTGCCTGACGAGGTCATAAACAGGCGCAAGCAGGGGTTCGCCGTCCCGCTGGGGAGGTGGTTCCGGGGCCAGCTTACGGAATTTGTCCATGATTTGCTGCTGTCAGAAACCAGCAGGACCAGGGGGATATTCAATTTGAACTATATCGAACGGATCCTGGCGGTACATAAAGGCGGCAGGGACCTGGATCTGCATATCTGGACATTAATATCTTTTGAACTCTGGTGCAGGATGTTTTTAGACAGTACCAGGCATAGAACTATCGACAGTGTTGCAAAGCGGGCCCCTGTACTGGCTTATAGTAACAGCGTGGCGAGAGGTTGAATTTTGCTATTGTAGGAGCGGCGCCCCCGCCGCGAATACTTCGGCCCGAGGGCGGGCCTCCTACAGGATTTCCCAGTCGCGGAGCCACGTAGGGATCTAATACCGGGTTCCACTACGTTCCATCCGGCCACGTTTCTACCCGGTAGCGAATTGACTTGCATTGCTGGGTAATTCCTCCCTTTGACTTCAGGGATATCCCTAATAGTACCTCCATAGAACACAGGTATATTTTAAACAGGAATTTCCGCGAAGTTGGTTAAACCAACGGTATTCGCAACACCTAAACTGTCAATATTTTGTTCAGGAAAAATACAAGTATTCATGCTCCGTTGACCATTACCATATGGCAAAGGGACGGAGTCTTGCCGAATTGTTCATATAGATGAACTTTGCATCCTTGACCTGACATGAATGTTGAATCCTCCATGTTGAAGGCAACTACCGCACCGCACCGTCCGAGGATAGCACTGGTTGCCCCCAGTATGGATATCCTGGGCGGGCAAGGCGTCCAGGCATATCACTTGCAGAAGAAACTTCTGGATGAGGGGTACGAGGTTTTATTCATCCCTGTCAACCTGCAGTTTCCTAAAGTAGTACGCTGGCTGCACCGTATCCCCTATTTGCGGACGGTAATAAACGAACTTCTCTACATACCCAGCCTGCTTGCGGTAAGGCATGTTGATGTCGTCCATGTCTTTTCAGCCTCGTACTGGTCATTCCTGCTTGCGCCGGTACCGGCAATGTTGATGGCGCGTTTGTTCGGCAGATACCTGATACTGAACTATCACAGTGGTGAAGCCGAGGACCATCTTGCAAACTGGGGTTATCTTGTCCATCCCTGGTTACTCTTGCCGCATGAAATCATTGTGCCGTCCACTTATTTGCAGGAAGTCTTTTCCCGTTACCGGTATAAGACCCGCGTTATACGTAATATCGTAAATACAGCGATCTTTAAATACCGGGAGCGTACTTCCTTGCAACCCAGGTTGTTATCGGTCCGTAATCTCGAACCGCATTACCGTGTTGATGTAACCATACTGGCCTTTGCACTCCTGAAACACCGCTACCCGGGTGCGAGCCTGACGATCGTGGGTTACGGAGGGAAAGAAAACAGGTTGAAGCAGCTTGTGAAAACCCTGAATGTCGAGGGGATACGCTTCCTGGGCCGGGTGGAACAGGCGCAGATGCCTGGTATATACGATGATGCTGACATCTTCGTCAATTCTTCAGTGATTGATAATCAGCCGGTTTCGATCCTCGAGGCCTTCGCTGCAGGTCTGGTAGTCGTGACTACCGGTACTGGAGACATCAGTGCGATGGTGTCTGATACCAGGGCCGGTTACATCGTTCCTACTGAGGACCCTAAAGCCATGGCAGATACACTGGTTAACATCCTTGAACAACCCGGACACGCTATACAGGCGGTACATCGTGCCAGGGAGGAGGTCGGGAAATATGCCTGGACGCATGTCTGTAGCGAATGGACCCGGTCATACCTGAGAATGGAGACATGAAATTGCAACGAATATTGAAAATGGGCCCCACGGAAATAGTCTATCGGACCTGGCAGGAGGCGACAAAGTCGCTGGATCGTATGACTGTGAAGGCCAGCGAAATCAGTCATCAATCGCCCTGCGTGTTTAATCAGTTGAGATCGGATCCTGCACTCGCTGAAATTCAGGCCAGGAAGCATGCCGGAGATTTTGACGGAGCGGCAAGGTCCCTGATGGAGAATTTCTATACAGCTGCAAAGGACCGTTTTTTCAACGATGTCCTTGAAAACGAGACAACTGAATATTTTTCAAAACATTTTGTTGATTTTGGCAGTCAGGTCAGGGACGCGGCGGAGTCCGTCTGCCGGCGGCAGTTCAGGATACTAGGCTACGGCGATGTGTATTTCGGCAACCCCATAAAATGGAACCTCGATCCCATCTCCGGGCATCAGGTGTCACCGGTACATTGGAGCCGGATCGACCCCCTGAATTCCGATATGGTGGGGGACAGCAAGGTAGTCTGGGAGTTGAACAGGCACCAATGGCTGGTTGAACTGGGCCAGGCCTACAGATTTACCGGGGAAGAGAAATATGCAAACGTATTCACTTCCTACATACGCGCGTGGATGCGGGCAAACCCGCCGGGGCTTGGCATCAACTGGACCAGCAGCCTGGAGGTTGCTATGCGGCTGATTTCCTGGTGCTGGGCCTTGATGCTGTTCCGTGGCTCGAAGGCGCTTACCCCGACCTTGTTTGTGGACATGATGGCATGGACAGGCACCCATGCCTCGTATATCGAGCGATACCTGTCGTATTATTTTTCCCCGAATACCCATCTTACCGGCGAGGCGCTGGGCCTGTATTATGCCGGAGTGGTTTTCCCCGAGCTGTCCGGTTCTGATCGTTGGCGCAAACTGGGCAGGCAAATCCTCGAAGACCAGATACAGCGTCAGGTGTATATAGACGGTGTTTACTTCGAGCAGTCTACCCGTTACCAGTACTATACAGTGGAGATCTATCTTCACTTTCTGATACTCGCCGGAAAAAATAATGAACAGGTCTCTCCCGTCGTAGAGAAACGCATCCAGCAGATGCTGGATTTCCTGTTGATGGTACGTCAACCGGACGGCTCCATTCCCCAGATCGGCGATTCGGACGGCGGCTGGTTGCTGCCATTCGTACGCCGGGCGCCGGATGATCATCGCGGCCTGTTTTCAACTGCGGCGGTATTGTTTGCACGTAACGATTATGCCTGGGCGGCCGAGGGGCTGGCGCCGGAGACCGTCTGGTTACTGGGTAATGCAGGCCCGGAAGCATATGCATCCCTGCTGCCCGCCCCACCGGATGCGCCACCCAGTCACATGTTTCCTTATGGCGGATACGCGATAATGCGCAGCGGTTGGGACAATGACGCGCACCAGATGATCTTCGATGCCGGCCCGCTCGGTTGTCCCTACAGCAGTGGACATGGCCATGCTGACCTTCTCAGTATCCAGTGCAGTGTGTTTGGAAAACCGTATCTCATAGACCCTGGTACCTATTGCTATACGGCGGATGAAAAATTGCGGAATTATTTCCGCAGTACCTTTGCCCATAACACGGTCGTGGTCGATGGTACCAGCCAGGCCGCACCCAAGGGACCCTTTGCCTGGGACAAAAAGGTAAAAGCGACACTACGCCGCTGGGTCGCTACGGACGATTTTGTCCTGGTGGATGCGGACCATGATGCCTATCAGCAGCTGTCCGACCCGGTCACGCACCGTCGCCGCGTCTTATTTTCGAACCAGCGGTACTGGATAGTCGTGGATGACCTGGACGGCAGGGCGGAACACCAGCTGGACCTGTGTTATCAGTTTTCATCACAGGCCGTTGCATTGAAAAACGAATCCTGGGTAGAAGCTGCCGGTAATGATGGACGCGGCCTCAGGGTCAGGGCCTTCAGCACCGTCCGGCTCGATGCACACATCAACAAGGGGGGACTCAACCCAATCCACGGATGGGTATCCCCTGATTACGGTCAGCAGCATTCAGCACCACAACTGGTTTATTCAACCCGGGCAGAGTTGCCGGTCCGCATCGTAACACTTTTATTGCCGGTTGAAGATATGTTGACCGCCCCTCCTGTGGTTGAACAACATATGAAAGGGCGGTCGATGTATCTGACCATGAATGACGGACAGCAGACTATTATGATTAATGATCACGACATTATCGTTAAGGAAGAAAACAGTCAACTTTGATGGGTGACTATTTTTTTATCGCGAGTATCGGGGAAAACGTTACATCTGATGTTTTAATTGCAAGTCATGCGTGGGCTCGCAGCCCCGTCTCTAATCTAACAATTTAGTGGGTGAATGACATGAACAAGACTCAATCCAATGCTGGGAATCCTGTATCAATGAACTTGGAAGAATCAGAGATGATCTCAGACGTATCCGTAGCTAATGTCAAATCTCGTCAGAAGCGGTGGGAGGAGGAGGCTACCTTCTTCGACGAGGTTGCTTTGAGAGTGGGTGACCAAACGCTGCTCATAGATCCACTGGCGATCCGCCGCTACACGGCACCTGTATTGCGACGGCGTTTCAACAAGGAGTTCCGTTTCCGGCTGATGGGGCCGCTCAAGGGCAAACGTATCCTGGATGTAGGCTGTGGAGACGGGTTGAACGCAGTGATGCTGGCTATCATGGGTGCCGATGTTACGGGAATAGATATTTCTCCAAAGGCCATTGAAGTAGCGCGGCGCCGTGCCGAACAGAACGGCGTATCGCACAAGCTGAAATTTATCTGTTCACCCATTGAAACGGCACCTCTCCCGTGCCAGCTCTTTGATATCATTTGGGGTGACGGTATCCTTCACCATGTACTTGATGATCTCGATGCCATCTTGCGGAACCTGACGCAAAGTCTAAAATCTGATGGGTGTTTTCTATTCGCGGAACCAGTGAATCTGTTCGAGCCACTGCGGCGCCTGAGGAAGATGGTTCCGGTCCGCACCGACTGTACACCGGGTGAGCGGCCTATGGTAGACAGTGAACTGAACCATGTCGCCCGGTACGCGCGGGAATTCCACATAAGATATTTCAACTTTCTCGGACGCCTCGACCGGTTTGTCCTTATCAACTACAACTACGAGAAGTCGCCGCTGATGCGGCGTTTCATTGTGAATTGCATCGATACTGTCGATTATATCCTCTTGTCGTTGCCAGTCTTTCAACGACTGGCGGGTACCAGCGTCATGTACGGATCGCCAGAACGTTAATACCATGTGTGGAATCGCCGGAATAGTCGAATTTAACCCGCGTACATTGGTTGATAAAAACCAACTGATCAGGATGCGCGATGTCCTTACGCATCGCGGTCCGGATGAAAAGGGCATGGTTATCGTCGATAATGTCGGACTGGCCCACCGCCGTTTGTCGATCATCGATCTCTCACACGGCCAGCAGCCCATGTGTAATGCCGATAAAAGTGTATGGCTCACATACAACGGCGAAATATACAATTTTAAAACACTGCAGGTGCAACTTCGGGCAAGGGGCTGTAATTTTACCACGCAATCGGACACCGAGGTGGTATTGCGCGCCTACGAGATATTCGGCGAAAAGTGTGTCAATTATCTACAGGGTATGTTTGCCTTTGCCGTGTGGGACCGGCGGAAACACAGGTTGTTCCTCGCCCGGGACCGTCTTGGAATAAAACCACTTTACTACGCAACGACGAACGACAGCCTCCTGTTTGGTTCGGAAATCAAGGCCATACTTGCGTCCGGCGTGATCTTCTCGGTTTTCAATGAAATGGTCCTGCCGGAATTCCTCGCCAACTGCTATGTGGCGGGTGGCGGTACTTTCTTTAAAGGCATACAGAAGTTATTGCCGGGTCATACCTTATCATGGTCGCTCGAAGAGGGTTTTCGTGATCACTGCTACTGGCGTCCCCCGGTCGCCCAGGCCAGCCAGACCGCAAGCATGAAGGAATGCGCCAGGGAAGTCAGGGCGCAACTGGAAGAGACCGTCAAGAGCCATCTGGTCAGTGACGTCCCGCTCGGGGTCTTCCTCTCAGGCGGCATCGATTCAACTGCCCTTGCAGCACTGGCAGCGTCGATGATGTCCGGACCGATCCAGACCTTTGCCGTAGGCTTTGCCGACCGTGAGACGAATGAATTCGACTACGCCAGGCTTGCCGCCAGTTCAATCGGTGCGAAACACCGCGAAGTGATTGTCGCTTCCGATGAGTTTTTTGATGCAGTGCCCCGCTTGATATGGCATGAAGATGAACCCATCGCGTTTCCGTCCAGTGTCCCGTTGTATTTCCTCTCCCGGTTTGCCAGTCAACATGTCAAGGTCGTGCTGACCGGGGAAGGCGCGGACGAATTGTTTCTTGGTTATAACCGCTATCGGGTCACGGCCTGGAACCAGCGTTTCGGTCAGGCCTGGTCCACCTTGCCGGACTACATACGGGAAAATGTACACAACCTGATCAACAGCCTGCCGAAACAGGTCCGCCGTTTTACGGAAAGGACTTTTCTGGAATTGTCCCCGGGAATACGTAATCTGTTTTACGAGAACTTCGCCGTGTTCCAGGAAGGTGTGCAGAGGCAGATGCTGGAAAATACCGGACTGTTGACGCTCAGGGATCCCTACACTGAAGGACTGCGTTATTACAACGAAGCACAAGCTAGCGGGATCCTGGACAGGATGGGCCATGCAGATATACGGACTTACCTGGTGGAACTGCTGATGAAGCAGGACCAGATGAGTATGGCGGCCTCCATCGAAAGCAGGGTGCCTTTCCTGGACCACAAGTTTGTTGAGTATATCGCGTCGCTACCGGGTCGTTACAAAATCCCGGTCTGGCAGACAAAGGTACTCCTGCGCAAGGCGATCCAGGACCTGGTGCCAAAAGAGATACTGACGCGACGAAAAATGGGCTTCCCCGTCCCGCTTGGGCGATGGCTGAAGGACGAATACTGGGCCATGGTAGACGAATTTGTACTGGGAGCAAGGACATTGGACAGGGGACTGTTTAGACCAATGTACCTCCGGCGGATTGCGGAAGAGCACCGTGAAGGTATTGCCAGACACGGCGACCGTCTCTGGTTGTTGATTAACCTGGAGATGTGGCAGCGTATCTTTATTGATGGTGAAGAACCTGCATCAATTTACGCAAATAGCAGTTCAACAATTTCGGATGAATTGGAAAATATCTCTACCGCCGCTGCTGCATGATATTTGAAAAAATGAAGAAATATTATTGTGCACCCCGGTGACATTAATAATATGGGTTTGCAACGTGCGACAGGCGAATTTTCCCGGCAGATGGTGAATTCCGCGTCCCAGCAGGGAAATTCTCATGATACCGGCATGCCCGTCGGTATGAATATCTTGTGGGTCAAGGTCGGGGGATTATGGCCCGTCAATACCGGTGGACGAATTCGTAGTTTCCATATTATCTCAGAACTTTCACGTCGTAACCGGGTGACTGTGTTGACAACACATATGCCGGGGGAAAACTCGGATGAATTGAGAAGGCAATTACCCTTGTGTGAACGGGTGGATTCCTATTCGTATGCACCGCCGAAGGTCCGAAGCAAACACTTCCTGTGGGCCTTGTTTCGTTCCTGGTTTTCCGCATTGCCGGTAGACCTGTGGAAGGCACGGGTACCTGCGCTCAGAAATGAAGTTTCTCTCCTGCTGGAAAAGGAAAAATTTGACATTTGTGTCGCCGATTTTCTGTTTGCCGTGCCTAACATTCCATTCGGTGGGGAAGTGCCGTTGGTCTTCTTCGCACACAATGTCGAATACATGATCTGGAAACGGTTATGTGAAAATGATACCAGCCTGCTGCGCAGTCTGTTATTAAGTATAGAATGGAGGAAAGTCAGACGCTATGAAAACAAGGCGTGCCGAATTGCCGATTTGATAGTGGCAGTTTCCCCTGAGGATCGTGACTTGCTTACTGCGAACATACCGGAATCCAATGCGTGCGCAATCTCTACCGGTGTAGATATCGATTATTTCAGGCCGATGGGTACAGCCGAAGTCCAGGCTGAACTGGTCTTTACCGGTTCCATGGACTGGCATCCGAATGAAGATGCAATCCTGTATTTTATTAAAGAGATATTGCCGTTGATACGTAAGGACCATCCTATGGTTTCGTTGACAGTGGTAGGGCGAAATCCGAGTCTGCAATTGATTAAAGAGGCGTTTAAATACGGTGTTAGGGTCTCGGGTACGGTAAGCGACATCAGGCCGTATGTTGCCAATGCAGCCGTATATATCGTGCCGCTCAGGATCGGCGGCGGTACGCGGCTGAAGATATTTGAAGCACTAGCCATGGGGAAAGCCGTGGTGTCGACCAGGGTGGGTGCTGAAGGACTGCCGCTGGAAAACGGCAAACACTTTATGTGTGCTGATGAGCCGGAACACTTTGCCCAGGCAGTTGTCTCTCTGCTTCAAGACCCGGGCCGACGCAGGGAAATGGGAGCTGCAGGACGCGAACTGGTGGCCGGGCATTATTCATGGGAACAGGTGTCCCGTGAATTTGAGGAAGACTGCCGTAATCTGATCACACAAAGTAATGCTGCATAAGTCTCTTCCGAAGGTGGTATTGATATGTCACGAAGATGACGATATTGATACTAAGGGTCTTTACTGTTGGTTGTCGAATGCCATGCAACTTGCCGGGGTTGTGTTGATACGCGATAAGCCGGTAAAACTCCTGCAAAAGATCAGACGGGAACTCCGCCGGGTCGGCTTTTTCAGGATTCTGGATGTGCTTGCATACAGGATTTATTATAAATTGTTCCTTGCCCGGTCTGATGCCGTATGGAAAAAATCAGCGATCCAGTACCTGAAAGCGAAATATCCATGCACGAGTATCAATACTCCAATTATGATAACAACGCATCCGGATGCACCTTCAGTAAGACGGTTCCTGCATCGTATCCAGCCGGACATGGTGATTGCACGTTGCAAATTCATCCTGGCTCCGGAGACGTTCAATATTCCCAGATTTGGTACTTATGTGTTGCACCCCGGAATATGCCCGGAATACCGGAACGCCCATGGGTGTTTCTGGGCGCTGGTAAACCGTGACCTGTCCCGTGTCGGTATGACCCTGTTGCGTGTCAATGAAGGGGTCGATACAGGGCCTGTATATCTACAGACATCTTATGATTTCGATGAGGTCAATGAATCTCCTCTTGTTATCCATTACCGGGTTGTAATCGAAAACCTGGATGCGATAGCGACCACACTTATTTCAGTATTTCATGGTGTTTCTCATCCTATAACCGTTACCGGAAGGCGTTCCGCAACCTGGGGTCAACCGTGGCTAAGTGCGTATTTCAGGTGGAAGCTCGCCGCAAACCGCACAGCACGCAGGGAAGTGGTCCATTGAATCATGTTATGACACTACTCTGGCACGACGTGTATCTGGACGATGTATCGGAAAGTGGATTCACCGGTCCGGGTGCAGACCGGTACAAGCTGAATGTGAAGGAGTTTAACAGCCAGATTAGTCGCCTGGCCAGGACGCGAACGGACAAGCCGGTATTGTTACCAGGGATCCGCCGGGATGAACGCCGTGATATACCATTTGCCATCACGGTCGACGACGGTGGTGTTTCTTACTACACCGTCATCGCAGAAAGCCTTGAAGCACTCGGTTGGCGCGGGCACTGTATGGTGACCACGGGATGCATAGGGAAACCGGGGTTTCTGAATGCGGGCCAGTTACGCGAACTTTACGACCGAGGCCACGTTATCGGTACTCATTCGGTCTCCCATCCCACCAGGTTCTCCGCCTGTAGTGAAAAACAGATGGTGAGCGAATGGAAGGAGAGTAAACAAACTCTTGAAGACGTCCTCGGGCAGCCGGTAATTTCAGGCTCCATACCCGGAGGTTATTACTCCCGCACAGCTGCAGAGGCCGCTTCGGAAAGTGGATTGGAACTACTCTTCACATCAGAACCGTCAACCTGTGTCAAGCATATCAGTGACTGCACGGTGCTTGGCCGGTTTGGAGTAAGACGGGGGCATTCCGCCGATTTTATCGGCAGGCTGGCAGCAATGGAGCGTTCCGTGCAGACCCGGGAATGGATCATCTGGAATTCCAAGAAGGTATTGAAAAACATATTTGGTGCTGCTTACCCACGCATCACGTCTTTGGCGGGACGCCTCGTCCATTAATCCTGCAATTCTCACGGAGCTACTGTGTGAACTGCGGGTCCGTGAATCAAATTATAATCTGTTTTGAAGTTCCAGATTTGCGATGACGGCATAGCACCCACCTCTTAATACCCATCTCAAAAAATCATTTATAAATCCTAAGGAGACTAGCAAATGATGCGAATCAGCGTGTTTGGACTCGGATACGTCGGTTGTGTCAGCGCGGCTTGTATCGCCAAAGCAGGACACAGTGTGATCGGCGTTGATACCAATGAAGAAAAGGTGGCCATGATCTATGGAGGCAAATCACCTATTGTCGAACCTGGCCTTGAAGAACTCCTGGGACAGGTGGTAGCGGCCGGCCGCCTGACCGCCACCAGTTCCAGTGTAGAGGCGGTCGGGAAAACCGACATGGCGCTGGTATGTGTCGGTACCCCCAGTGCTGACAATGGCCAATTAAACGTAGAAACCTTGCGCAACGTGTGCAGGGAAATCGGTCGTGCGATCAACAACGTCAGTGGCAGGCCGTACACGGTCATAGTCAGAAGTACCTGTCTTCCAGGGACAATCGAAAACGTGGTACTGCCGGCATTAAAAGAAGGTGCCGGGGGGAAATTCAGTTCGACGGTACGGATAGGTATCAACCCTGAATTTATCCGGGAAGGTTCCGCCCTGAAAGACTTTAATAATCCTCCGCTCATTCTTGCAGGGTGTGATGATGTTAATGTGGAAAACAGTTTACGTAATCTTTATAAAGGTATTACTGCACCTTTTGTCCGGACGGACATAAAGACGGCTGAAATGGCCAAATATGTCTCGAATGCATTCCATGCCTTAAAGATATGTTTTGCCAATGAAATAGGTGATATGTGCAATGTGTTCGGCGCCGATGCCCAGAAAGTAATGGCTATCTTCCGCATGGACAGGAAGCTGAATGTCTCGGACGCGTATCTACGCCCCGGGTTTGCCTTCGGTGGATCCTGTCTGCCAAAAGACGTCAGGGCCCTGCTGCACGCCGCCAGTCGCGCGGACGTATCGATACCGGTGTTATCGTCTGTATTGCCATCAAATGAGTTGCAGATCTGGAATGCATTGGAAAAGATCCTAAAAATACGAAAACGCCGGGTAGGCATCGTCGGTCTCTCATTCAAGCCGGGGACGGATGATCTGCGTGAGAGTCCAATGGTCACCCTGGTCGAAATGCTCATCGGGAAAGGCTGTGATGTGCGGATACTGGACCGGAATGTTTCGGTCGCAAAATTAATCGGGACAAACCGCCGCTATATTGAAGAAGTGATCCCGCATATATCGAGCCTGATGTGTGATGGCGTGGATGCACTGCTTGAGCATGCGGAAGTACTGGTCATAGGCAACGATGGCGAAGAGGCCGCCCAGGTCCTGGCTGAAATAAGCAATGAGCAGCATATAGTTGACCTTACCAGGGGGGCGATCAAACGCATCACCCGGGAACCTGAGCAGGTCTATAGGTATGAGCACGACAAGACCGGCACATGATGACCTGAAAATGTACCAGTCCCTTGTCATAGCAGTATTTTTATCGCTGTTTTCTGCCGCTACATATGCGGTGGAACTGCCTGAACTACCCCGTGATTATGTAGATACTACCTATAATCCACCGGCCGGGTCGGAGATAGTTGTAAAAGACGAGGGAGATTTTCAAGAGGCGTTGGACTCAGCTGAACCGGGAGATGTAATAATTCTTGAGGCGGGGGCAACATACAGCGGGCCATTTATCCTGCCGGTCAAGCCGGGTTCGGAATGGATAGTCATTCGCTCTTCTGCTTCAGAAGACAGCTTGCCACCGCCGGGCAGCCGTATTGATCCCTCTTACAGTAATTTGATGCCAAAACTGATATCCACTACTGAACCAGTAATATCCAGTGCACCCGGAGCACATCATTTCCGGTTTATAGGAGTGGAAATCCGGCCCGCCCGTTCCAATGAAGCCGAACTGAGTTGGCAATGGTCAAAATCCTTGTTGAGTAAAATAATAAGAGATAAGGAACCGGATGGAATATTTCTGCACAATCTGGTCATTCTGGGTGTGGACGAAACCAGGACGGACCAGCTCCCGCATCATATTATTTTTGATCGCTGTTATATCCATGGTGACCCGGTACAAGGGACGAGACGTGGTATAGCTATGAATTCCAGGCATACGGCGGTTATTGATTCCTATCTTTCTGATTTCAAAATTATGGGGGCAGATGCCCAGGCCATTGCCGGCTGGAACGGCAGCGGGCCTTTTAAGATCGTAAATAATTATCTGGAAGGAGCGGGTGAAAATGTCCTGTTTGGAGGGGCTGATCCATCAATACGGGAACTGGTACCTTCCGATATTGAGATCCGTCACAATCACTTTACCAAGCCGTTGACCTGGATGATCGGACATGCGGATTTTGTAGGCACACCTTGGTCAGTGAAGAACCTGTTTGAACTCAAAAATGCCCGTCGGGTTTTGATTGACGGTAACTTGTTTGAATATAACTGGCCTCATGCCCAGAACGGATTCGCGATCCTGTTCACGGTCCGGAACCAGGATGGTAATGCACCATGGTCGGTGGTGGAAGACGTGACATTCACTAATAATGTCCTGAGACACATAGGAAGCGGTATAAATATACTGGGTTATGATGACAATTACCCGAGCAGACAGACCAGGCGCATCCTGATAAAAAATAATCTGTTTTCTGATGTCGGTGGCAGTTGGGGGCAAGGACGGCTATTCCAACTGGTGGACGGCACCGAGGACATTATTATTGAAAATAATACTGCCATGCAGACTGAAAACATTGTTTTTGGGGACGGTAGGGCGCATTCCGGTTTTGTATTCTCAGGCAATATCATCATGCATAATGACTATGGGGTGATCGGTACAGACGCAGGCATAGGCACTCCGAGCCTGGAAAAATATTTCCCGGAAGTGGTCTTCAGAAATAATATTATTATTGGCGGGGCCGCAGACCAATACCCATCCGAAAATTATTTTCCGTCATCACTCAAGGAGGCAGGGTTGAGGGGTGACCCCGGAGCAGGCTATCGTCATATGGGTTCAAGCTTGTATAAAGAGTCTGAATTCGGCGAGGTGCATGCAGGCGTGGATTTTAATTTACTTTGTTCGGCGATAAATATCCCGGGAAATTGTCACTGACCCGAATATTGCACGCCTGTTCTCTTATCCCTCTCTTCATCTACATTGAAATCGAGTCTTGAGCATTTAAAACCAAAACCTGATCTGGAGGTAGTCATGCAACAACTGGAAATGTATCAACGTGCAATCCGTGGTACGCCGGAAATGGAAAGCGAGGAGCGGCCCTGGGGGAAATGGACCGTACTAAATGAAGGTATGGGATACAAGATAAAATTGCTGGAAGTTTCCCCGGGACACCGGTTAAGCCTGCAATTTCATCAATACCGGAATGAATACTGGGTTGTTGTGTCAGGAATGGCGCGGGTTGTTATCGGGGACAAAATCAGCGAGCTGGGTCCGATGCAGTCGGCCATTGTTCCAATGCGGACGATACACCGTAT
>Ga0326597_10005520_pt1 | contig 17524 bp, 15 predicted proteins | sample RVTome_12_FD_203789 | JGI IMG/M metagenome (GOLD analysis project Ga0326597, IMG submission 203789) | Soil microbial communities from uranium-contaminated site in the Upper Colorado River Basin, Wyoming, United States - RVT100D185 | ecosystem: Environmental > Terrestrial > Soil > Contaminated >... | reverse complement strand
CCTCGACGCCTTCCGCCGTCAGGCTCGCAAGCGGGTGCGGCATCATCACGAAGCGGAAATCCGGCACGCCCCACAGCTCCGCCATCTCGCGCGCGGTCGAGTCGAACGCGTCGGTGATGACCGGCACCGCGGGGATGCCCGCCTTCTCGAGGATCACGGCGTCGAGGAGACTCCCCGACGAGCAGGCGCCTCAGTCGCCGACGCCGGCGATCGCGAAATCGGTCCGGCCCTTGAGCCCGGCGACCTGCGCTTCCTTCAGCGGCGCGCGCTGCGGCTTGTGCACCACCACCTCCAGCCGCATGCCGTGCGCCTGCGCGAGCCGCGCCGCGACGGCGCGCAGCACCGCCTCCGAATTCTTCTTGGTGTTCTCGACGAGCCCGATGCGCAGGCCGTCGAGCCGCTGCGGGCGCGGCGCGTAGTCGATCGTCTCGCGCGCGGTGGCGATGGTCGGGTCCAGGATGCCGAGCATATGTGCCTCCATTCGATCAGGTTCCGGGGAAATTGTATCGGATCGAAGCGGCGAGCCCCGGCCCGTCGTAGATGAGGCGTCCCGGATGCAGCGTCCCGGAAAAACGTTGCCATACCTGGGACGGTGTGCCTGAGGCGCAGGCGTGCGGAGGAATTTGCACTGCAGGCCGACGCAGCGCGGAAGTCGAATTGCGAGTCACCAGTCACCAGTCACGAGTCACGGCTTCAAGGCGTAGGCATTGTCGAACGCCCGCTCGAGCCCGGCGTGGGTGCCGCGCAGCTTGTCCACCACTTCCTTCGCCCACTCGAAGTACTCGCGCCGGCGCTCGAGCGACCAGCCGGCGGGCGGATGGGCGGCGACGTCGCGCAGGTTGCAGATCTTGTCGGCGAGCTTGACGAGGCGCGCCCGCTCGCTCGCGTACTTCGCCTTCGCCACCTGCAGGCGCTTGCGCACCGCCTTCTTGAGCCACTTCACGTCCGTCACCTCGAGCACCACCTCGGCGACGTCGTCGCCGAACTCGCCGCGCAGCTCCTGCCACGAGGTCTCGGTGTCCTCGATCGTGTCGTGCAGCAGCGCCGCGGCCACCGTCACCGGGTCGGTGACGCCGCCTTCGCGCCACAGCATGTTGGCGAGCTCGATCGGGTGGTTGATGTAGGGCGAGGCGCGCTTGTCCTTGCGCCGCTGGTCGCGGTGCTTGTGGGCGGCGAAGTCGAGCGCCTTCAGGATGAGGCCCACGCCGTTGGCGTCGGCCTCATCCGTGACTCGTGACTCGTGACTCGTGACGGGTGCCATTCTTGCTCGAGAAGTGGCTCGTTGCTCGTTACTCGTTGCTTGTTCCCGCCGGAAGCCGGTGAAAGGCCGGGACCTTCACAATTGAGAAAGGGGTGGCTCGTCTCTCGCCTCTCGCCCGGCGCCTTACGCCTCCCTCATCCCTCATCCCTCATCCCTCACGCAAGCGCGGCGCGGAGCACTTGCGCGACGTGCACCGCGGGCCGGCCGGCGCCGTCCCGGATCTGGTGGCGGCAGCTCGTGCCGTCGGCGACGACGATCTCGTCGGCCCGCGCCGCGCGCACCTTCGGCAGGAGCGCGAGCTCGGCCATCCGCATCGAGACCGCGTGGTGCGACGCTTCGTAGCCGAAGCTGCCGGCCATGCCGCAGCAGCCCGATTCGATGGTCTCGACCTGGAGCCCCGGCACGAGCCGGAGCGCCTGCTCGACGTGGGACATCACCGCGAACGCCTTCTGGTGGCAGTGGCCGTGGAGCAGCGCCTTCCGTTCCCGCAGGGGCCGGAGCGGCAGCTTCAGCCGCCCGGCCTCGTGCTCGCGCGCGAGGAACTCCTCGAGCAGCAGCGCGTGCCGCGCCAGCGTCGCGGCGGCCTCGCGCGGCAGCAAGTACAGGAACTCGTCGCGCAGCCCGAGCAGGCAGGAGGGCTCGAGCCCGATTACCGGCACGCCGCGCTCGACCCACGGGGCAAGCGCCTCGGCCATGCGGCGCGCCTCGCGGCGCGCTTCGTCCACGAGGCCGGCGGCGAGGAAGGTGCGCCCGCAGCACAGGGGGCGCCCGCCGTCGGCGGGCAGCGCGGCTTGCACGCGATAGTCCGCGGCCTCGAGCACGCGCTGCGCCGCGCGGAGGTTGTCCGGCTCGTAGTAATTGTTGAAGGTGTCGGCAAGGAGCACCACTTCGCCCGCCCCGCCGGGCTCGACGGCGCCCGCGGGCCGGTGCGCGCGCGCCGCGAGGTGCATGCGGAGGTACGCGTCGCGCCGCCAGCGCGGCAGCGACCGCTGCGTCGCGAACCCGAGCACTCCCCCGAACGTCCTCTGCAGGACGTTCGCGAGAGGGGCCAGGCGAGAGGCGAGAGGCGCATAGCGAGGAAGTTGGGCGATCAGGCGGTCCTTGAGCCGCAGGCCGTGGCGGGCGCGGTAATGATGCAGGAACTCGACCTTCATCTTCGCCATGTCCACGCCGGTCGGGCACTCGCGCCGGCAGCCCTTGCACGAGACGCAGAGGTCGAGCGTCTCGTAGAGCGCGTCGGACGCGAGCGCGTCGGGGCCGAGTTGCCCGGAGAGCGCGAGCCGCAGCGTGTTCGCGCGCCCGCGCGTGAGATGCTGCTCGTCGCGCGTCGCGCGGTACGAGGGGCACATGGTGCCGGCGTCGAACTTGCGGCAATGCCCGTTGTTGTTGCACATCTCGACCGCCTTGGCAAAGCCCTCGCCCGCCTGCGCGGGGCCCGCCTCGTGCTCCGACCAGTCGAGCGCGGTGCGGATTGGAATGGTCCGGTAGTCCGGCTTGTAGCGGAAGAGCGACCGGTCGTCCTGCTTCGACGGCCGCACGATCTTGCCCGGGTTGAGCAGCCCCTTCGGGTCGAACAGGGCCTTGATCTCGCCGAACGCGCGCGTGAGCTTCGGCCCGTAGAAGGGCTCGATCCATTCCGAGCGCACCAGCCCGTCGCCGTGCTCGCCGGAATACGAGCCCTTGTACTGCCGCACCAGCTCGGCGGCCTCCTCGGCGATCGCGCGCATCTGGCGGGCGCCCTCGCGCCGCATGTCGAGCACCGGCCGCACGTGGAGGCAGCCGACGGAAGCGTGCGCGTACCACGTGCCCTGCGTGCCGTGCTTCTCGAACACGCGCGTCAGGCGGTCGGTGTACTCGGCGAGGTGCTCGAGCGGCACCGCGCAGTCCTCGATGAACGACACGGGCTTCCCGTCGCCCTTCATCGACATCATGATGTTGAGTCCCGCCTTGCGCACTTCCCACACGTCGCGCTGGAGCCCGGAGGCGGTGATCTCGACGACCGCCCCGGGATGCCCGAGGTCGCCCATCAATTCGGCGAGCTGCTTCAGCCGGCGATGCTGCTCGTCGCCATCGTCGCCCGCGAACTCGACCAGCAGGATCGCGTCCGGGTCGCCGCGGATGAACTGCTCGACGGTCGCGCGGAACGCGGGATTGTCGCGCGCGAGCCCGATCATGGTGCGGTCCACGAGCTCCACCGCCGCGGGCGCGAGCTTCACGATGTGCTGCGGCGCCTCCATCGCCTTGTAGAACGACGGGAAGTGGCACACGCCGAGCGTCTTGTGCTTGGGGAGGGTGGCGAGGTTGAGATGAATGTGGCGCGAGTACGCGAGCGTGCCCTCCGAGCCCACCAGCAGGTGCGCCATGTTGAAAACGGGCGTCAGCGCGATCCGGTCGAGGTTGTAGCCGCCGACGCGGCGCAGCACCCGGGGCACGCGCAGCGCGATCTCCTCCGCCTCGCGCGCGACGATCGCGCGGATCTTCCCCACCAGCTCGCGGTAGCCGGCCGGGCCCTCGACCTTTTCATTCGCGGGCACCGCGCCGAACTGGTACTCGGTGCCGTCGGCGAGCACGGCGTCGATCGCGCGCACGTTGTGCACCATGTTGCCGTAATGGATCGAGCGCGAGCCGCAGGAATTGTTGCCCGCCATGCCGCCGATCGTCGCCTGCGCGCTGGTGGAGACGTCCACCGGGTACCACAGGCCGTGCGGCCGCAGGTACGCGTTCAGCTGGTCGAGCACGACGCCGGGCTGCACCGTGACGGTATGCGCGTCGCGGTCGAACGAGACCACGTGGTTGAGATGCTTGGAATGGTCGATAACGAGCGCGGCGCCGACCGTCTGGCCGCACTGCGAGGTGCCGCCGCCGCGCGGGAGCACCGGCACGCCCTCCTCCATCGCGACGCGCAGCGCCGCCGCCGCGCCGTCCTCGGTCTGCGGCACCACCACGCCGACCGGCTCGATCTGGTAGATCGACGCGTCGGTCGAATAGCGCCCGCGCGAGGCGGCGTCGAACAGCACCTCGCCGCGCACCTCGCGCCTCAAACGGGCCGCGAGTGCCGAATCACCGGGATCGATCTTGCGCATTGCCGGACAGCGTGAACAGTGAACGGTGAATAGTGAATGGACTGTCAGTTCTCCGCTTCGCATCCCGCGAAGCGGGAAGGCGCCATACCTCGACTCACCACTCACGACTCACGCCTTCGAGCCTATAATAACGCACCCCACCCGGAGACGAGCCATGAAGCACCAGAGCGGCCGCCATTTCCTCCAGATTCCCGGCCCGACCAACGTGCCGGAGCGCGTGCTGCGCGCGATCGACAGCGCGACGGTCGACCACCGCGGCCCCGAATTCCAGGCGATGAGCAAGGAAGTGCTCGCGGGGCTGAAGCAGGTGTTCCGGACGAAGTCGCCGGTGGTGATCTTCCCCGCGTCCGGCACCGGCGCGTGGGAGGCGGCGCTCGTGAACACGCTCTCGCCCGGCGACCGGGTGCTGATGGTCGAGACCGGCCACTTCGCGACGCTGTGGCACGCAATGGCGAAGCGGCTCGCGCTCGAGCCGGTGTTCATCCCCGGCGACTGGCGCCACGGGGCGGACCCCGCGGCGATCGAGGCGAAGCTCGCCGAGGACAAGGGCCACGCGATCCGGTCGGTGATGGTGGTGCACAACGAGACCTCCACCGGCGTGACCTCCCGCATCGGGGAGGTGCGGAAGGCGATCGACCGCGCGAAGCACCCGGCGCTCTTCATGGTGGACACCATCTCCTCGCTCGCCTCGATCGACTACCGGCACGACGAGTGGGGCGTGGACGTGACGGTCGCCGGCTCGCAGAAGGGCCTGATGCTGCCGCCCGGCCTCTCGTTCAATGCCGTGTCCGACAAGGCGCTCGCGGCGTCGAAGTCGGCGAAGCTCCCGCGCTCGTACTGGAACTGGGAGGAAATGATCGCCGCCAACCGGGACGGCTGGTTTCCCTACACGCCGGCGACCAACCTCCTCTACGGCCTGCGCGTCGCGCTGAAGATGCTGCTCGAGGAGGAAGGCCTGGACAACGTGTTCCGGCGCCACGACCGCCACGCCGAAGCGACGCGGCGCGCGGTGCGCGCGTGGGGGCTCGAGATCCTGTGCGCGAATCCGGCCGAGTACTCGAGCGCGCTCACCGCGGTGCTGATGCCCGAGGGCCACAGCGAGATCCGCTTCCGCGAGATCGTGCTCGACCGCTACAACCTCTCGCTCGGCTCGGGGCTGACGAAGCTCCGCGACAAGGTGTTCCGCATCGGCCACCTTGGCGACTTCAACGACCTCATGCTCCTCGGCACGCTGGCCGGAGTCGAGATGGGCCTCGCCGCCGCGGGCGTGCCGCACCAGAAGGGCGGCGTGCAGGCCGCCATGGACTACCTCGCGGGCGGCGAGGCGGCGCGCGGTGCCGCGAAGGCGCGCGCGGCCTGAGCGCCGCCAGCTCGTAGTGGTTAGTGGTTAGTGGACAAGATCCGCCTTGTCCGCCCGCTTCGCTCAAGCCCTCCGGATCCGCCTCCACTCACCACTGATTACTCACCACTAACGCCGTCATGAAGTTCAGGGACCGCATCGGCATCGACATCGGAAGAAAGATCCGGCTGGAAGAAGGCATCGACTGGGCCGCGAAGAACGGCGTGCGGTTCATCGACGTGCAGCTCGACACGGCCGAGAACGCGCTGCCGACGTTCGACGCGAAACGCTGCGCGGACGTGCGCAAGCGCCTCGCGAAGCACCGCGTGAAGCTGGGGCTCCACACCTCCTCCGCCGTGAACGTCGCCGAGTACGCGCCGCGCGTCGCCGACGCGGTGACCGCGTACCTCAAGAGCTACGTCGACATCTTCCCGAGGCTCGGCGCGAGCTGGATGGTGGTGCACGCCGGCTACCACTTCACCAAGGACAGGACGATGCGCATGGAGGCGGGCCGCGAGCGGTTGAAGCGCGTCGCGGACTACGCCAGGAAGAAGCAGGCGCTGGTACTGCTCGAGAACCTCAACAAGGAGCCGGACGACGCCGAGGTCCACTACCTCGCGCACACCCTCGAGGAATGGCAGTACTACTGGGACCTCCAGTCGCCCGCGCTCAAGCTCTCCTTCACCGCCAACCACGCGCACCTCGTGCCCGAGGGCGTGGAGGCGTTCGTCGCCGCGCTCGATTTCCGGCGGGTGGGCGAGGTGCGGCTCGCCGACTGCTACCGCAACGGACACGAGATTCATCTGAAGCCGGGCGCCGGCAATCTCGATTTCGTCGGGCTCTTCAAGGACATCGAAGGCAAGGGCTACAAGGGGCATTACACCTGCGCGTTCGGCTCGCTCGGGGACATGCTCGCGGGGCGCGACACGCTGGTCGAGCGCGCGAGGGAAGCGGGCGTCGCGGTCGACTGATCGGCGCGCCGCGTGACTCGCGGCTGGCGGCTGGCGGCTGGTGTTCGGCCCAGTCACGATCCGCGATCCGCGAGTCACTGCAGTTAAGGCCTATCCGCGACCCGCTTTGGCGAAGGCGGACCTTCCCCGGCCGCCGAAAAGCCATTATCCTGCTGCCTCGCCGTACTCGGGCCCCGCCGCGGGCCGCGGAACAATCCACGACAGGAGAAAATCCCCCATGCGCCGCATTGCCTGCATTTCATTGCTTGCGTCACTGCTCGCCGCGGGCGCGCCCGCATCCGCCGCGCAGAGCAACTACCCCAACAAGCCGATCCGCATGGTCGTGCCGTTCGCCCCGGGCGGCGGCAGCGACATTTCCGCGCGCATCCTCGCGGCGGGGCTCCAGGACGTGCTCGGCCAGACGATCGTCGTCGACAACCGCCCGGGCGCGGGCAGCATCCTCGGCTGCGACATCGTGGCCAAGGCCAACCCGGACGGCTACACCACGCTGCTCGGCAACATCAGCATGGCGTTCAATACCGCGATCTACAAGAAGCTGCCCTACGACGTGATGCGGGATTTCGCGCCGATCTCGCTGGTGACCGACCAGCCGAACATTCTCGTCGCGCACCCCAGTTTGCCCCCGAAGAGCTTCAAGGCGTTCATCGCGCACGCGGAAGCGAACCCGGGCAAGCTCAACTTCGGCTCGGCGGGGCGCGGCTCGGGCACCCACCTCGCGATGGAAATGCTGCTGATGTCGCGCAAGCTGCAGCTGACGCACATTCCGTACAAGGGCACCGGGCCCGCGTTGACGGCGCTGCTCGGCAACCAGATCTCGGTGTTCTTCTCGACCTTCGCGTCCGCGCTCCCGCACGTGAAGGGCGGCCGCCTGAACGCCTACGCGGTGACGAGCGCCAAGCGCACGAAACAGCTGCCGCAGGTGCCCACCGTCGCCGAGTCCGGTTTCCCGGGATACGAGTACAGCACGTGGTACGGCCTGCTCGCGCCGGCCGGCACGCCGCGCGCCATCCTCGACAAGCTCAACCGGGAAGCGGTGCGCGTGCTGAAGTCCGACGGCACGCGGAATCGCTACCTCTCGCAGGGCGTCGAGCCGATCCCCTCGACATCCGCGCAGTACGTCGCGCACCTCAAGTCCGAAGTCCAGAAGTGGACCAAGGTGGTGAGGGCGGCCAGGATTCCCCAGCAGTGATCGCCGCGCCCTGCGGGCCGCGGCGATCGTGACTCGCGGCTCGCGGCTGGCGGCTGGTGTTCGGGCCAGTCACGATCCGCGATCCGCGATCCACCAGCAGTAGGGCGCCGCAGGCGCCCTCTTCCCTCCCGGGCACAGTCGCACTATCCTAGCCCCTGGCGTTCACACTATGGACGCCTGCCGTCTCGGGCTCCTGCCGTGGGCGCCCCGGCGACTTGCCCAATAACGAGGAGGAGTCCATGTTCCGCATCGCCAGCGCTTCGCTCGCCTTCACGCTGTTCGCATCGCTCGTTCCGCCCGCCCTCGCCGACAGCTATCCCGAACGACCGATCCGCCTGGTCGTGCCGTTCGCTCCGGGCGGCGGCACCGACGTCAACGCGCGCATCCTGACCGATCCGTTCAGCCGGGCGATCGGGCACACCGTCGTCGTGGACAACCGGCCGGGAGCGAGCAGCATCCTCGGCACCGATATCGTCGCGAAGGCGAATCCCGACGGCTACACGCTGCTCCTCAACTCCATCAGCATCACCATCAATCCCGCGGTCTTCAAGAAGCTGCCGTTCGACATCACGCGCGACTTCATCCCGATCTCGCTGGTTTCGAACCAGCCCAACATCATGGTCGCGAGCCTGTCGCTGCCGGCGAAATCGCTCATGGAGTTCGCCCGTCTCGCGCAGTCCAGTCCGGGCAAGTACACCTTCGGCACGCCCGGCCCGGGCACCGGCATCCACCTCGCGACGGAGCTGCTGCTGCAGAAGCTCGACGTGAGCCTCGTCCATGTCCCCTACAAGGGCACCGGCCCCGCGCTCACCGCCGTGCTCGGCAGCGAGATCGCGGTCTACGTGTCCACGTTCGCGTCCGCGCTCCCGCACGTGCGGGCGAATCGCATGCGCGCCTACGCGGTGACCACCGCCCGCCGCGCCGACCCGCTGCCCGACGTGCCCACGGTGGCCGAAGCGGGCGTTCCCGGCTACGAGTACTCCACGTGGTACGGCATGCTCGCCCCGGCCGGGACGCCCCAGCCGGTCATCGCCAAGCTCAATCGGGCGCTGGTCTCGACGCTCAAGTCGTCCCAGGTGCAGCGGCTGTTCGTCACGCAGGGATTGACCGCCCTGCCGACGACCTCCGCGGAGTTCGCGAAGTACATCCGGTCCGAGATGACAAAATGGGCGGGGGCCGCCCAACTGGCGAAGGTCGCCATGCGCTAGCGTCGCGTCGCGGCGGCGGGCGCCGGCGCCGCCCGCCGCGTTTCCTGCTTCGGGCCGTGGCAGATTACAATGCCCTGCCAGGATCACAACAAGGAGGAAACATGCGCAATCGTCTCGCACTCGTCGTTCTCGGCGCCGCGTTCGCCCTTGCGGCGCCGCATGCCGCTGCCCAGGCATATCCGACGAAATCCATCCGCTTCATCGTCCCGTTCGCGCCGGGCGGGGGCAACGACATCCTCGGGCGGGTCGTCGCGCAGAAGCTGAGCGAGGCGTTCGGCGTGCCGGTCGTGGTCGACAACCGCCCGGGAGCGGGCGGCACGCTCGGCACCGACCTCACCGCCAAGTCGCCGCCGGACGGCCACACGATCCTCATCAACAATCTCAGCGTCGCCGTCAACGTGACGCTGTATTCGAAGCTGCCCTTCGATCCGCTGAAGGACCTGCAGACGGTCTCGCTGGTCGGGCGCCAGCCGAACATCCTCGTCGTCCACCCGACGCTGCCGGCGAAGTCGTGGAAGGAGCTCCATGCGCTCGCGAAGAAGCGCCCGGGCGAGCTGTCGTTCTCCTCGGGCGGCGTGGGATCCAGCTCGCATCTCGCGGGCGAGCTGCTGAAAGTCGTTTCCGGCATCCAGATGGTGCACATTCCCTACAAGGGCATGGGCCCCGCGCTCGTGGACCTGATCAGCGGCCAGGTGCAGCTCTCCATGTCCACCCTGGCCTCCGCGCTGCCGCACGTCCGCAACCAGCGCATGCGGCCGCTCGCGGTATCCACCGCCGAGCGCGTAGCCGTCGTGCCCGACGTGCCGACGCTCCAGGAAGCCGGCCTCAAGGGCTACGAGCACAGCACCTGGTACGGGCTCTACGTGCGCGCCGGCACGCCGCGGCCCGCCGTCGACCGCCTGAACGAAGCTGTCAGGAAGAGCGTCGCCTCGGCCGAGGTCGGCAAGCGCTTCGGCACCCAGGGCGTGCAGCCGGTGTCGAACTCGCCCGACGAGTTCAGGGCGTTCCTGGTTTCCGAGATCGCCAAGTGGGCGAAGGTGGTCAAGGCGGCGGGACTGCGGGCGAACTAGCCCCCGGGCCGTGACTGGCGGATCGCGGCCCGGAAAACGGTGACTCGCGGCTGGCGGCTCGCGGCTCGGTACCGGTAAATCGCGACTGGGCGCTCCGCGGAGCGGCGGGTCCCATCACCTGTCACCCATCACTCATTACCCAGCGGAAGGCCCCGCGCCTTCCGCTTTTCCGCATGGCGGAAAAGCGGCCGGTCTTGTGAAACAAGGCCGTTCAGGCTAACGTAACCGTCCCGTGCCGGCGCCCGCCGGCGCCCCGATAACGATCGCTTTCCACCAGGAGGAGTCCCATGAATCGCCACACGTTCATCCGGCTGCTGCCGCTCGCCGCGCTCGTCGCGTTCGGCCCGGCGCAGGCGCAGATGGAGCTCAAGTTCGGCCACGTCGGCAACCCCGGCTCGTTGTTCGCCAAGTCGTCGGAAGAATTCGCGAAGCGCGCCAACGCCAAGCTCGGCTCGAAGGCCAAGGTCGTCGTGTTCGGCTCGAGCCAGCTCGGCAACGACCGCGAGCTGCTGCAGAAGCTCAAGCTCGGCACCGTGGACTTCGCGCTGCCCTCGACCGTCATGTCCACCGAGTCCGACCTCTTCGGCGTGTTCGAGATGCCGTACCTGGTCAAGGACCGCAACCACATGAAGCGCATCGAGAAGGAGGTGTTCTGGTCCAGGCTCGCGCCCTCGGTGGAGAAGAAGGGCCTGAAGATCATCGCGGTGTGGGAGAACGGCTACCGCCACATCACCAACAACAAGCGGCCGATCAACGTGCCCAAGGACCTGGACGGCATCAAGCTGCGCACCCCGAAGGGCAAGTGGCGCGTGAAGATGTTCCAGGCCTACGGCGCGAACCCGAGCCCGATGGCGTTCTCGGAAGTGTTCACGGCGCTCAAGACGGGGGTCATGGACGGCCAGGAGAACCCGTTTTCGCAGATCTTCAGCGGCAAGTTCCACGAGGTGCAGAAGTTCCTCTCGCTGACGGGCCACGTCTACACCCCGGCCTACGTCACGGTCGGCGCCAAGCGCTGGGCATCGCTGCCCGCCGATGTGCGCGCAGCGCTCGAAGCCGCGGCGAAGGAGACGCAGGACTTCGTCTACTCCGAGGCCGCCAAGGACGAAGGCGTGCTGCTCGACAAGATCAAGGCCGCCGGCGTCAAGGTGAACGAGGCGGACAAGAACGCCTTCATCACCGGTTCGAAGCCGATCTACGACGAGTTCAGCAAGGAAGTCAAAGGCGCGAAGGAGCTGATCGACCGCGCGATCGCGCTCGGCAAGTAACGCAAACCGGGAGATGCGGTAACGAGGCGATGGCGCGGCGGGGAGCCGGCGTAACTGCCGGCTCTCGCGTCCGCCATCGAGGCGTCCTGGGTGCCGCCTCGAATCCGTCACGCCGGCGAAAGCCGGTGTCCGGAAAGCGTGCGTCCGGCAAATCAACGCGCTGCTGGATGCCGGCCTCCGCCGGCATGACGAAACCTCAGGCATTGCAGCCAATTTCAACGAATTGTCCATCACTGCACCGCCGCTGAAGGGATCGATCGTGCTGGAACGCGCGCGCCATTATTTCGAGCGGCTGCTGGAAGCGATCGTGTTCGTGCTGATGATCGCGCTGGCGCTGATCGTGGTGCTGGCGGTGATCTACCGCAAGGCGGGCGCATCGCTGGTGTGGTACGACGAGATCGCCGAGATCATGCTGGCGTGGATCACGTATTACGGCGCGGCGCTCGCGGCGATGCGCGGCGCCCACATCGGGGTGCCCGCCGTGGTCGACCTGATGCCCGCGCCCCTGCGCATCGCCGCCGCCATCGTCGCCGAGACCTGCGTGATCGCGTTCTTCCTGCTGCTCGGGTGGGCGGGCTGGCACGTGCTGGAAGTGCTCGTGAACGACACGTTGATCAGCCTGCCCCAGGTCTCGAGCCGCGTCACCCAGTCGGTGATCCTGATCGGCGCGATCCTCTACGTGATCGCGGAGGTGCTGCGGCTGCCCGAAATCCTGCGGACGGCGGCCGCGCCCCCGCCGAAGAGCTAGATGGCGCTGCTGCTGCTCTTTCTGGGCCTCCTCGCCCTGATCCTGATCAACGTGCCGATCGCGGTCGCGCTCGGCATCGTCGCCGTGGTGGCGCTCCTCGCCGGCCAGGGCATGGACCAGCTGCCCAACCTCGCCATCGTGATGTTCACGGGCGCGACCAAGTTCCCCCTGATCGCGATCCCGCTCTTCATTCTCGCCGGCGCCATCATGAACACCTCCGGCATCTCGCGCCGGCTGATCGCCTTCGCCTCGGCCCTCCTCGGCTTCGTCCGCGGCGGGCTCGCGATGGTGAACGTGGGCACCTCGATGTTCTTCGCCGAGATCTCGGGCTCGGCGGTGGCCGACGTCGCGGCGCTCGGCTCGGTGCTGATGCCGGCGATGAAGCAGAAGGGCTATCCCGGACCGTTCACCGCGGCGATCACCTCGTCCTCCGCGTCGCTCGCGATCATCATCCCGCCTTCGATCCCGATGATCCTCTACGCGGTGATGGCGAATGCTTCCGTCGTGCAGCTCTTCGTCGCCGGGATCATCCCCGGCATCATCGGCGGCCTGCTGCTGATGGGCGCGTGCTACTGGTACGCGGTGCGCTACGACTATCCTGTCGAGGAGGTCTTCCGCCTCCGGCACGTGTGGAAGACCTTCAAGGACGCGGCGCTCGCCTTTCTGCTGCCGATCATCATCCTCGGGGGCATTTTCGGCGGCGTCGTCACCGCGACCGAGGGCGCCGGGCTCGCGGTGGTCGCGGCAATCGGGATCGCGGCCTGGTACCGCGAAATGGACTGGAGGCTGCTGTGGCACGCGGTGATCGACGGCGCCGTGCAGACCGCCGTGGTGATGCTGCTGGTCGCCTCCAGCGCGCTGCTCGGCGTCTACCTGACGGAGGCGCAGGTGCCGCAGAAGCTCGCCGAGGCGATCATCGGCCTCACCAGCAATCCCTGGGCCGTGCTGGCGCTGATGAACATCTTCTTCCTGGTGGTCGGCCTCTTCCTCCACTCGGCCGCCGCCATCATCCTGGTGGTGCCGATCGTGATGCCGATCGTCGAGAAGGTCGGCATCGACCCGGTGCACTTCGGGCTGGTCGTGACGCTCAACCTCGCCATCGGCCAGCAGACGCCGCCGGTGGCGAGCGTGCTCATGACCGCATGCTCGATCGCCAAGGAAAACGTGTGGGACGTCACGCGCGCCAACATCCCCTTCATCGCCATCCTGCTCTTCGTGCTGCTGATGGTCACCTACGTGCCGGCGATACCGATGTCGCTGGTCCGGCTTTTCTATGGATGAGGCCGGAGTGGTCAGTCGTCAGCCGTCAGTTGTCAGCCGCTGGTAAGCTTCTTCGTTCTGTGTTCCCGCTCTCGTGAGCCGCGCGAATGATCCGTTCACCGTTCACCATTCACTGTTCACCGTCCTTGTTCACCGTTCACCGTTCGCTTGCATGGATGCTCGCCGTGGCACTGCTGGCGCCCGCGATCGCCGTCGCACAGGCGGACTACGCGCGCGAGCAGCGCTGGGCCGACGAGATCACGCCGGCGATCGTCGTCGGCGACCCGGTCCACCTCGAACTGAAGTCGGGGCGCAAGTTCCTCGCGGTCTGGACGCCCGCCGCGAAGGCGCGCGCGGGCGTCGTGGTGGTGCACGGGCTGGGCGTCCATCCCGACTGGGGCCTGATCAACCCGATCCGCAGCCGGCTTCCCGAGCGGGGCTACGCCACGCTCTCGGTGCAGATGCCGGTGCTCGCCGCGGAGGCGCGCGGCGACCGCTATCCTCCGCTCTTCCCGGAGGCCGCCGAGCGGCTCGCCGCCGCGGTCGCGTACGTCCGGAGCAAAGGCCTTGCCAAGGTCGCGATCGTGTCGCACAGCCTGGGCTCGCGCATGACCAACCATTTCCTCAACCGCGCGGAAGTCGCGCGCATCGACGCCTGGGTTGCGATCGGGCTCTCCGGGGAATTCACCCGGCCGCAGACCTTCCGGGCGCCGGTGCTCGATCTCCACGGCGAGCGGGACCTGCCCGCGGTGCTCGCGGGCGCGAAGCCGCGCGCCGCGGCGATCCGGGGCATCCGCGGCTCGGGGCAGGTGCAGGTCGCCGGCGCCGACCATTTCTTCGCGGGTATGGAGAGCGAGCTGGTCCGCCAGACCGCGCTGTTTCTCGACCGCCGCCTGAAGTAGACTGGCGTTCCCGCCGGCCGCGCCGGCGGGCGCACCATGGTCCGGCCCGATTTCATCCTACGCGGCGTGCCCGGCTGGCCCGGGTTCCTGCTGTGCGTGGCGCTGCTCGCGGTGGTCGGCATCGTGGATTACGCGACCGGCGACGAGCTGAACGTCTCGATCCTCTATCTCGCGCCGGTGTTCGCGGCGACGTGGATCTTCGGCAGCCACGCGGGGATTGCCGTGTCCATCGTCGCCGCGCTCTCGACCGTGTTCACCGGCCACACGTTCTCGCACCAGGCTTACCAGGTCTGGGAGATCGGCATCCGGTTTGCCACGTTCGCCCTGTTCGCCCTCGTGATCGCGAGGCTGAAGTCGGCGCTGGGCCATGCGGACGAGCGCTTTGCGACCGTGCTGGAGGGCCTCGACGTGGCGGTATACGTGACGGGCATGGAATCCGGCGAGCTGCTCTACTCGAACGAGCCTTTCCGGAAGCTGTTTCCGGCCGGCACGCCGCCGCCCGCGCTCCCGGCCAACCACCGCCAGGGCGAGGTCCACGAAGCCGCGAGCGGGCGCTGGTTCCTGGTGCATGTACGGCCGCTGCGCTGGATCGACGGGCGCATGGCGCGGCTGCAAATCGCGTCCGACATCACCGAGCGGCGGCGGGCGGAGGCGCTTTACCTCCAGCAGCAGGAGAAGCTCGCGCTGACCGCGCGCCTTGTCGCCGTGGGCGAGATGGCGAGCACCCTCGCGCACGAGCTCAACCAGCCGCTCGCCGCCATCGCGAACTACAGCCGGGGCTGCGTGCGGCGGCTGCGGTCCGGCGACTGGGAGGCTGACGGCCTGCTGGAAGCGATGGAGCGGAGCGCCATCCAGGCTGAGCGCGCGAGCAGCGTGATCCAGCGGCTGCGCGAGTTCGTGGCGCGCCGCCCGCCGCTGCTCGAGCCCTGCGACATCAACGAGGTGGTGCGCGACGTCCGGTCCACGATCGAGATCGAAGCCGGCATGCACTCGGTGCGGCTCGCGCTCGATCTCTCGTCACGCATTCCCTACGCGCGCGCCGACCGGACGCTGATGGAACAGGTGGTCCTGAACCTCGCGCGCAACGCGATCGACGCGATGGCCGACGCACCCCCGGAGGAGCGGGAGCTGCGCATCACGTCGCGCGCCAGCTCCCCGGACACGATCGAGGTCGAGGTCGCGGATCGCGGGCGCGGCGTCGATCCCGCGCTCGAGGCGAACCTGTTCCAGCCCTTCTTTTCCACCAAGCCCCACGGCATGGGGCTGGGCCTCCATATCTCGCGCTCGATCGTCGAGGCGCACGGCGGGCACCTGTGGATCACGCGCAACGGCGCGCGGGGGGCGGCCTTCCACTTCTCGCTGCAGTCGGTCTACGCATGAGCGCCGCGGCCCCGCGCCTGGTCTACGTCGTCGACGACGACGACGCGTTCCGCGATTCGCTGCGCTGGCTGCTGGAGTCGGCTGGCTACCGGACGGCGCTGTTTCCCAGCGCCGAGCGCTTTCTCGAGTCGTACCGCGCGGGCAGCGGCGCCTGCCTCCTGCTCGACGTGCGCATGCCGGGCCTGAGCGGCATCGAGCTGCAGGCGGAGCTGAACCGCCGCGGCGACCGCCTGCCCGTCATCTTTCTCACCGGCCACGGCGACGTGCCGATGGCGGTGGAGGCGGTGAAGAAAGGCGCGTTCTACTTTCTCGAGAAGCCGTTCGACGACCGCGAGCTGCTGTCGCTGATCGAGGAAGCGGTACAGCTGGATGCCGACGCGTTGCAGGAGCGCGGCCGGCGGCTTGCCGCGATCGCGCGGCTCGCCTCGCTCACCCAGCGCGAGCGGGAAGTACTGGAGCTCGTGGTTGCCGGCAAGAAGAACAAGCAGATCGCCGAGGCGCTCGGCATCAGCGTCAAGACCGTCGAGGCGCACCGCGCGCGCGGCATGGAAAAGGCGGGCGCGAGCTCGGTGGCGGAACTGGTCCAGATCGCGCTCGACAGCCGCTAGTCCCGGCGCATTGGCGGAGCGGGCGGCGGTTGCGGCGGCTCGAATCGATCTCTTTAGGGTTTACCCCAATAGGGTTTCCCCCAATGGCGCGCCTGGTGGCGCCGTGGATAAATGACGGCGCGCTTGCTCCCGGCCATTGCCGAAAGGCTGGAGCAAGCCGCCCGTGTTCAACTGGCGAGAGGGTAGCGCATGAAGATCGGATTGCTCGACAACAAGGACTTTCTTGCCGGCCTGCTGATGATCGGCATGGGAGCCGTCGCGTTCACCATGGCGCTCGACTATCCCTTCGGCAGCGCGCTGCGCATGGGCCCCGGGTATTTCCCGCGGGTGCTCGCCGGCATCCTGATCGCTTTCGGCCTTTACGTCGGCTTGCGCGGCCTGCGCAACCCCGAGAAGGTCGAGGGCGTCTGGGGCTGGCGGGCGCTGGCGCTGATCACGGCGGCATTCTGGGCGTTCGGCTGGCTGATGGACCGCGTGGGGCTTATTCCGTCGCTGGTCGTGCTGTTCTTCGTTTCCGCGTTTGCCGGCCATGAATTCAGGATCAAGGAAGTCATCATCCTGACCGTGCTCATGATCGCGTTCGCCTGGGCCGTGTTCATCTACGGGCTCGGGCTGCCGTACCAGCTCTTCTGGTGGAATTGACCATGGAAATGTTCGACAACCTGATTTTCGGCTTCAGCGTCGCGCTGTCGCTGCAGAACCTCGCGTACTGCTTCGTCGGCGTGTTCGTCGGCACGGCGATCGGCGTGCTGCCCGGCGTCGGCCCCCTGGTCACGATCGCCATGCTGCTGCCGATCACCTTCAACCTGCCGCCGATTCCGGCGCTCATCATGCTCGCCGGCATCTATTACGGCTCGCAGTACGGCGGCTCCACCACGTCGATATTGATGAACCTGCCGGGCGAGACGGCCTCGGTGGTGACCTGCATCGACGGCTACCAGATGGCGCGCCAGGGCCGCGCCGGCCCGGCGCTGGCGATCTCGGCGATCGGCTCGTTCTTTGCCGGCTGCGTGGGCACGCTGCTGATCGCGCTGTTCGGGCCGCCGATCGCGGAGATGGCGCTCAAGTTCGGGGCGCCGGAGTATTTCTCCCTGATGCTGATGGCCCTGGTCGCCGCGGCCTGCCTTTCGAGCGGCGACATGGTAAAGGCGCTCGCCATGGTGGTCGTGGGGCTGCTACTGGGGATCATCGGCACCGACGTGAATTCCGGCATGTCCCGCTTCTCCTTCGGCGTGGCGGA
>Ga0326597_10005519_pt1 | contig 17524 bp, 17 predicted proteins | sample RVTome_12_FD_203789 | JGI IMG/M metagenome (GOLD analysis project Ga0326597, IMG submission 203789) | Soil microbial communities from uranium-contaminated site in the Upper Colorado River Basin, Wyoming, United States - RVT100D185 | ecosystem: Environmental > Terrestrial > Soil > Contaminated >... | reverse complement strand
AACCGGCGCATCGTCTCTTACCTCGAGCTCGATGCGCCCGGCGGGCACGACGCGTTCCTGCTCGAGGATCCGCGCTACCACGGCGCGCTGCGCGCCTACTTCGAGAACATCGAGCTGTGACGCGCCCTGACCTCGAGGCGATCGCGCAGTGGGTGGCGCCCGGCGCGCGCGTGCTGGACCTGGGATGCGGCGACGGCTCCCTCCTGCGGCACCTGTGGGAGAGGAACCAGGCGCACGGCTACGGCGTCGAGATCGACGACGCCGAGGTCCTCGCCTGCTTCAGGAACGACGTCAACGTGCTGCAGCTCGACCTAGAGTCGGGCCTCGCCCTGTTCCAGAACGGCTCCTTCGACTACGTCGTCCTCTCCGAGACCCTGCAGACCATCCACCGCATCGAGTTCCTGACGCGCGAGATGCTCCGGGTGGGCAAGGAAGCGATCGTGTCGTTCCCCAACTTCGGCCACTGGCGCGCGCGCCTGCAGGTGCTCGCGGGCAGGATGCCGGTGTCGGCGGAGCTGCCGCACCAGTGGTACAACACGCCGAACGTGCACTTGTGCACGCTCGCGGATTTCGAGGACCTGTGCGCGAAGCTAGGCGCGCAGATCCGCGAGCGCGTGGTGCTGCACCGCGGCCGGCCGGTGCGCGTGCTGCCGAACCTCTTCGGCAGCATCGCCGTGTACCGCGTCACGGCCTAGCGCTCGCGGGGCTTGACCGGGCGCGAGCTTACGGCGCAGCATCTGTCGTCCACAAGGAGGGAGGCACGATCATGAGCACGCAGGCACTGAAGATCCTGGCGATCATCGCGGCGCTTGTTCTGGCGGGATGCGCGCAGGTGCAAGGCACGCTGCCCCACTGGATGCCGGGCAGCAACGCCGTCGGCGTGAAGCTGAGCGGCGCGGAGGAAGTGCCGCCGGTGAAAGTCACGGGCTCGGGGAGCGGCAGCTTCCGGCTCGCGGAGGACGGCACGATCACCGGGAGCGTTTCGACCGAGGGCGTCGCGGGCACGGCGGCGCACATCCATCTGGGCGCCAAGGGCAAGGAGGGCCCGGTGATCGTGCCGCTCGCCAAGAAGGGCGACACCTACAGCGTGCCGGAAGGCCGCAAGCTCACGGCTGCGCAGATCAAGGCCTGGAAGGCGGGCGGGCTCTACGTGAACGTGCACACGGCGCGCCGCAAGGACGGCGAGGTGCGCGCGCAGATTCAGCCCTGAAGCCGCGTTAGCGCGCGAGGCTGGAGCACACCTCCGCCTCGCGCCGGCAGTCCTGCTGGCAGGCCTGCGCGGCGGCGTTGTCGGTGCTCGCGCGGCGGCACTTCTGCAGGCATTCGTTCTGCGCCGCGGCGCAGCTGGGCGTCTCGTCGCCCACCACCATCTGCTGGTAGAGGTAGTAGCCCGCGCCCACCGCGAGCGCCAGCGCGACGAGCGACCCGAACCAGCCCAATCCGCGCTGCGAGCTTCGCATCAGGTGCCTCCCTCCGTGCCCGCCGAGCCGATCGACAGGTCGGCGAGCCCCGAGCGGATCATGTACCAGAACAGGACCACGCCCGGCAACGCGACCAGGGTGGTGAGCAGGTAGAAGTTCACGTAGCCCATGGCGTCGATCAGCCCGCCGGCCGTCGTGCCGGTGAGCAGGCGCCCCGCGATGCTCGCCAGGGCGGACAGCAGCGCGTACTGCGTCGCCGTGAAGCGCAGGTTGCACAGCGCCGAGAGATAGGCGACCACCGTCACGCCGCCGATGCCGCTGGCGAAGTTCTCGAAGCCGATCGCCGCGGCCATGCCCCAATTGGTGTGGCCTGCCGCCGCCAGCGCTGCGAAGCTCAGGTTCGACACCGCCATCAGCACGAGGCTGACGAGCACCGAGCGCTTCATTCCCAGCCGCGCGTAGAGGACCCCGCCCACGAGGATGCCGGCGAGCAGGGCGGCGAAGCCGATGCCCACGTCGTAGAACGCCACTTCGTCGTTGGTGAAGCCGAGGTCCTGGAACAGCAGCCGCAGCGTGAGGTTGGCGAGCGTGTCGCCGATCTTGTGCACCAGGACGAACAGCAGGACGACGAGCGCGCCCTGGCGCTGGAGGAACTCCAGGAGCGGGCCGAAGTACGCGGCCACCGCGCCGATCAGGCCGCGCGGTAGCGCCGGCGCCCGGTGGCGCGACGGCTCGCCGGCGAACACGCCCACCAGCATCGCCGGCAGGGCGAAGGCGGCGCAGGCGATGTAGGCGAACGTCCAGCCGAAGCGCGCGGCGAGCACCAGCGCGAGCCCACCGGCCGCGGCCGCGCCGATGCGCCAGCCATACTGCGACATGCCGGAGCCGGCGCCGAGCTGGCGCGGCGCGAGCAGCTCGATGCGGTAGGCGTCGATGATGATGTCGAACGTGGCCCCGGCGAAGCCCACCGCGATTGCGGCGGCCGCGACGAGCACGAGCGACTCGCGCGGGTCGGCGGCGCCAAGAAACGCGACCGCCGCCATCACCAGCGCGCCCGAGAGCCACAGCCAGCTGCGCCGCTGGCCGAACCGGCCGAGGAGCGGAAGCCGGACGTGGTCGACCAGCGGTGCCCAGAGGAATTTCAGGTTGTACGCGAGGAACGTCAGCGCGAAAGCGGTCACCGCGCCTTTGCTGATGCCGTGCTGCGCGAGGCGCGTGGTGAGCGTGGCGCCGATCATCGCGAAGGCGAAGCCCGAGGAGATGCCGAGGAACAACGCCGCGAGCGGCGCGGCCTCGAGATAGGGGCGGAGGCTTTCCGGCAGCCGGCTAGAGCCGGTATTCATAGTCGATCGTCAGCGGGGCATGGTCGGAGAAGCGCCGCCGCTTGTAGATCGAGGCCCGCGCTGCCTTCGTTGCGACGCCCGGCGTGGCGATCTGGTAGTCGATGCGCCAGCCGACGTTCTTCGCCCAGGCCTGGCCGCGGTTCGACCACCAGGTGTACTGTTCGGGCCTGGGGTCGACGCGCCGGAATACGTCGACGAAGCCCAGCTCGTCGAACACCTTCGTCAGCCAGGCGCGCTCCTCGGGCAGGAAGCCCGAGTTCTTCTGGTTGGAGCGCCAGTTCCTGAGGTCGATTTCCCGGTGCGCGATGTTCCAGTCGCCGCACAGGATCACCTCGCGCCCGTTCTTCCTCAGTTTCTTCAGGTGCGGCAAAAACGCATCGAGAAACCGGAACTTCGACGCCTGCCGGTGCGGCCCGGCGGAGCCCGAGGGCAGGTACACCGAGATCACCGAGAGCTTGCCGAAGCGCGCTTCCAGGTAGCGCCCTTCGTTGTCGAACTCCTTCACGCCGAACCCCTCGCGCACCGCGTCCGGGCGCACGCGGCTGTAGAGCGCGACGCCCGCGTAGCCCTTCTTGTGCGCGTGCGAGAAAAAGCCGTGCAGCCCGCGCGGCGCGCGCATGGCTTCGAGAAGGTCGCCGCCGTGCGCCTTGATCTCCTGCAGGCAGACGACATCGGCCTTCTGCGCCGCGATCCAGCGATACAGGCCCCTGCGGGCCGCAGACCTTATGCCGTTGACGTTGAGGGTGACGACCCTCAAGACGAGGGAAAGCTCGAGGCGCCGCCGTGCGCGGCGGACCACTCGGCCGGCGCGTGGAGGAACTTCTCCACCTCGGCGACCTGCGCCGCGGCGAGGTAATTGCCGTGCTTCACGACCTTCAGCACGTCCCACCAGGTGGCGAGGTGGTGCAGGCGCACGCCGAGATCCGTCATCACCCGCTTCGACTCGGGAAAAATGTCGTAGTAGAAGTTCACGAACACGTGCTCGACCACCGCGCCCGCCTCGCGCAGCGCCTTGCAGAAATTGATCTTCGAGCGCCCGTCGGTGGTCAGGTCCTCGACAAGCAGCGTGCGCGCGCCTTCGCGGATGTCGCCCTCGATCTGCGCGTTGCGCCCGAAGCCCTTCGGCTTCTTGCGGATGTACTGCATGGGCAGGCCGAGGCGCTCGGCGATCCACGCGGCGTAGGGGATGCCGGCGGTCTCGCCTCCGGCGATGACGTCGAACTGCTCGAAGCCCGCGTCGCGCGCCAGCGTCGCGGTGGCGAAGTCCACGAGTTGCCCCCGGATGCGCGGGTAGAAGATGAGCTTGCGGCAGTCGATGTACACCGGGCTCGCCCAGCCGGAGGTGAAGGTGAAGGGCTTGCCCTCGGAGAACAGGACCGCCTTCACCTCGAGGAGCATCTTCGCGGTGGTCTCGGCGATGAACGCGCGGTCGGCGGAATGCATGGCGGGAGCGCGCGGATTCTAGCAGGGTTAGAATCCGCGCGATGACCGTCCCATGGGAGATCGCGATGTTGCGCACGCCAGTGTTCGCCGCCTGCGCGCTGCTGCTGGCCGCCGCGCCCGGCGCGACGCTCGCGCAGGCGAAGGCCGACGAAGCGAAGGAAAAGGCGCGCCTCAACGCGCTGCGCGCGCAGGTGCGCTCGTACCGCTGCGTGACCAAGGGCGGCCGCAAGTACTACGGCTCCACCGTCCCGCCGCAGTGCACGGGCGAGCTGGTCGAGGCGCTTTCGGCCCAGGGCATGGTGCTGTTCCGCGTCGAGCCGCCGCTCACGCCCGAGCAGCGCGCGGCGAAGGCGGCCGAGCAGCGGAAAGCCGACGAGGCGGAGGCCGCGAAGCGCGAGGCGCAACGCGCGGTCGAGTTGCAGACGCGGCGCGACCGCGCGCTGCTGCAGACCTACGCCGACGAGAGCGACATCGAGCGCGTGCGCCAGCGCGCGCTCGCCAGCAACCGCGAGGCCACCGCGCAGGTCGAGGCGCGCATCGCGCGGCTCAGGCAGCGCCAGGAGAAGCTCGCCCAGGAGACCGCGAAGTACAAGGACGCGAGCGAGGCGTCCCACAAATTCCAGCAGGACGTCAAGGCGGTGGCCTACGACCTGTCGCTGCAGGAGCAGCTGCTCGAGTCGCGCAAGCGCGAGGCCGCCGAGATCAACACGCGCTACGACGAGGAAAAGCGCAAGTACCGCGAGCTGACGGGCCGCAAGTAGCTCAGCGCGCGAGCTTCTTCTTCAGCAGCTCGTTCACCTGCGCGGGGTTGGCCTTGCCCTGTGTCGCCTTCATCACCTGGCCGACCAGCGCGTTGAAGGCCTTGTCCTTGCCGGCGCGGTAGTCCTCGACCTGCCTGGCGTTTGCCGACAGCACCCCGTCGACGATCCTCTCGAGCGCGCCGGCGTCGGATATCTGCCTGAGGCCGCGCTGCTCGATGATGTAGTCGGCCGCGCCCTCGCCCGCCCACAGCGCGTCGAACACCTCCTTCGCCATCTTGCCCGAGAGCGTGCCGTCGGCGATGCGCCGCAGCAGCGCGCCGAGCGCCGCGGCGCTGACGGGGCTTTGCGCGAGGTCGAGGCTTGCGCGGTTGAGCGCGCCGGCGAGCTCGCCGTTGATCCAGTTGGCCGCGATCTTCGGGTCGGCGCTGGCCGCCACCTGCTCGAAGTACTGCGCGGTCTCGCGGCTCGCGGTGATCAGGCGCGCGTCGTAGTCGGACAGGCCGTGCGCCGCCTGCAGGCGCCGGGCCATGGCCTGCGGCAGCTCCGGCAGCTCCCCGCGCATGCGCTCGATATCCGCCTCGCTCACCACCAGCGGCAGCAGGTCCGGATCGGGGAAGTAGCGGTAGTCGTGCGCCTCCTCCTTGGTGCGCATGGCGCGCGTCTCGCCCTTGTCGGGGTCGAACAGGCGCGTTTCCTGCGCCACGGTGCCGCCGTCCTCGAGCAGCCCGATCTGGCGGCGCGCCTCGAATTCGATCGCCTGCTCCATGAAGCGGAACGAGTTCAGGTTCTTGATCTCGCAGCGCGTGCCGAGCTTCGCATCCCCCACCCGCCGCACCGACACGTTGGCGTCGCAGCGGAACGATCCCTCCTGCATGTTGCCGTCGCACACGCCGATCCAGCGCACGAGCGCGTGCAGCGCTCGCGCATAGGCCACCGCCTCCTGCGCGCCGCGCAGCTCGGGCTCGGAGACGATCTCAAGGAGCGGCGTGCCGGCGCGGTTGAGGTCGATGCCGGTCAAACCGTGGTAGTCCTCGTGCAGCGACTTGCCGGCGTCCTCCTCGAGGTGCGCGCGCGTCAGGCGTACCGTCTTCTCGCCGCCGGGCAGCGCGAAGCTCACCGCGCCGCCGGTGACGATCGGGATCTCGTACTGGCTGATCTGGTAGCCCTTGGGCAGGTCGGGGTAGAAGTAATTCTTTCGCGCGAACACCGAGCGCGCGTTGACGCGGCCGCCGATGGCCAGCCCGAACTTCACCGCCATCTCCACCGCGGCGGCATTCACGACCGGCAGCACGCCCGGCAGCGCAATGTCCACCGCCGAGGCCTGCGAATTGGGCGGCGCGCCGAACGCGGTCGCGGCGCCCGAGAACATCTTGCTGCGCGTGGCGAGCTGCGCGTGCGTCTCCAGGCCGACGACGATCTCCCAGGCCATCGCCCTACCTCGACTGCGGGCGCAGCAGCTGGCAGGCGCCGCGGCGCTCGACCAGCACCGGCTCGAAGTAGGCCTGCGAGCCGCAGAGCTCGCTGCAGCTCTCCGCGCTCACGCGCACGTACTCCCCCAGCTCGCGAAGCGTCACGGCGCAGCGGCCGGCCGCGAAGCGCAGCCCGCCCTCGAACGGTCGCTGCTCGGGCGAGGCGAGCGCGCAGCTGTGCCCGCCGGGAGCCACCTGCGAGCGCCACTCCAGGCGCTTCAGCCTGCCCTGCTCCACTGCGTACTCGAGCGAGGAGGCGTAGCGTCCCTCGGCGATCTCGCAGCGCACTTCGGCGCTGTAGCCGGCCATGTCGGGAAACTTCTCGCTGAGCTCGAAGCGCTCGCGCTCCTGGCCGCCGGGGCCATAGCGCGTGCCCTTGAACACGCCAGCGCTCCAGGTGCCCTGCAGCGTGGCGGTTGCGGGCCGGCCGTAGAGGATCGGCGAGTGGCCTTCCTTGAGGAACGTGACGCCGAGTTGTTTGCTCCTCTCGCCCTCGAGGAAGCGCTGCTGCAGCGTGGGCAGGATCAGGTACTCGCCGGTGAGGCGCGCCGAGCCGTCCGGGCGCGGGTTCGCGTGCAGCGTCATCAGGGCGGTGCGCCCACCGAGCTGGCCGAGGAGCTCGCGGGTTTCGCCCGCGTCCTCGGCCCGCGCCGCCGCCAGCGCAAGCATGAGCAGCGCCGCACCCAGCATCCTCACAGCGGCGCCTCCTTCGGCACGCGCCGGTGCCAGTCGGTGGCGCGCTGGTACTGGTGTGCCGCACCAAGCAGCAGCGCCTCGGCAAAGTAGTTGCCCATCAGCTGCAGGCCGACCGGCAGGCCCAAGGCGTCGAAGCCGCAGGGCACCGACAGCGCCGGCAGCCCGGCCAGCGGCGCCGGGATGGTGAAGATGTCGTTCAGGTACATCTGCACCGGATCGTCGATCTTGGCGCCGAGCGCGAATGCCGTGGTCGGCGTGGTCGGACCCATGAGGAGGTCGCACTGCGCGAAGGCCGCGGCGAAGTCGCGCGCGATAAGCCGTCTGACCTTCTGCGCCTTGAGGTAGTAGGCGTCGTAGTAGCCGTGCGAGAGCACGTAGGTGCCCACGAGGATGCGCCGCTGCACTTCGGCGCCGAAGCCCTCGGCGCGCGTGCGGCAGTACATGTCGATGAGATCGGCGAACTCCCGGGCGCGGTGGCCGTAGCGCACGCCGTCGAAGCGCGACAGGTTGGACGAGGCCTCGGCCGGCGCGAGCACGTAGTACACGGGCACCGCGAGCGCGGTGTTGGGCAGCTCGAGCGGCACGGTGCGCGCGCCCTGCCGCTCGAACCAGTCGAGCGCGGCGCGCACGCACGCGCGCACGCCCGGCTCCACGCCCTCGCCGAAGTACTCGCGTGGCAGGCCGATGCGCAGGCCCCTGAGGTTCAGATCCAGGCTGCGCGCGTAGTCCTCCTCCGGGCGCGGCACGCTGGTCGAATCGCGCGCATCGTGCCCGGCCATGACGTTGAGGAGCGCCGCGAGGTCGGCGGCGCTGCGCGCCAGCGGGCCGCCCTGGTCGAGCGAGGAGGCGAACGCCACCATGCCGTAGCGCGACACCAGGCCGTAGGTCGGCTTCAGGCCGCATACCCCGGTGAGCGCCGCGGGCTGGCGGATCGAGCCGCCGGTATCGGTGCCGGTGGCCGCCGGCGCCATGCGCGCCGCCACCGCCACCGCCGAGCCGCCCGAGGAGCCGCCGGGCACGCGCGCGCGGTCCCAGGGATTGCGCACCGCGCCGAAATACGAGGTCTCGCTCGACGAGCCCATGGCGAACTCGTCCATGTTGGTCTTGCCGAGCTGCACCGCGCCGGCGGCATCGAAGCGCTCGATGACGTGCGCGTCGTACGGGCTGGTGTAGTGCTCGAGCATCTTCGAGCCGCAGGTGGTGCGCAGCTGGCGCGTGCAGAAGATGTCCTTGTGCGCCACCGGGATGCCGGTGAGCGGCCCTGCCTCGCCGCGCGCACGGCGCGCATCGGCCGCGCGCGCCTGCGCCAGGCTTGTCTCTTCGTCCACCGTGATGAACGCGTTCAGCGGCCCGTTCTGGGCGCGGATGCGCTCGAGGCAGAGCTGCGTCAGCTCGACGCTGGACACGCGCCGGGCGGCCAGCGCCGCCTGCAGCTCGCCGAGGCCGGAATCGAGCACCTTACTCGATCACTTTCGGCACCAGGTAGAGCCCATCCTCGACCGCGGGCGCGCCGGCCTGGAACAGGCTGCGCCGGTCGCTTTCGGTGACCGCGTCGGGCCGCAGCGGCTGTCCCTGGGGCAACTGGGCATCGAGCGCGTGGGACATGGGCTCGATGCCTTCGGTGTCGACCGCCTTGAGCTGGTCGAGCATGGCGAGGACCCGGTTCAGGCGCTCGCCGACGGCGCCCGATTCGTCCTCGCGCAGGGCGATGCGCGCAAGCCGCGCGATCAGCCGGATCTGGTCTGGGGAGAGCGACATTGCGGCTGCGCAAAAAAAGGGGGTTCGGAGGCCGACCCCGCGCTTGCCCGGGGCGTTGTTGCGAGTATTATATGCCCTTTAACGACACAGTCTTAGCGAACAAAGTTAAGGCGCAACCAAGAAAGCGGCGATCACCACGGACATGTTCGGATTCCTGCGCAGTTACTTCTCCAACGATCTCGCGATCGACCTGGGCACGGCCAATACGCTCATCTACGTGCGCGGCAAGGGCATCGTGCTCGACGAGCCTTCGGTGGTGGCCATCCGCCAGGAGGGCGGGCCCAACGCGAAGAAGACCATCCAGGCGGTCGGCAAGGAAGCGAAGATGATGCTCGGCAAGACGCCGGGCAATATCGTCGCCATCCGCCCGATGAAGGACGGCGTGATCGCCGACTTCACCATCACCGAGCAGATGCTCAAGCAGTTCATCAAGAAGGTGCACGACAACAAGCTGTTTTCGCCCTCGCCGCGCATCATCATCTGCGTGCCCTGCGGCTCGACGCAGGTCGAGCGCCGCGCGATCCGCGAGAGCGCGATCGGCGCGGGCGCGGGCCAGGTGTACCTGATCGAGGAGCCGATGGCGGCCGCGATCGGCGCCGACCTGCCGGTCGCCGAAGCCACCGGCTCGATGGTGGTCGACGTCGGCGGCGGCACCACCGAGGTCGGCGTGATCTCGCTCGGCGGCATGGTGTACTCGGGCTCGGTGCGCGTCGGCGGCGACAAGTTCGACGAGGCGATCATCAACTACATCCGCCGCAACTACGGCATGCTGATCGGCGAAACCACCGCCGAGACCATCAAGAAAAACATCGGCTCCGCCTTTCCGGGGAGCGAAGTGCGCGAGATGGAAGTGAAGGGCCGCAACCTCGCCGAGGGCATCCCGCGCAGCTTCACCATCAGCTCGAACGAAATCCTCGAAGCGCTCACCGAGCCGCTCAACCAGATCGTCGGCGCGGTGAAGTCCGCGCTCGAGCAGACCCCGCCCGAGCTCGGCGCCGACATCGCCGAGAAGGGCATGGTGCTCACCGGCGGCGGCGCGCTGCTCCGGGACCTGGATCGCCTGTTCATGGAAGAGACCGGGCTGCCGGTGATCGTCGCCGACGACCCGCTCACCTGCGTGGTGCGCGGCTCGGGCAAGGCGCTCGAGAAGATGGAGTACTTCGGCCCGATCTTCACCAACGACTGAGCGAAGGGGTCGCCCGCGCCCGCGGCCGCCCCTTGCCCGCGATGGAGCACACGCCCCCGCCCTTCTTCGTACGCGGCCCCGCTCCCCTCGTCCGGCTCGCGTTCTTCGCCTCGCTCTCGCTGACGCTCCTGGTGCTCGATGCGCGCTTCGGCTACGCCGAGGCCATCCGCAGCGTGCTGGCGCTCGCCGCCTACCCCATCCAGCAGGCGGCGCGCCTGCCGGTGGCGCTCGCCGAGGGGCTCGGCGGCTACTTCGCCAGCCAGGCGCACCTGCGCGAGGAGAACGCCGAGCTGCGCGCGCGGCTGCTCGCCTCGGAGCTCGATGCGCAGCGCTTCGAGTCCGCGGCGGCCGAGGCCTCCAGCCTGCGCCGCCTGATAGGCGCCGCCGAGCGCCAGGAACGAAAGGCGCTGACCGCCGAGATCCTGTACTCGGGGCGCGACCCCTATGCACGCAAGGTGATCGTGGACCGCGGCACGCAGCACGGCGCGCGCCCGGGTGCGCCGGTGGTCGACGACGTCGGCGTCATCGGCCAGCTGACGCGCGCGCACGCCTTCGTATCCGAAGTGACGCTGCTCACCGACAAGAACCAGGCGATCCCGGTTCAGGTGCGGAGGAACGGCCTGCGCGCCATCGCCTTCGGCGGCGGCGCCTCCGGGCTCCTGGAACTGCGCTACATGGCGGCGAACGCCGACGTGCAGAGCGGCGACCTGCTGGTGACCTCGGGGATCGACGGCACCTATCCGCCGGGCCTGCCGGTAGCCGAGGTGGTGCGCGTCGAGCGCGACGCCTCCTACACCTTTGCGCGCGTGCTGGCGCAGCCCGTCGCCGGCATCGAGCGCGGCCGCTACGCGCTGCTGCTGTCCGCCGGCGCGCGCCCGCTCGCCTATCCCGCCGCCACCGACGGCAGGGGTGCGAAGACGCGGCGCGCGCGAAAGCCGGCTGCCGATGGCGACTGAGCGCCCGCAGCACATCCTGATGCCGGTGCGCACCGGCGTCATCGTCGCGTCTTTCGTCGGCGCGCTGCTCCTCGACTTCATGCCCTGGCCCGACGTCACGCTGGCGCCGGACTTCGTCGCCCTGACGCTCGCTTTCTGGTGCGTGCGCCAGCCGCGGCGCGTGGGGCTGGCGACCGGCTTCGCGCTGGGCCTGCTCGTGGACGCCGGCAACGGCGTGCTGCTCGGGCAGCACGCTCTCGCCTACTCGGCGCTCGCCTTCGCCGCCATCGGGCTGTCGCGCCGCATCCTGTGGTTCGACATGCCGGGGCAGATGCTGCACGTGCTGCTCCTGCTCGAAGGGGCGCAAGGCGTGGCGCTCGGCGTGCGCCTGGCCGCGGGCGCCGAGTTTCCGGGCGGCTCGCTGTTCATCGGCCCGGCGCTCGCCACGCTGCTGTGGCCGGTGGTGAGCTGGCTGCTGCTCCTGCCGCAGCGCCGGCCCGCGCTGCTCGACGAGCGCCGCTCGCTATGAGCTTCGCCGAGCTCAGGAACACCGAACGCGAGCTGCGCGCGTTCCAGGTGCGACTGGGCGTAGCGGGCCTGGCGGTGCTCGTCGCGTTCGCCCTGCTGCTCGCGCGCTTCGTCTGGCTGCAGATGCTGCAGCACGACGCCTACAGCGCCAGGGCCGAGGAGAACCGCATCGCCATCGTGCCGCTGCCGCCGAACCGCGGCCTGATCCTCGATCGCAACGGCGAGGTGCTGGCGAGCAACTACCTCGCCTACACGCTGGAGATCTTCCCGGCGCAGGTGCGCGATCTCGAGGCCACGATCGCGCAGCTTGCGCAGTACGTCGACATCCAGCCGCGCGACCGCGCGCGCTTCAGGAAGCTCCTGCAGGAGACCAAGAACGCCGAGAGCCTGCCGATCCGCACGCGCCTTTCGGACGAGGAGGTGGCACGCATCGCCGCCAACCGCTGGCGCTTCGAGGGCGTGGACATCCGCGCGCGGCTGTTCCGTCAGTATCCCCACGGCGAGATCGCCTCGCACGTCATCGGCTACATCGGCCGCATCACCACGAGCGACCAGGAGCAGATGGCGCAAACGGAGGTGGCCGCCAACTACCGCGGCACCGACTATATCGGCAAGGCCGGGATCGAGGCGAGCTACGAGCAGGAGCTGCACGGCACCACGGGCTTCGAGCGCGTGGAGATCGACGCCGCCGGCCGCGGCGTGCGCACGCTGCCACCCACCACGCCGGCACAGCCCGGCAACAACGTCGGCCTGACGCTCGACATCCGCCTGCAGGAGGTCGCCGAGCGCGCTTTCGGCGAGCGCCGCGGCGCGCTGGTGGCGATCGAGCCCGCCACCGGCGGCGTGCTCGCCTTCGTCTCCAAGCCCGGCTACGACCCGAACCTGTTCGTCGACGGCATCGATCCGCAGAGCTGGGAGGCGCTCATGAGCTCGCCCGACCGGCCGCTCAACAACCGGGCGCTCGCCGGGCTGTACCCGCCGGGCTCGACCTTCAAGCCGTTCATGGCGCTCGCGGCGCTCGAGCTCGGCAAGCGCACGCCGCGCACCACCATCACGGACCCGGGTTACTTCGTGTTCGGCGACCGGCGCTTCCGCGACTCCAAGCGCGGCGGCCACGGCACCGTGGACATGTACAAGTCGATCGTCATGTCCTCCGACGTGTACTACTACATGCTCGCCAACGACATGGGCATCGACGCCATCGCCGGGTTCATGAAGCGCTTCGGCTTCGGCGCACGCACCGGCATCGACCTCGAGGGCGAGGCCGAGGGCGTGCTGCCCTCGCCCGAGTGGAAGCTGGCGCGCTTCGCGCAGCGCGAGCAGCAGAAGTGGTACCCCGGCGAGACGATCTCCATCGGCATCGGCCAGGGCTACAACGCCTACACGCCGCTGCAGCTCTCGCAAGCGCTCGCCACGCTCGCCAACAACGGCGCCATGTTCCGGCCGCGCCTGGTGTCGCACGTGGACGACCCGCGCACCGGCGAGCGCCGCTACCTCGAGCCGCAGCTGGTGCGCCAGGTGCAGCTCCGGCCCGAGCACGTCGCCTTCGTCAAGCAGGCCATGGCGGGGGTCAACACCGAGGGCACCGCGGCGCGCTCCTTCGTCGGCGCCCAGTACACGAGCGGCGGCAAGACCGGCACAGCGCAGGTGGTCGGCTTGAAGCAGGGCGAGACGTACGAGGAGGAGAAGGTCGACGAGCGCCTGCGCGACCATTCGCTCTATATCGCCTTCGCGCCGCTCGAGGGGCCGAAGATCGCGCTCGCCGTGCTGGTGGAGAACGGCGGCTTCGGCGCGCGCACCGCCGCGCCGATCGCGCGCACGGTGCTCGACTACTTTCTCCTCGGCAAGCTGCCGCGCGCGCCGCGGCGCGCGGTGCCCGAGGCCGAAGTGCGGACCGACGCGGAGAGCGACTGATGGAGATCGCCGGCTATCCGCTGCGGCGCCTGCGCGCGCGTGTGATCGAGGGTATCGACGCGCCGCTGTTCGCGATCGCGGTGGCGCTGAGCCTCGTCGGCCTCGGCGTGCTGTACTCGGCGAGCTACGAGAACGCCACGCGCGTGGCGAGCCAGCTTGCGAGCCTGGCGGTGGCCCTCGCCGCCATGTGGGCGGTGGCACAGGTGCCACCGCAGACGCTCGCGCGCCTCGCGCTGCCGGCGTATTGCGCGGGCCTCGTGCTGCTCGTCGCGGTGGCGCTGGGCGGCGAGGTGGTGAACGGCGCCCGCCGCTGGCTGAATCTCGGCGTGCTGCGCTTTCAGCCCTCGGAAATGATGAAGATCGCGGTGCCGATGATGCTGGCGTGGTACTTCCACCGCAAAGAGGGCGCCATCCGCCTGCGCGATTTCGCCGTCGCCGGCGTGCTGCTCGCGCTGCCGGTGGCGATGATCGCGCGCCAGCCCGACCTCGGCACGGCGCTGCTGGTCGCCGCCGCGGGCTTCTATGTGATCTTCCTCGCCGGCGTCAGCTGGAGGCTGCTCGCGGGCCTCGCCGTGCTCGCGCTCGCCAGCCTCTTTCCGCTGTGGGGCCTGATGCACGACTACCAGCGCCGCCGCATCCTCACGCTGCTCGACCCGTCGCAGGACCCGCTCGGCGCGGGCTACCACACGATCCAGTCCACCATCGCGGTGGGCTCGGGTGGCATCGCCGGCAAGGGCTGGCTGAACGGCTCGCAGACGCACCTCGAGTTCATTCCCGAGCGCCACACCGACTTCATCTTTGCCGTGTTCTCCGAGGAGTTCGGGCTGGTGGGCAACGTGCTGCTGCTCGCGCTGTACGCGCTGCTCATCGCGCGCGGCCTCGCCATCGCGGCGCAGGCGGCGACGCTGTTCGCTCGGCTGCTCGCCGGCGGCGTGACGCTCATCTTCTTCACCTACGCGTTCGTCAACATGGGCATGGTGGCCGGCATCCTGCCGGTGGTCGGCGTACCGCTGCCCTTCATTTCCTATGGCGGCACCTCGCTCGCGACGCTTTTTGTCGGCGTCGGCCTGCTGATGAGCATCCAGCGCCACCGCAAGCTCATCCAGACCTGAGTATTGCGCAGCAGCAGTATTCTGAAACCATCATCCGCATCGTGAAACGATGCGGCCATAAGTACCTGTAAAGCATTGTTTTATGCGTAATAAGTACACGAGTAGCAAGTTGTTGCTGCGCGCCATTTTTCTGGGCTATGGTCGATGGGACGCTCCCTTCAACCGATCGCAAGGAATCCCATGCAGAAACGTGACCAGGAAATCGCCGCGCTGAACAAGGACTGGACCGAGAACCCGCGCTGGCAGGGCGTGAAGCGCGGCTACACGGCCGAGGACGTGGTGCGGCTGCGCGGCAGCGTGAAGATCGAGCACACGCTGGCGAAACTGGGCGCGGAGAAGCTGTGGAAGCTGTGCCAGGAGCGGCCGTTCGTGAACTCGCTCGGCGCGCTGACCGGCAACCAGGCCATGCAGCAGGTGAAGGCGGGCGTGCCCGCGATCTATCTCTCGGGCTGGCAGGTGGCCGCGGACGCGAACGACTCGCTTTCCATGTACCCGGACCAGTCGCTCTATGCGACGACCTCGGTGCCCTCGGTGGTGAAGCGCATCAACAACGCGCTCATGCGCCAGGACCAGATCCAGACCCTGGAGGGCAGGGGCGACATCGATTGGTTCGCGCCCATCGTCGCCGATGCCGAATCCGGCTTCGGCGGCGTGCTGAATGCCTTCGAGCTGATGAAGGCGATGATCGACGCCGGCGCGGCGGGCGTGCACTTCGAGGACCAGCTCGCCTCGGTGAAGAAATGCGGCCACATGGGCGGCAAGGTGCTGGTGCCCACCCAGGAAGCCGTGCAGAAGCTCGTCGCCGCGCGCCTCGCCGCCGACGTGATGGGCGTGCCCACGGTGCTGCTTGCGCGCACCGACGCGGAAGCCGCCGACATCGTCACCACTGACGTGGACGAGAACGACCGGCCGTTTCTCACCGGCGAGCGCACGTCCGAGGGCTTCTTCCGCACGAAGAAGGGCTTCGAGCAGGCGCTCGCGCGCGGGCTCGCCTACGCCGAATACGCCGACATGGTGTGGTGCGAGACCGGCACCCCGGACCTGGCGTTCGCGAGGAAGTTCGCCGAGGGCATCCGCAAGAAGTATCCGGGCAAGATGCTCGCCTACAATTGCTCGCCCTCGTTCAACTGGAAGAAAAACCTGGACGACGCCACCATCGCCAAGTTCCAGCGCGAGCTCGGCGCCATGGGCTACAAGTTCCAGTTCATCACGCTGGCCGGCTTCCACTGCCTCAACTACTCGATGTTCGAGCTGGCGCACGGCTACGCGCGCGACAACATGAGCGCCTTCGTCGCGCTGCAGGAGAAGGAGTTTGCTGCCGCCAACAAGGGCTTCACCGCGGTCAAGCACCAGCGCGAGGTCGGCACCGGCTACTTCGACCAGATCACGCAGGTGGTCACCGCCGGCAAGGCCTCGACCACGGCGCTGCACGGCTCGACCGAGGACGAGCAGTTCTTCGAGGAAAAGGCGAAGAAGGTCGCCTGATTTGACGGCGCCGGCGAAGGTCCTGCCCATCCACGCGGCGCGCGGCGAGCGCGCCGCCGAGGTGGCGCGCACGATCCTCGCCGGTTTCGACCGGCACTACCGGCTGTTTCGCGAAGCTTCTGCGCGCGCGAAGCAGCTCTTCGAGCGCGCCGACTGGGCGGCGATGCGCGAGCTGGCGCGCGAGCGCATCCAGATGTACGACCGGCGCGTGCGGGAGGCGGTGGACGCCGTGCGGGCGCGCTTTCCCGAGGCCGAGAGCGACGAATCGCTGTGGCCGGCGATCAAGCTGGCCTACATCCCTCTGCTGCACGAGCACCGGCAGCCCGAGTGCGCCGAGACGTTCTACAACTCGGTCGCCTGCCAAGTGCTCGAGCGGCGCTACTACCGCAACGAGTTCATCTTCTGGCGCCCGGCCGTGGCCACCGAGCACTTGGAGGGCGACGAGCTCGCCTACCGCAGCTACTACCCCCCGAGGAAGGGGCTTAAGCGCACGCTGTCGGCCATCGTGCGCGGCTTTGACCTCGCCAATCCGTGGGAGGACCTGCACCGCGACCTGAGAAGCGTGGTGCGCGCGCTGCGCGCGCGCTTTGCGCGCCCCGCGCGGGCGCGCCCCAGCCTGCAGATCCAGGTGCTCGCTTCCCTTTTCATCCGCAACAAGGCGGCCTACGTCGTAGGCAAGGTCGTGAACGGAGCCGAGGAGGTACCCTTCGCCGTGCCCATCCTGCAGAACGAGCGCGGCGAGCTGTATCTCGATGCGCTGCTGCTCGACGCCGACCGGCTCATCGTCCTGTTTTCCTTCGCGCGCGCCTATTTCTTCGTCGACATGGAGGTGCCCGCCGCCTACGTGTCGTTCCTGCGCCAGCTGATGCCGAGAAAGCCCCGGGCCGAGATGTACATGGCTGTCGGCCTCGCCAAGCAGGGCAAGACCCTGTTCTACCGGGACCTCTTCTACCATCTGAAGCACTCGTCCGACCTGTTCACGGTGGCGCCCGGCATCAAGGGCATGGTGATGCTGGTCTTCACGCTGCCGTCCTTCCCCTACGTGTTCAAGGTGATCCGCGACCGCTTCGCGCCGCCCAAGGACATGGACCGGCAGACGGTGATGGACAAGTACCAGCTGGTGAAGATGCACGACCGCGTCGGGCGCATGGCCGACACGCTGGAGTACTCGCTGGTGGCGCTGCCCCTGGCGCGCTTCGCGCCCGAGCTGCTCGAGGAGCTGAGGGACGAGGCCGCCTCGAACGTCGAGTTCGAGGATGACAGGATCGTCATCAAGCACATGTACATCGAGCGCCGCATGCAGCCGCTGAACCTCTACCTCGAAGAGGCGATCGGCGACGGCGCAGCGGCGCGCGTGCGCCAGGCGCTGCACGAATACGGCGATGCCATCAAGGAGCTGGCCGGCGCGGGCATCTTCCCGGGCGACATGCTGCTGAAGAACTTCGGCGTCACGCGCCACGAGCGCGTCGTGTT
>Ga0326597_10005518_pt1 | contig 17526 bp, 11 predicted proteins | sample RVTome_12_FD_203789 | JGI IMG/M metagenome (GOLD analysis project Ga0326597, IMG submission 203789) | Soil microbial communities from uranium-contaminated site in the Upper Colorado River Basin, Wyoming, United States - RVT100D185 | ecosystem: Environmental > Terrestrial > Soil > Contaminated >... | reverse complement strand
GAGTTTGTCCTGTGTCATCGAGATGATCCGAATGCGCGCGATGAAAGGCTGATCGCGGTCAAGGTGCCGATCCGTGTAACCCGTGGAGTGGACAAGTGCCATACCCGGGTGGTCGTTGTTGACGGCGACCACGTCGCCGGGATTGACATCCCTTGGTATCTGGATCTTGCAGGTTCTGTACGACGCATGGACGTCGTAGCCAATTTTCCCTGGCTTCGGCGGCAAAGGATATGCTCCGTCGCTGATCAGCAACACGATCAAGCCGCCCGGATCGATCGACGGGTCTTCGCTCAAGTACTCACTCTCGGGCTCATAGACCAGTTGAGCGTCACGCCAGAATTCCCGGTGCTTGTAGGTCGCCATGTCGTCCGAGCAGCCGGTCAGGATCGCAAGAACGATGAGTACAGGCAGGAAGCGAAGCACGGTGAAACCTCCGCGTGGTCAGTTGCACGTTACCGCCCGGAATCGCGAGGGATTCTACTCAGCCGGGCGGGGCGGCGCGATTCGCGCGAGGCGGCCAACCCGCAGGATCGCGACCTCGCCTTCCCGCTTGAGTTCTGTTCCCTTTTGTGCCTCTTTGCGGCCAGGCTTGTCCGCCGCGCTTCCCTCCGCAGGGCCTCCGGGTCGCGGCTGAACAGGCGGTCGCGCCACCGGCCCGTCCCCTCCCTCCTAAACTCACGGCGAATCATGGCCGCGAACGATCCCACCGACACCCCGGCGATGCGCCAGTACATGGCGTTCAAGAAGCAGCACCCCGAGTGCGTGCTCTTCTTTCGCATGGGCGACTTCTATGAGATGTTCTTCGATGACGCCTTGCTCTGTCACAAAGTTCTCGGCATCACGCTGACCGAACGCACCAAGGGCGTGCCCATGGCCGGCGTGCCCTATCACGCCGTCGAGAACTACCTGCGGCGCATGATCGAGCAGGGCTACCGCGTCGCCGTCGCCGACCAGGTGCAGGATCCCAAAGAGGCCAAGGGAGTCGTCGATCGGGCGGTGACGCGCGTCCTCACCGCCGGCACGCTCGTCGATGAGACGCTCCTCGATGATGCGCGCGCCAATCACGTCGCCGCGGTGTGCTTCACCGAGGCGGGCGAGGATTCGCCGGCGGTCCTGGCGCTGGCGGAACTCTCGACGGGTTCGTTCGAGATCATCGACATCGCGGCGGGCGCGCTGGGCGATGAAGTGAACCGGCTGGGAGTGGATGAGTTGCTGTACAGTGAGACGGCGACGGGCGACGCCCCGCCGCGCGTCGCCGCGGTGCGCGAGATGCGCCCCTGCGCTCTCACCGGCCGCCCCTCCTGGCACTTCCGCCACAACGACAGTCTCGAAACATTGCGCTCCCACTACGGCGTGGCGACGCTGGCAGGCTTCGGCCTGAGCGACGATGATCCCGGCCTCGCGCCGGCGGGCGCCCTGCTGCGCTACCTGAGCGAAACGCAAGGCGGGGACGATTCTGCTATCCCCAGGCCTCAAGCCTCAAGCCCCAAGTCGCGCCTCGCCCACATCCGCCCGCCCGTGCGCCGCGCGCTGACGGAGTTTCTCACCATCGACGCCACCAGCCTGCACAGCCTCGAAGTCGAGCGCACCATGCGCAGCGGCGCGACCGACGGCTCGCTCATGGGCGTCTTCGCCCGACACGTCCGATCGCCGATGGGCAAGCGCCTGCTGCGCGAGTGGTTCTGCTTTCCCCTGCGCGACATCGAGGCCATCAACGCCCGACAACGCGCCGTCGAGGGGTTGATCGAAGATCGCGAGACGGCGCGGCAACTCGGCGAGCGCCTGAGCGCGATGAACGATGTGGCGCGCATCGCGGGGCGGATGAACATGGGCCGCGCCACGCCGCGCGACCTCGTCGCGCTCGGGCGGAGCATCGCCGACATCGACGACCTGCACCTGCTCATCTCGACGAATCGATCGCTCGAATCGTTGGGCCTGGCGCTCGATCGCCTGCGTGATGCCCTCGGTCCGCTCGGCCAGTCCATCGTGCAGCGCTGCGTCGAGGCCCCGCCCAACCACCTGCGTGAAGGCGGACTCATTCGCGACGGCGCGGACACTCAACTCGACGACTGCCGCGAACTCACCAGGAACGCCAACGACTGGCTCGCGCGCTACCAGAAGAAACTCATCGAGCAGACGGGGATCAACTCCCTCAAGGTCGGCTACAACCGCGTCTTCGGCTACTACATCGAAGTGACCAGCGTGCATTCCAGCCGCGTGCCCGACGCGTTTTCGCGCAAGCAGACGCTCAAGAACGCCGAGCGCTACATCACCCCCGACCTCAAGGAGTTCGAGAGCAAGATCCTCACCGCCCGCGATCGCGCCATCGACCGCGAGCAGGTGCTCTTCACGCAGATGTGCCGCGAGGCGGCGGGGCATTCGGCGGCCCTGGCGAAGTTCGCACAGATCATCGCGCAACTGGACGTGCTGCGGGGATTCGCCGAGCAGGCGGTGCGCGGGCGCTATGCACGGCCGACGATCGTCGAGGAGCCTTGCATCGATGTCGTGGCGGGGCGGCATCCCGTCCTCGATGAGATTCTCAAGGATCGCTTCGTGCCCAATGACTGCCGTCTCGGTGGGCCGGGCGCGGGTGGCGGCGAGAATGACTCAGGGGCCAGTCAGCCCGCAACGCTCGCGCTCATCACCGGACCCAACATGGCCGGCAAGTCCACCTACATCCGCCAGATTGCGATCATCACGCTGCTGGCGCACACCGGCTCGTTCGTGCCGGCCGAGTCGGCGACGATCGGGCTGACGGACCGCCTCTTCACTCGCATCGGCGCCAGCGATGAACTCCACGCCGGCCGCTCGACCTTCATGGTCGAGATGACTGAGACGGCCAACATCCTGCATCACGCCACGCCGCGCAGTCTCGTCATTCTCGATGAGATCGGACGCGGCACCTCGACGCTCGACGGCCTGAGCCTGGCGTGGGCCATCGCCGAGCAACTCGCGCGCATCAAGGCCCGCACCCTCTTCGCCACGCACTATCACGAACTCACCGCCATCGCCGATCAGGATCCGAGCGTGTGCAACCTGCACGTCGCCGTGCGCGAGTGGGCCGAGGAGATCATCTTTCTGTATCGCATCGTGCCGGGGCGGACGGACCGCAGTTACGGCATCCACGTCGCCAAGATCGCGGGTCTGCCCAGCAGCGTCGTGCAGCGGGCGCTGGGATTGCTCGACACGCTCGAAGTCCACACCGAGCGCGGCAACGGCAAGTTGCGCCCGCAGGCGGCGCCGACGCGAGGCGACAGCCAACTGCACCTCTTCACCGAGTTCGTCGCCAGCCCGGTGCTGGAGGAACTGCGCCGCCTCGATCTCGACGGCCTGACCCCGATGCAGGCGTTCGATGCGCTGCGGCGCCTGCGCGAGATCGCGGAAAAAGCCACCTAGCCGTCGGCGGGAGCCGACCGGTTTCAGAGGGTCAAGACCGGCCTTTTTGAGGCATTGACACCGAAAAGAGAACTTTCGTACGGATTTTGTTCACTTTCCTGTTGACATTTGCTCCCGGCCCGGCAATCCTATCGGAAACCGAACATCGTCACCGGCCGGCTCCCTGTCCGTCGGCCCAAGAGAAGGAGCAACCCATGGTTATGATTGAAAGCAAGACCGCCGTCAACGGCCGCACCTCCCGCACCGCCTCCACCGCCGCTTCGACTTCCGACAGAAAGGGCACGCCACCGGACATGAGCACCACCGCCACCGAACGCGACATCCAGGGACGCGCCCAGGCCCTCGAACGCACCATCACACAGATCGAGCGCGCCTTCGGCAAGGGCGCGATCATGAAACTCGACGGCCAGCACATTCCCGCCATCGAGGGCATCAGCACCGGCGCCATCAGCCTCGACCTCGCGCTGGGCGGGGTCGGCGTGCCGCGCGGCCGCGTCGCCGAACTCTTCGGCCCTGAGTCCTCCGGCAAGACCACCCTTGCTCTGCACGTCATCGCCAGCGCCCAGAAGAACGGCGGCATCGCCGCCTTCATCGACGCCGAGCACGCGCTCGATCCATCCTGGGCCAGGCGCCTGGGCGTCAACGTCGATGAACTCCTCGTCAGCCAGCCCGACACCGGCGAGCAGGCAATGGAAATCTGCGAACTGCTCGTGCGCTCCAACGCGCTGGACGTCGTCGTCATCGACTCCGTCGCGGCGTTGATCCCGCGCGCCGAGATCGAAGGCGAGATGGGCGACACCCACGTCGGTCTTCAGGCCCGCCTCATGAGCCAGGCCCTGCGCAAACTCACCGGCGCCATCTCCAAAAGCAAAACCACCGTCATCTTCATCAACCAGATCCGCGAGAAGATCGGCGTCATGTTCGGCTCGCCCGAGACCACGCCCGGCGGACGGGCCCTCAAGTTCTACTCCTCCGTGCGCATCGACATCCGCCGCATCAGTTCGATCAAGGACGGAGACGTCAACGTCGGCAACCGCGTCCGCGCCCGCGTCGTCAAGAACAAGGTCGCCCCTCCCTTCCGCGACGCCGAGTTCGACATCATGTTCAACGAGGGCATCTCCGCTTCCGGCGACCTCATCGACCTTGCCGACAAGGAAGGCATCGTGCAGAAATCCGGCGCGTGGTACTCCTACGGCGACCTGCGCCTCGGCCAGGGCCGCGAGAACTCCAAGCAGTTCCTCAAGGACAACCCCGACCTCTTCAACGAGATCCGCACCAAGGTGCTCATCAAGGCCGGCGCCCTCGCCGACCCGGCCGCGCCGATCGAGAAGAAAGAAGAGGCGGAGGAAGAAAAGCCCGCCGGCCGCGGCCGGAAGTGAATCTGAGCGCAGCGACAAGCAGTCCCCTCTTCCCGTGGGAGAGGGTCAGGCTGAGGGCCGAGGGGCAAGGGCGTGAGCGCGCGCGAAGTGAACTGCGTGCAGATGGTCGTCGGCGGTGCTTACTGATTCCTGCAAAACGAACGTCCGTAGAGTGCCACCCGCTGAACACTCACCACAAAGGGCACAAAAGCACAAAGACTTCACCAAGAAAACCCCGGAAGGTGAAGGTCGAGTGAGAGGCGATTTGCCATGCCAAGTCTCAATGGCCCTGCTGTTCTTTGTGCCCCCTTTGTGACTTTGTGTACTTTGTGGTGAGGATTGGACTGCCCTCCGGTCAGAGGGGACATAAGCTCTGCAGGGCTCAGTAGCCGGCCCAAGACTATTCGCTTGCGACCTGCCCGCGCGGCCCTCACCTCAGGCCCTTCCCCCGAGGGGAGAAGGGAGCAGAGTCACATCACGTCGCGACCGGTTTGCCCGGCTTGCCGGCGCGCTGAACCCGGCGGCGTTCGGCTTCGCTCAGGAGACGCTTGCGGATGCGGATCGCCTCGGGCGTGGCTTCGACGAGTTCATCATCCTCGATGTATTCGAGGGCCATTTCGAGGGTCATCTCGCGCGGCGGCTTGAGGACGATGAGTTTCTCAGCCGAGACCGCTCGCACGTTCGTCAGTTTCTTGAGGCGGCAGACGTTGACTTCGATGTCGTTCTCGCGGTTGTGCTCGCCGACGACCTGGCCGGCGTAGACCTCATCGCCCGGTTTGACGAAGAACATGCCGCGGTCGGCGAGGTTCTCGATGGCGTAGGCGGTAACGGGTCCGGTGTCGGAGGAGACGAGCACGCCGCTGGAGCGCCCGGGGATTGAGCCGCGCAGGTGCTCATACTCGTAGAAGTTGTGGTGGATGATGGCGTTGCCGTTGGTCGCGGTGAGGAGTCGAGAGCGCACGCCGATGAGTCCGCGCGTGGGCACGGTGAATTCGAGATAGGTGCGCTGCTCGCCCATCTCCATCTTGATGCACAGGCCGCGCCGCCCGCCGAGGAGTTCCATGACCGGCCCGACGTGCTCGTTGGGGACATCGACGACGCAGAGTTCGATGGGTTCGGTCTTCTTGCCGGCGAGTGCGCGGTAGATGACCTTGGGCTTGCCGACGGCGAGTTCATAGCCCTCGCGGCGCACGTTCTCGATCAGGACGCTGAGGTGGAGGATGCCGCGTCCCGAGACATGGAACTCATCGCTGCTGGCGCCCGGCTCGACGCGCAGCGCGACATTGCGCTGGAGTTCCTTCTCGAGGCGGTCGCGGAGGTGGCGGCTGGTGACGTACTTGCCGCTGCGCCCCATGAAGGGGCCGTCGTTGACGCGGAAAGTCATGTGCAGCATCGGCTCATCGACGCGAATCATCGGCAGGGGTTTCGGGTCCGCGGGATCGCAGATGGTGTTGCCGATGTCTACGGATTCGATGCCGACGATCGCCGCGATGTCGCCCGCCTGCACCTCATCGACCTTGGAGCGGCCGAGGCCGTCAAAAACGAAGAGTTCAGCGATGCGCTCGTTGGTCCGCGTGCCGTCGCGATGAATGACCACGGCGCTCTGCCCCGACTTGACGCGCCCGGCGAAGACGCGGCCGATGCCGATGCGCCCGACGTAGTCGCTGTAGTCCAGCGTGGTGATGAGCATCTGGAGCGGGGCGCTGACATCCACCGTCGGCGCTGGGACGTGGTCGTGGATGGCGTCGAAGAGTTCGAAGATGTGCTCCGGCCGCTGATCGGGGTCGCGCGAGGCCCAGCCCTGCACCGCCGAGGCGTAGATGATGGGGAACTCGAGCGTCGCGTCGTCCGCCCCGAGTTCGATGAAGAGATCGAGCACTTCATCGACGACTTCGGCGGGGCGGGCCTCCGCCCGGTCCATCTTGTTGATTACGACGATCGGGCGGAGTCTGTATTCGAGGGCCTTGCGCAGCACGAACGTCGTCTGAGGCATCGGACCCTCGAAGGCGTCGACGAGCAGCAGACACCCATCGGCCATCATCAGGACGCGCTCGACCTCAGCGCCGAAGTCGGCGTGGCCGGGCGTGTCGATGAGGTTGATCTTCGTATCCTTGTAGTTGATCGCGATGTTCTTGGCGAGGATGGTGATGCCCCGCTCGCGCTCGAGGTCGTTGCTGTCGAGGATGCGCTCGCCGCGCAACTGCGATTCGCGGAACTGCCCGCACTGGCGGAGCATCTGGTCCACGAGGGTGGTCTTGCCGTGGTCGACGTGGGCAATGATGGCGAGGTTGCGGATGTCGGCGGTCTGAATGGGCACGGGTGCAGTCCGGATGGGCGTGGAACACCAATGATAGGGCCGAGGGTGAGCACCTACGGGCAGGCAGACAACCGAATCTCGCCCGGAGGCGGATAGAATGATCCGTGCGGCCCCCGGGCGGAGCCTGTGACGATCAAGGCATCAGGAGGTGGCGGATGAGATCAGCGCTGACGTGCAGTGTGGTGTGTGGCGCGTTGTTGTCGGCCGGACATGCGTCGATGGGTGTCGCGGCGCCGCCGACCGCCTTGTCCCAAGATGAGTCGGCGGCGGTGATCCGCTTTCCGCACGACGCCGACCTGTGGGATGCCGCGCTCTCGGAAGACGGGCGGCTGCACGTGGTGTATTCGGTCAGACAAGCGGGCGAGAGCAAGCGCGGGGCTTCCGATCTGTTCTACCTGGCCACGAAGAACGCGGAGCGCACTCGGTGGATGGACCCTCGGAAGATCCCGACGGGCGAGTTGCCCGTGACGGTGGGCGGAGAGCGCAAGGCGTTGATCGCGGTCATGCCGCGCGACGTGGTGCTCGTCTCCTGGCCGAGCGGGGGTTTGATCGGGGCCGCGCGCAGCGCTGACAACGGCGGATCATGGGTGCCCGTAACGCCGCGCGATCCCTCGGCGGCCGGCCATGCCGACACCATGACCATGACGGGATCGGCGGCCGGGCGCGTCGCCTTTGCCTGGACGGACACGGCCGTGATGGGACGGGGCGAAGACAAGATCGCCGCTCCTCTGCACGTGACGCTTTCGCGCAACGGCGGCGCCACCTACGAATCCGTCATCGAGATCAACAAGAATCTGCTCGGCGCCTGCGTCTGCTGCACGCCCGATCTCGCGTTCGATGGGGCGGGAAACCTATGGGTGGCGTACCGCACAAGCGAGGCGAACATCAAGGAGATCTGCATCGCCCGCCTGGGCGTGGATGGTGCGATCACCGCCGCCATTGCCAGCGCCGACGAGTGGCATCTCAACGGCTGTCCGATGAACGGGCCGGAGATTGCCGTCGATCGCGAGGGCAAGACCGTGGCGGTGACGTGGACGCGCGAGGAGGTGATTCGCGGCGCGACGAGCACGGATGGCGGGAAGACGTTCGGGGCGGCCCGCGACTCGGGCCGGGGGGCGCACCACTCCAGCGCCGCCGGGGGCGATCGACTCTGGCTGGCGTGGGAACTGCACAACGAGACGAGTCTGATCCGCGCCATCGAGCGCAGCGGCGAGCAGCGCGCCGCCGTGCCGCCGACGGCGGTTCTGCTCGTGTCGGCGGAGGGCCAACCGCTGCTCGTGAGCGCCGCAGGCTCATCGACGCCGCCGGGCGGCGAGCATGATCGTCACGAGCGTCATGGCGATCACTGATCGCGGCAAGCGCGCCGGGCGCGTGAGGTTCATGCGACCGCCTAAGAAACGGGACAGGGGAAAACGGGACAGGTACGATTATTTTGCCGGCAAAACTGCAAGTATGTCGTTGAAAACAAAGCACATAAAACGTACCTGTCCCGTTTTTTCCCCGACTTTGCTCATGGCCTGGCGGCAGGCGCAGCTTGTGCGCTTCACGGGCGCGAAGCGATGAGTCACATCGGTACCTTCGACCTGGACTCCCTCGCTGTCAGCATGAATCAAACTGTGCGGCCAGCGCGCTGCTCGTGACGGGGCGGATCACGCCGCGCTCGGTGACGATGGCGGTGATGAGTTCGGCGGGGGTCACGTCGAAGGCCGGGGCGAACGCGGCCACGCCGGGCGGGGCGGTGACGCGGCCGAATCCTGTCGTGATCTCTTCCGCGCCGCGGTATTCAATCGGAATCTTCGCGCCGCAGGCGCAATTCAGGTCGATCGTGCTCGTCGGCGCCGCGACGACGAAGGGAAGGCGGTGGTGCCGCGCGAGCACCGCGAGACTGTACGTGCCGATCTTGTTGGCCACATCCCCGTTGGCGGCGATACGGTCGGCGCCGGTGATGACGGCGGTCACGCGCTTCTGTGCCATGACCGTCGCCGCCGCCGAGTCGGCGATGATCGACACGTCGATGCCTGCCTGGGACAACTCCCACGCCGTGAGGCGCGAGCCTTGCAGGAGCGGCCGCGTCTCATCGGCATACACGGTGAGAGGGAGTTCGAGTTCGGCGGCGAGATACATCGGCGCGGTGGCGGTGCCGATGCCGCCGGTCGCCAGAGCCCCGGCGTTGCAGTGGGTGAGAAGGTTGAGGCGGTCGCCGGTCAGTTCGCGCAGCAGGTTCAGGCCGTGTTGGCCGATGGCGCGGCAGGCGGCGCGGTCCTCTTCGTGAATGGCGCGGGCCTCGTCGAGAAGTCGCGCTGGCAGCGCGCCCTCATCGCCCACGCCGACGGCGCAGCGCTTCATGCGGTCGATGGCCCAGAAGAGGTTGACGGCGGTGGGGCGGCTGGTGGCGAGGTGGTCGGCGGCGGCATGGAAGCCCGCGCGCGGGTCGCGCCTCTGAGCGCCGAGGACGCACCCATACGCCGCGGCGATGCCGATTGCCGGCGCCCCGCGCACCGAGAGGCGCTTGATCGCCTGCCACACCGATTCGACATCGCGGCATTCGAGCCAGGCGACCTCCGTCGGCAGGCGCGTCTGGTCGAGAAGGCGCAGATGCCCCGTCGCGGCGTCGCCGACCCATTCGATGTGTCGCGGAGGCTGGTGCATGGCGATCGGAATGGCGCGGCTCCATGAGGCGAAGACGCAAGCGGGCCTCGCGTGCGTCGAAGGTTCTGCGAGCCGATCAACGACACCGCCGGCGCTTCAATCGACGGGGTGTTGCTCGGTGCATCTCCGCGGATGGCGCGAGAGCCACTGCCACGCGGAGTCGATGATGGCGTCGATGTCGGCGACCTTGGCGGACCAGCCGAGTTCGTGCTGAATGCGGGCGGGGTCGGCGAAGAGGCACGGCGGGTCGCCGGGCCGGCGCGGCCCCTGCACGACCTTGATCTTCTTTCCGGTGACGCGCTGAGCCGAGTCGATGATCTCGCGCACGGAGTGCCCCTTGCCGATGCCGAGGTTGTAGACGAACGATCGACCCGGAGCGAGGGCGTTCATGCACAGCAGGTGGGCGTCGATCAGGTCTTCAACGTGGATGTAGTCGCGGATGCACGTGCCGTCGGGCGTCGGATAGTCGGTGCCGAAGATCTCGACGTGCGGCCGCAGCCCCAGCGCCGCCTCAAGGATGATGGGAATCAGATGCGTCTCCGGGTCGTGGGCCTCCCCGATCTCTCCCTCCCGGTCGGCGCCGGCGACGTTGAAGTAGCGCAGGATCGCGCAGGAGAAGTCAGGGGTGGCGCGGCAATGATCGAGCAGGATCCGCTCGACGAAGAACTTGGACCACCCGTAGGGATTGATGGGCTGCTGGGGGCACTGCTCGTTGATGGGGATGTGTTCGGGGGATGGTTCGCCGTAGGTGGCGCAGGTGCTCGAGAAGACGAAGCGCTGGACGCCGGTGAGGCGCATCGCGTAGAGGAGTTCGAGGGCGTGCGCGGTGTTGTTGCGGTAGTAGGTCAGCGGGTCATCGACGGACTCGCCGACGTAGGCTTTGGCGGCGAAGTGCATGACGCAGTCGATGCGATTGCCGTGGAGGACGCGGCGGATGTGCTCCCAGTCGCCCAGTTCGTGGACGACGAGGGGAACGCCGCCGGTGACGGCCGCGCGAAATCCCCGGCTCAGGTTGTCGACGACGACAACCCGGTGTCCGGCAAGGCGCAATGACTTGACGGCGTGGGAGCCGATGTATCCGGCCCCACCCGTAACCAGCACGTTCATGCGTTCCTCCGACCCCAAACCGGTCGATGATATCCGGATGAAGGCGAGGGGGAAGCGGGTGCCCGAGGCGCCTTCTCTCCCGCCGCCGACCCGTATCGTTCGAGGAGCGCTACTCACACCGCACTCGCCATGAATCAGCAACACGAGACAAGTGCAGAAGTCGGAGCGGCCGATGCAGCCCTGCCGGGCCTGTTGGCGCGCGGCGGCTTCGGCGGCGCGCTGATGGGGCTGGCGAACCTCGTTCCCGGAATCAGCGGCGGGACCATGCTCCTCGCCGTGGGCATCTACCCGCGCATCATCGAGGGCATCGCCGAGGTGACGACGCTGCGTTTCCGCGCCCGCACGCTGGCGCTGCTGGGCAGTGTGATGGCCGCGGCGGTCGTGGCGATCGCGCTCGGCGCCGGACTGCTCAAAGACCTCGTCGTCGATCACCGCTGGGTCATGTACAGCCTGTTCATCGGCCTCACGCTCGGCGGGGCGCCGATCCTGCGGCGCCTGCTGCGCCCGATGCCGGCGCGGACCTGGATCGCGGTGGCGGCGGGGATCGCGGTGATGGTATGCACTGTTCTCATCAAGCCCGAAGGCGGCGGCGGCGGATCGCACAACTATGCGATTCTCTTCATCGCCGGTATGCTCGGCGCCGCGGCCATGATCCTTCCCGGCGTGAGCGGCGGCTACCTGCTCCTCGTCCTTGGGCAGTACGTCGTCATCCTTACCGCCATCGACCAGTTCAAGACCGGCCTGCTCGGCGGCGACGGGGCTGATCGCAACTTCGACCTCGCGCTCCAGTCGATGAACGTCATCATCCCCGTGGGGCTTGGCGTCGTCGTTGGAATTGTCGGGGTGAGCCACCTGCTCAAGTTTCTGCTGCACCGCTTCGAGAAGGCGACGCTTGGGCTGCTGCTCGGGCTGCTGCTGGGGGCGGTCGTGGGATTGTGGCCCTTTCAACAGGGCGTGGAGCCGCAGGTCGGGCAGACGATCAAGGGTCAGGTCGTCACTGATCAGAATCTTGAATCGATCGACAACGACGACTGGCCCGTCGCATTCTTCACGCCCACGCCGATGCAGGTGGCCGGCAGCATCGGGCTGATGGCCGTCGGGTTCTTCATCACGCTGGGCGTGGCGCGGCTGGGGCGGGAGAGCGAATCACGCCCATGATGAGCGAGTCCTCGAGCGAATCGTGGGGTGCGGGGGGCACTAGAGCGTTCCCACCTCATGTGTAGCGGGTGCCGTGGTCTAAGCGAGTCTTTGCGAGCGCAGGCCACGCGAGCGCGCGACGGACGATCGAATCAGGTTGGGCGCCGGCCGCGCGCTCGCGTGGCCTTCCGGTCGCAGAGCCGACCTTCAGACCACGGCACCCACGCTATACATGAACTGCAATTGCTCTAGCACTTTGATCCGGGGCGGCGCAAAGCCTTGCCCCGGCGTGGCTGCTCGCGCGGCAACTTTGCCTTCAGCACCATGTGCCGCCCCTATCATCCGCCGATGCTGGGTGGTTCGATCGACACACTTTCATCGCTGCTGGTGCGGGGCGGCTGGGTCATGTGGCCGCTGCTGGCGCTGAGCATCACCTCCGTGACGCTGTGCCTCGAGCGGACGTGGTTCTGGATGCGCCTGCACAGCCCGAACCGGCGCGAGCGGCTCAATCGCCTCAACGCCGCCCTGCGGACCGGACGGACCGAAGAGGCCAGGCGGCTCATCGGCCGGGCGCGTTCGTCGGTCTATTCGGAGTTGGCGGCCCGGCTCATCGAGGACAAGGCGACCGATGTCGTCGCCATCGAGTGCGTCGAGGAACTTCGGCCCGCCGTCGAGCGCTTCATGCCCACGCTCTCGACGATCATCACCGCCGCCCCGCTGCTGGGCATCCTCGGCACGGTGACGGGGCTCATCAGCAGTTTCGAGTTGCTCGGCACCTCGCGGATGATCACCGATCCGCGCGAGATTTCCGGCGGCATCGCCGAGGCGCTTATCACGACGGCGGCGGGGCTGATCATCGCACTGCTGACGCTTTTTCCCTACATGATGTTCAAGGGTCACGCGGAGCGCGCGTATCGTCGGATGGAGTCCATCATCGCGGCCGCCCAGCACGGCGTGGCCGTCGCGCCGACGAGCGCCGCCAAAGGATCGGAGAAGTGAGATGATCATCGCGTCGCGTGTCGCGTTTCAGTCCCGGTTCGCATTGGTGGTGTGTGCCGCCGCGATCGGCGCCGCGCCCGGCCTGGCGCAGCAGGACGAGGAGTGGGGCGGCTCAGGCCCATACCTCCGCGTCGTCGATGTCGATGACTCGAAGATGCACCTCGACATGGCGGTGCGCCTCTTTACGCCGGCGGCCGGGGAGGGACCGACCATCGCGCTCGCCGGGGCGATGCACATCGCCGACGCCGAGTTCTACGCCGTCCTTCAACGCTTTCTTGACTCGCAGGATCTCGTGCTCTTTGAGGGCGTCAAGCCGCGCGGCGTGGGCGCGATCGAGACGGATGACGACGCCGTCCGCGTCCGCCGCACCGAGTCGGCCATCCGGTTCGTCGCCATCATGCTGCACCGGCAGCGGGAATTGAGCGGGCAGTGGCCCGTGACCCTCGACGAACTGGCGACGGCGATCGAGTCGCGCGAACGCCAGCACGGGCAGTGGTTGCGCTCTTCGCTCAACGATGCGTGGGGAAGGCCGCTGGTGTACGAGCGCGGGGCCGAGGGCTACGCGCTGCGCAGCCTCGGCGCTGACGGCGCTGCGGGGGGGACAGGTTTCGCCGCCGACCTCGCCTTCGCCGATCAGTCGCCCCTCACCGCCGCGGAGACCGGCGCCGACCCCGGCCTCCAGTCGCAACTCGCCAAGGCGCTGGGCCTGGCCTTCCAACTTGACGCCATGAGCCACGACCGGCCCAACCACCGCAACAGCGACCTCACCATCGACCAGGTGCAGGAGCGCGTCGCTCAGCGCGGAGGCGACGCCTCGGCGCTCTTTCAGATTCTCGACGGCTCATCCCTGGCCGGGCGCGTCGTGCGCTTCCTCGTGGGCATGATCGAGCGCAGCCCGCAAATGCGGGCCGCGACCAAACTCATGCTCATCGAGACGATGCGCCTGACGGACATCGAAAATCTCGGCCGCACGCCGGGCCTGCCCGCGGGCATGGCCGAACTCATGCACGTCATCGTCATCGATCGCAACAAGGTGGTGATCGAAGATCTCAAGGGCGTGCTTGCCGGCGAAGAGTCGCCGCGATCGATCGCCATCGTCTACGGGGCCGGTCACATGGGCGACCTGGAGCGGCGGATGGTGGCCGAATGCGGCTACCGGCACGTGGGCGGGTTCTGGATCACCGCCATGTCCGTCGATCTGGCCGAGTCAGGCATGAGCAAGGCCGAGGTGGACTCCATGCGCCGCATGCTTGAGCGCATGCAGCCGCGCTGAGTGAGCCGACTGGCTCCCCTCGGCCGGCGATTCCCACAAAACCAGCGCGATTGCTGCAAGCACTGGCGGGCGGGGGGACATGGCATGGGTGGAGGGGGCGGGCAGCCCACCGGCCCAGACGGATGCCGATGCGGCGGCTCTTCCTCCACAGGACGACCCCGGGGGCAACCGAAGGACGCGGCTCCGCGCTGCGGGGACGCAGTTGGCTGCGCGATCATCCGATCGCATGGGGATCCCCAATTCGCAACATCTAAAAAGAAAGGCATGAAGATGACACTCGTCTGCTCTCCAAGATCGTTCAGTTCGCTTCGCCGCCTCGCGGCGGCTGCCACGGTGCTGGCGGCCTGCTCCGTCACGCACGCCCAGGTGCTCAACTTCAGTTTGACGCTCGATGGCTCGCAGGAAGTGCCGCCGGCCGATACCACCGCCACCGGGCTGGGCACCGCCACACTCGACCTCTCCAACAACCTCTTCTCGTGGAACTTCTCTTACTCGGGCCTGAGCGCTCCGGAGACGGCGGCTCACTTCCACGCGGCCGCGCCGCTCTGCCAGGCCGCAGGCGTGGTCATCCCGCTGCCGCCGGGCAGTCCGAAGATCGGCTCTGAGGTCGTCACCAATCAGCAGCGCGACCAGATCATCCAGGGCCTCTGGTATGCCAATGTCCACACGACCAATTTCCCCGGCGGCGAGATTCGCGGCCAAGTCGAGCCGGCGCCGATCGGCGACCCCCTGCCCGATCCGATTCCGACCAGCCCGCACACCCTCGGCCTGCACCTCGTGGCGGATGGCATGACGGCGCCCAACTGGGCCACGCCGGCCCCCGGCCACCCCGGCCGGCTCTTCCTCACCGATCAGCCCGGCATCATCTGGAACGTCAATCTCATCACCGGCGCCAAGAGCGTCTTTCACGACGTGAGCGGCCGGCTGGTGAGCCTGGGAATCTTCGGACCCGGAACTTTTGACGAGCGCGGCCTGCTCGGCCTGGCGTTCCACCCCGACTACGCGAGCAACGGCCTGCTCTACACCTACACATCCGAGCCCTTCGATCCCAACGGCCCGCCTCCGGACTTCTCGACGATGCCCCCCAACGCGCCGCCCAATCACCAGTCGATTATCGCCGAGTGGAGCGTTGCCGACCCGAGCGATCCCGACGCCACGGTCGATCCCAACAGCCTGCGCATCCTTCTGCGCATCGATGAGCCGCAGTTCAACCACAACGGCGGGTGCATCACCTTCGGGCTTGACGGCCACCTCTACATCTCACTGGGCGACGGCGGCAACGCCGATGATCAGGACACCGGCGTCGATCCCTTCGGCGTGCCCGTGCGCGGCCACGGCTGCAAGGGCAACGGACAGGACATCAACACCATTCTCGGCTCGCTCCTCCGCATCGACCCGCAGGGCAACAACTCCGCCAACGGGCAGTACGGCAATCCCGCCGACAATCCCTTTGTCGGGACGGACGGCCTCGACGAGATCTGGGCCTACGGCCTGCGCAACCCCTTCCGATTCTCCTTCGACGCCGCGAACGGCGACTGCTACGTCGGCGACGTCGGGCAGAACCACATCGAAGAAGTCAATCTCGTTCAGTCCGGCGACAACTGCGGCTGGAACCTGCGCGAAGGCACTTTCCGATTCGTCCGTAACGGCGCGAGCCGCGGCTATGCCGCCACGCCGGAGGGCATGATCGACCCCGGCCTCTCCGACCCGATCGCGCAGTACGATCACGACGAGGGCATCTCCGTGATCGGCGGCTTCGTCTACCGAGGCCGCTCCATGCCTTGGTTGCGCGGCGCCTACATCTTCGGCGAGTTCGCCCAGCAGTTCGACAACGACGGCCGCCTCTTCCACCTCGACGCCAGCAACGCCATCCACGAGTTCCAGATCGCCGGGGGCGGAGAGGTCGACTTCTTCATCCTCGGCATGGGCCAGGACGCCAGCGGCGAGATTTACGCGCTTGCCAACAACACCGGCGTGCCCTTCGAGTCCACCGGCATGCTCATTCACCTGCGGGCGCCGATCTCACTGACGGCGGCGGGACCGTGCCCCGGCCAGATGACCCTCACCGCCGGCGGCAACACGCCCGGCGGGCGCGTCGCATTCCTCCGCGCCTCGGGAGTCGGTTCCCAGCGCATTCCCAACAACAACCCCTGCGCCGGGACCATCCTCGGCCTGAACCAGACCGCGGAACTCGTGGACACCCGCTTCGCCAACAACCAGGGCGTCGCCACGATCAGCGGCAACGTCCCCGCCAACGCCTGCGGCCGCGTCTTCGTCCAAGCCCTCGACATCCAGTCCTGCCTGACGTCAAACGTGCTGGGGCTGTAATCGGTTCGGCCTTGAATGTGGAAGCAGAGATGAGCCCCGGCGCGACCTCCCGCGCCGGGGCCTTCATTTTTTGCCGCGCATGCGGTGCGCCCTGGCACAGCATTACGGTGACCTGAGTACGGCGTCGTGTTGGCCGCAGTTGCGAAGCAGAATCTCCTCCTCACCGTGCTGGAACGTGACCAGCAGCGAGTCGCTGGCGTGCATCTCCCAGACCGGTGGCGGTGGATCGCCTTCCCGCGCCGGCGTGCCCGTAATGCCATGCAGCTTGTGAACTCGTAGCCCTCGCGGAAAGGGGGGAGACGGGCTGGCCGCGAGCTTACGAATCGCGGCCTCTATGCGATCCTGGTTCACACGGTCAAGCTTTTTGTATGACCGCTTGAAGAGCGTCGTGTAGGAGTAACGCAAGGTGCGAGCGCTCCCGGTTTGCTCGCCTACTCGTCGTGCAAACTCTTCAGTAGGTTCTCGACGGAGTCGAAGCGATGCACTCTACCCGAGGCGATGTCCCGATCGGCCTCATGACGAGTCGTTGGAGCGAGAGATTGGGGCTCCTGCTCGTTGTCACGTCGAAAACTCGCCACGAGGACGTAGTGCCAACCCGGAGGCCGACAAGGCGTAAAAGTGTCGCCGCGGTCGACAACTCCCCAAACGCCCTGATCCTGACCTGAATGTATGCTGCCCGCTACCATGTTCTACCCTTCCTCCTCGGTCTCCGGTTGATCTTCGCGCTGAAGAAACGCCATGACCCTTTGGTCCAAGTACTCCTTAACGATTCTAAGGCGATCAAGCACCTTCTCCAAACCCTCCGCATTCCATTCGAGTGGAAACGGCCACTGGGCGTCCGCCTCAAGGAACAGTTTGCTCGGATCGTCCAAAGCCGACTCGGCCTTCACGTTGACATGCCAGTCAACCGTGACCGACTTGTCTTGGACCTGTTCTTGATACGGCGGGAAAAAGAGGCGCAG
>Ga0326597_10005517_pt1 | contig 17527 bp, 13 predicted proteins | sample RVTome_12_FD_203789 | JGI IMG/M metagenome (GOLD analysis project Ga0326597, IMG submission 203789) | Soil microbial communities from uranium-contaminated site in the Upper Colorado River Basin, Wyoming, United States - RVT100D185 | ecosystem: Environmental > Terrestrial > Soil > Contaminated >... | reverse complement strand
TACCCCCCGGCGACCCGCAGGCGCTCGCCGTCGCCCTCGAGATCCTGGCCGCGCGCCCGCAGCTCCGCGCCCAGCTCGGACTCAACGCTCGCGGCCTGGTCGAGCGCTACTACGACCTCCACGGCTGCACCGCGCGGCTCACCCGGGTCCTCGGAGCGGCGTATGCCTGAACCGGCTCGCGTCGGATATGTCCTCAAGGCCTACCCCCGGGCCTCCGAGATCTTCATCACCAGCGAGATCCACCGGCTGGAGCAGGCCGGGGTTCCCCTTCGCCTCTTCGTCATCAAGCAGGCGGAGGCGCGCGACCTGCACCCGAGGCACGCAGTGCTCGACCGGATCACCGCGCAGCCGGAGTTCCTCACCGTGCTGAGCTCGATGTCCGAGACGACCGCGGCGGCCTGGCTGAGCCGGAACGGTGGGGCCTTTCTCCCGGCCTTGCGCCGGGTGGTGCAGCGCCGGCCGCTGGGCACCGCTCGAGCGCTCGCGGCGGCCGGCGGGCAGATCGCCCGGACCCGGAACTCGGCCTGGCGGGGGCATGAGCGCAAGCATCTCCGGGAGCTGCTCCTCGCCATCGACCTCTCGGACCGCCTTCTTCGCGACGCCGCGGTGCAGCACCTGCACGCCCACTACGCGCACGGGACCGCCACCGTCGCATGGCTCGCGTCGCTGATCACCGGGCTCTCCTTCTCGTTCACCGGTCACGCCCGGGACATCTACTGCGAGGAGCTCAATCCCGCCGGCCTGCTCGGCCGCAAGCTCCGCGCGGCCCGGTTCGCCGTCACCTGCACCGAGGCCAACCGTACGGTGCTCCAGGCGATCGCGCCGACCACCCCGGTTCATCGGCTCTATCACGGGCTCAACGCCGACTTCGCCCGCCTGCTCCAGGACGCGGCGGGCGGGCCGCCCCCGGGCGGCACTCTCCGGATCCTCGGGGTCGGGAGACTGGTCGCGAAGAAGGGGTTCGACGTGTTGCTGGAGGCGGCCGCGCTGCTCCGGCGGCGGCGGGTGCCGGTGGCGGTCACGATCGTCGGACCCGACGGTGGACACGCGGGCGACCTGCGCCGGCAGATCGGCGAGCTCGGGCTGGAGGATGTGGTGGAGCTCCCCGGCCCCAGCGACCAGGCCGGCCTGCGTGACGCGTACCGGGCGGCGACGGTCTTCTGCCTCCCCTGCCGCATCCTCGACGACGGCGATCGGGACGGGATTCCCAACGTGCTGATGGAGGCGATGGCCTGCCGGGTGCCGGTCGTCTCCACCCGGATCTCGGGGATCCCGGAGCTGGTGGCGGACGGCGCCAACGGCCTGCTGGTGCCACCCAACGACGCCGAGGCGCTCGCGGCGGCGCTCCAGCGGCTGCACCAGGATCCCGCGCTCGCTGACCGACTGGCCCGGGCGGGGCAGGCCACGGTGGCGCACCGCTTCGACGGCGACCACCTCGCCAGCCAGCTCGCCACCCTCTTCCAGGCGGCGATCGCATGATGCCCCGGATCGGTTCCGTCGCATCCCTCCTGAAGGCGTTCGCGCCCGACCTGCGGGCCCATGGCCGGACCCTTGGTGCGGCCTATCTGATGGAGCTCGTCACGGTGGCCGCGGCGGTGACCGCGCCCTGGCCGCTCAAGGTCATCATCGACCAAGTGCTGGGTGGCGCGCCGTTACCGGCCTGGGCGGCCCGGCTCGGCATCGGGCGGGACGGCGAGGTGCTCCTCCTCACCGGCGGGTTCCTGCTCCTCATCGGGATCGGGGCCTGGGCCGCATCCGTCTCCCGGGTCTTCACCGCCCGGGCCCGCGAGCGGATCACCGTGGCCCTCCGCGACCGGCTGGTGACCCACCTCCAGACCCTTCCGCCGACGATCCGCACCGAGCACCGGAGTGGAGAGCTGGTGCTCCGCCTGGTCGGCGACACCGACATGTTCGTCCGCCTGCTGGCCAAGACCCTCCCGCTGCTGTTCCGCTTTCTCGCGACCGCCGTCGCCACCATCGGCGCGATGTTCTGGATGGCGCCGCGGCTCGGCCTGCTGGGCATCCTGGCACTCCCCGCCTTCGTGCTCATGGTGCGGCACTATGGCCCGCGCCTCACCGCGGCGGCGCGGCGGAAGCGCCGCCGGGAGGGAGAAGTCGCCGCCTACTCCCAGGAGATCGTGCGCGGGCTGCCGGTGATCCAGGCGCTGGGCGGGGACCGGCGGGTCCGCCGGCTGTTCGGCGAGCTCAACGCGCGCACCCTCGCGGCGGGAGTGGCGGAAACCCGGATCGGCGCGGCACTGGAGCGCGCCCTGGAGCTGGCCCGCGGCCTTGCGGTGGCGCTGGTCACCGCGGGAGGCGCCCTGCTCGTGCTCCGGGGCCGGCTCACCGTGGGCGAGCTCACCGTGCTCTGCGCCTACACCAACCAGCTGCTGAAGCCGGCGGAGAAGATCAACGACCTGGCCGAGGCGACGTCACGCGGGCTCGCCGCGGGCGAGCGCCTGCTGTCCCTGCTCGCGCTGCGCCCGCTGGTGGAGGATGCGCCCGGCGCCCGGGAACTGACCCGCACGCGCGGCCGGATCGAGGCCCGCGGTCTCTGCTTTTCCTACCCCGATCCTCATGGCCGCGGCATCCCGGTCCTTCGCGGCGTGGACCTGACCCTGGAGCCGGGACGGCTGACCGTCCTCATCGGGCGGAGCGGGGCCGGCAAGAGCACGCTCGTGAATCTCCTGGTTCGGATCTTCGACCCCACCTCGGGCAGCCTTACCCTGGACGGGCTGCCCTATGCCGGGATCACCCTGCGCTCGCTCCGCGGCCAGATCGGGGTCATGGCGCAGGACCTTCACCTCTTCTCCGGCACGCTGCGCGACGCGTTGGCAGTGGGCGAGTCGGAGCCCGGCGACGACCGGCTCTGGGAGGCGCTCGCGCTGGTGGCGATGGCCGACTTCGTCCGCGCCCTGCCGAACCGGCTCGACACCCTGCTCGGCGAGGACGGCCTCAACCTGTCTGGCGGGCAGCGCCAGCGGCTCTCGCTGGCGCGCGCCTTCCTCACCGACCGCCCGGTGCTGCTGCTGGACGAGCCCCTCGCCAACGTGGACGCCGTGTCGGCCGGGATCATCCTCGAGGCACTCCGTTCGCTCAAAAGGGACCGCGCCTGCCTCGCGATCACCCATCAGCCCGAGCTCCTCGCCCACGCCGACGTGATCTACCGGCTGGAGGACGGCCGCCTCATGAGAGAATCCACGACACCATCGCAGCTGGTGGAGGCGGCCGGATGACGGCGCCCCTGCCGCGGGCGCCCCGCCCGATCTTCTGCGCGCTTGAGAACGCCTACCGCGATCGCGGCGTGGCCGACGCGGTCTGCGCCGGCCGCTTCACCAACACCGGCCTGACCCTGGAGCTGGGCCCCGACCCCGATTGGCTCACCGACGCGCTGCCGGAGGACAAGGAGTGGCGCATCGAGTGGAGCAAGTTCTACTACGGGCTCGACCTCGCGGCGGCGTTCGGCGAGACCGGCGACGTCCGCTATCTGGAGACCTGGTGCCGCCTGGTGCGGTCGTGGATCGCCCGGGTGCCTGTGGGTCACGATCGCAGCGACGTGACCGGCCGGCGGCTGCAGAACTGGATCTACGCCTGGGCCCGGTTCGCCGCCGCGCCCGCCTTCGACGGACTGGTCGGCGACCTGGAGGAGCCGCTCACCGCCCACCTCGCCGCCGAGGCGGCCTATCTCCGCGAGCACCTCACGCCGGAGCGCAACCACCGCACCCTGGAGCTGTACGCGCTCTTCGTGCTGGCGCTGTCGCTTCCCGAGCTCGATTCTGGCGGCGACCTGCTCGAGTTCGCCATTGCCGAGCTGTACCGCAACCTGCTCCTGGACGTCCGGCCCGACGGCGTGCATCGGGAGGCCTCGACCCACTATCACTGCATCGCCCTGCGGAGCTACGTCGGCGTGCGGGAGAACGCCCGCCGCTTCCGGCTGGTTCTGCCCCCGGGCTACGACGACCGCCTGGCCCGGGCATGCGAATTCCTGTTGCACTGCCAGCGGCCCGACGGCGGCATTCCCGCCTTCTCCGACAGCGACAGCGGCGACTACCACGATCTGCTGGCCCTGGCCGGCCGGCTGCTGGACCGCCCCGACTTTCTCTATGCGGCGACCGCCGGGGCGGAGGGCATCCCGCCGGCCGAGCGCTGCGCCGGCTTCCAGAACGGCGGCTACTACTTCCAGCGCAGCGGCTGGGGGGAACGCGCTCCGTTCCGGGAGGAGCGCTACCTCGCCTTCGACTGTGGGCCGCTCGGTGATGGAGGCCACGGGCACTACGACCTCCTCAGCGTCGAGATCGCGGCCGGGGGCCGGCCGCTCATCGTGGATCCGGGCCGATATACCTATTCCGACGCCGGGGCCGACTGGCGACGGTGGTTCAAGGGGACCGCCGCGCACAACACGGTGTGCGTGGACCGGGTCGACCAGACATTCTACCGCCGCAGCAAGCCGAAGGGGCAGACCGCGACCGGCCGTCTGCTCAGCCGGATCGGCGCGCCCGGACTCGACGTTCTGCACGGCCAGGCGCGGAGTCCGGCCTACGAGGCGGTCCACACCCGGCAGGTGGTCTTCGTCGCCAACGAGTATTGGCTCGTGATCGACCGGCTGCGCGGCAACCGCCCGCACCACTACGACCTCCGCTGGCACCTGACGCCCGCCGCGGAGGGCCGCACCGTCGTGGAGGACGCCCCCGCCGGCAGCACGGTCCGCGCGCCCGGACTCGTTTTGGTGTTCCCCGGTACCCACGCCGTCACCCTGGAAGACGGCTGGGTCGCTCCGCTGTATGGAGTCAAGGAAAAGGCCCCGGTGGTCTCCGTGGTGACCGACGGCTCGACCGACGCGGACTTTCTCACCCTGGTCTATCCGGTCACCGGGGAGCGCCAGCCGCCGACCGCGCACCTGGTGGCGGATGGGGCGCTGGCGCGTCGCGCGACGAACATCTGGGTGGTGGGGGCGGGAGCGGACGGCGAAGCCACCGACTGGCTCTCCCTCGACGTTCCCGCCTCGGCGGAGCCGGAGCCACGGCTCGGCAAGTGCACCAGGGCGGTGTGGCTGCGCACCTCGGCCGTCGCCGGACTGATCCACGCCGACGTGGCCGGAGAGAACCGGTGACCGGCTCGCCGCTCGCTCTCGCGGCCGACGCTGCGCTGCCGGCCCGCGACCTGCTCCTCGATGAGGGGCGGGTGGCGGCGCGCCTCGCCTCGCTCCTGGGCGCCCGGTCGCCGCTCGCCATCACCCGCTGCGAGCAGGTCAAGGCCAAGTACCGGATCGGCGAGAGCCTTCGCGTCCTCTATCGGGTGGAGGTCGACGGCGCATGGCGGCTCGTCGCGGGCCGCATGTTCCCCGCCGGCCGGAGCGAAGAGGTGTTCCAGCGGGCGGCGACTCGCGAGCAGGCGGCGGGTCCGTTCCGCCCGGTCGCGCACGACGCGGCGATCGACACCGTGTTCTGGTCGTTCCCCAACGACCGGAAGATTCCCGACCTCGGCGTGCTGGAGCGTCCGCCGCTCGACCTGTCGTTGCCTCCGTCCCGGCGTTGGCGCACCAGCCGGATCGTCGCATACGACCCGGAGCGGGCCGCGACCGCGCTCTGTCTGGGCGCCCGATCCGAGATTCTCGCCTTCACCAAGGTCTACGCCAACGAGGACGGCGCGGCGAGCGAACGGATCCATCGCGCCCTACACCATTCGGTGGCGGGGTCCGACCGGGACCTCCGGCTTCCGCGTGCGTACGGCTACTCCCCGTCCACCCGGGTGCTCGTGGTCGAGCCGCTCGCCGGCCGCGAGCTCAGCGCCCTGGACGAGACCGAGCTGACCCGGGGGTTCGGCCGTCTCGGCGCGGCCCTGGCCCGGCTGCACGAGGTCCCGCCATTCGACCTGCCCCGGTTCCGCCGGCTCGACCCCGAGCGGTTGCGGCAGGCGGCGGCGCTCATCGCTCGGGCGCGGCCCGACGTCGGCGCCGCGGCCGAGGCGCTGGCCGGAGATCTGGTGGATCAGTGGCGGCCGAGCGACGAGCCGGCCGTGGTGCTGCACGGAGACGTGAACTCGCGGAATTGGCTGCTCCAGCCGCGCCGGGTGGCGCTCATCGACCTCGATCAGGCCGCGCTCGGACCCGCCGCCGCCGACCTGGCCGGCGCCCTCGCGGGCATTGACTATCGGCTGGCGGTGGGCGAGGTCGCCGGCGGCCAGCCTCGCCTGCGGCGGGCGCTCCTGGCCGGATACCTCGCGCGCCGGCCGCTGCCGGCCCCCGACCAGCTTCGCTGGCATGAGGCAGCGGCGGTGCTGGTCGAGCGCGCCCTCCGCGCCGTCAGACGGCTCCGCCCCGAAGGACTCCTCCACCTCCCCCGCGTGATCGAGACCGGCCGCGCCCGGCTCGCAGGAGCGCTCGATGATTGACGCCCCGCACGAGCGCTACCGCGACCGGCTCGCCGCACTTGCTACCGACCAGCCGCTACTCGAGCCGCTCCGCCGAGCCGGTCAGGCGCTGGGGTGGTGGACGGGCGAGCGGACCTGGCGCCGCAGTTACGCCCGCTTCGCCGCCGGGGCGGATGCCTACGCGATGCTCGTCCTGGAGAGCGACGCCGAGCCGCAGGCGCTCGCGGTGGTGGAGATCTTCGAGCAGCGCCCAGCCGAATCGCCGCGGCTCCCGGTGTTTCCGGCCCCCGATCTCGGATGGATCCGGATCGAATCGTTCGCCGAGGATCCGGCGCTGCCGACGCTCCCCGAGGTGCTCCGCGCCCGCCGGGCGCCGGTGGTGGCGAGGTACCGTCCCCGCCACCGCTGCACCATCCGGTTCGGCGTCGGATCGCGGGCCCGGTACGCCAAGGTGTTCGCCGGCGATGGCGGGGCGCGAATCCACGAGGCGGGCATGGCGCTATGGGCGGCCGCGGCCCGAGGTGAGCTCGGCTTCCAGGTGGCCCGCCCCGACCGGTGGGACCCTCGCACCCGCACGCTCTGGCAGTATGCCGTCCCGGGGCACCCGCTGGTGGATCGCTTGGTGGGATCGGCGGGTCCGGCGCTGGTCCGGCGGATCGGGGCCGCCGCGGGCTCCCTCACTCGCGCCTCGCTGCCGTGTGACGAGCGGTTCGATGCCGCGGCGCAGCTCGAGCGCACCCGCCGCGCCGCGACCGCGCTCGGGCGGCTGGTGCCCGGCCTGGCCCGCCCGGCGGGCGCGCTGCTGCAGCGGCTCGCCGACGTTCATGCGACGGTCGTGCCGCGTCCTCTCCGTCCGATCCACGGCGCTCCGCACCCCAGCCAGTGGCTGGATGACGGGGAGGTGCTCGGCCTGGTGGACTTCGATCGCGCGGCGGCTGGTGACCCGGAGCTCGACGTCGCCACCTTCCTCGCCGAGCTGGAGGCCGAGGGCGATCGCCAGGCGCCGATGGAGCAACTCGAGGGCGAGCTGATCGCCGCCTACGAGGCGGCGGCGGGCCCGCTCGACGCCGCCCTGCTCCGAGCCTACCGCGGACACAAGCGGCTCGCCAAGGCCCACCGCTCCGCCCGCGCCCTGGTCCCCGACGGCGATGCCCGCGCCGCGCGCCACCTCGCCTTCGCCGCGGAGGCGCTGTGACCATCCTCTACCTTGCTCGACACGGTGAGAGCGAGTGGAACGCGGACCGCCGGATCACCGGCCAGCTCGATCCGGAGCTCTCGCTTCGGGGCCGGCGTCAGGCCCATGCGCTGGCCACGGTCCTGGCCGAGGCGCCGCTTCGGGGCGTCCACAGCAGCACGCTGCGGCGGACCCGCGACACCGCCGCGCCCGCCGCCGCCGCGCATCGTCTCCCGGTGCAGGCCCATCCGGCGCTCGTGGAGCAGCACCTCGGCGTGCTCCAGGGCCGCTGGCGCGATGGCCGCGATCCCGAGGCGCAACGGCTCCGGGCCGAGCGGAAGCGGCTCGGGCACGACTTCACCGTCCCCGGCGGCGAGAGCTTCGCCGAGCTCCGGGACCGGGTGGTCGCCTGTCTGGAGCGCCTCCTCGGGGAAGCGGGTGGCGGCGCCATCCTGATCGTGGGGCATCGCCACGTCAACCGCGTGATCCTCGAGCATCTCCTGGGATGGCACGGCGCCGCCACGGGTGCGCTGGCGCCCGGGAGCCGCGTGCTGCACGAGATCACGCTCGGGCCGGCCGCCACCGTCGCGACCATCGACCTCGACGGCGACTGCATCGGCGGCTGGCGGCAGGAGACCGCCCGATGACCCGCCCGACGCTGCTCTTCTACTGCCAGCACTCCCTCGGGATGGGGCACCTCGTGCGTTCGCTCGCCCTCGCCGCGGAGCTCGCCCGCCGGTGCCGGGTGGTTCTGCTGAACGGGGGACCGGCCATTCCCGACGAGGGTCTTCCCGACGGCGTCGAGGTTGTGCAGCTGCCGCCCGTCGGGCTCGACGAGGCGGGGCAACTGGTCTCCCGCGACCACCGCCGGGGACTGGGCCGCGCGCTGGCTCTCCGCGGCCGCCAGCTCCTCGCCATCTTCGAATCGCTCCATCCCGACGTCCTGCTGATCGAGCTCTTTCCCTTCGGCCGGAACAAGTTCGCCGGCGAGCTGCTCTCGCTGCTCGACGCGGCGCAGGCGGGCCGGCGCACCACCATCGTCTGCAGCCTGCGCGACATCCTGGTGAGCGGCCGGGTCAATCAGGCGCTCCACGATGAGCGAGCCTCACTCACTGCCAATCGCTACTTCGACGCGGTCCTGGTGCACGCGGATCCGCGCTTCGCCACTCTCGAGGAGTCGTTCCGCCCAGCGACGCCGCTCGCCATCCCGGTGCACTACACCGGCTTCGTGGTCCCCCGGCGGGCGATGCCGGGCCTGGCGCCTCGTCCGTCCCGTCAGGTTCTGGTCTCGGTGGGTGGGGGAATGGCGGGAGTGCCGCTGGTGGAGACCGCCGTGAAGGCGCACGCCCTGCTTCGGCCGGAGGATGGGCTGCACATGCGGATCGTGGCGGGCCCCTTCTATCCGCCCGACGCCTGGCGCGCACTCCGAGCCCAGGTGCGGGGCCGGGAGGGTCTCTCCCTCCGCCGCCAGGTACCGAACCTGGTGGCGGAGATGCGCCGCTCCCTGGTCTCGGTCAGCCAATGCGGCTACAACACCGCCATGGATCTGCTGCGGGCCGGCGTGCCGGGCCTGGTGGTGCCGTTCGGTGAGGGCGGAGAAAACGAGCAGCTCGACCGCGCCCGCCGGCTGGAGCGCGCCGGCGCCGTTCGGGTGCTCGAGGCCACCCGGCTCGATCCTCCGGCGCTCGCCGAGGCGATCCGGTCGCTGGTTCGATTCCGGCCCTCCCCGGTCGAGCTCGATCTCGACGGCGCCCACTGGACCGCCGAGTGGGTCGCCGGGCTGCCCCGTGGCCAGCGGGTGGTCGCATGACCTGGCTCGATCCAATGCGGCGCGCGCTCGACGCGCGGACCGAGCCGCTCACGGTCTTCTTCCGTGACGACGACGCGGGGTGGGCCGACGACAGGCTGCTCGCGCTCCTCGGCCGGTTCGGCGAAGCCGGCCTGCCGCTCGATCTCGCCGTGATCCCGGCCGCGATCACGATGGCGCTCGCCCTCCGGCTCCGCCACCGGGCGACGTCCCACCCGGCGCGGGTCGGGCTGCATCAGCATGGGTGGGTCCATCAGAACCACGAGCCGGCGGGCCGTCGGAGCGAGTTCGGCCCCAGCCGGCCAGCCGAGGCGCAGCGGCTCGACATCGAGACCGGCCGCCGGCGGCTGGAGCAGCTCTTCGGCGCCGCGCTGTCGCCGATCTTCACCCCGCCGTGGAATCGGTGCACCCGCGCCACCGGGGAGGGCCTCGTCGAGGCCGGGATCCAGGTCCTCTCCTGCGACGTGACCGCGCCACGCCTCGCCCTTCCCGCGTTGCAAGAGCTGCCGGTACGAATCGATTGGCAGCGTCGCCGCCGCCCCGAGCTTCCCTTTGCCGCGGAGCGCGGAGCCGCCCTCGCGGCGGCGGCGTCGGAGGGCGGGCCGGTCGGGGTGATGCTGCACCACGCGGTCATGGACCGGGACGACGATCGGCAGCTCGAGGAGCTACTCCTGCTGCTCGCGCGCCATCCCGCGGTTCGCTGCCGCACGATGTCCGCCGTGGCGGGCGTTCCGGCGGAGAGCGTCGCGTGATCGCGCCGCTCCGGGCCCTGACGCTGGCCCTACTGGCCCTGGCCGTCCTCGTCGGCGAGGCCGCAGCACAGGGGAGCCCGCATCGGCTCAAGGTGACCGGGACATGGGCCGACGGCCGGCTTCTCGCCACCCGGATCCAGGACCGCGGGGGCAAGAAGGATCCGGGGGTGGGGAAGGTCGCCGGCACCATCGGGGCGCTCGGTCCCGACCATGAGCTCCGGATCGGCCCCGTCACCGTCGCATGGACCGACTCGACCGCATTCACCGGGCTCGCGGCGGACGCCCTCGCGCCCGGTGTCACCCTGGAGGTCACCGGCCGGATCGTGGGCGACGCCCGCATCCTCGCCACCGCGATCGAGCCGGCGACGCTGTCGGCCGACGTGCTCGAGATCCTCGCCCTCGCCGAGGAGCCCCATCAGTTGCCCGACGGCTCCCGCGCCTTCCGGCTGCTCGGACTGCCGGTGGTGACGCCCCGACGGGTCCTGGCACAGAGCAACGATCTCACCCGCAACCCCGACGACCGACGCCCGGCCGAGCAGCTGACGGTGAGCTTCCTCGGCCGTCCGCTCACCATCGGGGGAGAGGTGGGCACCAACTCCGACATGCAGCGGGGATACGACCTCGAGGGCGATCGCCGCGACCGGTCGCTTCAGCTCGAGCAGCAGCTCGATCTGGAGCTGACCTATCCGCTGAGCGGATCGGCGCTGATCTTCCTCAAGGCAAAGGGCGGCTACAGCTCGGAGCGGGAGGCGGTCGGCGACCCCCTTGTCTTCGACTGGGCGCTGGAGCGGGGCGAGAGCTGGATCTACCTGGACGACATCGGCGGGACGGGCCTGGGACTCCAAGTGGGGCGGCAGAACTTCCACGAGACCCGGGAGTGGTGGTGGGACAAGGATCTCGACGGCGCGAGGGTCCGCTACGACCGGCCGACGGTCCATGCCGAGCTCGCCTTCGCCCGCGATGTGGCGCCGGTGTCGATCGTCGGCGGCGCGAGCGATCCGGAAGACGCCGGAATCCGCCGCTGGTTCGGGCAGTGGGGGTGGTTGTGGCGCCGGGGCCACCGGCTGGAGGGCTTCTTCCTGGCTCAGCAGGATCGGTCGGGTCACCCCGCGGTGGGCGCGCGTATCCTGGAACAGCAGGAGGACGACAGCGACGCGGATCTCCGCTGGTTCGGCGGACGGATCTCGGGAGAGCTGGACCGGCCCCGCCTGGAGTACTGGATCCAGGGCGCCGGTGTGCGCGGCCGGGACACCCGCATCGACTTCGCCTCGGCCGGCGGCGACAGCAGCCTGGTCGCCGGGCAGTCAGGGATGACGGTCCGGGGCTGGGCGCTGGACGGCGGGCTGTCGCTGGCCACGGCGCTTCCCGGCCGGCCGACCTTCACCGTGTCCTATGCGACCGGCTCGGGCGACGGCTCACCCGATGACGGGACCGATCGCGCCTTCCGCCAGACCGGGATTCACGACAACAACGGCAAATTCGGGGGGGTGGACCGGTTCCGGTACTATGGGGAGCTGCTCCGCCCGGAGCTCAGCAATCTCCAGGTTGTAACCGCGGCTGCGGGCGTCCGCCTGCTTCGCTCCAGCTCGATCGAGCTCCTCTATCATCATTATCGGCAGATCCATCCGGCGGCGAGCCTCCCCGGCGCCAGACTCGATGCCGACCCGGAGGGGAGGGACCGTGGTATCGGTGACGAGTGGGACCTGGTGATCGGGCTGGAGGAATGGCGCCACTTCGAGGTCGAGGCGGTGGGCGCTCTCTTCCGGGCGGGCCCGGCGTTCGGCGACCAGCAGGGAACGACCGTTCACTCGTTGGCCCTCAAGATCGACTACAACTTTTGACCGCCTGCAGCGTTTCGATGCGATCGCACCGATTCGATTCATTGGGCCGAGTGCCGCGAACACCACATAAGCTGGTTTACCACAACAACTTCCATCAACTCGTCCGGCGGCATGGGAAGTGCAACTCAAGGTCTGTCCAACAGCGCATTCCTGAGCGGTTTCAAATTGTTCCCGGAGTCAGGTTTCCTCCCGTGACGATCTCCTGCCTCCCTGCGAATCGGGAGGTTCCGCCCTATTGCGTCGCCCCAGATCGGGGAACATCTTCCCGCGATCTCGCACCGCCGCATTCGCGGCCGAACCGCACTCGTCCGGCCTTCCTTTTGACCCCGCACCCCAAGCCGGTGCCGACACTCACCCTGCTTGCCCTGAGCGATTCGTTCGCCGCCATCTGGCCCGACCTCGCCAGCGAGGTGGGTCTCGATCTGTCGCCGGTCGGCGAGCCCGCGGGGATGGCAGGGGTGCGTGAGAGCATCGGGTTAATCTGCGGCGCCGGCGTCGAGCCGACCATGGAGAGCGCTTTCCGCCTGATCGCGGGTACCGGACTGGAAATCGCCGCGGTCGGCTCGATCGCCGACCACCGCTTGGCGGTGTCTCTGATGCGAGCCGGCGCCGCGGAATACTTCGCGCTCCCACAGGATTACCAGCTGCTCTGCTCCTGGCTCCGCGAGCGGGCCGAGCGGCTCGAGGTCCGCGTCCACCGCACCGCCTTCGCCGACAGTGAGGGAGCCAAGTACCGCTTCGAGGGGATCCTCGGCCAGAGCGCCGCCCTGCAGGAGGCCTTGGACCGGGCGGCCCGGGTCATCCCTCATGCCAACGTCACCGTGCTCATCACCGGCGAAACCGGCACCGGCAAGGAGCTCATCGCCCGCGCGATCCATTACAACGGTCCCCGCCGCGAGCTGCCGTTCGTGGATGTCAATTGCGCCGCGATTCCCGAGAACCTGCTGGAGAGCGAGCTCTTCGGCCACGAGAAGGGCGCCTTCACCGGCGCCACTTCGGCCAAGCCCGGGCTCTTCGAGGTGGCCGACGGCGGCACCATCTTCCTCGACGAGATCGGGCATCTCTCCCCCGCGCTGCAGGGCAAGCTTCTTCGCGTGCTTCAGGAGCGCAGCATCCGCCGGGTCGGCGGCACCCGCAACAAGACGGTGGACGTCCGGGTGCTCGCCGCGACCCACGTGGACCTCGCCGTCGCCACCGTGCGGGGCGAGTTCCGGGATGACCTCTATCACCGGCTCAACGTCGTGCCGATCCACCTCCCGCCGCTCCGCGAGCGGGCCGGCGACGTCCTCCTTCTCGCGCGGCGCTTTATCTCCTCCTTCGCCGCCGAGTACGGCACCACCGAGCCGTTCCTGACTCCCGCCGGCGAGGCGGCGCTCCAGTCGCACCCCTGGACCGGCAACATCCGCGAGCTGCGCAACCTCATCGAGCGCGCCATTCTCCTCGGCGGCGGGGCCGCCATCGACCCCGAGCTGCTCGATCTTCCCCCGTCCCCCACGGAAGCGGCCACCACTCCCGCTTCCTCCAGTCTACGCCACGTCGTCCACGAGGTGGTTGTAACCGCGGTGGAGCGGAGCGGCGGCAACAAGAGCGAAGCCGCCCGCCAGCTGCGCATCTCTCGCACCCGCCTCCAGCGCCTGTTGGACGTCGACCCCGATCACCCTTCTTCCATGGATGAAGAGCCATGAGACCCACACTGTTCCCGCTGTACCTGCTCATCGCCTTCCTGGCGGCCTGCGAGGGCGGCTCCGATGGCGTCACCGGCGCCATGCCGGTGCCCGAGGCGTCGATCGCCGACGAGAGCCAGCTAACCTTCCTGCAGCTCGACCCTGCCGCCCCCCCCCTCGCCCAGACCAGCGTGAGCTTCTACGCCGTGCGAGGTCAGGATCGCCAGGGCGAGATCTGGTATCGCGCCCGGCCCGGTGCGATCGACTCCACTCGCATCGCCCGCTTCCGGGTGCGGAAAGAGTCGCTGGTCAGCGATGCCCAGGGAACGCCGCTCGCCATTGGCGACTCGGTGCTCATCACCATGACCGTGGTCGATCAGGCACGCCAGATAGTCGAGCTGCAGCCGTCGGGACTGACCTTCTCGGCAGTCGATCCGGCCCGGCTCACGCTCTGGTATCTGGAGACGGATCACGATTTCAACGACGACGGGATGATCAACGGCGCCGATCGGGCGATCGAGAACACGTTCCAGATCTGGGGCCAGGAGCATCCGGGGGACCCCTTCGTCTCGCTTCCCAGCCAGCTGGGGAAGTCGGGCGACGAGGTCGAGACCAAGATCCCCGGCTTCACCCGTTACGCCGTCGCCTACTGAGCGACAAGCCAGTGATGCCCGCGTTGCCGCCCCGTTCGCCCGCCGAGGCCCTCCTCGCCGACCTGCGCGCCAGCGCGGAGCGCGGCGCGTGGGTAGAGGTCGCCCAGCTCTGCGGGGAGCGACTGGATCCGGGGTGGATCCCGAACCAGCCGGAGCTCGGCGCCCTCCAGGCGGAGGCGCTCCTCCGGCTGGGCGAGTTCCGCTCGGCCCTGGCCTCGGTGGAGCCGGCGGTCCCGGCCTTCGAGCGGAGGGGCGACCGGGCCGGGCTTCGGCGGGCGGTGAATCTGATCGGGGCGGCGCACTTCGAGCTGGGCAACCTGGCGGAGGCCGAGGCCGCGTTCGAGCGCGCCCTCGAGCTGGCCACCGCCGACCGCGACGACTTGCTCGTCGCCCGGGCCACGAACAACCTCGCCCTCATCGCCAACATTCGGGGGCAGCACGACACCGCGCTCACGCTCTACCAGCTCGCCGTCGCCTCCTACCAGAAGGTGGGAGGGACCGCGGGGCTGGCGGGCACGTTCCATAACATGGCCATCACTTACCGCGACCTGCGGCACCTTGAGGAAGCCGACGACTACGAGCGGCGCGCCATCGAGTTCGCCAAGCAGGATCGCGACCCCCGGCTCCACGCCATGGCCCGGTCGGGCCGGGCCGAGCTCTCCCTCCTGCGCGGCGAGTCGCGGGTGGCCGAGGCGGGAGCCCGGATCGCGGCGGGGGAGTTCGCCGCCATCCCCGACCCGATGGGCGAGGCCGACGCCATGCGGCTGGTCGGCGTGGCCCGGGAAGCGATGGGGTCGGCCGAGGCGGCCCTCGACGCCCTCGACCGGTCGGTCTTCCTCGCCCAGCAGCACGGCAACGCGGTGATCGAGGCCGAAGCCCGCCGCGCCCGGGGGCGGATCCTCGCCACCGTCGGCCAAACCGTACGGGCCAGGGAAGACGGGCAGGCGGCGATCGCGATTTACGGCCGGCTCGGCGCTGAGTCTGAGCAGGCGTTGCTGGAAGCGTGGCTCAGCCGTCTCTGACCGCATGGTATCCGAAGCGTCGTTCGCCTCCCAGTAGGCGCCCTAGCGCACCGTTCTCCACGCCGGAAGCCCATTCGCCCAGCTGTACGGATTGATGTCGAGCCCCTCGATACGCCGGGAAACCACGGCGATGTTCGCGGGGGCATAGAGGAAGATCCCCGGGGCGTCGGCGTTCAGCGTGTCCATCGCCTCGCGGTAGAGGCGCCGCGCGCCCGCGATGTCGGGAGCGCGATCGGCCCGCGCGAAGAGCGAGTCGAAGCGAGGGTTGGCGTAGTGGCCGTGGTTGAGTCCCGCCCAGCCGGCGCGGGTCCATTGATCCGCCAGCCCGCGCGGGCTGGGCTCGTCGAGCCAGGCGCCGATGTAGGCATCGAAGCGCCCGCGGGAGAGGCGCTGCTGGAAAATCGGGAAATCCACCGCCGTCACCGTCACCGCGGCGCCGACTCTCCGCCACATCTCCTGCATCTGAAGGGCGAGCTGCCGGCGGGTGGCGCTGGTGCCGGGCACCAGGATGTCGAACGCGAGCGCCTTCCCCGCCCGCTGGCGAGTCGTGCCGCTCCCCGCCGTGCGCCATCCCGCGGCCTCGAGAGCGGCCGCGGCCTTCGCGGTATCGAAGGGGATGGTGACGATGCTGTCGTCCCAGATCCAGAGCAGCTGCGACATCGGGCCCGGGGGGGCCTTGGCCTCCGCGCCAAAGACCGACCTGGCGAGCGTCGGGCGGTCGATCGCAGCGGCGAGCGCTCGGCGGGTGGCTCGGTCCGCCAGCACCGGATGCGGCCGGTCGCCGGCCCCGAGGATCTTGAACCCGAGAAAGCCGTAGCCGGCGGCGGCATAGGGGATGAGGCGGAGCGCCGAGTCGGCGGACACCCGGATCGCGCGTTCGGGGCTGCCCACCGCCTCGAGCAGATCCGCCTCGTGACTCAGGACGAGATTCAGCGCGGCGTCCGGATCAGGCGCGAATCGCCAGATGGCGCGCCGGATGGCGGGAGACTTTCCCCCCGACGTATCGGCCTCGAGAGTGACGAACTGGCCGCGCCGCCACCCCGCAATGCGATAGGGGCCGCTGCCGACGAGATCTGCGATGCTGGTGTCACCGGCCCACTCGGATTTCGGCTTCGGCGACCAGAGATGCTTCGGAACCACCCGCACATGGTAGGTGGCGTCGTACAGCTGCTCCGGTGACGGAGCGGCGAAGCGAACCAGGAAGGTGGCCGAGTCTTCCGGCACCACCGACACGCGGCCCTCGAGATACGACCGGGCCGGTCCATCGAGCAGGGAGTCGCTGAACGCCTCGAACGAGAATCGCACGTCGTCCGAGGTCACCGGCTGCCCGTCCTGCCACCGGGCGCCGGGGCGGAGATGAAAGCGCCAGGTCACCGAGTCCAGCCGCTCCCACTTGCTCGCCAGTCTCGGCTGGTAGGCGGTGCTGTCGATGGGGGCCCCGCCCGGCGCGAGATCGGCGAGACGCTCGTACACCTGATCGCCGATGTCACGGCCCACGGTCTCGATGACGAGGGGCGGGAAGAGGGAGGTCGGTTCTCCGGTCGCGGCGATCACCACCGTCCCGCACCTCTCGCACGGCGGCGGCTCCCGACCGCAGGCCGCCGCGAGGAGTGATGCGCCTACTACTATAGGAAGAAGCCTGGCGAACCAGCCGGGGGAGGGTCCCACCAGTTGCTCCTTTCTCTTTCGTAGGGGATCATCCGGGTGCATCATTGCGTGTCATGTTGCATCGCAACATGACAATCCACCGGGTGGCGGCGGCCGGTAGAATCTCCTAAGTGACCATCGAGTATAACCTTCTGTCGTTAGGGATGGCAGGCACGGGCGTTGCTTTACAGGAGGTCGAAGATGTCCCCGTGTCCTTTTCGCCAGGAGTCAGGATGACCCGCAACGCGACCGGTACGACCCTGCTTGCAGCCATGGCGCTCGTTGCCTCGGGCTGCGGCGACGCGGGCAACAGCCCGACGACCGATCCGCAGGTGAACTTCAATGTGGCAACCCGCAGTGCCGCCGCGGCCGTCGCGGCCGCGGCACCCTCCTTTTCCGTCGCGGCGCCGGAAAGCTTTACCGACGGCACCAACACGCTGATAATCGACCGGGTGGATCTCGTGCTCCGCGAGATCGAGCTCAAGCGCAGCGAGGCGACGACCGATTGCGGCGAGTCGCCGGAAGACGACGCGTGTGAGAAGCTCGAGCTCGGTCCGATTCTCCTGAGCCTCCCCCTCGGCACCGTCGGCGCCGAGCG
>Ga0326597_10005516_pt1 | contig 17530 bp, 15 predicted proteins | sample RVTome_12_FD_203789 | JGI IMG/M metagenome (GOLD analysis project Ga0326597, IMG submission 203789) | Soil microbial communities from uranium-contaminated site in the Upper Colorado River Basin, Wyoming, United States - RVT100D185 | ecosystem: Environmental > Terrestrial > Soil > Contaminated >... | reverse complement strand
CCGCGATCGACGTGTATCAGGGCCAGGAAGCTTCGTCCGAGCAGGGACGCGCCAATCAAAAGGATGCAAGTGATCGCGATCTGGCCGGCCATGATCAGCAGGCGCAGCCGCGTGATCTTCAGGCGCAGGCCGGCGCCGGCCGGCGCGGTGCCGCCTTCGGTCAACGGCGCCACCAGGCTGAGGCGCCGCATGCGCACGGCGGGCAGTACGCCGCAGGCCACGCTGGTAGTCAGCGACAATCCGAACGCGAACAGGAGCACGATCGGGTCCAGCGCGACATCATTCGCGCGGGGAAAGCCCGGCGGCAGAAGCGCGGGCAGCGCGCGATGAACGAGCCAGGCCAGACCGATGCCGACCACGCCGCCCGAGAGCCCGAGCAGGAGATTCTCCGTGAGGAGCTGGCGGGCGAGGCGGGGGCCTCCGGCGCCAATCGCCGCGCGGATGGCCATCTCGCGGTGGCGCGCGGAGGCGCGGGCCAGTTGCAGGCTTGCGACGTTGGCGGTCGCCGCGGCCAGGAGCAAGCCGACCGCGGCGAGCAGCATCAACAGCGGCCGGCGGACCTCGGCCGTCAGCGTGTCCGCAATCGGCGTCGCCGAAATCTCGATCGGTCCCGTTCCGCCAAAAATCGCCTGCGTCGTCATGCCCGTGTCCGGCGCGAACCGGCCGCGTGCCGTACCTTCCGCGGCCGCCTGCGCGGGCGTCGTTCCTGGCGCCAGTAGGCCGATGGCGTTGAACATCGACAGCGAGTTTCCGGTGACCGGAGCGATGGGAAGCGGCACCCAGCCTTGTGCTTGCCGATCGGGAAACGCGGCGTCGCTGGACGCGACGCCGACGATGATGTGCGGGCGGCCGTCGAGGGCCACCGAGGTGCCCATGACGTCAGGATCGGCGCGAAAACGGCGTCGCCAGAGGGCATCGCCCAACACGATGACGGAGGCGGTCTCATCCTGCCGGTCGAACAGCGACCCCAGCAGCGGCCTCACCCCCAGCGTGGCGAACACGTCGGCCGACGCGGCTGTCAGTCGAACCCGCTCCGGATCGCCACCGCCGCCTTCCATGGTCACGACGCGCTGCGACCAGGCCGCGATGCGTTCGATCGTGGCGGTGTCCTCGCGCCAGGCGAACAGGGCGGCATTGCTGAGCGCGCCGAAGCGCGGCGTGTGGCCGCCGCGGGTTTCCCTGAGCTCGACGACGCGAGCCGCGTTCGGCCACGGCAGGGGCCGAACGAGCACGCCGTAGGTCACGCTGAACAGAACCGTCGCGGCGGCGATGCCGATCGACATCGTGATGATGACCAGGACCGAATGGCGCGGTTGGCGCCGCAACAGGCGACACGCGTAGCGAAGATCGTGCGCCGCCCCGGTCAGCCACCCCGAGGAGGCGGACGGCGGGATCGGCGCCGACGTCCGATGCCCGCGCCGATGCAGCGCGGGCGCGTCCGCCTGCCAGCGCACCACGTGATCGGCCACGCGACGGTCGGCGTCCTCGTGCGACAAGCCCTCGCGGCGTGCGGTGTCGTACACCGCGCGTGCGTGGTCCGCCAGTTCGTCGATCACGTCGGGGGCGAGCGGCGACGCCTCAAACGCCTTCCGAATGCGCGAGTTCCAGTCCATGCGTGCCTCGCTCGAGTGTGGGGCAGCGGTCAGGCGTGGCGAATGCCCGCCACGCGGTTCAAGGCCGTGAAGAAGTTCTGCCAGACGCCGCGCTGGCTGGCGAGCATCCGGACGCCGGCCAGCGTGACCCGGTAGTAGCGGCGGCGTCGCTGGCCCGCCTTCTCAACCCAGCGTCCGCTGACCAGGCCCTTGCCTTCGAGGCGATAGAGGGTGGGGTAGAGCGAGGCGGCGTGAAAGGAGATGGTGCCGCCCGATCGCTCGCCGATGAGCCGAGCCAGGTCGTACCCGTGGCGGTCACGCTCCTCGAGGAGCGCCAGGATCAGCAGCTCGGTGCTGCCGCGTTTCAGCTCCCTCGCCAGTGCCTCCATGCCCATATGTGGGCACATGATATAACAGCCGGCGCAGAACACGAAGTTCCTCTTGTTTGCGGGGCACGATCTGCTGCATCTGCGTCAGATCGGTTGGATCCGGGCGGCCGCGGCCTGAGGGACGGCGGCTGTCAGGGAGCGAGGGCGCGCACCGGTGCCGAGACCGGATCACTCGTTGAGCGCCGAGACTGGATTCACGGACGCGGCACGTTTCGCCGGAATGACCACCGCGAGCACCGCCACGGTGGAGAGCGCTCCTGCCGCCGCCGCGATGACGACCGGATCCATCGGCATGACGCCGAACAAGACCGATGCCAGCACCTGCCGCAGCGCGATCAACCCGCACAGTCCGAGCACAAGGCCCGCCGCGACCATCTTGACGCCGTCGCGGACCACGAGCCCAAAGACTTCCCGGCTCGAGCTGCCCAGCGCGAGGCGGATGCCGATCTCGCGGCGGCGCTGCGCGACGCCGTAGGCCAGCACGCCGAAGATACCGATCGCCGACAGAAAGAGCGCCACGCCTGCAAACCCCATGGCCAGGAACATCGGCACACGCCGCGAGATGAGCGCGTTGCTCACGTACTCGTCCATGGTACGCACGGAGTAGAACGGCAGCATCGGATCGAGCGCGGCGATCGCCTGTCGAACCTCCGAAATGACGGCATCGGGCTGTCGCGCCGAGCGCACTACCAGCCCCATGCCGCCGAACGGCGCCTGAGCATACGGGAAGTAATACGCGCCGACCGCCGGCAGGCCGGTCGCCAAGCCGTCGTACTGCACTTCCTTCACGACCCCCACCACCGTCAGCCACTCGGTGTCGGGCCCAGTCTTGAAGAGATTCTCTGCGTTTCCCGGACGGTACATACGGCGGCCGATCGGATCTTGATCCGCCCAGAAGTGTCTGGCGAGGCGCTCGTCCACGACGACGACGCGCGGGGCCGTTGATGTGTCGCCAGCGTTGAAGACGCGGCCGCGGACGAGGCCGATCTTCATCGCTTCGAAATAACCGTCACTGGCGATCACCTGCGACGGGGAGACGAGTGACTCGCCCTCCTTCATCTGATAGCCCTCCGCGAGGACCACGCTGTCGCTGTGGTCGCCGCTCATGGGCACGGTCGAGGTCACCCCCGCGCTTTCGACGCCGGGCAGCGCGCGCACGGACGCCAGGAGCCGTTCGACGAATGGCACCAGCGTCTCGGTCTTGTAGGTGGCACTTGGAAGCGAGATAGCGCCAGTGACCACACCGCTGGCCTTGAAGCCCGGATCGATCTGGAGCACGTTGCGGAAGCTCGCCAGGAGCAGGCCCGCGCCGATGAGCAGGACGAACGCGAGGGTGACCTGCGCGGTGACCAGGCTCCGGCGGAGGAAGTTCGTGCTTCGGCCCGCCGTGGAGCCGCGCCCGTCTTCGCGCAGCGCGCTGTTGACGGTCAGCCGTCGCAGGCGCGCGACCGGCATCAGTCCGATCATCAGCCCGACGCCAACCGCCACGCCGAGCACAATCGCTGCGCTCGTTGCATCGAGGGCGATCTCATGGCCGCGCGGCATGTCCTCGAGACCGAGCGCCGGCACGAGCCTCAACGCCCACCAGCCAAGCAGGAGGCCAATGGCGCCGCCCGCCACGGACAGTAACGTGGTCTCGGTGAGTAGCTGGCGTGCCAGACGCCGCAGGTCCGCGCCGATCGCATGGCGCGTGGCCAGCTCCCGGGCCCGGCCGCTGGCGCGAACGAGCACGAGATTGGCGATGTTCAGGCATCCGATGAGCAGTACGAAGATCACGCCGCCCCAGAGCAGCATCAGCGCCGGACGGACATCTCCGATCATTTCACGTTGCAGCTGCGCCACTGAGGTATGGAAACCGGCATCGCGGAGCACCGTGCTCAAATGCGGAAACCGCTCGTCATTGCGCCGGTTGATCGCGTCGACCTGCTCCTGGGCGTTCGCCACGGTTCGGCCGGGCTCGAGCATGCCGATCATCTGCCAGTTGTTGCTGTGCCGTGATTCGTCCGACTTTTCGTACGGGCTGAACGCCGCCGGCATGTAGACGTCGATGTCGTTCCAGAGGAACTTGAACGTCTGCGGCGCGACGCCCACGATTTGATACGCCGTGCCGCTGAGCGTGATCTCCTTGCCGACCACATCTGGCATACCCCCGAACTCCCGCTGCCAGAGACCGTGGCTCAGGATTGCGACACGTTCCATCCCGAGCTCGCCCTCGTCGTCGCGGAAGATCCGTCCGTGAGAGGGCTGCATCGAGACCAGCCGAAAAAACGATGGCGTGGCGCGAATCGTGACGAGCCGGCGAGCGCCGTCGTTCCCGCCGAGCGTGGCCCCCGAGCGCCGGTACAGGGCCAGCTCCCGCGTGGCGTCCATCTGCGCCGTACGGTCGAAGTAGTCGGGCACCCCTGACGATCCACGCGCGACTCCGGCGTTCGGATAGTTGTTATGGAAGACCACGATCCGATCGGCGCCTGGCACGGGTAGCGGCTTCAACACGACCGAATTCACGATGCTGAACATGGCGGTATTGGCGCCGATGCAGATCGCCAGCGTGAGCAGGGCAGTGGCCGCGAAGCTGAGGTCTTTGCCGAGCAGACGCGCCGCGAAGCGCGCGTCCTGGACCAACGTGGTGGAGAACTCTCGCAGTCGTTTCATGGGTTTCTCCGGCGGACGTCCCCTTCTGACGATTTCGAGGGCATGGCGGTGCCGCTCCTCGCGGTGCGCGACAAAGGCGAACGCCGCAGCGTCGAGCGTGCCACGGACGATGGCAAGGGCGTGACCGACGATGCCGCGAGTGCGCCGCTGCCTGTCGAGGCACAGCGCGAAGACGGTTTCCATCTCCTCGCCGATCGCGGCACGCACGTGGCGGGGGAGCGTGAGGAGGAGAACGCGGTAGAACGCCCGTGAATAGCGATAGCGCCGCATGCCGATCAGGCCCCTGTCTTCCTGAGCAGGTGCTTCTGGCGGGCCGCGCGCACGATGCGTTCCAGCCGCTCGGCCTCGGCGGCACACGCGCGCTTGCCGAGCGGGGTTATCCGGTAGAACCGCGGCTTGCCTCCGCTCGCGGTGAATCCTTCAGGCACGGCGGTCTCCGAGATGTAGCCGAGATCGGTCATCTGCCGCAGTGCGCCATAGAGCATGCCGGGCCACAGTTGCAGCCCGCCCTCCGTACGTTCGAGGACCTCGTCGGTAATCCCTACGCCGTTGAGGGGCTTGTCTGCGAGGGCAAGGAGAATATGAAACCAGTGCTGGCGCAGCGACATCGGCATTCGGTGAGTCTATACGAAATCGTATAGACAGAGTTCCCTGCTCCCTCCCCGGGCTTTAGCGCGAGAGCGTGACCATCGGGTCGACTTTCATCGCGCGCCGCGCGGGCATGAACGACGCGAGGGCCGCCACGGCCAGCAGCGCCGCGGCCATGAGCCCGAATGTCACCGGATCGAAGGGGCTGATGCCGAACAGCATTTGCCGCATCGCGCGCGCCGCCGCGATGGCGGCGGCGAGACCCACCACCAGCCCCACGCCGGCCAGCAACAGGCCGTCGCGCATGACCGTCAGCAGCACGCCTCGCGGCGTGTCCCCCAGCGCGAGCCGCACGCCGAACTCGCGACGCCGCTGCGTCGTCGCAAATGCCATCACCCCGTAGACACCAAGCGCCGCCAGCAGCATCGCCGTTGCCGCGAAGCCCGCGACGAGCGTCATCCGGAACCGCTCTTCGGCCATGCCGCCGGCCACCACCTGTTGAATCGTGCGCGGCTGCGCGATCGCAAGCAGCGGGTCGAGGCTCGACACCGCCTGCCGCACCAGCGCGACGATGGGCTCGGGCGCTCCATGCGTCCGCACGACGACCATCATCGAGGATGGCCCCCCCTGCGACAGCGGAAAGTACATCTCGTCGCGAACGGGGGTCTCGAATCCCGACCGCCGAGTGTCGGCGACAACGCCCACGATCGTGACCCACGCCGGCTCGGCGGCGTTGAAGCCGTCGAACGTAACGCGCTTGCCGATCGGATCCTGGTCGGGAGAGAAGCGGCGCACGAAGGCTTCGTTGACGATGGCGACAGGGCGGCTCTCGGGCGTGTCGCCCGAGCTGAACAGCCGCCCGCGCGTGAGCGGCACGCCGAACGCCTCGAAGGCGGACCGAGAGGCGACATCCATGGTCACCGGCTCATTGGGCGTGCCCGGCGGCGGCTGCGCGGCGCCCTCGATGCGCAGCGACGCGGAATTCGTCCGGCGCCCCAGCATCAGGCTGCTGAGCACGCCGGCGCGTTCGACACCGGGAATCGCTTCGATGCGCTCGGTCAGCGTGTCGAAGAAGGCCCGGCGCTGCTGCGCCTCCGGATAGCGGGCGCCTGGCAGCGTCAGGCGCATCGTGTAGAGACGTTCGCGCTCGAAGCCCGGATCGTCCGACTGCATGGCCCCGAAGCTTCGCACCAGCAGCCCGGCGGCGGTCACGAGCACGCACGCCAGCGCGATCTCGGCGACGACGAGCGCGCGCCGCACGCTGCCACCGCCGCTGCCGATGCTGCCGCGCGCCTCGTCGCGGAGCCCGGCGGCGGGATCGCGGCGCAGCAGGCCGATCGCCGGCAGCAGGCCGAAGGCGAGCGCGGCGATGAGGCCAGTCACCACGGCGAACGCGAGCGTCTCGACGCTCATCTGGATTTCGTCGACGCGGGGCAGGTTCGCGGGCCTGAACGCGACTAGCGCGCGGAGTCCCCACGCGGCCAGCGCGAGTCCGGCGGCCGCGCCCGCGGCGCCGAGCACGGCGCTTTCAATCAACAGCGGACGAATGAGATGTCCGCGTCCCGCGCCGATGGCGACGCGCACGGCCATCTCGTGCCGCCGCGACGACAGGCGGGCGACGAGCAGGCCCGCGACGTTGGCGCAGACGATCAACAGGACCGTGATGACGACACCGGCCAGCAGCAACAGGGTCGGGCGCGCATCGCCCGTGATCGTGTCTTTCAGCGGTTCGAGCAGGATCCCCTCTCCGTCGTACCGCCCGGAATATTCCTCCGCGAGCCGTGCCATGATGGTCGTCATCTCCCTGTGCGCCGACTGCGGCGAGATGCCGTCCTGCAGGACGCCCGTCACTTCGAGCCATTTCGTGCTGCGGCTCTGCATCAGGCCTGCGAACGGGCCCGACGGTAAAAGCAGCGCCCACGCCTGCGTGGTCGTGATCTCGCTGAAGCGCTCGGGCATGACGCCGACGATTTCGAACGGCTGCGCGTTCACGGCGAAGGTCCGGCCGATGACGGCGGGATCGCCGCCGAAATGGTCGCGCCACAGTCCGTAGCCGAGGACGAGCAGGCGGTCGCGTCCTGCCGCGGCGTCGCTCTCCTGCAGCGTCCGGCCGTGCAGCGCCGGCGTGCCGAACAGATCGAAGTACCGGCCGGTCACGTACGCGCCGGGAACGAGCTTCGGCTCTCCGGAGCCGGTCAGCGTGAAGTTCGTGCCCGTTTCGGCGGCCATGGCTTGGAAGGTCGTGGCCTGCCGCTGCCAGTCGAGGAAGGTCGGATAGGACGTGACGTCCTTGTCGATTTCCTGCCGGGGGTTGGTCACCCAGATCATCTGCAGCCGATCCGCAGTCGGGTACGGCAGCGGGTTGAGCAGCACGGCGTTGACCACGCTGAAGATCGCGGTGGTTGCGCCGATGCCGATGGCGAGTGTGAGGACGACCACAGCCGTGAAGCCGGGCGTGTGGAGCAGCGAGCGGACGGCGATGCGAATGGTGAGCGGCACCTGTGCCAACATCTGGAACACTCCTGCCGAAGGGCCGGGAGCGGCGTCGAGCCTGTTGGCGACACGCTCGAGCCGGGGTTGGAGATGGGCGCGGTCTGCGCGCTGTACGTCGCGGGCCAATCGAGGCCAGTCGCGGACCTGCGCCCGGGCGAACGCGTCGGCCTCGGGTTCGCTCAACCCGCGGGCGACGCCGTCGCGATAGCAGTCCTCGACCTGCGCGGCGAGTTCCCGCACGATCCTCGCCTCGCGCTCGGGGGTGAGGTCCGGCAGCGAGAGGCGCGACCGGACATACGCCTGCCAATCACGCATCGGACCCGCTCAGGACATCGTCGACGGCCGCGACGAACGCGCGCCAGGTGTCGCGCTGCTGCGCCAGGATCTTCCGGCCTTCCGGCGTGAGCCGGTAGAAACACCGGTCACGCTGACCCGGTTTTTCGACCCAGCGGCCCTTGATCCAGCCGCGGTTTTCGAGTTTCAACAACAACGGGTACAGCGTCGGCAGGGCAAACGTGATGCGGCCCTGCGACCGGGATTCAATCAGCTTGCCGATTTCGTACCCATGCCGCGCTCGCGCCTCCAGCAGCGACAGGACCAACATCTCGGTGCTGCCCTTCTTCAACTCGGGACTGAACATCCGCCACCCTCAAGGTATGTCTCCCTATATGTAGGGACGCGTAGAATACTATGACGACCAGACGCTGGGCAAGGCTGCCCTGAAGGTCAAGTGGGGTCCGCGTCGCACCTCGACTGGTCTGTCTTGACAAGAAAAGCTGTCAAGCCTACGATCGGCCCGTGCGCGACCTCCAAGTCATCGACGATCCGGCCGTGGCAACGGTGGCGTTGGAGCCCGTGAGAAGTCAACTTCTCTCCGAGCTGGCCGTGCCTGCCTCGGCGGCGACGTTGGCCACGCGGGTTGGCCTGTCCCGGCAGAAGGTCAACTACCACCTGCACGCGCTGGAGGCGCACGGGCTGGTGCGGCTGGCCCAGGAACGCAAGTGGGGCGGGCTGACGGAACGGCTGCTCGTGGCGACAGCCGGTTCCTACGTCGTGTCGCCGAGCGCCCTGGGTCCCGTCGCCGCGGATCCGAATCGGGAAATCGACCGGCTGTCCGCGAGCTATCTCATCGCCTTGGGCGCGCGGGTCGTCCGCGAGGTGGGCGACCTTGTTCGTCGGGCGAAAGAGTCGGGCAAACGCCTGGCGACGCTGGCGGTGGATACCGAAGTTCGCTTCCGGTCGGCGACGGACCGGGCGGCGTTCAGCAACGAACTCACCGAGGCCATCACGAAACTGGTGTCGAAGTACCACGATGCATCCGCCCCCGGCGGCCGCGCGCATCGCCTGGTGGTCGTGGCGCACCCTCTGCCGAAGAAACCCGATCCCAAGGAGCCATCATGAGCGTGAAGAAAGAGGCCTCCGGACGCCGTTCGGTCCAGGTTGAAGTCGAGGTCCCCGGCACGCCGGAGGAAGTCTGGCGGGCGATCGCCACCGGTCCGGGCATTTCGTCCTGGTTCGTGCCGACTGAGTTCGAGGAGCGCGACGGAAAGCCCGTCGCGGTGACGTTGAGTTTCGGCCCGGGCATGGAGTCCCGTTCTGCCGTGACGGCCTGGGATCCGCCGCGGATGTTTGCCGCGCAGGGCGAGGGCTGGGGTGGCTCGCCGCCCATCGCAACCGAGTGGAGCGTCGAAGCGCGCGGGGGAGGCATCTGCGTCGTCCGCGTGGTGCACAGCCTCTTCGCCAGCACCGACGACTGGGACAACCAACTGGGAGGCACCGAATCCGGCTGGCCTGGCTTCTTCCGCATCCTGCGGATCTATCTCACGCACTTCCGCGGCCAACGCTCCGCGATGATGCAGTGGATGGCCCCCGCCGCGGGAACGGAAGCAGAGGCCTGGGAAACGCTGACCGCGGCATTGGGGCTGACAGGCGTGAGCGCCGGGCAACATTCGACCGCCCCGGTGGGCGTCCCGGCGCTCAGCGGCGTGGTGGAGCACGTCAGCCAGCAGAATCCGTGCAACGCCCTGCTGCGGCTCGACAAGCCAGGGCCGGGCGCCGCCGCCCTTGGCGCCGTCAACTTCGGCGGCTCGGCCATGGTTACGCTGAGCTTCTACCTCTACGGCGATCAGGCGGCCGGGACCGTCGCCCGCGAGACACCGTTCTGGCACGCGTGGATTGACGGACATTTCCCGAGGCCGTCCGAGCCGAGCGAGAGTGAATGAACGCGCGGTCCCACCGCCAGATGAGGGCAATCGACCGTCTCGGCAAAGATCGACCGCAGGTTCGGCCTGCCGGTCACGACGCGCCACCGATCACTGGAGGAGACCGTGAAAAACATCATTATCGCCGGAGTGTTCGTGACCGGCTTTGTCGGCGGTCTTCTGGCGGCCGCGCAGAGTCAACCATCGGCGGGCCTGCCTGCCGAGCGCGTGACCGGCAGCGGGGGCGTGTTTTTCAAGGCGCGCGATCCCAAGGCCCTCGGCGCTTGGTACCGCGAGAAGCTGGGCATGGCCCTGTCTGGCGATGCGAGGTGGTCGCTCTTTCTGTGGCGGGAACGGGACGAGCCTGCGCAGCTCGGCACAACGGTTTGGTCGCTCTTTCCTGCCGACAGCGATTACTTCGCGCCCGGTCAAGCGACGTTCATGGTCAACTACCGCGTCAGAAACCTCGATCGGATGCTGGCCCAGCTGCGCGCATCGGGCGTGACCGTCGAGACGACCGTGGTCGACTCGTTCAACGGCAAGTTCGCGTGGGTCGTCGATCTGGAGGGCAACAAGATTGAGCTGTGGGAACCGAAGGCTGGATACTGAGGCGCACGCCGATCTTCTCGTGCGGCCACTGCTCAATGACGTTTGAACCGACCGATCCCCACAGGCAAGGACTCAGGTTGAGAAGAGGTCGTTATGCTCCCTGCGGAGAATCGCGCAGCGGACAAGGTACTTCTTCTGGCGACGATGGCGTGCCTTGAGCCTGGCCGCTTCCAGGAGTCTGCGCATGTCCGCCGCGAGCTGCGCGGCCTCGCGCTCGTCCAGGTCGAGAATGTGCCACGTATTGGCAGCAATGCGAGGCTCCGTCCGCCGAGTCCGAATATCGCGCATGGACATTCCACCGCGTGCGTCACGATAGAAGAGCGTTCCGTCGATGTCGTGTTCGACGTGGCTCAGCGCTTCATGCAGTTCACGCTCGAGGATGGCGCCAGGACGTACCGCCATCAGCGCGGCTGGAACGAAAAACACGTCGGCCGCCGCGGTGTAACGCTTGATCGGCCGACCTGCGCGCGGAGTACGAGCGGCGACCTTCAACAAGCCCAATCGGTGAAGCTTGGTGACCTGATAGTGCACCGTACCCATCGACTGGCTGATTTCGGCCACGAGCTCGGAGATAGTCGCCTCGCGGCCGATCAGCGACAGCACCAGATGGCGCTGCCGGGGCTGCGCCATAGCGTCGGCCGCGCGCCGATCGCGGACGTCGAGGGCCTTACTCCGGAGATCGTCTTCCATTCGAAGTAGCTCCTGCCTAGCATGGACGAGGGAACTTCGCCGTATTCCATCACAATCAGGAGCTGGTATGGTCAGAGTCGTATGCGTGCTCTCCGTCCTCGCGGGCCTGCCGTTCCTCACGGTCAGGCCCCCGGCATCTCAGGCCACTGGCTGGGGACAATGGCTCGACGGCCAGGCAGACGGGTTCTCCGGTGTGGCGCTGATCGCGCGCGGCGAGACCATCGAGGCTGAAGCCGCCTATGGCTTTGCCGATCCAGCCGGCGGCCGCCGGAATGCCCGGAACACCAGATTCAACCTCGGCTCGATCAACAAGACGTTCACGGCCGTGGCCATTGCACAGCTGATTCAGCAGGGTCGCCTGTCGCTCGACGACACGCTGGCCAAGTACCTTCCCGACTACCCGAATCAGGCCGCCGCGGCACGAATCACCATTCGGGACCTCCTCACGCATCGAAGCGGTGTCGCCCAGTTCATGCGCGCCGACTTCGGGGACGTCAGCGTCGCGGCGATGGTGAAGACGGTTGGCGCCGAACCGCAGGCCTTCGAGCCGGGGGCGCGGCAGGAGTACAGCAACGGAGGCTACGTCGTCCTCGGGCGCGTGATCGAAGTGGTTTCGGGCACGACATACTCGGCATACGTGTCCGATCACATCTACCGTCCGGCGGGCATGACGAACAGCGGCTTCGTTCGACAGGGGGACCGCGACGACACGCTGGCGCTGCCAGTCGCGTCTGCCGCCGGGCGCGGCAGGGGGCGCGGTCCCGGCCCGGCGATGACGCCAGCCGGACCTCGCACCGGAAACCCCGCCGGTGGGGGCTACTCGACCGCGGGCGACCTTTTCAGGTTCGCACGCGCTCTCCGCACTGGAGGTCTGCTCGATCAGCGCATGACCGAGTACGTGTTCAACGGTACATTCGCGGAACAGCCGGGATGGGGTTTTTCGCTGAGGGAGCAGACGATAGGCTCGCATCGATTCATCGGAAATGGCGGCGGGGCTCCCGGGATCAACGCGGAGTTCCGATTCGAGCCGTCGGGGGCCTCTACCGTGGTCGTACTGGCGAACTCGAGTCCACCCGTCGCGACCGATCTGCTGACGGCCATTCTGAACCGGATCGCCGGCGTCTCGGCCGCACCCGCAGCACCGGCTCCATCCGTCGCCGCCGCGTCAGACCGCACGCCGCAGGCCGGGTTGCGCGCGGAGATTGACGCGCTTCACGCCGAGATGATGGCTGCGTTTCGCGAACAGCCCGCGAATGTGGCCCGGTACTACACGGCAGACGCCCGCATCCTGGGTGGCGGCCGGCGATACAGCGGCATCGACGAAACCCGTGCGTACTGGTCGCAGGTTCCCGCCGGCGCGAGGTGGGAGCTCGAGATCGCGGAGGTCGGCGGCAGCTCGGAGGAGCCGTGGGTGCTGGGGCGATCCACGCTTGGCCGTCCAGGCGGACCCAGCATGGCGGTCGACTACGTGGCGATTCTTCGTCGCGGCGGCGATGGCCGGTTGAAGTACCACATCGACATGTTCACGGCCGCGGTGCGGTGACTGCACACGACTACCACTGCCTCCAGTGACCAGCAAATCAACCTGTCGGCATCCCTCACTAGCAGCGTACGCGCTCAAGGGCGTTGGACTTCGTCCCGAGCTGGCTCAAGCGCTCCATTGGCAACGCCTGCCCGAGATGGACAGCCTCGGCGACTTCTTGTTCAAGCACGTCGAGGTGATCGGACACTACGCCGCATCCGCGAACGCATCCCGCGTCCCGCCGCGCTAACGCCGTTATCACCTCCGAATCGCGATGAACTCTCGAGGCCCTTCGTGAATCACCAACCGGGCGACTCGAGCAGCGAAGGCGTCGCGCAGAGCCACACACCAACGGAGGCAGGTCATGGCGAAACGTAACATGTTCGTGGGGATGGATGTTCACGCTCGTGGGAGTGAGCGTGCTGCTGATCGCGGCCGCCGCAGCGTGCCTCATTCCTGCACGCCGCGCCCTGCGGATCGAGCTAGTTTAGGGCCCTCGTGCTTTCAGAAGACGCCCTCGTCGGTGATCCGGACCGGGTAGTCCACCTGCTGGACGCCGTCACGCATCGTCACTGGACGCACGGATCCGAACGGCGCCGCCCTGGCCGACCGATCCCGTTCCTCGCGCGGCACCAGCGGGTCGTCGCCGAGCAGGAGCCCGCCCCAGCGACGTTGAAGCCGCGGTCCCTCGAAACTAACATGCACGTGCGCCGGCTCGCGGCGGCTCGGATACGGCGCTGGCCGGATCGTGTCGAAGACAAACCGCCCGTCGGTGCCCGTCACCGCCCAGCCTTTCAGCCGCCAGGAATGCGGACCGTTCGACCGAACGTCGTACAGCCCCTGCACGTCGGTGTGATACGCAAAGACGATAATGTCTGGCGCAGGCGACCGGCCGTCGCGTTCGTACAACCGTCCCGCGATGACCATCGGAATGCCTGGCTCGCCGGCCGTGGCGATGCGCGCGCGGGATGCCAGCGTCCGCGGCCGCTCCAGCTGCGCCCGCTCCCAGGCCCTGATGAACTCCAGGTCCTGCGGAAGCGCGGCCGCGTGGATCGACGATCGGAGCGCCACACCAAGCGCGGGTAATGTCGCAAGAAACGTCCGTCTCAGCACGGGTCACCTCGAGGTTGTGGTCGCGGCGAGCAGATGCACACGGATCTCCCGGCCGATGAGCCGCCCCATCACCGATCCGCCGACGACACCGAAGTCGTACCGATTGACCACGAAGCTGGTCTCAAAGGCCGGCCCGGAGGCAGTCGCGACGGGCCGCACCGTCACGGTGAGCGGGCGCGTGACGCCGCGAATCGTGATGTCGCCGGTCACGTCGAGCCCGCCTCGATCGTTGACGCGCACAGTCCGGCTGGCGAAGACCAGGAACGGGTGACGGGCCGTATGAAAGTACGGCTCGCCCCGAAGCGCGCTGTCTCGATCCGATGCATCCGTCAGCACGGACGCCGCGCGCACCTTCCACGCGATCTCGCTGGCGTCCGGACGGGCAGGGTCGTAGCGAATCATCCCCTCAGATTCGCGAAAGGTGCCGGTGACGTCCGAGAATCCGAGTTTCGTGACCGTAAACCGTACTTCACTGCGCGACGGATCGATGTTCCAGGCGCCCGCGGACACCGGCGGCTGATCGGGCGCGCCCTCACTCGCCGCGATCGGCCGACCCGTGATCGCCCCTGCGAGTGCCGCGAGTGGGGCGCAAACGACGAGCAGAAGCGTGAGCGTGCGACGCATGAGGGCCTCCTGATGATCAAGAGACGGCCCCGGGATCGCGATCGTTAACCGGCGGCTCAGTTCCGGCCGGACAGCCACGCCGGCAGGCCGTCGCGCCAGTTGCGAATCCAGCTCTTCGCCGGCGGCAGCGGCAGAGAGTCGCGCCAGCGCCAGAGGCCGTCGCGATCGCCGCGGAGGACGCCGTTGGCCGTGACGCCGGCCGGCGGCGGGAACAGGCCGGCGGCGCGGGCCGCGAACTGATCGCGGCCGGGTGCGCCCCGGTCGATCAACAGCAGCAGCGTGAGGACATCGCGCGGTCGCGCCTGCGCGAGAATCACGCGCACGAGAGCCGCGACGTCGGGATTGGCGCTCGCCTCGAGCGCCCGGACAGCCGCCTGAAAGTCCGGCGATGCGTCCTCGAACACCGCCACGCCGGGAGCGCGGTCCGTCAGCATCTCGCTCACGGCGCCGGCCGGGACCAGCGACTCGCCGATCGGGTTGTCGAGCTGGACCCATCCCGATCGCACGCGCACGATGCTGCGATCTGCATCGGCCGTGAGGTCGAACGCGCAGCCCAGATCGATCACATCGCCGGCTGGCGTTCGAACCACCACGCTCCCGGGGGGCGCCCACACGCGCACGCGAACGGTGCCCCGCTCGAGCGCCAGACGGTGCCGCCCCTGCTGCGTGAACTCCAACGTCATGCGCGCGTCGCCCTGCACCTGCATCGTTCCAATGCGCGCGATGTTCACGCGGGCGCTTTCCGACGCAGGCAACGTGAGTGTCGATCCAACGGCGAGCCGTTCCGGCAACGACGCCGGGGTGGCCGCCATCGTCCACGCCCGACCCGCGGGCCAGGACAATCGCCACTCGGCTAGGGACCAGCCGGCGGCGATGATCACAACAGCGGCCGCCAGGCCGTACAACCAGCGTCGGCGGTGGCCAACGACTGCGGGCGCCGGCGCAGGCCACAGCAGCGGTGTCCGGACTGGGTCGAACCGGAGCGCCCCGAGGCGTTGCTCCGCCTGCCGGACGGCGTCATCGGGTGGCGCGGCGGCATCCCACAAATAGGCGTCGATGCGATCGTCCTCTGAGGGTATGGTCATGGCGTCACTCCGAGCTGGCCGCGCAGCAGGCGGAAGCCGCGATGCAGATTGACGCGCACCGAGTCCGGCGTCAGGCCCGTCGCGGCAGCGATCTCCGGGCCTGTCAGACCTTCCACGAGCCGCAGCACCAGAGTTTCTCGATAGGCCTCGGGAAGCCGCTGAATCTCGGCGAGGGCCCGGTGCGCATCCGCCGAGACATCCGGGCGGTCCGTGGCGGCGTGGGTGTCGGCGAGGACTTCCGTCGGACGAGTCCGGCGATGGTGGTCCGTCGCGCGCCGGCGGGCAATCGCACAGATCCACCCGCCGAACGCCGCCGGTTCGCGCAACTCCCAGAGGTGCTCGAGCGCGTGCATGAACACGTCGTGCGTGAGATCCTCGGCGTCTTCAGGGGCCAGACGCGCCATGAGCACGCCATGCACCGGCCGACTGAAGCGGCGGTACAGCTCTCCAAACGACTCGCGATCCCCGCCGATCGAGGTTGCGATGAGCGTTGGGAGATCCGCGTCGGATCTCATACTGGACGTTAGACGCCAGCGGGCGGCCGAGTGTTAACGCGGCCGGTGTCTTGACGTCCGACCGAGGCGATTCAGGCGGAGTAGGACAGGCAGCGGTCAGCCTTCATGGCACAAATGGGATTCCCCGCACCATGAGCCGAACAAGCAGCACCGCGAGCAGTGCCACTACGCCGTCCCCCCATCGTGGCGCAAGACTTCCACGCTGCTTCCGGGAATCTCGTCTTGCCACGAGCGCCCCAAGGGCAGCGAAGAGCCAAAACCCCGCCTCGGCGACGCGAGCGTTGACCGTCGTCCTTGCAGGGGCAGATTGACGAGAATCACAGCCGCCGTTCCCAGCATTACGGGTACAACGACGATGCCGGGGGTGCCGATCATTTGACCGATGTCCGCGGGGATCCACCTGACGAGCGTTCGCCCAGCCCAGAAATGGACCGCTGCCAGGGCAAGTGCGCCGGCCACCGTTATCACGTAGCGGACTGACATCGGCAGTCCCAGCGCGGCGGCTGCCGCGGAGAAGTCGCCGACGAAGGAGGTGGACATCACGTTTCCGAAGAACGTGCCGATTCCAAATACCGAGAGGTAGAGCAGCGGCAACTCGACCGCTGACCGACGTACTCGCTTGTATTGGTGCCAGTTTGACCTTGGCGTCGCCCGCGGCTCTATTGGCTTCCTTCTTGCGTGAGCTGGTGCACACGTTGATGCGACAGTCCCAAGAGACGAGCGGCATCGCGTGCGCTCATCTTCAATGGTCCGGTTCGCAAGACCCGGACGGCGTGTCGAGCCGCTCGGGCCGCATGTCGGTCTTCTTCATCGGCCTTCTTGCGAAGACTCGCGTAAGCCCGAATCGCCCTTGTCGCGGCAGTCGGCAGCTTCACGTCGTCCACAATGGTGGCCTTGCGGGCATCGTCGACGAACAGCCCCAGCGCTTCTCGAATGCGGCGCCGAGCCTCGTCGACGGTGCGCCCCTGCGTACGGCAGCCGCGTACACCGCGCACGGTGGCCACCCACCAGCCCGACTCGTCTCGCTCATAGGCCACGCGATAAGACTTCACGGCTTCTTAACCATCCCTTTCCGAGGCACCGCTCCAGGTCGCGCTCGATGCGGCGCAGCAGACTGGGCCCGATGTCTTCACCCGCATGAACCGGCACGGTCGTCACACACTGGCCGCATTCGATGCGTAGATGCGAGCCTCGTTGCCGGCTCTCGACGCAACCGAAGGACCGCGCCAGCAGCGCGCCCCCGATTCTCAATGGCTTTTCGCGAGTGTGCCCAAAGTACGTGAGTTCTCATCGCGAAATCAGGCGATTTCCCGGTCGGATTTGATGAAGGCGCCGGTTTGAAAACCCGTCGCCTCGGCCAACGTAAAATGTGGATCCGCCAAGTGCTGATTTCACGTACACTTACGGACCGCGGTGAGGTGGCCGAGAGGCTGAAGGCGGCGGTTTGCTAAACCGTT
>Ga0326597_10005515_pt1 | contig 17531 bp, 14 predicted proteins | sample RVTome_12_FD_203789 | JGI IMG/M metagenome (GOLD analysis project Ga0326597, IMG submission 203789) | Soil microbial communities from uranium-contaminated site in the Upper Colorado River Basin, Wyoming, United States - RVT100D185 | ecosystem: Environmental > Terrestrial > Soil > Contaminated >... | reverse complement strand
GGCCTGGCCGTCGCTCTCGGCGACGAGATCCGCGTCCTCGAAGAAGCCGCCGGACGACGTGTAGCGCAGCTCGAAGTCGCGGCCGAAGAGACGGTCGAGCTCGGATGGCGTGCGTCGGGCCATCGTCAGGGCGCTCCTCGATCGACGACGAACGGCGCCGCAGGCGGACCGAGGATCGTGAGCACGCCCGGGCCGGAGGGAATCCGGTCGCCGACACGCACGAGCGCCTGGCCCGCGATCGTCACCGACGCCGAGCCGCCCGGGCCGATCGGCAGCACGTACGGCGCGCCCGAGACCGAATTGACCATCTGACAGAGGCTGCCGGCGGTCGCGAGCGGCAGACCGCCGGCGCTCGCGATCGCCTGCAGCACCGTCGTGATCACGCCGCTGTCCGGCGCACCGGCCGCGCCGGGAGCGAGCACGACCGCACATCCGACGGTCACGGGCGGACCGGACATCGTGCCTCCTCGCGGCTGCTGCGATCGCTTCCCGTCATCGTCCTGTCTTCGTCCATGCGTCTCACCTCGCCCGCGCTCAGCTCGGGCTGAAGCTCGTCTGTCCGACTAGGCCTAGCTGCACGCCCTGGATGCGCGCTTCGGTCTGGGCCTCGACGGTCGCGGAGAGCCCCCGCGCGCTCAGTTCTTGCTGTGCCTCGAGAGTCAAGCGGCCGCCGGCGCGGATCGTCACGTCGCCTTGCGCCGCGAGCTCGAGGGCGCCGGCCGCGCGGATCTCGACGTTGCCGTCGCGGTAGACGCGCACCTCGGTGCCGCCGCCGACGACGCTCACCTCGTCGTCCGTGATCGTCACCTCCTCGCCGCTCGGCGTGACGATCGCGAGGCGTCGGGTCGAAGCGTCGCCGTCGTCCACCGGCGCGTACACGGCCTCGACGGCCGTCGCCTGCGGCGGGTGGTCGGCGGCGTCGTAGAGCGCGCCGACAACAACCGCGCCGCGCAGCTCGCCGCCGATGAAGACAACGACGACGAGCTCGTCGACGCGCGGCAGCATCGACACGCCGCGCCGCGCGGTGGTGACGGGGACGCGCTCGAGCGCGACGCCGCTCTCTCGCAGCCGCACGTCGACCTGGTGGTTGCCGTCGCCCGCGCCGTCCTCGTTCGCGTAGACGCGCGTGACGATGCCGAGGCCGGGAGCGCGAGATCGGCCTATCTCATCGCGGACGATCGCTCGCAATGTGTCGATCAGCTCGCTCATGACGCAGCGCTCACAGAAGACCTCCGAGAAGACCGCCGGCGAGACCGCCGCCGCCCGGACCCTCGACGCGGATCGCGGTGAGGAAGCCGGCGGACCCGTCGAGCCGATGCTCGACCGAGAGCGCGAGGAGCGGGCCGAGGTCGCCGCCGGGCAAGTCGACGATCTCGAGCCACTCGCCGGCGCGCAACGACGCGCGACCGAGCGTAACGACGCGTCCCCGCACCCCGCCCCGCTCGGCGCGCGTGCGCAGCGCGGTGGCGAGCGTGTCCGCGCCCGCGCGGTCCGCGAAGACCGCCGGCACGCGGGTCGGCGCGGCCGCGACGCCGACGGGATCGCGCCGCGTCCAGTGCCACCGGCTCGCGCCGTTTTCGCTCGCCGAGCCGTGCGCGACGACCGTTGGGGCCGGGGACGTCGCGCGCGGACCGATGCGCCATTCGACGACGTCGGCGCCGTGGCGCAGCGAGTGCGCGGGGCGCGGCGCGCCAACGCGGACGAAGCGCAACGCCCCGTCGGTGCTCGCCGACAGCTGCGCGCCGGTCCACTGCGCGAGCTCGCGCAGGTGCGACCAGACCGTGCGGCGATCGTCGACGCTGTAGGACGCGAGGTCGACGTCGACATCGACCGCGTCGACCTTCACGTCGCCCGCGAGGTCGCGCACGATGTCGGCGACCGACTGCGACGACCAGCTCGCGGAGACGCGCGCGCGCGAGAGCGCCGCGGTGTGCCCAAGCGCTTCGAGGACGACGGTGGCGGGCGTGCGGCGTACGGCGTCGAGCGCACCCGACCAGACCGGCTCCTCGGCGCCGAGCGCTCCGAGCGCGACGTCGAGCGACGCGCCGGGCGCTGCGCCGGCGAGCGCGGACTGCGGCCACAGCGTCAGCTCGCAGCGGTCGTGCGAGCCGCTCTCGAGGCGCACGACGAGCCCGACGAGTGCCGCCTGCTGGGCGGTGAATTCGCGTCCGTCGACGGTGAGCAGAGCGCTGGGTCGCGCGAGCGTCATGGTCCGAGGTCCTCCAGGTCGACGCCGGCGCTGCGGGCCTCGCGACGCAGGAGCTCGGCGAGACGCTCGGCCAAGAGTCCGCCGGTGGCCGGCATACGGTCGAGCAGCTGCCACGGCGCGTCGTCGAACGATCGTGCGCGTTCGGTCGCCGGCGCGTCGCGCTCGTCCATCGCGTGCTCGCCCATCGCGCGCTCTCCCATCGCGTGCTCGTCCATCGTGTGCTCGTCCGTCGCGCGTTCGCCCATCGCGCGCTCGCCCATCGCCGCGAGACCGCGCAGCCCGAGCGCCCGGCGGCCGTACCCGGGTCGCGTCCACGGTTCCACGCCGAGCGGCGTGCCCGGCGCCGCGCGCGGATCGCCTGCCGCGGCGCGCGCGATCGCCCGACCGCGAGGCGCGTCGTGATCGATCCGGCTCGAGCCGCGCAACGATGCCGGAACGAACGCGCCATCCGACGTGGCGCCGCGTGCGGGACCCGTGCCACGGTGCGGGGGTCGCCGCCCGTCGCGGGCGCGATGCGTCGAGTCGTCGCGCCGGCGCCCTTCCGTGCGCTCGACGAGCACGCCTATGCGTGCGAGCGAGTCGACAGTGACGCGACGCGACGAAGCAGGCTCGCGCGGCCCGCCACCGTCTCGCGAGGCGCGCGGCTCGGAGCGCGCGCTCGCGGTCGCACGCGAGCCGCACGCGCTCGCGATCGCGAGAGTCGGATCCTCGATCCGCGCTCCGGCGGATCGACGCACCGGAGTCTCGCGGGCGCGCGCGACCATCTCGCGCGCGAATTCCGGCGGCACCGCTCGCAGCGATCGCCGCGTCGCTCGCGGATCGAGCGCCGGCGCGGCGTGCGACCCGGCGGCGAACGCCGGCGGCCCCTCACGCTGCTCGGCGAGGCCGTCGAGAGCGTCGAACGCCGGAGCGAGCGCGCCTGCGAGAATCGGCGGGCGCAGGAGCGCGTCGAACGCTCGATCGCACGCGAGGGCCCCCGCTGCCGCCGCCGGATCGCGAGTCAGCCGCTCGAGCGGGCGTGCGGCGCGCTCGAGCGACGCGATGAAGCGCGACGGCACGCCGCCCGTCCGGAAGAGCGATCGCCACGCGGGGTGCGGCGGTCTCACGGTGTCGCCTCCGCCGCGCCCGCGTCGCCGCGCGCGATCATCTCGAGGTAAAGGAGCACCTGCCCGACGGTCAGATCGGAGCACTCCGCCGGCGTCCAGCCGAATTCGCGCGAGAGCAAGAAGCACGCTCGCGTCAGCGGAGCGCGCACCGCGTCGTCGAGGTCGTCGCCGTCGACCGCGAGCCCGCTGATCTCGTTGACGCGCCGCACGAGATACTGCGCGAGACCTGCGGGCAGCTTGCCGACCTGCTCGACCGTCATGCGCGGCTCGACGAGCGACTGCTGCACCATCAGCACGCTCGCGAGGACGCGTTCCTCTTTCGCCGCGCGCGTGACGCGTTGGATGTCGGAGACGTTGAGCGGCCGCAGCCGCACGGCGCCCGGCGACTCCTTGCCGCCCGCCGGCACGAGGTCGGCCGGGATCTCGACCTGGTGGGTCATCTCGGCTCCGGCGAGGAGCTCGTCGGCCGAGAGGGTCTTTCGCATCGGAGAGCCTCTTCAAAACGGTTCTCGAATCGCTGCGTCGGCCGCGCGACGCTACGCGGCCGTGTCCTCGACCTTGACCCAGAGCGCGCGGAAGCCGACCTTCTCCATCGCGAAGTCGTCCTCCGGGAGCTCGTAGGTCCACTCGTCGAGCTTGACTCCCATCACCGTGACGGTCGAAGCGGTCCCGGGGATCGACGGATTCTCGAGTCGCACGCTGAGGTTGAACGACGGGCTGACGAAGGTGCCCGCCGGGCGGCTCGTCGCGGCTTCGCCGAGCAGGAGCCGCAAGAGCGCGCCGTTGATGAACGCGCGCTCGATCGTTCCGTAGACGTCGATGTTCCCCGGGCGCAGCTCGGTCGCGAAGCGCTGGCCGAGCTCGTGAAACGGTTTGACCTCGTTCGTGACGCGGATCGTCACGCCGGTAGCGCGGCCGATCGGCGTCAACGCGAACTCGTCGGTCACCGCCTGCGCGGCCGCGCCCTCCACACCCTGCTCGACGGCGACCGAGATGGTGCCGTCGGAGCCTCGATAGACCGTGGTCGGCATCGTCGTGTCTCCAGTCCTTGTCGCGGTTGCCGTTCTACTCGAGGTTCATGATCACCTTGACGAAGTCGATCGAGAACGTCGGGCGCAGCGTCATCGACACCTGCGCGATGCCGTTGATCTCCTGTGCCCGCGTCGCCGTGACGTCGAGCTCGTAGCTGATCAGCATCTCGTCGAGGACCATCCCGGACAGGAAGCCGTCGAGAGTGGCCTTGAGCGCCGCCCGCACGCGTGAGTTGTTGAGGCGGCCGATGTACGGGTTCGAGCCGATGCGCACGCCGGACTTCGCGTCGACGATGCGCCGCACCGAGATCTGACGGAACGCGCCGTCGTCGGTCGTGATCGCCTTGAGGACGCGGATCCCGAACTGCTTGCGCAGGACGAGCACGCGGTTCGTCAGCAGGCTCTTCTGCTCAGCGCGGCTGTAGTCGCGGGCCAGGGAGCTCGCGGCGACGTCCTTGTTGGTGAGGCTGATGTGCGGAGCGACGGTCGACAGACGCCCGGCGACGAGGGCGGCCGCGTAGGAGGCGGGAAGTCGCACGGTCGGGTCGGATTCGGCGGAGCGCGCCGGATCGGCCGCGCGGATTCCAGGAGCGACCAGGATCACGCGGGGGTTCGTCACGGCCGACGCGTCGTTCGTGACGACGTCCGCCGGTGCGTCGCTCGAAGCTCCGAGGACCGCGAGGCGCTCGCGGCCGTCGTTCTCGGTCGCTTCGAGGTGTGCGATCACCGTCGCGGCGATGGCGTTCGCGCCGAAGCCTCCGACGACGACGATGTTCACCGGCTGTGACGCGAGTGCGGCGAGGCCCGCGGCGATCTGTGTCGTCTGGGCCGCGGCGCCGTCGGGTCCACCGACGGCGGCTGCGGTCGCCGCCGCCACGGCGTTCGGACGAGCGCCGCGGTTCGCGACTTCGAGGCCCCGCGCGACGACGAGTCCGCTTCCGGAATTCACCGCCGCGGCGAGCGCGCCGGCGTTCGCCGCGGTGAACGTCTCCTTGACCCGCCGGAACACGACATCGAGCGTCACGTCGCCTTCGCTCGGCGCGGTCAGCGTCACCGTGATCGCGTTCGCCCAGGTGCCCGGCGACGTGGCCTCGAGCCGCAGGAGCGCCGCGACCTCGGCGTTCGACATCGTCCAGCTCATCGTCTGGACGTCAGCGTTCGCGACGCGCACCGCGTAGACGGTAGAGCCGCCACCGGTGAACACCTGCTCGAGCGTGCGCGTCAGCGTCAGCGACGGCGCGGCGCCCTCGATGGGCGCCGCGACGAAACGGTCCGGGTCGCCGAACGTGTCGAGCGCTTCGAGGTAGCTTCCAAGGATCTGCGGCGTTCCCAGAGGGCCGCGGTTGGCGGTGCCGACGACGCCGATGTTGCCGGTGGAGATCCCGCCGACACCGATCAGGCCCTCGCTGCGCACCTCGATGTAGGTCCCCGGGAGGATCAACTCGCCGATCGTTTCGCTCATCGTGCTGTCTCCGTGTTCGGGGCGGAACCCCGGGCTCGGCCGTTCTCAGAGTTCTGGGGCGGTGAGGTCAGTGTTCCAGAGTGTTCCAGAGTGTTCCAGGGAAGCGAGGAACGTGAAGTCGCGGTCGTTTCGCTGTCTCACGGCGTCGCGTGGCTCTCGACGGCACCCGACTCGGTGACGCGGCCGCCGCTGGCGGCCTCGAGGACCGCGTCGAACGGGATGCGGTGGATCACCCCACCCGAGGACTCGGGGCGATCGACGACCAGGTCGAGCTCGAAGCGCATCACGAGACGACGCAGCCTCGTGTCCGTTCCGTCGAGTCGCGTTGCCGAGACGCTCCCGACCTCGCGCGGCTCCAGTCGGGCGAGCCCCTCGACCCCGCCGCTTCCGCTGAGCGCGGCTCGCTCGAGCGCGATTAGCACCGCGTTGCTCAGGTCGACGACATCCCGCGCCTCCATCGCGTGGACGTCGACGTGCAGCAACCCCTCGAGCCGCTCGACGCGCCGCTCCCAGCTGCCGAGGAAGTAGCGCGCCACGATGATGCCCGCGGCGGGGAGCGCGCTCCCGAACGTCAGCTCGCCGCTGGCGGCGGCGACGGAGTACTCGAGGCCCTGCGGGCCGGCGCCGACGAGTGTGCGCAGCGCGCCGCCGACGCGCAGCTCGAAGTCGGCGGCACGCAGCGGATCCCGCGTGCCGTCCTCGCGCACCAGGCCGCCGTGGGGAAGGAGGAGGCGCCGGCGCTCGGCGTCGAGGAGTCGCACGGGCGAATCGCCGGCGAGGACGGGAGCCGCGAGGTCGATCCGCGCCGCCGTCGCAAGCGCGCCAGTGACGACCGACGCGCGCTCGCCGAGACCTCGACCCGGAACTACCAGCTCGCCGAGGGAGAGAACGATCGCCGGGAGCTCCGCCGCCGCGCCCGGCTCGACGACGCCGACGATCGCCGGCGCGGGCACGAGCTCGGCGCTCGCGTCGAGGAACTGCGTCAGGGTTGCGAGGAGCTCGATCGCTGCCATCGTCGGTACTCACGGAGCCGGTTGCGGATCCCTGCGGTCGAAGAGGTACGCCATCGCGCGGCCGAGCGCCTGGTTCGCGCGTGAATCCGGTCGCAGGCCGTCGCGAGCGAGCGGGTCCTGATCGCTGCGCGAGACGATCTCCATCCAATCGCGGAAAGTGCGGACCCAACCGTGCCCGCGGGCGGTGCTCTCGCCCTCGTCGAAGGCGGCCACACCGGCGGCGAAGAGCGGCGAGCGGAAGGCGGCCGGATCGGCGGGAGCGCCCTCGCGGAGCATGCGGTCGTCGTATCGTTCGCGCGCCTCGCCCTTGTCGCTGAGCGCTCCGCCGGCGACCAGCGTGCGCCACTCGTTGACGCGGCGGCGGTCGAGGTTCCAGTTGCGGAAGACCTGGTAGGTCTTCTCGAGCGCCGCGGCGGGTCGCGCCATCTGGGTCGCTCCGCCGAGGCAGAGGATCGCGGCGAAGTCGGCGGCGTAGCTCATCACCGTCTCGCTAGTGTCGCCTTCGATCGGATCGTGCACGTAGCGCAGGCCGCCTTCAGCGGCCGCCGCGAGCACCTCCGCGCGCGTTCGCGTGAACCGACCCGGCGACGGACCGGATGCACCGAAGTGCACCGACTGCGCTGCCTGCGGCGCGTGGTAGAGGACGTAGTCGGTGTCGTCGGCACTCGTGCCGAGCTTGCGGAACTTCGCGGCGTCCTCCTCGTGCTGGGGTTCCGAAGCGGCCTCGTCGCCGTGGTCGGAGAAAGTCGCGCCGGGCGGCAGCACGGTGTCCGGGTCGCTCGGCAAAACGATCGATGCCTGGAGCTTGCCAGTGGTGCCGTCGGTGTCGCGCACGGTGCTGGTCAGGAACTCGACGTAGGCCGCGAGGTTCGCCGGCGCGATCGGCGCGGGCACCTCCTGGGCGTCCGCGCCGGCCTCGCTGCGCGCGAAGACCAACCGGTAGCGATCCGATCGCACGAAGAGCTCGCCCGCGCCCGCCCACCAGATCTTCAGCAGCTTGCGCCGGCCCGACGCGAAGACCTCGGCCGGAACGCCCTCGGCCGCGAGGCGCGGGTCGTGATGGAGGGTCGCATCATCGAAGAGGCGGACGAAGTGGCGGCGGTCGACGACGAAGCGCTCGCGCTCGCCGAGACGCTCCGGGATGCGCACGTCGCGCGCCTCGAACGCGAGAGCGATCCAGACGATGATCATCGTGAGGATCCAGAAGCCCGCGGCCATCCAGAACGGCACCGTCGTGAGCCCCGTGTCGCCGGTCTTCGACGCGCCCAGGAAGAACATCACGTAGTACAGGATCGAGAGCGCCCAGAGCGCCGCAGGCAGGCCGAAAACGAACCCGAGCGCGCTGCGATGAGCGTGCCCCTTGGTCTTCGAGTCGACGATGCCCGAGACGAACCACGCCGCGGAGAGCGCCAGCGGCAGGCCGAAGAGGAGCGGCCACCGGCAGCCCGGATGGAACTCGTCGAGCCCGAGCAGCGAGAAGAAGAGCCCCGCGGCGACGAGGTTCGCGATCAGCGTCGTCACGCCGAGCCAGAATCGTCTCCCGACGCCCTTCGTCGACACCGTGCCGAGGAAGATCGAGTAGACGAGCGGCGCGAGCGAGCTCACGGCGAGCGGTGCGGTGAGGAGCTCGAACGTCGCGCGCTCGCCGCGCCGTGCGTCGTCCGGCTGGAACTTGCCGCGCGATCGCGGCAGCGCGGCCGCGATCACTGGGATCGCGGCGGTCGGCAGGAAGAGGAAGGCGAGCCAGCCGAACCACGGCCAGAACCCGTAGCCGTAGACCTTGCCGACGATCGCTCCGCGGTAGGTCGTGTACGCGTCGCGGAAGAAGTCCGCGTCGACCGCCGGCGGCTCGAGCGACTGGAGGTGCGACTCGAACTCGAAGAGCCCGACGCGACGGCGGGTGACGGCCTTGTAAACATCCTCGAGCGCCGCCGCGTACGCCTCGAAGAGCTCGTCGGGCACCTTCGAGGCCTCCGGCCACCAGACGTCCCAGTCCTGCCCGCTGCGGGTGCTGTCGCGGCGCAGCACGGTGCGGGCGACCTGCGCGTCGATCGCCGACTCGACATCGGAGTGCGAGTGGCGCTCGGCAGCGCGGCTGGTGGAGCGGTCGGGAGCGAGGTGGAACTCGATCTCGTTGACGAACGGATGCGAGAGCACGTCGGCGGCGACGTGGGAGAGGTGCCCGAGCACGTACGCGCGCATCTGATCGAGCTTGGCGTCGCGCACGGGGCCGGCGGGGAACTTCTCCTCGACGCGTCGCGACGCGTGCCTCCAGATCGCGAACGCGAGGTCGCACGTCGACGCGTTGACGAGCTCGCGGTCGCCGTCGGGAGTCCCCTTGTGCACGGTGTCGAACGACCACGCCTGCCCCGGCTTGAAGATCGCGCCGAAGGCCGGGATGTCGGGTCCCATCGAGCCCATCACCGCGAACTGGGAGACCGGGTACCGGGTGCGGTCGCGACCGAGCGGGCGCGCGAAGATCACGCCGGGAAGGCGCGTGCGCGGATGCGGCTCCGATGTCAGCACGCGCACCGCTTCCTTCGCGACCTCGAGCAGCTCGCGCTCGAGCGACGTGATGTGCGGCCCGCCGCGGGCGATCTTGTTCGCGAGCACGTCGCGCAGCTGCGTCAGGCGATCCGTCGCGAGGAGGAGCACCGACTTGTGCGTCAGGACCGCGGGCATGAGTCTCTTCGCAGCCTCCTAAGCTGTCCCCGCCGAAACGCTGGCGGAACCGCTGAGTGATGTCGAGCCGACCCGATCCGGGAGCGCGTCCTGGAGCCTCTCGAACGCCGCGACGGTCGCGTCGAGCCCGCCGGCGACACCCAGCGCGATCGCGTCGAGCTGGTCGAGGAGCGGACCGAGCAGGCCGCGCAGGTCGAGCGCCTCCAGATCGACGAGGACGCTCTCCCAGATCGCGAGCGGCGTGCGCAGGAGTTCCTCGAGACGGAGCTTTCCGACGACCCGCACGGACGTGTCGCGCAGCGCGGAGAGGAGCTCGCGCAGCGGGCGCAGCGGGTCGAACGCCGCGACCCGAGCCTGCGCGTCGTGCAACGCCGACACCGCTCCCGCGAGGAGCGCGTCGGGGTGGAAGGCCTGGATCTCGGCGCGCAGCGCGCCGTGGACCTCGTCGAGCCCCGCGCGGAGCGGCGTCAGATCGATCGCGTCGACGAGCGCCTCGAGGCGGCGAGCGCCCTCGCGCAGCGGCCCGAACGCCGCGTCGAGGATCACCCGGAAGCGATTGCGCAACGCGGAGAACACCGGCTCGAGGATCGCGGCGAGCCGCGCCGGCGAGGCGACGTCGAAGAGGTGACGCACGACGCCCGCGATGCCGTTCTCGATGCCCTCGAGCCCGACGCGTTCGAGGAGGCGTCGCACGAAGTCGGCCGCCGGCCGAAACGGCGTCAACGTCGTTCGCAGTCGCGCGACCGTCACGTCGACCTCCGACAGACCGGCGAGGCCGAGTCGGCCGACGGTCTCCGTCGCGCTCGTGAGTCGATCGAGGTACCGGGTGCGGTTCGGACCCGCGCGACCGAGCTCTGCCGCGACGTCGAAACGCTCGACGCACGCCGCGAGGCGATCGCGCACCGCGCCGGCGGGGAGCGCCGCGAGCGCCCGCTCGACCGCCCGCGTCGCGCTCCCGACCTCGAGCGCGACGCGCCCGAGCTCGACGGACTCGACCGCGGCGCGAGCCGCGGCGAGGTAGGCGGCGCTGCGACGCACCGACGCGGTGAGGAACTCGGTTCCCGACCCGCCGAAGAGCCACTCGAGGACGACTCCGAAGCTCCCCGCCGGTGCACGCAGGCCCGATCCCGAGGTCATCGCCTCGAGCAGATTGCCGATCGCGAACGCGATCTCGGAACGGGCGAAGCGGTCGGTCTGCGCGAGGACCTGGTCGCGGAACGCCTCGAGACGCGGCTCGAGACGCGCCGGATCGAGACGATCGACCTGCTCGAGCAGGAAGGTTTCGATGCGGTCGAGGTGCGCGACCCAATCGCGCAGGCGGATCGTTGCGACGAGGCTCTGGCGCACCTGGTCGACGCGCTCCTCGAGCGGTGCGACGAGCGCAGCGGGCGAGAACTCGTCGACGGCGGCGAGCACCGCGTCGAAGCCCTCGCGAAGCGGCGCGAGGAGGGCGTCGACATCGAAGCCGCCGACCCGCGCGCGGATCCCGGTGATCGCCGCGTCGAGGCCAGCGAGCTCGACCTGCGGCGACAGCGACGCGATGCGCGACGCCAGCTGTCCGAGCTCCTCGTCGACCGTGGCGAGCCGCGCGCGCGGATCGAGTCCGCGGACGGTCGCGACGAGCGCATCGTACTTGCGCTGGATTCCGGCCAGCGCCGCTTCGAGCCGCGGGCGCAGCGCGAAGGTGCCGTCGGCTTCGATCTGGAGGAGCCCTTCGATGCGTGCCTGGAGCGCCGCGGCGTCGGCCGTCTTGATCGGACGAATCGCGTCGACGAGGTCCTGTTCCATCGAGTCGGGCAGCATGCTGAACGGGACCTTCTCGACGACGTCCGTCGTGGTGTCGATCGCGTCGACGGCCGTCGCGAAGTGGGGCGACATGTCGGCCTGGGCGATGCGGTCCGCGAATCCGCGGACGTTCCCCGCGACCTTGCCGAGCAGACCGTCGAGGTCGAGGCCGTCGACGAAGCGTCGAGCATCCTCGAAGAGTGCGCTCGCCGCGTCACGGAAGGAGTCGACCGCGGTCTCCACCCTCTCGAGAGCCGTTCGGAGCGTTCCGCTCGCGGTCTCGACCGCACCCTGGATTCCGCCGACGAGCCCGCCAGCGAATTCGAGCGCCGCCGCGACGGGCTCGAGCGCGCGGCGGATCGACGTCGCGAACGTGTCGAGGGGCAGCCGCGTCACCGCGTCGCGGATCTGTTCGAGAGCGCGGCGGACTTCGAGGACGACTCGCTCGACCACGCCGGTGACCGCGGCGGGGAGCTCGGTCACGTTGCCGATCGTCCGCTCGATCGTCGCCGCCAGCGCCGCGGTATCGAAGCCCTCGATCTGCGCGACGAAGCCCCCGATGCGCTCCTCGAGACCGGCGAGTAGCGTCGCGAGGTCGAAGCTCGGCGCGGTGGACAGGTCGATGTCGAAGAGCTTCGCGAACTTCTCGGCGATGCCGGCGGCGCCCGATTCGATCGCGGCGAAGTCGATCGTGCGGATCCTCGACGCAGCGCGCTCGACCTCGTCGCGCAACGTGTCGGCGTCGAGGTGGACGAGCGTCGCCTCACCGAACGCCATGCCCGTCGTGATCAGGTCGACGAGGACCCGCCGGCGGTCGGCGCAGAGGCGACAGGCGTGCTCGACGGCCTCGACGGCGGTCGCGCTGTCGACATCGAGCGTGCGCAGAGTCGACTCGAGCCCGCCCTCGGCGACTAGGCACGCGACGAGCTCGCTCGTGGCCCGAGCGACCTCCGCGGCGTCGAGTCGCGACGCGATGATCGCGCTCCGGTGCTCGGCCTCGTCGAGCGCCCCCGCGAGCGCCATCAGCGCGCCGAGACCCTCGGCCGCGAATGCGACCGACTGCGCCAGGTTCGGCAAGCGCAGCTGTTCGGGACGGATTTCCACGCCGGCGAGACGCGCGAGCTCGACCGCAAGCTCCTGGAGAACGCGCAGGTCCGGCTGATCGCGCAGGACCGTCGCGAGCCGCAACAGGACGCGCGTGAAGCCGCCCTCGGGTGCTCCGCCCAGCTCGCGTTCGAGCGCCTCGGTAATCTGCCGCAGCCGCGTCTCGAGGTCGGCGTCGCGGATTCTCTCGAGCACCCGCAGCGACGCGGCGAGCGGCTCGAGAGCGTCGCCGGCGACGGGCAAAGCGACGAGTGCTGCGGCGAGGTCGGCACCGACCGACGCGGCGCCGGCGGCGAGCGACGTCAGGTCGACCGAGGCCGCGAGCTCGCTCGCCCGCGCGATGTCCCCGCCACGCTCGGGCACCTCGACGCGTTCGAGGTCGGTGCCGGCGCCCCCGAGCTCGACGAGCAATGCGCTCGCGAGGTCGCCAGCGTCGAGTCGGGTGCTGAGGTTGGCTTCGAGTGCCATCGCGATCAACCGAGGAGTCCGTCGAGGTCGCTGAAGAGCGCGCCGGCCTCGTCGAGCGCCGCGCGCAGGCCCGCGGCCGCGGGCTCGAGCGGCGCGAGCAGGTCGCCGACGTCCGGCACGTCGCCGAGGATCCCCGGCAGGTCGAGCAGGTCGAGACCGAGATCGACGTCGATGCCGAGGTCGGTGTCGACGTCCAAGCCGAAGTCGGCTCCGAATCCGGGGGGTTCGGGCGGTTCCGTGTACTCGCGCAAGCGAACGCGGTAGCGAAAGCGGTCCGGGTCGGACGCGTTCTCCTCGAGGACGAAGGCCTCGATCAGCACCTGCTCGAGCTCGGACTCCGCCACGATGTCGGCGACGAAGTCGACCGGCTCGCCAGCGAGGAACTTCTCGCGCAGCTCGACGAGGAGAGCATCTCGGGCCTCGTCGCCGCTCAGCGATCCGGCAATCTCGACCGACAACGCGCCGCGACCGAGGTCCTGGTGCAGATCTCCCGAGAGGCCCGGTACCGCCAGCGCGACCAGCCGCCGAGACTCGAATGTCCGGATGTGCTCGATCCGCGGCACCTCCCAGTCCCCGATCACCGGTCGAATCAGCATCGCGAGTCTCCGATCGTCGGTCGAATCAGGCGTGGTTCGCACTCGGGTGTTTCGCCGCCTCGAACCACGCCAACCGCTCGTGCGCCGACTGCGGCTGGATGTCGATCCCGCACGTGTACGCGTCGGATATCGTGACCGACCCGGTCGCTCACGACGCTCCGAGGAGACCGAGGCCGACCGGGACTCCGTCGATCGGAACCGCCGACTCGAGCCCACCGCCCCGCGAAACGTCGTCGTAACCGGTGTCTCGCCGCAACGACCGAAAGCCGGCGCCGTGGTTCCACACGACAGCTACCGTGTTCTCGGCCGGAAACCCCCTCAGACCCCACGACAGGAAGTCCTTCAGCACGGTCGGGTCACCCGTGTCCTTCTCGGGAAGTCGCTCGATGACGGTCCGGTGACCGCGTCCAGTCCAGTCCGGCGGCGTGATCTCGTAGCGGATCGAGCCGGTGTGCTCCCCGTAGGTATCGATCTCGACGCCGACGTGGACGTCGCCGGAAGAGCCCTCCCGACACATCTCCTCGATGTCGACCAGCCCGGCGTCGCTGAGGTTGTTGTCACCGGCGATGTAGACCAGGAACGCCCATGGCCGCTTTTCGGCTCGTCGTGCGGCTCCCGCGGGCCGCAGGCGCTTTTTCGCCATCAGGAATCTCCCATGCGCTCCGCTCGAGCAGGCAGCAACGCACCCTCACGAGCTCGGCGGGAAACCGACACACCCCCGAGCGGCGATCCGCGACGCACGAGAAACCCTCGTCGTCTTCGCACCCCGGAGGACGAGCGTTCGCTGAGCGACGCGGATCTCGACGCGGATCTCGACGCGGACTAGCCGACCGCTTCGCGACGTGCGCTGTCGATTCCGAACCGCGTGCGCCCCCAAGTTCCCGCGCCAGGCGCGTGCTTCCGACCGCAGAACGAGACCACTATGGTTCGACCCGAGCCAACCCGTCAACTATTCATACGAACCATGGACTCAGCACCCTGGTCGCCGCGGGCCCCGAGCGCCTCGCCGAGCACGAACGTTCTCCGGGCGAGCGCGGCGCGCGAGTCGACGCGGAGTTTTTCGTAGACCCGCTGCAGGTGCTTCGCGACGCAGGGTCGGCCGACTCCGAGGCGACGCGCGATCTCCTTCAGCGCGAGACCCTCGCCTGCGAGCACTGCGACCTCGCGCTGGCGCTCCGAGAGCGCGTCGGCCCTCGTGCACGGTACGCGAACCAGCACGTACGTGAAGCCCGCGTGCGCGAGGGTCGCGCCGATCTCGCGGTCCGAGGTCGGAGGCCACAGCTCGTGGAGCTCGCGCACGACTCGGCGCAAGACCGCGGCCAGGCAGCGCTCCGACGCCGAGCTCGCCTGGGCATAGTCGCTCGATCCCGTCTCGTGACGATCGAGCGGAGGGTCCGACCGTGGAGATCGCCGTCCACTTTCAGTCTTCGACATCGAGTGCGCTCTCGAGGACTCCGAGTGCTCGCCGGGAGACCAGGACCCGGACGGGGCTGCCGCGCACCGCGACGGCACATCCTCGGAACGACGCAGCGAGTGCCTCGCCTCAGGGTCTCCGTCTCGATGTGGCGCCAGGACGAGCGCTCGTTCCGGAAAAAACCGGAAGCGTCCGGCGTGTTCGACGCGCGACGCCGCGCACGTCGATCCCGCAGCGACCGAGCACCACCTTCCGCGCGTAGATCCGCTGGTGCGCGTCGCCGGCGATGGAGAGGTCGTTCGGGACCTCCGGCACCAGTGCCCGCACCAGCTTCCACTCCTCCAGGTGCAGATCCTGCGCCCCGTCGACCACGACCGCGCGACACGGCAGGATCCCCGGCTTGCGCTCGAGGAATCTCCTCGAGCACCTCCGTAGAAGGAGCGAGGTAAGGGCCGCGCGGGCGGTGGCGGCGCTCACAGCGCTGACAGCGCTGACAGCACCGTTGAACGCGTTCTGGTAGGCTTCACGGCGTACGCGACCGGAGTCGGCCGCGACTCCGTCGCCGAATCCGCCGAACGTCGCCGGAATCGCTACTCCGCCGGCGGCACCGTCGCGCTCGCGAAGATCCGCGTGAAGCCGTTCGGGAAGCGCACCTGCGCGGTCGCGGTCGAGAGCTCGACGGTTCCCGCGAGCGGCGTGGTCTCTACCGTCAGCAGCGCGTCGGTCTCGTTCGCGACCGCGACGTTCGCGATGGTTCCGAGCGGCACGTTGCGCGCTTCGATCTCGACCGTGACCTCGGCCGCCTCGTCGAACGTCAGGTCCGGCATCGCGAAGTTGCCGAGGGGATTCGCGGGAACGGGTTGGCCGGCGATGCGGGTGACGCGCATCGAGGGGGCGGCGGTCGTCGGGAGGATCGACGTGGTGGGAGTGAGGGTGACGGAGCGGGAGGTACCCGCGGTGATAACACCGCTGACGGCCAATTCATACGCTTCGAGCCGAACGCGACCTGGCTCCCCAGGCCCTGACCCGGCACCTCCCGCCGTGCTGATCGAGCCGGAGCCGCTGATTCGCGGCGATAGCAAGCGCACCGCTCCGCCGCTTCCTCCGCCGATCCAAATATCCGTGCTTCCCGCCGCTCCGCCGCGCGCCAGAATAGAACCGCTCAAATCGATCGACGCAGAGGATGCAATCAAGAGGGCGCCTCCACCAGCCCCCCCGCCTCCTTCTCTCCCAGACCCTACGGCGAAGACGGACCCGGCACCACCGGAGCCGCCAATCAGCGGCTGCAAGAAGGGATTCCCGTACACGCTGACGTGCTTGCCCCCTCGAATGCCAACAGTGGTAACTACTCCTCCCCCCGGCCCGAACCCGTTCTGTTGCGCAACGCCTCCCGGAAAGCCACCGGCCCCGCCCAGCGCGTTCACCACGCCGCCGCCCGGCGGATGCCCGACCTCGCCGTCGAGATCGATCGTTCCCCCGATGGTCACCGAGCCCGATGCCAGCCAGTAGACGGGCGACGTTCCCAGCCGCCGGCTCGAGAGCTTTACGGTCACCTGCGCCGGAATCACGATCGTCGAGTAGTGGTAGACGTTGTCCCCGTCGACGCTCGGGCCGAGCTCGACGATCGTGCCGGGCTCACGATCCGACAGGTCGAGCGCACCGTCGGAGCCGTCCGAGCCGCTGTCGAAGGGCGGAAACTCCTGGGCGTTGGCGAGCCAGATGCCGAAGCCCACGAACACGAGACACGATCCGCCGACCGCCGCCACGTACGCGATCCGTCGACGATTGGCCCTCTTCAGTGCCGTCACAGGTTCCATCGCGGCTCCTCCTGACATGCGCGGGGGATCACTCTCCCGCGAGGTTGCGCACACTGACCATCGGCGCGACGACGATCCCCGCCGGTGGCGCGACCGTGTTGAGCACCGACACCGTCGGCGCGAACACGAGCGTCGAAACGCTCGTCGCCGGGCTCGTCGTGTTGAGCACCGACACCGACGGCGCGAACACGAGCGTCGCGACACCTGCGATCGCCGGCGTACTGTCGTCTCGCAGCGGATCGGACAGGAACTCGACCTCCTCCCCGTCGAGGAAGCCGTCGCCGTCGGTGTCCCCGTCGAGCGGATTCGTTCCTCGCGCGATCTCATCGGCGTCGGCGAGCGTATCCCCGTCGGAGTCCGCGTCGTCGAGCCGAGTCCCGACGAGGACTTCGGCGCAATTGAGAAGCCCGTCCGCGTCGCTGTCCTCCTCGCCGTCGAGGACGCCGTTCTGGTCCGAGTCCGCGTTCGCCGGATCGAAGCCAAGCGCGACCTCGAGAGCGTCCGGAACGCAGTCGGCGTCGGCGTCTCCCGCTACCGCGTAGATCGTGAACTCCCAGACCGTGTCCCCGACGGTCGGATTCCCCGCGAGGTCCGTGACCCCGGCCGCGACGGTGCCGCGGTAGCGCCCGGGTCCGAGCGCTCCGACCCGGAGCGTCGCGCGCTCGTTGCCGCCGGCGATGTCGATCGCTTCGACCGCCACCGGCGCATCGTCGGGTGTGCCGACCACGAGGTCGAGCCCTGGGCCGATGAGCGCGAAACGCCCCGCGAGCGTCGCCGCTTCGATCGCTTCGCTGAAGAACGCGGTGATCGCGGTCGCGGCGCCCCGGAACGAGCCGTCCGGCGG
>Ga0326597_10005514_pt1 | contig 17531 bp, 18 predicted proteins | sample RVTome_12_FD_203789 | JGI IMG/M metagenome (GOLD analysis project Ga0326597, IMG submission 203789) | Soil microbial communities from uranium-contaminated site in the Upper Colorado River Basin, Wyoming, United States - RVT100D185 | ecosystem: Environmental > Terrestrial > Soil > Contaminated >... | reverse complement strand
GCGTCGCGGATCCGCGATTCGGCGGCGGCCAGGTTGGTCAATTGCGACTGCGCCAGGTTGACCGCGTAGCTGAACTGGTTCTGGCCGCGGCCGACCACGCCTTGCGAGTCGCCCAGTTTCGAGACCGCTTCGGCGAGGGCGTCGACGGCGGCCGAGGCGCCCGCCTCGGTGGAGATGTCGAGCTGGCTGCCGCCGGTGGACTGCTCGGCGCTGGCGATCAGGCCCTGGCCGAGCACCGAGGCGCCGGTCGAGCCGTCATAGATGCCCACCTCGGCGGCGGCCGTGGAGCCGGACGAGACGCCCAGCGAGACGCGGAAGTTGGAGAGCGTGCTGAGGAAACGGACACCCTCCTCGTTGCCGGTCGCGTTCTTCTCCTTGACGGCGACGATCTTCTTCAAGGTCGGGTCGCCGGACTGCTGGAGGTCGTTGTTGATGGTTTTCAGCACCTCGTCGAGCGAGCGGGCATTGCGTCCGAGGGTATCGCTGCGGAGCGTGACCGCGAGCGAGTGCTGGACGCCGCCGGAGTCGATCGCTGTGATCGTGACGGTCTGGTCCGAGGCGCCGTCGCGGATGTCGGTGAAGCTGAACACCTCGTTGGAGGTGCCGACGGCGGTGTTGTAGGCGCCACCCGAGTTGACGGTGGCCTTGTCGGCGTAGTTGGACTGGCCGATTTCCAGGCCGAGGGTGGAGTAGGCGCTGTTGGCGCCGTCGACGAAGCCGATCTTGGTATTGGCCGAATCGGCCGTGATGACCACCTGGCCGTTGACGACCGCGGCGGTGGCGGCCGCGGCAAAGGTGGCGTTCCCGTTCAGGTCGGCCGCGACGGTGGTGGCAGTGGTGGCGGCGTTTTGGGTGATGCTGATCGCCACCGCGGAACCGCCATTGATGCTCACATACACCTGGTCGTTGCTCGAGGTGATGGCGTAGGCGCCGTCGACGGATGCGTACACGGCGTCGGCGTAGTTGGCGCTGAAGGCGGTGCCGGTGCCGGTGGCGGCGTTGGTGCCGAAGCCGAAGTCATCCTGGCCGGGCACCAGCGCGTTCAGGCGGAAGGCCGAGCCGTTGGTGGAGTCGACCTGGATGACGCCGCCCTGGACGCTGGCCTGCAACCCGGCCGCCGCCAGCGTGGAGTTGGCCGCGATGCCCGCGTTGATGGCCGCGACCGCCGCCGTGGCCGTGCCGGCCGTGAGGCCGCTCACCACCACCTGCTGCTTCGCGCCGCCGCCGATGGAGAACTCGAAGGTCTGCGCGGACGTGGTCGACAGCGAGACGGCTCCACCGGTGACGCTGGTGTAGTCGAACGAGGTCGCCGCGGCCGTGGCCAGGCGGTAGGTGCCGAGGCCGAGCAGATTGTCGTTGTCGCCGGCCGCCTGCACGTCGAAGCGGTCGCCGTACTTGCTGCGGAACACCAGCGCCTCGCCCGAAACCGGGGTGTCGAGGGTGATGCCGGCCGCCTTGAGGGTCTCGTTGTTGTCCACCGCGGTCTTCAGCGCGGTGGCCAGATCCGCCGCGGTGGTGGTGCCTTGGGTGATGGCGAGGGTGATGTCCACCGGGCTGGCCAGGCCGCTGCCTTGAACCCGCACGATGACGTTGGCGGCGCCGGCGCCGGTGGAAGTGCCGGTGACGGTGCTCTTGCCGACGAAGGCGGTTTCGAGCCCCTTGCCCGTGGCGCCGGTGGAGAAGTTCCCCAGCAGGGCATTGGACAAGCGGTCGCCTGCCTGGACCTGGAACGCGGAGGTGGAGGAAATGAAGCCGATGCGCTCCTTGTAGCTTCCATCGCCCTGGGCGTCGCTGACCACGACCGCCTTGATGTTGGCGTTCTTGAACGCCGTGGCGGCCGCCGAGGTCCCATTGCCCGCCGCTTCGATAGCGTCGTTCACGGCGGTGACGAGCGTCGAGGTGTTGGTCACGCCGGCTAGGTTCACCGTGGCTTTCACGTTGCTCGCGTCGGAGAATCCGGCGCCGCGGAACACGAACTCGGTGTAGCCGGCGGTGGCCAGCGACGCCTTGTTGGTGTTGTCGTTCACCACCGATTCCACGCTCGTGGTGGCCGAACTGGTGCTGAGGTCGGTGCCGGAAACGCTCGCCGCGCGCACGCCCGACAGGCCGAGGCTTTGCGTATCCACCGTCGAGGTGGTGAGATCCACCGACACCGATCCGTTGTTGATGGCCGAGACGCCGTTGTTGACCTTGCCGCCGCCGATGAATACCGTCAGGTTCTTGGCGAACTGGCCGCCGGTATCGAGGCCGATGGCTTGCGCTTGGCGGTTGATTTCCGTGACCAGGCTCTGGAATTCGTTGTTCAACACCGCGCGCGAGCCGGTGTAGGTGCCCGATGCCGACTGCGTCGCCAGGGTGCGGGCGCGGTCGAGCAGCTTGGAAATGTTACTGATGCCGCCGTCGATGATCTGCAACGTGCTCAGTCCGTCGTTGGCGTTGCGGATACCTTGCGACAGCACCGCCTGGTCGGAACGGAACGTGTTGGCAATAGCCAGGCCGGCCGCGTCGTCGCCGCTGGCGATGATGCGCAGGCCGGAAGTGACCCGGCTGATGGTTTTGCTTTGGAAATCGCTGCTGATGCGAAGGTACTCCTGCGCCTGCAACGACTGAATGTTAGTGTTGATTTGGAAACCCATTGTGAATTCGCTCCTTGAAAAATACGGTCCCGGAGTCCATTCCGGGCCGGCGGCTTCCGCCGCGTGCTGCTTTCAACAAGGCTTATCGGTGAGTGGGGGAAAAGGTTGAGTTCCGCGAAAAAGTCTTCTCGCGAGTCGTCGCGACGGTTCGCCTTTGCGGCGAGGAGGGCGGGTAGGCACAGACTCAGCGCAACCCCTTCCAGACAAGCGTACGACTCTCAACCACAGCCCCGTATTCGGTGTAATGGCCTAACCCGGCGTAGCCGGAACGAAACAAGGCAATCTGTCGCCAAGACGCGAAGCTCGCCAAGAAGAACTCCTTCGTCCTTTCTTCCTTTGCCTGCTTGGCGCCTTTCGTGCACAGTCCTTGCACATTCGCCTTCAACGCGCCCGATGGCCGGTCAGGCCCGCGCCGATCGGATTACAGTTCATGGCGCTTGTGTTTACAACGCCACGACACCAAAACGTTTGCGTGTGCAATTCCGACCCGAACGGTCGATTCTCTTGGTGTGCCACGCAAGCCCGAGAACATCAATGGCTTGCCAGTACACGCGAGAATTCTCTGCCAGAGACAGGAAGGACTCAACTCTGTAGGTACTAATCTCAGTGACTGTTTTTATTGCTCTTGAATGCCAGCCAAGCCCGACTCCTCGGCTCTTGCCGGAATTTCAAGCAGACGCGAAGAGGGCGGTCGGACTGGCTCCGAGTGTGGCCAGCCAAGTGGAGCGGTATGCCCGGACGGTCGACACAGGCATGAGCAAAGCGATCGCCGCGCTCGTGCGCTTGGACCTGGAAGGCCAGGAGAGTCGCAAGCGGGAGTTCTTCAAGAAGTTGAAGGCAAACCTGGAAAACGATGATCCGAATGAACAGGGCCGGCTCATCGATGAGTTTCGCACGCTGATCCTCAGCCGCTGAAGCAGGCCCAAGATCCAATGGGAACGCCTGCCGAGAGAGAAGTGGGCTCATCTCCGCGATCGTGCCAAGGCACGGAAGATCTCAGAGCAGGACCTCTTACGTCCCAGACGGCGACTGGTATAAGGACTTCGGAACTTTCAAGCTGTGCGGCACCGGTAAATTCCCGAGCACTTTCCTACTGGCGGGACAGGCCGCGCGAGGGAAACGGCTATGGAGTTTTAACATGGAGCATGGCCCTGACGCTCACCACATCCTACCTGGAAGACGCCCTTTCCGTGTTCCGCTATTACAAGCAACTGGCCGATGGCGCGATCGCGCAGGTTTCCGACGACCAGTTGTTTGCCGTGATCGATTCCGAGGCAAACTCCATTGCCATTGTGGCCAAGCACATGGCGGGTAACATGCGCTCCCGCTGGACCGATTTCCTCTCGAGCGACGGCGAGAAGCCCGATCGCAACCGGGACAGCGAGTTTGTGGATCCGCCGGCCACGCGTTCCGATCTGTCAGCAATGTGGGAGCAGGGTTGGGATCTGGTCTTCTCGGCTCTGGAGCCGCTGACGGAGGCCGACATGACCCGCACGGTCACCATCCGCGGCGAGGCGCACTCGGTGATGCAGGCGATCCACCGCCAGATCGCCCACTACGCTTACCACGTCGGCCAGATCGTGCTGCTGGCCAAGCATTTTCAGGGTGAGAACTGGAAGTCGCTGAGCGTGCCCCGCAACCAGTCCGCCGGCTTCACCCGGAGCGTGCTGGAGGGGAAAGCCAGCCAGCGCTGATATTAGAGCTTTCAGCGTTCAGCGCCGGACCTCGCCGGGGATCATGCGGACAACGCGACAAATCGTGGGCTGAGAGCTGACAAGCTGATGGCTGACCGCTTGCGCCGGAGGCGCACTGGGGAACGAGATCCGTGCCGAGGACGATCTCACGCCAACACGTCAAGTTCTTCGCTTCCTTGTGAGAGAGGGGAAAGCTAGCGGCGCGACCGGGCCAGCCGCGCGGCCAGGGCTTCCAGCGCCTCGATGGGGCCTTCTCGCGACGCGGCCCAGTTGGTCTCGGCGGTCTCGGCGATCTCCCGTCGCACCACCGGGATCTGCCTCGGCGCGCGGATCCCCAGCTTCACCTGCGAGCCGTTCACGTCCAGCACCTCGATTTCGATGTCGTCGCCGATGCGCAACGACTCGCCGCGCCCGCGCCGGATTACGAGCATGATGCCGGCTCCTCCAGCGGGATTGGGTGCCGCGCCGAATAGACCTGATCGACCCGCACCGCCTGCACCCCGCGCCGCGACTGCCGGTCGATCACCAGCGGCCCGAGCAGGTTTGCCGTAGGGCCGTCCTCGCCGGCGAGGCACAGGATGGCCAGCCAGAGCAGATCCGCCCGCGCGGCCGTCTCCGGCTCCAGGCCCAGAATCCGCTCGTCGTCTTCCGACAGCGCCGGCTGGTACTGCGGGTCCACCGCCACCACCGGCAGCGTCAGGAAACACAGGTCCGCCTGCTGGATGCTCTGCAGGAACAGCACTGGCCTGTGCGCCGGCCGGTCGAGCAGGACAAACGCCCGCTCGTCCTCAAAGCCCGGCAAAGCCGCCGGGAACTCCACCACGCACGATTCGTCGTATTCCAGCCGTCCGAAACGAGTGTCAATCCAGGGCATCTCAATAGACCTGCCACCTCTTCTATCGGCGGTCAGGTCCGCTATACTGTAGCCGCCGCTGATGCTCCGGTTCCTTTACCGTCTCCTCCGCAATGGATTCGCCGCCCTCGGCCTGCTCGTGATTGTGGTCAGCGCCAGCCCGCTGGCGTCCTGGTGGGCGCGCTGGCTGGCCGGCCCCTGGAACGACCCATCCGGCGACCTCCTGATCGTTCCCGGCGCCGATATACTCGACGACGGCACCATCGGCGGCAGTTCGTACTGGCGCTCCCTGTATGCCGCTCGTGCCTGGCGGGAAGGCAGTTTCCAGCGAATCGTATTTCTGGGAGGAAAGGCGGACAGCACCCGTCCCGTGGCCGAAGCGATGCGGGAGTTCGTGACCGGCCTTGGGGTCCCGGAGCAGGTTGTGACCCTGGAGATCCGGTCTCGCTCCACCCGCGAAAACGCGGTCGAAGCGGCCCGCCTGCTGGCCGCGACCCCAGGAAGAAAGGTGCTCCTCACCAGCGACTATCACATGTTCCGCGCCCGCCGTGCGTTTGAGAAGGCCGGCCTGGCGGTGCTTCCACGCCCGTTCCCCGACGCCATCAAGCGGGCCACGAACTGGCAGGGACGCTGGAGTGCCTTTCTCGACCTGTCGTCGGAGACAGTGAAGATTCTCTATTACCGCGCCCGCGGCTGGATCTGACCGGCGGGGTCCGTCCGAACCCGGAGTGCGATAGCATCTGGAAGCGGTGACTCACTCGGCCTCGTATCTGCACGCTGAAGCGATTCGGGTGTTTATCCTGTTCGCCGGTCTGGCCTTCATCTCCGGCATGCTCGCGACCTACCTCGTCCAGCGGATTGGCTCGCCGCCGCCCGGCGTGGCGAACGGGGTGTCAGACGTCGTGAAGTTCGGAGGGCCGGTTGCGGGTTTCGCGGTGGCCATTCTCATTTCGAACTATCTGGGCTGGCTCGCCGTACGCGCGACCGCCTGGCAGTATCTAAAGGCCGCAGTGGTTGCCATCATCGCGATGCCAGCTGCCTTTGTCGTATTCATCGGATTGAGTGTGGTGGTCGCGTATTCACTGGCCAGGCTGGTTCCGTCGATCACGAACGGACATCCGCTCTACGTCGCTGGCGCGTACCTCACACTCGGTAGCGCGAGTTCCTTGTTTCCCTTGCTGACGGGCTACTCGCTGCGCACGATTACGGGCGTCTGGGATTGGTGGTTGCTGGGGGCAATGTATGTGGCCATGTGGTTCGCGCTGCTGGCTCCGTCTCCCTGGGACAGGCCGTTCGTCAGTGTCGTCGGCGGCCTGATCGGGCTGTGGCTGACACGCTCGCCGGCGGCGAGTTGAGGGCCAAGACATCGCAGAGGGCAGTTGAGCACCCAGGCGTAAGCCGGGTGAGCTTCTTACTCCGCCCCCTTACGGGTGGCGGCTCAAAAGGCTCCCACCAGGTTTACCAGCGGCAAGCCGCAGGCGCGCAGCCGGCCCGCCATCTCGACCGAGGGCTTTTGGGCGATGACCACCTGGCCGGCCCAGCCGGTGAGTTCCTCGAGCGAACCGACCATCAGCTTCCCGATATGCGGGATCGCCGACAGCAGGAAGTTGCGGTTGCTCCCGTAGATGTCTTCCAGCCGGATGTGAGGATCGTAGACCCGCAGGTCGCGGCCCTTGCCGATCAGGGTCTCGAGCATCGCCAGCACCGGACTCTCGCGTAAGTCGTCGGTGTTCTCCTTGAACGCCAGGCCGAACACGCCGATCCGCTTTTCCTGCAGGTCGAGCAACGTCTGTGTCGCGCGCTTGAGATGCGCCTCGTTCGACGGCAGCACAGACTCCACCAGCGGCAGGTTCAGATCGAGACGCCCGGCGCGGTACGCCAGCGCCCGCAGGTCCTTCGGCAGGCATGAGCCGCCGAACGCAAATCCAGGCTTCAGGTACGCCGCCGACAGGTTCAACTTCGCGTCCCGGCACAGCGTATCCATCACCTCGTTGGCGTCAATGCCCAACTGCCCGGCCAGAGCCCCGATCTCGTTGGCAAACCCGATCTTCACGGCGTGGAAGGCATTGCAGGCGAACTTGATCATCTCGGCCGTGCGGAGAGACACCAGGCATGGTTCCACGGGCAGTCCTTCATACAACGAGGCGACGCGCCGGCAGGCCTCGGCGTCATCGCCACCCACTACCAGCAGCGACGGCTCGAGGAAGTCCCGCACGGCTGCGCCTTCGCGCAGAAACTCCGGGTTCGAGACCACCGGCACGCCCGGCCGTCCGATCTCGGCCATCACCACGTCCTCGCAGGTGCCCGGAAACACCGTGCTCCGCACCACGACGATCAGCGGCCGGGCGCGGCCTTCGAGCGCCGAGCCGATCTGCTGCGACACACGCCGCAACTGCTCCAGGCTGGCATTGCCGTTGCGTTCGGAAGGCGTGCCGACACAGATGAGGGCGATATCGGCCTCGGCCAGGCCCTCTTCGAGGCACATGGTTGCGGTCAAACGCCCGGCGGCGATTGTCTCCCGGACCATCTCTTCCAAGCCGGGCTCATAGAAGGGAGCTTTGCCTTCTACTACACTTCGAACCTTGAATTCATCGCGGTCGACCCCGACCACCCGATGGCCGAGCTTGGCCAGGCAGGCCGCGCTCACGCAGCCCACATATCCGAGGCCCAGAACGGCCACATTCATCCCGTTTTCGGTCACGAGTCCCAGTATAGCGGGGGCACGGTTTCGGCCAGCGGTCCGAACCAACCGGCCCGAGGTCGCGCGTGAAACACCGGGTGGATTGTCGAAGTAGACTTGGACTGTGGCACAACTTCGCCGGCTGACGGCAATCATCGAACGAGAAGACGACGGATTCGTTGCCCTATGTCCGGAGCTTGATATCGCCAGCCAATACCGGTGCCGATCCACAATCCCGAGCGGCGTGGAACCCTCCGCGGCCACGGCTCATTCAACTGCACTATTGAAGGACGAGTTGATCCCGGTCGGAGCCGAATGAGCTGCCGGGCAGTTGTGGCACGTCACCATGGGCTCACGACGAATCCGACAGTGGGCGTCCCATAAATATGGGATACTCGAGTCGTGAAGACCACTCTGGAGATCCCGGACCCAATCTTTCGCAAGGCCAAAGCCACAGCCAGTGCGTTGGGAATTCCATTGCGCGAGTTCGTTACACAAGCTGTCGAAGAAAAGCTCTCCCTGGGCAGTCAGCGCCAGGGGAGGCCCTGGTTGGAATGTGCGGGCGAACTGGCCCATCTCCACAAGGAGACCATGCGGATACAGAAGATCATCCACGAGGAATTCGAGCAGATCGAACCTGAGGACTGGACTTGATTCTGGACACGAATGCTCTTTCCGCGTATCTTGACAGAACCCCGGAAGCGGTTGAGATCGTGTCCGGCGCGCGCGAGATTGCGATCCCCGTCATTGTAGCTGGGGAGTTCGCTTTCGGTATCGCGCAGTCTCGCCACCGCGAGGAGTACGAAAGGTCGCTACAGCGAATGCTCGACCGATGTACCGTTCTTGATATTGGAATTGAGACCGCGCGGCACTACGCAGCCATCCGACTCGAACTGAAGGGTGCTGGCACGCCGATTCCGGCCAACGACGTGTGGATCGCCGCGCTCAGCCGGCAGCATGCGATTCCCGTGATGAGCCGCGACACCCATTTCGACCTTGTGGGCGGATTGAGACGGCGAACATGGTCGTAAAGCCCCACGCTGGCCGCAACGAAACGTTTGGTGGGTACCACACGAGTCTCCTTCTTGGTTTATGGACAGCTTCGGCACCCTGTGTAATTGCAGGGGCAACCAGCTTCTTGGTACGTACAAGTGCTAATAGCAGAGTCCCTCAGCCCTCGGCACTACTGCCATTCCGGGTCGTTATACATTTGACTGAAGCCCCGCTGGCACGTAGGCCAGGGGCACTCAATACCCAGGATAGCGCCGCTCACTGCGCGGTCCACACCCCGACGCTCTGCCAGGGACGGCCGGAGCCGTTGGCGGCCAGCGAACCGAGGTAGAAATTCCTAGTCGAGAGAAAAACCGATCCTCTTGCGATCTTGCGCGAGCGCAATCGGCAGATCCCGATCATGCCACTCGACACAGTAGAGAATATGGCTCTTCGGCACATGCAGATTCGCAACGTCCAACTTGGGGTGAAAGTTCCACGGCGCACCGTATTCCGACCGGTTGTGAGTCTCGTTCATCTTCTTCTTCAGCGTGTTCAAATCCTCAGCATTGAGCAGTCGCAGATCCCACACCCGGAGCATTGCATAGTCGTCCGAATCCTTGCCCCAAGAAAGTGTCGTCTGGACGAAATATGAAGCGCCGCCTGTCAAGAACACCTCGACACAAAATGGTGGCAGGAACGACCCCTCGAGTATCTTCAAGTGCTCGTGGGTTGTGTTGAAGTCCATGCCTAAAAAGAAAATCTATTTGTTGCAGTTGGTGTACGTCTGATTCCCAACCTTGTTCGACACGCAACGAGTACCGTCACTGAGGTTGTGATATGTGAAGTCGCCAATTCGATTGCTCGCCCCGGAGACTCCATTGTTGAAGTTGTGGTACTCGTACTGCCCAACCCGGTTGCTCGTGCCATTCAATCCGTTGTTTAGATTGTGGTAACGCTGATTGCCAATCTCTGAAGTCGAACCAGACACTCCATTGTTGAAGTTGTAGTAAGTCTGGCTGCCGATACGGTTACTGCCGCCCGAGACGCCATTGGTCGAGTTGTAATAGTCGAACTGCCCAATACTGTTTGTCGTACTGCTCCAACTCCGACTGGACTTGTTGTTAGTCGACTTGTCGTTCCAAGAATTGATCGGGCCGCGCTTGGCTGGAGCAGCCCATGTGTTGTCATCGGTTTGGACTTGGCTGGAAGAAGTCGACTGCCACGCTTTGTTGTTGCTGCGATGGCCCGAAGATGACGCGGCTCGCTCTAAATCACGCATGCCCCGGTCGCTGAGCGTGACGCCCATGCTCGATAGGAACTCCACCTTGTCAGAGACAGTGACCCCCGGCGCGCTCTACAAGCGCTGAAGATATTGCTGGAGGTTCAATTCCTGGGCGAAGATCGGCGTGCCCAAAATGATGAATAGAGACAGCGCTATTCTGGCAAGCATGATTCGATAATGGAGCTATTTCGGTGTTGATGTCAAGCCGCAAGAACGTTTGGTGCTCTCTCGGTTCCGAGGCCGGCTTAGTTCACGGTCCACACCCCAACGCTCTGCCAGGGACGCCCGGAGCCGTTGGCGGCCAGCGAACCGAGGTAGAGATTCCGGGTTCCGGCGAAGGATGGATCGAACTGGATCGCCAGATTCAACACCAGTGTGCTGCCGGACGAACTCACCGACGATGCGCCCACATCCAGACGGCACTGGCTGTTCTGCTGGACTGCCGGCGAGCCCGGCGCGGAGTACGCGATCCAGCCCGTGTTCTGGTCGTTCAACAGCCATAACTGGTTCGCCGCCCGCTCGTAGCGGATGTAGCAGGAATGCGCCGACGACAGTCGCGAGTTGATCAGCAGCATCACCGAACCGGTCTGCGACAGCCCGCCGGCATCCGTATGGAGCAGAGTGAACGTCTCCGACCTCCCAGCCCCGGTCGCCGGAGTCGCCAACCCTTGTGATGGCGCCGTGACCGTCCAGGTACCCAGCGTCTGCCAGGGTAGATAGGTGCCCGACGCGGTCAGCACGTCCAGGTAAGCCGTCCGCTGCCCCGCGTATCCGGGCAGAAACGTCAGTGCCAGATTCAGCGTCAGGGTGTTCCCCGAGGTCCCAACCGACGACGCCCCCACGTCGAGGACGCACAGGCTGTTGCGCTGTGACAATCCGGCGCCCGGGGCCGATGCCCCGACCCAACCCGAGTTCTGATCGTTCAGCAGCCGTACCTGGTTCGCCGCCCGGTCATAGCGCACGTAGCAGGCATTCTTCGATACCAGCACGGAGTTGAAATTCACCATCAGCGCCGCGATATTGGCCACGCCTGCAACGTCCGTGTAGGAAAAGGTGAATGTCTGCCGCAGGCCGATGCCGGCATCCGGCGTCAGCGTGGCGCCGGGTTGCACCCCCGTCGGCGCCTCGGCGGTCCAGGTCCCCAGCACCTGCCATTGCCCTTCCAGTCCCGCGCTGGAGACGGTGTTCACGTGGATCTGCTTGGCGCCGGCATAGGGGGCCGTGAAGCTGATCGCCAGTTGCAGAGTCAGCAGGTTGCCGCTCACCGACACCGACGATGAGCCCGTGTTCAGCAGGCACTGCGTGTTCTGTTGCGCTCCCGCCGTACCCGGCGCCGTGATTCCCACCCAGCCCGTGTTCTGATCGTTCAGCAGCCGCAACTGGTTCGCCGCCCGGTCGTAACGCACGTAGCAGGCATTCGCCGACACCAAGCCCGCGTTGAGATTGAGAAGAATCGAACCCAGGTTCGCCACCCCCGCCGGGTCCGAGTAGGTAACGGCAAACGTCTGCGCCGGTCCTGATCCGGACGAGGGCGATACCCCCAGACTGCCCTGGCTTGGGACCGTCCAGCTCCCCACTGTCTGCCAGGAGGAGTACGCCCCGGCCGCCGTCATCGACTGCAGATACTGCGACTTCACCCCGGAAAAACCGGCGGAAAAAGTCAGCGCCAGGTTCAACGCCAGCGTATTGCCCACGGTCGAAGCCGTCGACGAGCCGGTGTTCAGCGTGCACTGGCTGTTCTGCTGCGTCCCGGGCACGCCCGGCGTCGAGGCCGCCACCCAGGCCGTGTTCGAGTCGTTCAGCAGCCGCAGCGTCTGGCTCGGACGGTCGTATCGCACCAGGCATCCGCTCACCGCGCTCAACTGCGAGTTCACCACGAATACCAAGGCCCCGATGTTCAGTACGCCAGCCGGATCCGTGTACTGGATGGAGAAGGTCTGCTGCGTACCCGAACCCGAGGCCGGAACGACGACGACCGACGGCGCCGCCACCGGTACCGTCCACGACCCGCGCGCCTGCCAGCCGGTCGACGCTCCAGCCGCGTCGGCAGCCGCCAGATACGTCCCTTTCGCTCCCCCGAACGCCGCCGCGAAGGTCAGGGTGAACGTGGCCGTCAGCGTGTTGCCCGATTGCGCCGCAAAGCTTCCCGCGCCGCTCAGCGTGCACTGGCTGTTGGACACCGTTCCCGATCCCGGCACGACAGTCCCCGCCCATCCGGTGCCCGTATCGTCGGCCAGCCGCAGTGTGTTCGATGCACGCACGTACTCGACCCAGCAGCCTCCCGAGGCGACCGCCGACGCGTTCACCAGCAGCCCCGCCGTCTCCAGGTCCCCTGCCCCGTCGGCGTCGTCGTATGTCGCCGTGAACGTCTGGCTCTGACCCGACCCCGCCAGGGGCGACAGCGTGCCCGCCACCGGCGCCGAGTTCGACGTCGCCGCGCGGAAGGCGGCCACCGTCGCCGCCGTGTTGATCAGCGTCGACCGGTTATCGGCGGCCTCGGGCTGGCTCGATGCCACACCGGTCGGGTACCCCGCATACGACACATCCGGATTCGACCAGTAGTTGATCTTTGGGCAGTTCACCGCCGCGCAGGAGTAGGCCATGATCGTGCGGAACATGGCCGCGCCGGCCGTCTGCTGGTAGCCGTAGGAATACAGGTAGGCGCCCTGGCCGGAGGCGTTGGCCCGGTCGTGCGTCGCTCCCTGATTGTGGCCGACCTCATGGGCAAAGGAATACGACGGGCCCGGACCGAAGTTCTGCTCCACCACGTTGAAAGCCCACGGCGCGAACCACGACGACACGCTGGTCATCACGTAGCCCAGCCCGACCATGCCGCCATAGGCTCCCGGCCCGTGAATCCACAGGCTGACCACGTCCGCTCCGTACTGGTCGCGCCACGCATGCACCTGGTCGAGATAGCCGTCGCCGTTCATCTGCAGCCGGCTCAGCGCCACATTGAGCCCCGCCGACTCGTCGTAGCTCACCTCTTCGGTATGCACCAGCCGCAGCGTCAGCGCGATGCCGCTGTTGGCGTAGCTTTGGTTGGCCTGGGTCACCGCGAGCTGGATCTTGTTCTCCATCACCGCCTGCCCGCCCACCGCCGCCCGGGCCGTCGACGTGTAGACCACCATCACATCCACTACCGGCGAGGCTCCGGCGGCCCGCTGATTCTTCTCCTTGACCAGCGGCGGATCCTCGGCCACCGAGATGGGAATCGCATCCGCCGCGGTCAGTTCTTCGTAAACTACCTGCCGGATTTCGCTGACCCCCTCCCCTCGGGCTTCGATCTGAAAAAACTCGCCATTGGCCCGCCGGACGCTTCCCGAAACGATCTCGCCCGTCGCCACGAGTATCACTTCGGACTCCGGTTCGCCTTCCATCCGCCCGATCCAGAACGTGGTCCGGCCGTCGGCCGAGACCCTCGCCTGGGCCCGGCGAGCTTCGATCTCCAGGTCCGGGAACAGGTTCAACCGCAGCGCAGCCCGCTGAAGCAGCGGAGTCCGGACGCTGGCGAACCGGGAGCGCTCGACCCGCATCCCCACGCTCGACGCCGAGGCCCGCAGGTTGTCGTCCTTGGACCGCGCGGTCGCGTCGGTGAACAGGTCCTCCGATTGCGCCCAAACTGGAACCACCAGAAAGGAAAGGAAGAAACCGAGGAGGAACCGCATCGATGGCCTCAGCTAAGCTTATCGGACCGGAGGGGGAGGATATGATCGCAGGGAGCCGCGGAGCTGTGTCAGTAGACCCAGTAATCCTTGAGGATGATCATCGCGTGGTTCCGCGCCGATATCGCGAAACCACCCGCCGAAGAGTGAATCGTGAGCTGGCGGCAGGTTCAATGACGGAGATTCGGTATTATCAGGAGGGCTCATGAACAATCGACCCAGCGAAGACAACGATATGCCGGCCGAGATCGACTTCAGCAAAGGTGTTCGCGGCCTTCACCACATCCCTCCCGACGCAAGAGTCCTGATGCCCGCATCCATCGAGAGGAGCGTGTGGGAGTATTTCTCCGGCAAAGGCTTTTGACCGAAGTCCCGTTGAAACGCACCCGATCCCCAGGCGCAGGAGAGTAGCAGTTTGAGTTTCCGCGCCATAGGCGGTGGAGAATTCGGGTCGGGCGGGTCTTTGTAGGCCGCAATACTCCAGGTCAACTCGGAACGCCTGAGATTCAGGCGGCGTCGCGGACTTCGATCTTCAGGCGTTTGCCGAGCGCGACGAACGCAGCTTCGATCTGATCGAACCTGGAGTGGTGCCGCAACGAAAACAGCCGGTCGATGTGGGTCTTCTGTATGCCGATACGGCGGGCGAACTCGGCCTTTTTCAGTCCGGAACGAACGAATGCCGCGTAGAGTTCGACCTTCGCAGACTGTAGGACGGGAAGCGGAACCGGACGGTACTTCGCGCCACGACGGCGCGACGGCACAGGCAGCGGCTTGACTTCGCGAATGTAGTCGCCGATCGTCAGCATCAGCAGGTCTTGGGCCATTTCCATCGCCTCCTGATCAGTTTCGCCTTGCGTGGCGCCATAGCCGAAATCCGGAAAGGTCACGACGTACCCGCCCGCTTCCAGGTCGGGTTCAAACAATGCCAGGTAGTGTTCCATTGCGGTCCTCACATCTTCAAGCCCAAATCGATCAGGATGCTCTGCAAGGTTCCCTTCTTGATGTCCTTTGAAGGGTGGCGGGGCATGCGCGAAACCTTCGAGCCGAGAACGATGCGCGTGTGGCGCGATTCTTCAACGAATGAGCAGCCCTGTTTCTTCAGCCATCGCCTCAGTTCGCTCACCGACACTACCCAATAGTAACCAGATGTGGTTACTATGTCAACTCCTGTATCTAGATGACGCCTCTACGTCATTCAGGGGTTCCTTCTCTCCCCGAGCGTCTCGTACAGGACAGGCAGCACCGCGAGATCCTTCTCCGAGCTAATCTCTTCCGAAGCCCAGCACCGGCATCATCCCCATCGAGCGCATCGCCGCGAGCATCTACATCATCCGCGAACAGAAGGTCATGATCGATTCCACACTGGCTGCGTTGTACGGTGTCGAGACCCGTGTTCTGGTGCAGGCTGTCAAGCGCAACATCGCACGATTCCCGGCGGATTTCATGGTTCAACTGTCCCAGGATGAGTTCGCCAGTTGGAGATCACACATTGTGATCTCCAATCCAGGGTCCCAAGAAAGGGCTGCGCTATGCGCCCTATGCCTTCACCGAGCATGGCGTGGCAACGCTTTCATCGGTTCTTCGCGGCAAAGCGGGCCGTTGACATCGGCATCGCCATCGTCCGTACATTCATCCGTCTTCGGCGGATATTGGCCACGAATGAAGACCTGGCGACGCAAAGTGGCGCAGCACGACCGGCAGATTGCCGTTCTCTTCCGAGCACATTCAGAAGATGCTCGCTCCCGCGCCGGTGAAGAAGAACCCCATCGGCTTCGTGCCGTCGAAGGATTGATTCCCAGCCAATATTGGGGCCGTTGACGCCGAGCTTCCCGTGAGAGTCGAAACTCCATTAGCGCTTGGCTTCTTCGGTGGCCAACCGGGCCAGGCCACGCCGCTTGATCTCGTCCGCAAGTTGCGCCGCCTCCTCCTGCGTCGTAATCCTACGCCCTTCGCCCCGGGCGAAAGAAGCTTCGGCCCCGTCGACGGCCGCTACGACTTCCGCGCGCCGCCGTTCCCGGCTTTCCCACAACGACAAGGCGTCCTGCACGGCGTCTTCCTCATGGCTGTAGCGGCCGCTCTATGGCTTGGCGGACAAAGGCTTTCTGGTCGTCTGCGAATCGCACTTCCACGGTAACGGATACAGGGCCGTCTGTCACCATTCTCAAGCTCTCCCTACTTGCCCTTCTTCTTGATCTCTCTGAGCGTCTCGTACAGGACAGGCAGCACCGCGAGATCCTTCTCCGAGCCAAGCTCTTCCTTCACGGCGATGATGGTCTCCAGGTCGAGAACGAGAACGCGGATCCCTTCGCCGATATCGATCTCCTTCGAGTGAGCCCGCAAGTCAGAAAAGTCAAGGTTGCGGCCTATAGTGCCGAGCAAGTCGACCGGCCCATAACACGTCAGCAAGTTCAGATGACCTCCGCCCGCAAGATGGCTTTCCGTGGGCCGCAGCCGCCGTTCCGGCTGAACCCGAAAGATGGCGTCGACTTCCAACAGGAAGCGCAACAGGCGCTCGACATTCGCTGGTTCGCAAGAGTAGACCAGGTCGATATCGAACGTTTGGACGGGGGCGCCGTTGAGAACCGCGGCGAGCCCACCCACAACGATGAATTGAATCTCTCTCTTGCGAAGGTCGTGGAGAGCGGCGACCAGTCTACCTTGCGGCATTCCGCTCGCGAATCTCCAGGATGTCGTTGATCCGTTCTTCGAGGAATTGCAGCCGTTCCAGCGGGGTAAGGGAAAGCATCCACCGGATCAGGCCCAGATCCACACCGCTTTCGCTGTACTCCCCGCTGTCGTCCGGAACCGGAGCGCGTTCACTGGCACTGACTTCGGGATCCATCTTCAGCGCCAGCATACCTCCGTTCCCGTGGAGTGGCAAACTTCCGGAGAGTGGGAGTCTCTCTTTTTGGTCCATGCCTCGGATGGCTCTACACTGCGGGACAAGGAGGAGGTATTTCAAAGCAAACGGTACTGTGGCCGCTGAACTTGAACTACGCGCCGCCCAATCCCGATTCAAAACACTTCCGCACGGACGCCCAATCCGAATCTGAAAGGCGTCCGATGAATCGAACCTCACGCTGTGGAAGAGTAACGAGAAACAGCCTGAAGTACGACGCACCGTGGAGTCCAGCTTGCTTCCAGTCGAGCAACGCGCAATCGGTCGGCACAAGAGGGTTCGGTGCCTGGGATGTGATCAAGCCCACGACCACGTCAGGCCTGTTTCGATGGTAGGCTTCCGTTGAGAGCACCACCGCGGGACGCGTGTTTGTCAGTTGCGCGCCGGGAAACGCGGCGACGACCATGTCGCCAGGTTTCAACGGTCTCCCTGCTCCTGATCCTCGAAGCGCCTGACTGCCGCCGCTGTGACGTCTGCGAGACCTTCGTCAGCCCAAGAGTCGGACCACTGCAGCGGGCGCCCGCCCGCCAGATCAGCTAACTGGCGCCCAATCGAGCACCTTCCCAGCTTCTTCCGGCGGAAGCGCCCGAACTACACTGATCAATGATTCTTCCTGTGGACTGAGCACCATAGGTCCGTTCTATCCTTGTCAGCCGCGGCGCTACACCCTGTCGGGACTTGCAGACCATTACCTAGTATTATAACGTTAAGTATTGACACCTATTTGCGGGCGTGCTAGCCTCTGGTATGACCGACGGTCAAATCAGAAAGTGCCATGAACGTTTGGAACGGTTTCTAGCCGATTTGTTGGAACCGGTGGGTCGCAGCG
>Ga0326597_10005513_pt1 | contig 17531 bp, 28 predicted proteins | sample RVTome_12_FD_203789 | JGI IMG/M metagenome (GOLD analysis project Ga0326597, IMG submission 203789) | Soil microbial communities from uranium-contaminated site in the Upper Colorado River Basin, Wyoming, United States - RVT100D185 | ecosystem: Environmental > Terrestrial > Soil > Contaminated >... | reverse complement strand
CATGGCCAAGGCCAAATTTCAGCGGACGAAGCCGCATGTGAACGTGGGGACGATCGGGCACGTGGACCACGGGAAGACGACGCTGACGGCGGCGATCACGGCGATCCAGGCGAAGAAGGGGCTGGCGCAGTATACGGCGTATGACCAGATCGACAAGGCGCCGGAGGAGCGGGAGCGGGGGATCACGATCGCGACGGCGCACGTGGAGTACGAGTCGGCCAAGCGGCACTATGCGCACGTGGACTGTCCGGGGCACGCGGACTACGTGAAGAACATGATCACGGGGGCGGCGCAGATGGACGGGGCGATCCTGGTGGTGTCGGCGGCGGACGGGCCGATGCCGCAGACGCGGGAGCACATTCTGTTGGCGAAGCAGGTGAACGTGCCGTACATCGTGGTGTTCCTGAACAAGGTGGACATGGTGGACGACCCGGAGCTGCTGGAGCTGGTGGAGCTGGAGGTGCGGGAGCTGTTGAGCTCGTACGACTTTCCGGGGGAGGAGACGCCGATCATCAAGGGGAGCGCGCTGCAGGCGCTGGCGAGCGGGCAGCCGGGGACGGAGGCCACGAAGTGCATCGACGAGCTGTTGGACGCGCTGGACAACTACATCCCGCAGCCCAAGCGGGAGATCGACAAGCCGTTCCTGATGCCGGTGGAGGACGTGTTCTCGATCACGGGGCGGGGGACGGTGGCGACGGGGCGGATCGAGCGGGGGGTGATCAAGGTGGGGGAGGAGGTGGCGCTGGTGGGGTTTGGGGCGGCGCAGAAGACGGTGGTGACGGGGGTGGAGATGTTCCGCAAGCTGCTGGACCAGGGGGAGGCGGGGGACAACGTGGGGCTGTTGTTGCGGGGGGTGGAGAAGACGGAGATCGAGCGGGGGATGGTGCTGGCGAAGCCGGGGAGCATCACGCCGCACACCCACTTTGAGGCGGAAGTGTATGTGCTGACCAAGGAAGAGGGGGGGCGGCACACGCCGTTCTTCAAGGGCTACCGGCCGCAGTTCTACTTTCGCACCACGGACGTGACCGGGTCGGTGGAGCTGCCGGCGGGGGTGGAGATGGTGATGCCGGGGGACAACGTGCAGATGGTGATCGACCTGATCACCCCCATCGCCATGGACGAGGGGCTGCGCTTCGCCATCCGCGAGGGCGGCCGCACCGTCGGCGCCGGCGTGGTGACCAAGATTCTGAAGTAGGACGGAACGGACGGAGACGACGGAGAAGACGGAGGGGCCCCCTCTCCACCTCTGCGTCCTCTCCGCCCTCTCCATCCTCTCCGACTTGCGAGGAAAGTATGGCTCAACGAATCCGCATCCGCCTGAAGGCGTTCGACCACATGGTGCTGGACCAGGCCGCCGCCGACATCGTACGGACCGCCGAGAAAACCGGCGCCCAGGTGTCGGGGCCGATTCCCCTCCCGGTGAAGACCGAGCGGTGGACCGTGCTGCGCAGTCCCCACGTGGACAAGAAGAGCCGGGAGCAGTTCGAGCTGCGGACCCATAAACGGCTGCTGGACATCAACGACTCCCGGCCGCAGACCATGGATGCCCTGACCAAGCTGGATCTGCCGGCGGGCGTCGACGTCGAGATCAAGGTCGAATAGCGATGACTACGGGATTGATCGGCCGCAAGCTCGGGATGACCCGGGTGTTCGCGGAGGACGGCACCGTGGTCCCGGTGACGGTGATCGAAGCGGGCCCCTGCCGGGTGGTGCAGGTTCGCGCGGGCGGGGTACAGCTGGGCTTCGGGGCGCGGCGCGCCATCCGTACCACCAAGGCGGAGCTGGGACACGCCAAGCGGGCCGGGCTCGAGGCGGCTCCCCAGGTGCTCCGGGAGTTTCCGGTGGCCGGAGACGCCCCGGCGCCCGGGTCCGAGGTGAAGGTGGACATCTTCGCGCCGGGCGAGCGGGTGAAAGTGACCGGCACTACCAAGGGCCGCGGCTTCCAAGGCGTCGTCCACCGGCACGGCTTCGGCGGCGGCCCCGCTACCCACGGCAATACCCGGCACCGAAAACCGGGCTCCATCGGACCGGGCACCGACCCGTCACGGGTCATCAAAGGCAAGCGGATGCCGGGCCACATGGGCGCCGCCCGTCACACTGAGTTGGGGCTCACGGTGGTCAAGATCGATGCGGACCGCAATCTCCTGTTCGTGCGCGGCGCCATCCCCGGTGCGCGGAACGGAATCGTGACCGTGGCCAAGCAGGGAGGACCGAGCCGCCATGATTAAGGCACCCCACTACAGCTCGGTCGGCGCCAAGCGCGATCACGCGTTCGCCCTGCCGTCGGATTATTTCGACGGCACCGTGAACCGGCCGGTGCTCCATCAGGCCGTCAAGGTGTTCCTCAACAATCAGCGGCAGGGGACCCACCAGACCAAGACCCGGAGCTTCGTGTCCGGCGGCAATCAGAAGCCCTGGAAACAGAAGGGGACCGGACGAGCCCGGCAGGGCTCCACCCGGGCACCCCACTGGCGGGGCGGCGGGACGGTCTTCGGGCCGCAGCCGCGAGACTACCGGACCGAGATCCCCCGTAAGGTGAAGCAGCTGGCCCGGAAGAGCGCGCTCAACGCGCGGGCGAGCGAGGGCTCGCTCCACGTGGTCGAGCGGTTCGTCTTCCGGCGCCCGAAGACTGCCCAGCTCGCTGACCTGCTGGCGACCCTCGGGGTCGGAGGGCGCAAGGTGCTGGTGCTGACGGCGGGCCGGAACGACTCGCTCTACCTCAGCGGCCGTAACCTGCCGACGGTCGACGTCATGCCGTATCTCCAGGCGTCGGCCTACGACATTCTCTGGGCCGAGGCCGTGGTGGTGGAAGAGGGGGCGCTCACCGGCGTTGTGCCGGAGCCGCTGCCGGAGGAGGAGGCGGAGAGGACGGAGAGGGCGGAGAGGGCGAAGAAGGCGGAGAGGACGGAGAGGGCGGAGAAGACGGAGAGAAAGGCGTCGGCGTCGAAGGCCGCGAAGGCTGCGAAAACCGCGAAGACCGCCAAGAAGACCGAGGCCAAGGCGGCCAAGAAGTCGGCTGCCAAGGCCAGGAAGGCCAAGCCTGCCCCGAGCCGGAGCGGGGGGAAGAGCACGGCCAAGGCGGCGAAAAAGGCCGCCGGGAAGCCGGCGCCGAAGAAGAAGGGGAGCAAGTAATGCCCGCGTTGCACGAGATCATCGTCCGCCCGGTGGTGACCGAGAAGAGCTCGACCGCCTATCAGAATCGCAAGGAGTACGCCTTCGAGGTGCACCCGGAGGCCAACAAGTACCAGATCCGGGCGGCGCTGCAGCAGTTGTTCGGAGTGACGGCGGTGGGCGTGCGGACCATGCAGATGCGTCGCCATGCGGTGACCCGCGGTCGCATCCGGGGCACGACGTCCCGGTGGAAGAAGGCGATCGTCACGCTCAAGGACGGCGACTCGATCGCCGTGTTCGAGGGCTGAGATGAGTATCCGGCAATTCCGGCCGATGACGGCTGGCACCCGCTTTCGCTCGGTGGCGGGCTTTGACGAGATCACCCGCGGCACGCCCGAGAAGTCGCTGCTGGAGCCGCTCAAGAAATCGGGGGGGCGCAATAACCAGGGTCACCTGACTTCGCGCCATCGGGGCGGCGGGCACAAGCGGCAATACCGGAAGATCGATTTCAAGCGGAACAAATTCGGCGTACCGGGCCGGGTCGCGGAAATCGAATACGATCCGAACCGGAGCGCCCGCATCGCCCTTATCCTCTACGCGGACGGCGAGAAGCGCTACATCCTGCACCCCCGGGGGCTGAAGCAGGGGGATACCGTGATCTCCGGTCCGGGGGCCGACAGCCGGGTGGGCAACGCGTTGCCCCTGGCCGAAATACCGCTCGGCACCGCGGTCCACAACGTCGAGCTCAAAATCGGCAAGGGCGGCCAGATGATCCGTACCGCCGGGTCCAGCGCCCAAGTCGTGGCCAAAGAAGGAGACTACGTGACCCTGCGCTTGCGCTCCAGCGAGATGCGCCTGGTGCACGCCCGCTGTCTGGCCACGGTCGGCGAGGTGGGCAACCCGGAGCACGAGTTGCTCTCGGTCGGCAAGGCCGGCAAGACCCGGTGGCTCGGCAAGCGACCCAAGGTCCGCGGGGTCGCGATGAATCCGGTTGACCACCCCCTGGGTGGGGGTGAAGGGAAGTCCTCGGGTGGCCGGCCTCCGGTGTCGCCGTGGGGCAAGCCGGAGGGCAAGAAGACCCGGCATAAGAAGAAGGCGTCCACCAAGCATATCGTGCGCGGACGGAAGCGCGGGAAGGCGACTCAGTAATGGCGCGAAGCATCCGGAAGGGCCCCTTCGTCCAGGAAGCTTTGATGGAGAAGGTCCAGGTCCTGAACAGCAAGAACGAAAAGCGGGTCGTGAAGACCTGGAGTCGGGCGAGCACCATTCTCCCCGAATTCGTGGGTCACACCTTCGCGGTGCACAACGGGAACAAGTTCGTCCCGGTGTACGTCACCGAGAACATGGTTGGCCACAAGCTGGGCGAGTTCGCGCCCACTCGGTTGTTCCGGGGGCATAGCGGCCGCTTGGTGGCGGACAAGAAGGCGAAGCCGGAGTGACCATGAGCGGCCATGCGATTCAGCGGCTGGTGCGCCAGTCGCCCCGGAAGATGCGGCTCGTGATCGATCTCATCCGCGGGAAGGATGTGAACGAGGCGTACGCCATCCTGCAATTCAACAAGAAGCTGGCGGCGAAGCAGATCGCCAAGACGCTGAAGTCAGCGGTGGCGAACGCGGAACAGAAGGCGCTGCGGGACAACGCCGCTTTCGACCCGGACTCCCTCTATGTGAAGACGGCCGTGGTGAACGGGGGCCAGCCGCTCAAGCGATTCACCGCGGCCGCGCAGGGGCGCGCCACCCCGATCCGCAAGCGGACCAGCCACGTGGAGATCCACGTGGAGACCAAGGAGAGCGCCTAATGGGTCAGAAAACGCATCCGATCGGGCTCCGGCTCGGCATCGTCCAGCAGTCCTCCTCGCGGTGGTTCGCCACCAAAGACATGCCGGCGCTGCTCAAGGAAGACGAGCTGATCCGCAAGTATCTGAAGACCCGGCTGGGGCACGCGGCCATTGCCCGGATCGATGTCGAGCGGCGGCCCGGGAAGGTCACGATCACGGTGCACACGGGGCGTCCCGGGGTCGTCATCGGCAAGCGTGGGGCCGAGGTGGACAAGCTCCGCGACGAGCTGGCCCAGCTCACCGGGAAGGAGGCGGCGATCAATGTCGAGGAGATCAAACGGCCCGAGCTGTCGGCCCAGCTGGTCGGCGACAACATCGCTCACCAGCTGACCCAGCGGATCTCGTTCCGGCGGGCGATGAAGCGCGCGGTGCAGAGTGCCATGCGGATGGGGGCGCAGGGGATCAAGGTCCGTGCGGCCGGCCGCCTCGGCGGCGCCGAAATCGCGCGCACGGAAGGGTACCACGAGGGGCGGGTGCCCCTGCACACGCTGCGGGCCGACATCGACTACGCCACCAGCACCGCGAAGACCACCTACGGGACCATCGGGATCAAGGTCTGGATCTTCAAGGGCGAGGTGATCGAGGACGTGTCCGGCCGCACTTATAGCACGGGAGCCTGAGGCCGATGCTGGCGCCGAAGCGAATCAAGTTCCGCAAGACCTTCAAGGGTCGGACCAGGGGGATCGCCACCCGGGGGAACACGGTGGCGTTCGGGGAGTTCGGCCTCATGAGCCTGGATCCGGGCTGGATCACGAACCGCCAGATCGAGGCGTCGCGGGTCGCGATGACCCGCGAGATGAAGCGCGGCGGCAAGGTGTGGATTCGGATCTTCCCCGACAAGCCGATCACCAAGAAGCCGGCGGAGACCCGCATGGGCAAGGGCAAGGGGAATCCGGAGGGATGGGTGGCGGTGGTGAAGCCCGGCCGGATGATGTTCGAGGTCGAAGGCATCAGTGAGCCGCTGGCCCGGAAGGCCCTGGCCCTGGCCGCGGCGAAGCTCCCGGTCAAGTCGCAGTTCGTCGCGCGCCAGGAGGGCTGAGTCGTGCAGACCAACGAGCTGCGGGAGATGTCGGTCGAGGAACTGCGGGCCAAACTGGGAGAGCTGGTGGAAGAGCAGTTTCGCCTGCGGTTCCGTTCGGCCACCGAGTCGATCGAGAATCCGATGCGCTTCCGGGCGCTCCGGCGGGACATCGCGCGGATCAAGACGGTGCTGCAGCAGCGGGCCAGTCAGGGGGAGGGTAACCAATGAGTGAACCGATCAGGGTGCGCAACCGCCGGAAGCTGCGGACCGGTGTGGTCACCAGCGACAAGATGGTGAAGACGGTGACCGTTTCCCTGGTTCGCCGGTACGCGCATCCGGTCTACGGGAAGCAGGTTACCCGGACCAAGAAGGTGAAGGCGCGCAACGAGCAAGGCGCACGGGTGGGGGACACCGTGCGGATCATGGAAACCCGGCCGCTCGCCAAGACGGTGCGCTGGCGGGTGACCGATATCGTCGAGCGGGCGAAATAACCATGGTGCAACAAGAATCGATCCTCCGAATCGCGGACAACTCGGGCGCCCGGCGGGCCCTCGTCATCCGGGTGCTGGGCGGCAGCAAGCGCCGGTACGCCGGCTTGGGCGACACGGTCGTGGTGGCCATCAAGGACGCCATCCCGACCGGCCAGGTGAAGAAGGGCGACGTGGCCAAGGCAGTCATCGTCAGGACCGCCAAAGAGACCCGTCGGAAGGACGGCTCCTACATCCGGTTCGACGAGAATGCCGCCGTCCTCATCAACGACGCGGGTGAGCCGCGGGCGACTCGCATTTTCGGACCGGTGGCCCGCGAGCTGCGCGAGAAGCGCTACATGAAGATCGTCTCGCTGGCCCCGGAGGTGCTCTAGCATGAAGCCACTGGTCTACCGGAAAGCCCCGCGGGTGCGCCGGCCGGCCCCGGAGCGGCACCGCCTCCGCATCACCAAGGGCGATACGGTCCAAGTCATCTCCGGCGACGACAAGGGGAAGCGGGGAAAGGTGCTGCAGGTTTTCCCCAAGACCGGACGAATCAAGATCCAGGGCGTCAACCTGGTCAAGCGCCATCTCCGGGCGTCGCCGACCGCCGAAGGCGGCATCGTGGAACGGGAGGCACCGATCCACCATTCGAAGGCGATGCTGATCGACCCCAAGAGCGGGGAGCCCACCCGGGTACGGCGCCGGGTGGACGCCGACGGGACCATGGAGCGGATCGCCGTGAAGTCGGACCAACCGATTCCGAGGAACCGGTAAGATGGCAGAGACCAAGGAAAAGGCGCCGAAGAAGCCGGCGTCTCCCGACGCCGCCCCGGCCAAGGGGAAGGCGAAGGCGCAGCCGGCGGGGGCCGTGGACCACGCGCCCAAGGCGGCGGAGGGGACCCCGCGGCTGCGCGAGTACTACGGGAAGACGATCCGGCCGCGGCTCCTCAAGGAATTCGGACTCAGCAACCCGCACCAGGTGCCCCGGCTGGTGAAGATCGTCCTCAACGTGGGCATGGGCGACGCGGGAAAGAATCCGAAGCAGCTCGAGTCGGCGGTGGAGGAGCTCGGGCTCATCACCGGTCAGCGCGCGGTGGTGACCCGGGCCAAGAAGGCGATCGCCAACTTCAACCTCCGGGCCGGCATGCCGGTCGGCGCCACGGTGACGCTCCGGGGGGCCCGGATGTACGAGTTCCTCGACCGCTTCATCACCCTGGCAATCCCCCGCATTCGCGACTTCCGTGGCCTGCCGGATCGCAGCTTTGACGGGCGCGGCAACTACACCTTCGGGGTCAAGGAGCAGATGATCTTCCCCGAAATCGACTACGACAAGGTGGAGAAGATTCACGGGATGGACATCACCATCGTGACGTCGACCGAGCGGGACGATCTGGCGATGGCGCTGCTGCGGGAGTTCGGGTGGCCGTTCCGCGGCGAAACCCCACAGCACGTCGCGTAGGGACGTGGGGACGTAGGGACATAGCGACGTAGGGAGGTAGGGACGGTAGGGACCTAGGGAAGCGGGACGAGCACCGGTAGGGGCCCGCTGCGCGGCCCTGACGAACCGTAAGGGCCCGACGCGCGGGCCCGATCAGTGAGGGAGGACATGGCAAAGACTGCCTGGATCGAGAGAGCCAAGCGCACGCCGAAGTTCAAGGTGCGCACCGTGCGCCGCTGCCAGCGTTGCGGCAGGAGCCGCGCGGTGCTGCGGAAGTTCGGCCTCTGCCGTATTTGTTTCCGTGAGCTCGCCTTGAGGGGGGAAATCCCGGGCGTGCGCAAGGCCAGCTGGTAAGGGGAACGAGGGAATGAGCCTGACAGATCCCGTCGCGGACATGCTTACCCGCATCCGGAACGCCTGCTCGGCGGGCCATCGGCGCGTCGATATGCCGGTGTCCAAGCTGAAGACCGAGGTGGCCCGGCTGCTGCGGGACAACCACTATATCATGGATTACAAGATCCTTGATGACGGCGCCCATGGCGTCCTGCGGTTGTATCTGAAGTATCACAATGAGCTCCCGGTGATCCGCGAGCTCCGTCGAGTGTCGACCCCTGGCCTCCGGCGCTATGTGAAGTGTCGTGAGTTGCCGCGGATCAAGAACGGTCTCGGCATGGCCATCGTGTCGACCCCGCGCGGCCTGATGACGGATCGCGAGGCACGGACCGCGAATCTCGGCGGCGAGCTTCTCGCCGTGGTCTGGTAGGAGGGACCATGTCGCGTATCGGCAAGAAGCCGGTGGCCGTTCCCAAGGGCGTCGCCCTCGAGCTCACGGGAAACACCGTGTCGGTGAAGGGCCCCAAGGGGGAGCTCCGGCGGACCCTTCATCCGGAGATGCACCTGGCCCTCGACGGCGGGACCCTCACCGTCACCCGGCCCAGCGAGGAGCAACGCCACAAGGCCCTGCACGGGCTGACCCGGACCCTGGTGCAGAACATGGTGGATGGGGTCTCCAAGGGCTTCTCCAAGACGCTCGAGATTCAAGGCGTCGGTTACAAGGCCGAAGCCAAGCCCTATGGGGTCAATCTCGTGGTGGGCTACTCCCATCCGGTCAAGTACCAGGCGCCCAAGGGCATCAAGATCATGGTGGAGAACAACACCACGGTGAAGATCGAGGGTGCCGACAAGGAGGCCGTCGGACAGGTCGCCGCGGAGCTGCGTTCCGTCCGCCCGCCGGAGCCGTACAAGGGCAAGGGGATCCGCTACCACGGGGAGCACGTCCGCCGCAAGGCCGGCAAGACAGGAGCGAAGTGACGATGCGTGCGATTCATGCCCCCAAATCCCGTGTCCAGCTGCGTCGGCGCCGCCACCTCCGAGTGCGCCGCCGGCTGGCGGGCACCGCCGAGCGTCCCCGCCTGGTGGTCTTCCGCTCGCTCAAGCACATCTACGCCCAGCTGGTCGACGACGATCGGGGCGTCACCCTCATGGGTGTGAGCGATGGGAGCGAGGGCATTCAGGTCGAGGGATCCGGCAAGGTGGTTCGTGGGAAGGCGGTCGGGAAGCTGCTGGCGGAGAAGGCCAAAGCCGCCGGCTTCTCCCGGGTAGTGTTCGATCGGGCTGGGTATCGTTACCATGGTCGGGTGCAGGCCGTCGCAGACGGCGCACGCGAAGGCGGACTGGAGTTTTAAATGGCTGAAGACACGGTGGGAACTCCCGCCAATGCGGCGGCGCCCCCGGCGGAGCGCCCCGCCACCGAGCGCCCCAGAGGCCGCGGCGGCCGCGGCGGCGAGCGGGGCGGCCGGGGTGGGCCACGGCGCGACCGGGGCGATCGGGAGCACGGCAGCGATCACGTGGAAAACGTCATCGCCATCAACCGGGTGGCCAAGGTGGTCAAGGGCGGTCGCCGGTTCTCGTTCAACGCCCTGGTGGCGGTGGGCGACGGCAAGAGTAAGGTCGGCATCGCCACCGGCAAAGCCAACGAGGTGTCCGAGGCGGTCCGCAAGGCGGTCGATGCGGCCAAGCGGGCGATGGTCGAGATGCCCAAGACCGGATCCACCATTCCCCACGAGGTGGTGGGGCGGCACGGCGCGGGACGGGTATTGCTCAAGCCCGCCGCGACGGGTACCGGGGTCATCGCCGGCGGGCCGGTGCGGGCGGTTCTCGAATGCGCCGGCATCACCGATATCCTGACCAAGAGCCTGGGCTCGACCAATCCGCACAACATGGTGCGCGCCACGATGGATGGCCTCGGCCGCTTGGTGTCCGCCCGCCAGGTGGCACGGGAGCGGGGCGTCGAGCTCGACCAGATCGCGTACAAGCCGCGGCAGGAGGGCTGACGATGTCGAGGAATCCCGTCACCGGCAGACAGGGCCCCGGGCACCATGCGGCGACCCTTCCCCCCGAAGCGAAGGCTGGCGCGCTCGAGGTCAAGCAGATCCGCTCCTCGATCGGACACCCGGAAACCATGCGCCGTACCCTTCGCGCGCTCGGGATCCGCCATCACCAGCAGGTAATTCGAGTCGCCAACACGGCGGCCATTCGAGGGATGCTGTTCAAGGTGCGTCACTTGGTCGAGGTGACGCCGTCCCGGGAGTCGTAAATGGCAGACCAGATCCAGACCGTGACCCTGTCCCAGCTCAAGCCGGCCCCCGGCTCCACCACCCCGCGCAGACGGGTGGGACGGGGGCCAGGCTCCGGCCTCGGTAAGACGTCCGGCAAGGGACACAAGGGCCATAAGGCCAGGACCGGTGGGTCGACCAATCCGGGGTTCGAGGGGGGGCAGATGCCCATGTACCGCCGGCTCCCGAAGCGGGGCTTTACCAACCCCTTCCGGGTGCCCGCCCAACCGGTCAATCTTTCTCAGTTGAAGAAGCTCGCCGCCACTGAGGTGAGCCCCGAGACGCTCTATTCCACCGGCCTCATCGGAAAGGTCGACCTGCCGGTGAAGCTGCTGGGCACCGGTGACGCCGACCGGGCCTACACCGTTCGAGGCGTGTCCCTGTCCGCATCCGCGCGCGCGAAGATCGAGGCGGCCGGCGGCAAGATCGAGGGGTAGGTAGGGGCGCACGCAGTGCGCCCTAACCGGGATTGATACCATGACTTCTATCCGCCCGAACTTAGCCATCGATGATGAGCTGAAGCGGAAGCTCCAGTTTACCCTGCTCGCGCTGGTCATCTACCGGGTCGGCGCCCATATCGCCGCCCCGGGGGTGAACGTCGCCGCGCTGGCCGATTTCATCCGGAACTCCGCCGCCGCCGGGTTTTTCGGACTGTACGACGCGCTGGGCGGCGGTCTGTCACGAGCCACGGTGTTCGCACTGGGGATCATGCCTTACATCTCGGCCTCGATCATCTTTCAGCTGGCCGGCGGGGTCACCCCGTCGATCGGCAAGATGCAGAAGGACGAGGAGGGGAAGAAGAAGATCACCCAGTGGACGCGGTACCTGACCGTGTTCATCTCGCTCTCCCAATCCTATACCTTCGCGCTGTTCACCGAATCGATTCCCGGTGCCGTGTCCAATCCCGGTCTCGCGTCGCGTCTCATCATGGTGGTGACGCTCACGACCGGAGCGATTTTCGTGATGTGGCTGGGCGAGCAGATCACCGAGCGGGGTATCGGGAATGGCATGAGCCTGCTGATCACGTTCTCGATCCTGGAACGTTTGTGGCCGGGCACGCTGCAGCTGTTCCAGTTCATCAAGAGCGGGGTCGTGACCGTCGGCGGGGTCGTCGCCTTCATGGCGATTCTCATCGCCATGGTGGGCGCGGTTGTGGGCATGACCATCGCCGCCCGCCGCATCCCCATCCAGATTCCTCGGAAAGTGATGGGACGCGGTCGCATCCGGGAGGGCCAGAAGACATTCATCCCGATCCGGCTCATCACCGCCGGCGTGATGCCCATCATCTTTGCCCAGACGATCATCATTGTTCCCGGGACCGTGGCCAGCTTCACCAAGAACCCGGTGCTGACCGATCTCGCGGGCTTCTTCACCCCCGGCGATGCCCCCTACAACATCGTCTTTGCGTTCCTGATTCTGCTGTTCAGCTACTTCTACACCTCGATCATCTTCAATTCGGTCGATCTGGCGGAGAACCTCAAGAAGCAGGGCGGGTTCATCCCCGGGGTGAAGCCGGGAGCGAGCACCGCGGACTACATCGACGCGGTGCTCGCCCGGGTCACATTGCCGGGCGGTCTCTTCCTCGCCGTCGTGGCATTGGTGCCCATTCTGGTCTCCCAGGGGCTGGGCTTCAACGCGGCGTTTGGAGGCACCTCCGTGCTGATCGTGGTCGGGGTCCTCCTCGACACGATCGCGCAGGTGGAACAGCACCGGACCCTGCGGAAGTACGACGGGTTCATGAAGACCGGCCGGGTCAAGTTCCGGGGGCGTCAGCAGCGGTACATGTAGAACCGCATGGACATCCTCTTGATGGGCCCGCCCGGCGCGGGGAAGGGAACCCAGGGCGCTCGCCTCGCCGAAGCGATGGGTATTCCGAAGTTCGCCACCGGCGACCTCCTGCGTGACGCGGTGCAGCGCGGGACCGCGCTCGGGCTCCAGGCGAAGGCCGTCATGGAGGCGGGCCACCTGGTGAGCGACGACCTCATCCTGGGAGTGGTCCGCGAAGAGCTGGCCAAGCCGGAGGCGAGCCAGGGCGTCATCTTCGACGGAGTGGTCCGGACCATTCCCCAGGCCGAGGGGGTGGAGCGGCTGTTGGCCGAGCGCGGCCGGCGGATGGACGCCGTGCTCTTCTTCGATGTCAGCGACAAAGAAATCCTGGCACGGTTGGAGCAGCGCCGGGTCCTGGAGCATCGCGCCGACGACGATCCCGCCGCGGTCGCCACCAGACTGCAAGCCTACCGGGAACAGACGGCGCCGGTGCTGGCCTGGTACGAGGCCCGCGGCGGGGTCCGCCGGGTTCCCGCCGCCGGCTCCCTGGACGACATCGCAGAGCGCGTCCGCCGAGCTCTCGACCGATGACATGATCACCCTCAAGTCCCCTCGGGAGATCGAGGTCATGGCCCGGGCGGGCCGGATCGTCGCCGAGACCCTGGCCCTGGTGCGCCGGCTGGTTCGCCCGGACCTGACCACCGAGGCTCTCGACGCGGCGGCCGAGGAGTTCATCCGCAGCCACGACGGCGCCACACCCTCCTTCAAGGGTCTGTACGGCTTCCCCAAGACCCTCTGCACTTCGATCGACGAGGAAATCGTGCACGGTATCCCCTCGCGCCGCCGATGTCTGCGGGAGGGCAACATCGTCAGCGTCGACGTCGGCGTGCAGTTGGAGGGCCTGCACGCGGATTCCGCCACCACGATCGCGGTCGGCTCGATCGCGCCCGATACCGAACGTCTGCTCCAGGTCACCCAGGAATGTCTCGCCGCCGGGATCGCCCAGGCCCGGGTCGGCAATCATGTCGGAGATATCGGCCACGCGGTCCAGCACGTGGCCGAGGAGGCCGGGTTCGGCGTGGTACGCGAGCTGGTGGGTCACGGGATCGGGACCCGGTTCCACGAAGAGCCGCAGGTGCCGAACTACGGCACGCCGAAGCGGGGGCCGAGGCTCCAGCGAGGGATGACCCTCGCCATCGAGCCGATGATTACCATCGGGAGTCCGGTGACGAAGACGCTCAACGACAAGTGGACCGTGGTGACCGCGGACGGCAGCCTCTCGGCCCACTTCGAGCACACGGTCGCCCTCACCGCCAGCGGCCCTCGAATCCTCACCACGGTCTGACCTACCGGACTCGTTCGGCCAGAATTTGCCGCACGTGCCGCTCCACCGCCTCTACCCGCTCGACCATCTCCAGCGCCGACTGCAGGTCGCGCTCGGTGGGCGCGGCGTCCCGGTCCTGATCCAGATCGCCTCGAGCCGCCCAGTACGCGCTTCGCGCGGCGGCCCCGGCCAGGAAGGCCGCCGTGGCGGCGTCCCCCAGCGCCGGCGCGAAGCCTGCATCCGCCATCGTCTCAGCCAATGCCGCCACTTCCGTCACCTGGCCAACGAGATCGAGCTGTACCCTCCCGGCGTGTTCGCCGGCCCGGCGTATCGCCGCCTCTCGCGACGTCCGCTCCGCCTCGGTGCCCTGTGGCAGGGCGCGTGCCTTGACGTAGTCCGCCAACGCGCCCGCATCCCTGGCCGCCAGCGCAAGCAGCGTTCCCTGCAGCGTCGCGGCGCGGTCGTACACTTCCTGGGCCTGGGAGTGGACCGAGAGGTAGGCGGGGCGGCGACGGGTCAGCCCGGCGACCATGGCCACCAGCGCGGCGGCGAGCGCGGCGGCGATGGCTGCGGCCGAGCCCCCGGCAGGGGCAGGAGTCGGGGCGCCGATGGCGGCTGCCCACTCCTGAACGGAATTCTCGGCCGTGAGCCGGCTCATCGTTCCTCCGAAGTGAGCAGGTCCAGCAACCAGGCATGGATCGCTGGATTCCCGGCCACCACCGCGGTGTGCTCGATCCCGGGAGCATGGCCTTCGAAGTTGGTCACGACGCCTCCGGATTCACGGATCATCAGGATCCCAGCAGCGATGTCCCACGCCGCCAATCGTTGTTCCCAGAAGCCATCGAAGCGGCCCGCGGCGACGTCCACCAGGTCCAGCGCAGCGGAGCCGGGACGCCGGATACCGCTGGTCTGCGCCGCCACCCGCCCGAATTGCCGCTGGTACTCGGTCAGCTCCGACAGGTCTTTAAACGGATAGCCGGTCCCGATCAACGCGAATGCCGGATCGGTGATCTCGGAAACCGCGAGGCGCCGCTCACCCAGCCAGGCGCCACCGCCTCGGGAAGTCAGGTAGGTCTCGCCACGCGGCACGTGGCTGATGACGCCGGCCTGGAGCACGCCGTCGATCGCCGCTGCGATCGAGACGGCGTAGCAAGGGAAGTCATGCAAGAAGTTGGTGGTGCCGTCCAGAGGGTCGACGATCCAGACCAAACCGTCGGTCACCAGGCCGGGACTCAGCTCCTCGCCGATAATGCGGCTGCCGGGTACCGCGGGGAGCAGGATCTCGGCGATCCTCCGCTCGGTGGCCCGGTCGACCTCGGTGACGAAATCCCGGCTGGCCTTCATCGTCCAGGCGGCCGGATCGGCGGGCCGCTCCACCGTCCGGAGATAGCTGGCGGCGCGGTCCGCCGCGGTCTTTGCGATGTGCAGTAAGTCCAAGGCAGACACCATCTTGCGGCCCTCCACCGAACCGGGTATGTTGCCCCAATGCCGCGAATCTTCTCCGGGATACAACCCTCTGGCGAGTTGCACATCGGCAACTGGCTTGGCGCCGTGCAGAACTGGGTCAACCTGCAGCGCAGCTACGAGTGCATCTACTGTGTGGTGGACCTCCATGCCGTCACCGGCCCGTACCAGCCGGCGACGCTGGCACAACGGACCCGGGATATGGCGGTCGGCCTGCTGGCGGCGGGGATCGATCCGGAGCGCGCCGTGCTCTTCGTGCAGTCGCACGTTCCCGAGCATTCCCAGCTGCAGTGGCTCTTGACGACAATCACGCCGATCGGGGCACTCGAGCGGATGACGCAGTTCAAAGATAAGGCGCAGCGGCACGAAAGTGTTCCGGCCGGCCTGCTCAGCTACCCGATCCTCATGGCGGCGGACATCCTCCTGTATCGGGCCGATCTGGTTCCGGTGGGCGAGGACCAGACGCAGCACCTCGAGCTGACCCGCGAGATCGCGCGCAAGTGGAACACCGAGTTCGGGCAAGGGCAGGACTATTTTCCCGAGCCCCAACCTCTGCTCACGGAAGCGCGGCGGATCATGGGGCTGGACGGCGAGGCCAAGATGTCGAAGAGTCTGGGGAACACCATCGGCCTCCTCGACCATCCCGACGAGGTCTGGCAAAAGCTCCGTCCGGCCAAGACCGATCCGGCTCGGGTGACCCGGAAAGACCCCGGCAACCCGGAGGTGTGTAACATCTATCATCTCCACAAGTACTTCTCGCCCCCGGAGACGGTCGCCGAAGTGGCCGACAACTGCCGGGGGGCGCGCTGGGGGTGTCTCGATTGCAAGCGGGTTCTCGCCGACAACATCATCGCGACCCTGGCGCCGATCCGTGGGCGCGCGCTGGAGCTGCAGGCGCACCCCCAGCAAGTCGACCACATTCTGGGTGACGGGGCGGCGACTGCCAGGCGAATCGCGACCGAGACCATGCGCGAGGTACAGGATCGGATGGGGCTCCTGGCGCCCCGGGTTCCCGAATGAGCGGCGGCACTCAATCCTTCGATCGGCGGCACCATGGAAAAGGTCATTAAGGCGGCGGTTGGGCGTGGCGCATCGGACCTGCACATCAAGGCCGGCGACGTGTTCCGGGCCCGGATCAACGGCAAGCTGGTCCCGCTCACCAAGCAGCGCCTCACCCCCGACCAGACCCGGGCTATCGCGCTCAAGCTCATCAGCAGCGAGGAGGACCGGGCCCGGATCGATCGGCTGCACGATTTCGACTGTTCCTGGGGCTTACCTGGGGTCGGGCGGTTCCGGGTGAACGTGCTTCGCCAACGCTCTTCATTCATGATCGTGATGCGGGTCATCCCGTTTTCGGTCCCCACCATTGAGTCGCTCAACCTTCCCGAGGTGCTCGCGCAGGTGGCCGAGGCGGATCGGGGACTCATCCTGGTGGCCGGCGTCGGGGGGAGCGGAAAGAGCTCGACGGTGGCCGCACTGGTTCACCATATCAACCGTACCCAGCACAAGCACGTGGTCACCATCGAGAATCCGATCGAGTTCCTCCATCGCGACGTCAACTGCTCGATCACCCAGCGCGAGGTGGGGGTCGATACCGACAGCATGGTGATCGGGTTGCGTGCGGCGCTCCGTCAGGATCCGGACGTCGTCGTCCTGGGCGAGATGATGGACGCCGACACGGTCGATACCGCGGTGAAGGCCGCGGAGACCGGGCATCTGGTCATCGCGACCCTCCCGGCGGTCGACGTGGTCACGGCGATCGACCGGGTGATCGCGACTCTTCCCAGGGAGGAGCGGGAGATCGGGCGGATGCGCCTCTCCGAGGCGATCCGCGCCGTGATCGCCCAACAACTCCTGCCCCGGTCGGATGAGGAGGGTCGAGTGCCCGCCGTCGAGTTGCTGGTGTCGACGCCGGCCGTCAAGGCCTGTCTCAAGGACAAGGAGAAGCTCGCCGAAGTGCGCCGTCACATGGCGGACGGTAAGAAATCGCTCGGCACCCAAACCTACGAGCAACATGTTGCCGAGCTGGTCGAGGCCGAGCTCATCACCTCCGACACGGCCAAGGCGGCGTTGGCCATGACCCCGTCCGCGCCGATCACTCCCAAGCGAGCCGGGAAGAGCGCCTCCGGCTGAGGCGGTTCGCGGTGTCCACTCTGGACGAGACGATGGACCGACTCCTGGACCTCCCCCGGGAAGCAGGCTCTCCCGCCGCCGCCGAGGCCCGTGCTCTCGTGGCCGACCACCTCCGCGGCCTACGCTACCGGGTCGAGGAGCAGCCTTTCTCCTTTCGCCCCTCCAGTCTCAACGCCTTTCCCGTCTTCGGCGCTGGCCTTGGCGGGCTGGGCCTGCTTCTGCTCCCGCTCCTCACCAGCGCTCGCCTCCCGGGTTGGAGCGCCTTGCTCCTTTGGGTCACGGGGCTGACGGCGCTGGTTCTGGGTGCTGTGGGGATCGGCCTCGGCTGGCTGGCCCTGGGAGGGGCGACGA
>Ga0326597_10005512_pt1 | contig 17532 bp, 12 predicted proteins | sample RVTome_12_FD_203789 | JGI IMG/M metagenome (GOLD analysis project Ga0326597, IMG submission 203789) | Soil microbial communities from uranium-contaminated site in the Upper Colorado River Basin, Wyoming, United States - RVT100D185 | ecosystem: Environmental > Terrestrial > Soil > Contaminated >... | reverse complement strand
TGATGCGTCCTAACGGATTTCTCGACTCCGGGGATCGCGCCTTTCTCGCCGAGGGTGAAGTCTTCATTACCGGGCGCGCCAAGGACCTCATCATCAAGGCGGGGCGGAACCTGATCCCGCAGGAGATCGAGGCCGCGGCCGCCGAGGTCGAGGGCGTGCGCGGAGGATCGGTGGTCGCGTTCGGCGTCGAGGATGAAGCGCTCGGGACCGAACGGATGGTGGTCGTGGTCGAGACGAAGGAGGAGAGTGCTACGGGTAGAGCGCGAATCGAGGGAGACGTGGAGCGCGCCGTTTCGGAGCTCGTCGGCGTCCCGCCTGACGAGGTGCTCGCAGTGCGGCCTAGAGTAGTTCCCAAGACCTCGAGCGGGAAGATCCGCCGCGGCGCTTGCCGCGAGAGTTACCTCTGTGGCGATCTTTCCCGCCGCCCGAGGAGATCCAGTTGGATGCTGGCTCGGATCGCCTTTCAGTCTGCGCTCTCCCGGGTTCTCGAAGCGCTCGGGACATGGAAGCGACTCGTCTACGGCCTCTATCTCTATCCGGTCACCGCCGCGTTCGTTCTGCCCGGCTGGGCCCTCGTCCTTCTCGGTCTCCCCCGGGGAGCGCTTGGGACGATCGTGCATCGCGGAAGTCGCATCTACCTGGCTCTCGCCGGCGTTCCCCTGGAGATTCGGGGGCGGGAGGTCCTGAACGACCGCAAAGGCCCGTTCATTTTCGTGTCGAACCACGCGAGCTACCTGGACCCTCTTCCCGTGATGGCGGCCCTCGATCTCGACTACGCCTTCGCCATCAAGCGCGAGGCCTTCTCCTGGCCCATCGTCGGAAGAATCTTTCGGAGGCTCGGTCACGTTCCCGTGGACCGGGAGAGCGCTCGGTCGACGGAGGGGCTCGGGGAGGTGCTCGCATCGGGTCGGTCGCTCGTCCTCTTCCCCGAGGGCACCTTCACCCGCGCCACCGGACTTCGCCCCTTCAAGCTCGGAGCGTTCCAGCTCGCGGGCGAGACCGGAGCACCTATCGTCCCCATCGCCCTCGTCGGCACGAGGCGCCTCCTGCGCGACGGGACCTGGATCCCGCGGCGGGTCCCGATCGCAGTGGAAATGGCGGAGCCCCTCCACGCTTCGCGCTCTTTCGCGGATGTCGTGCGCGTGAAAGAAGAAGCGGCGGAAGTCCTCGCGCGCCTTTCGGGAGAGCCGAGGCTCGGGAGCTAGTGCCGCTCAGACCGTCCAGATCTCACTCAGCACTCTCTGGAAATTTCCGCCGAGGATGAGGGCGATGTCGGCGTCGCTATAGCCGCGCCGGGTCAACCCCTCCGTGAGTAGATACGTCCGCTTCAGCTGAGTCATCTCGTCCATGTCGATCTTGTGGCGGAAGCGGTACTGCGCCCGGTACCGGCCTCCGGTGCGCTCCCAGTCTTCCTTGGCCTGCGCGTCGTAGCCGCCGCGGATGTCGGTATCCGAGCCGATGCCCAGGTGCTCGACCCCCACGAGCTTCGCCACGTAGTCGTAGTGATCGAGGAGGTTCTCGAGGGTCGTGGGCTCGGAGTCGCGAACGAAGCTGCGGACCGCGGTCATTCCGGCGATCCCGCCCTTGGCCGCCATCTTCTTGAAAATCTCGTCGGTCTTGTTCCGCGGATAGCCGGGAACCAGGGCGCGGACGTTGGTGTGGGTGATGAGCGGCGGCTTCGCCGAGGCCTCGATGCCGTCGAGCGTCGTCTGGTCGCCGCAGTGGCCGAGGTCGACCGCCATCCCCACTTCGTTCATCCTCTTCACCACGTCGACCCCGAAATCGCTCAAGCCTCCGTCGCGTCGATCCATACACCCCGTCCCGATGCGGTTCTGGCTGTTGTAGGTGAGCTGGGAGACCCGCTGGCCGAGGCCGAAGAAGAGGTTGATGTCGTCGAGCGTCCGGAAATGGTCGGAGTTCTGGAGACCGAGGAGGAAGCCGATCTTGCCGGAGCCGTTGACCTTCCGGAGGTGATCGGGGGTCGTGATCCGGAGAAACCAATCCGAGTGGTGGGCGAGAAAGCCGTTCCACTGTGCGGCCCAATGGAGCATGCCGGAGAAGGAGTCTTCTCCCGCGCTGTCGCCGGTGGTGTCGTGGAACACGTTGATTCCCGAGTCGCGGTAGAGGCGAAACTCCGCCTCGGTGAAACTCTCCGGCCGGCGCAGCCACTCGTCGGTCCTCTCGGAGACGATGGAGAGCGGTGCCAGCATGTCGATGACCGTCGACTCCTCGACGAGCTTCACCACTCGGGCCGAGAACGCCTGCTCCTGGGGGGTTCCGGCGAAGAGAAGGTAGCGGCCGCGCTGGATCATGGGGGCGGCGGCGACGCTCGAGAGAGCTCCGGCCCCGAGCTTCAGGAGTCGACGACGGGTCATCGCTGGTTTCATAGGAGCATCCTCCAGAGTGCCGGGATCATACACGCAACACGGAAGAGTGGTGCGGTCGATGTTGACGCGCGACGCGTGAATTCGCAGGTTGGAGTATCCTTTGGCGCGGAGGTTCTCTCCCGATGAGGCCGATTCTCCCAACCCTCCTTCTTACTACTGTGCTCGCGCCATTGGCCTCCGCGCAGAGCGTCGACGACGTCCGATCCTTTCTCGATAACGCCGAGGCTCAGCTTTCCGAGGTTTGGCAGAACCAGGCGCGGGCGAGCTGGGTGCAGTCGACCTACATCACCCACGACACCGACGTCCTGGCGGCGCAGGCGGCGGAGAAGTCGACAGCGCTGTCCGTTACCTTGGCGAAAGAAGCGGCGCGGCTTCAGGGGCTCACGCTTCCCGAGGACCTGAGTCGGAAGCTCCTTCTCCTGAGGCTCGCGCTCGTCGTGCCGGCGCCGAGCGATCCCGAGAAGACGAAGGAGCTCGCGGCGCTCGAGACGGGGATGGAGAGCGCGTTCGGCCGGGGGAAGTACTGCCCGGAGCATATGAGTGGGGAGTGCTGGGATCTCCCGGCGATGGAGAAGATTCTCGCCGAGAGCCGCGATCCCAAGATCCTCCTCGACGTCTGGCAGGGATGGCATCGGGTGAGCGTGCCCCTTCGCAAGGACTACATCCGGTACGTGGAGCTCGGGAACGAAGGCGCGCGGGAGCTCGGGTTCGCCGATCTCGGCGCGATGTGGCGCTCGAAGTACGACATGCCCCCGGACGATTTCGCGAAGGAGCTCGACCGGCTCTGGGAGCAGGTGAAACCGCTCTACGTCTCGCTTCACGCGTACGTGCGGAGACGTCTCGTCGAGACCTATGGAAAGGACCTCGTTCCGCCGGACGGTCTCATCCCCGCGCACCTTCTCGGGAACATGTGGGCCCAGCAGTGGGGGAACGTCTATCCGCTGGTCGCGCCCGAGGACGCGGACCCCGGCTACGACCTGACCGAGCGGCTGAAGGCAAAAGGGGTCGAGCCCCTCGAGATGTTCCGCTACGGCGAGAGGTTCTTCCTCTCGCTCGGCTTCGCGCCTCTACCGAAGACGTTCTGGGAGCGCTCGCTCTTCACCCAGCCACAGGACCGCGAGGTCGTCTGCCACGCGAGCGCCTGGAACATCGACGGCAAGGACGACCTCCGCATCAGGATGTGCACCGACGTCACCGCCGAGGACTTCGTCACCATCCATCACGAGCTCGGGCACAACTTCTACCAGAGGGCCTATAACAACCTTTCGCCCCTGGACCGCGACAGCGCCAACGACGGATTCCACGAGGCCATCGGCGACACCGTCGCGCTCTCGATGACTCCGCGATATTTGAAGGACCTCGGTCTCATCGAGACCGAGCCCCCTCCCACCAAGGACATCGGTCTTCTCCTCCAGATGGCGCTCGACAAGATCGCCTTCCTGCCGTTCGGCCTTCTCGTCGATCAATGGCGGTGGAAGGCATTCTCCGGAGAGGCTCGGCCAGAGCGGTACAACCAGATCTGGTGGGAGCTCCGGGAAAAATACCAGGGAGTCGCAGCCCCTATCGCCCGAAGCGAGCAAGATTTCGATCCCGCCGCCAAGTACCACGTGGCGGCGAGCGTTCCCTACTCGCGCTACTTCATCGCCCACATCCTTCAGTTCCAGTTCCACCGCGCTCTCTGCAAGGTCGTCGGATACGAAGGCCCTCTCAACCGCTGCACGATTCACGACGACAAAGAGGCGGGGGCGAGGCTCGAGGCGATGCTGAAGATGGGGATGTCCCGCCCCTGGCCCGAGGCTCTCGAGGCCCTGACAGGCCCGTCCGGCGAGAAGGAAATGGACGCGACCGCCATTCTCGAGTACTTCGCGCCCTTGCAGGCCTGGCTCGACGAGGGGAACCAGGGACACCCCGTAGGCTGGTAGAATAGCTCCGCTCCCCGTGCTGCAGAACCTCCTGACCCTCTTCCGCTACCGCGTGCTCATCCAAAGCCTCGTGGTCCGCGAGCTCAAGGCCCGTTACCGGGGATCGGTGCTGGGGTTCTTCTGGTCGTTCATCAACCCGCTTCTCCAGCTCCTCATCTACTGGTTCGTTTTCACCTACATCCTGCCGACGGGGCGGGAAGTGATGGGGATGTCGCCCTACGCGCTCTTCCTCTTCACCGGGATCCTCCCCTGGACCTGGTTCAGCTCCTCGGTTCTGGAGTCGGCGTCGGTGCTCATGACGGGCGGGAACCTCATCAGGAAGATCCTCTTCCCCGCGGAAGTGCTTCCCATCGTGGTGGTGCTCTCGAACCTCGTCCACTTCTTTCTCGGGCTTCCGATCCTCCTCGCCTTCCTCGTTTTCTACGGAAAGATCCAGCTTTCGCTCCTCGCCTTCCCCGCGGTGGTCCTCCTCCAGCTCGTCTTCACCCTCGGGGTCTGCCTCTTCATCTCCGCTCTCGCCGTGCACTTCCGCGACGTATCCAACATCATCGCGAACGTGATAATGCTCTGGTTCTTCGGAAGCCCCGTGATCTATTCGTACTTGAACGTTCCTCCTTCCATCCAGCGCTTCCTCAACTACAACCCCATGACCCACATCCTCGTGGGGTACCACCAGTCGCTCTTTACCGGCTCCCTCGGGCACTGGCCCTGGCTCCTGGTCATGGTCCCCGCGTCGGTGTTCACCTTTCTCGTGGGGTACACTTTCTTCGATCGTCTGAGGGAGACGTTCGCCGACGAAGTCTGATCGGGCGACATTAGTTAATATGGGCATCGCCATCCAGGTCTCGGACCTGACCAAAATCTACCAGCGCTACAGCCACCGGAAGCAGTTCCGGACGCTCAAGAGCGCCCTGCTTCGAGGGAGCCTCCTCCAGGAGCTCAAGCCCGACGAGCGCTTTCCCGCCCTCGAGGGTGTCACCTTCAACGTGCGCGAGGGCTCGACGTTCGCGGTCATCGGGCGCAACGGGTCGGGTAAATCGACGCTCCTCAAGGTCATCGCCGGCATCTCGAAGCCCAATTCGGGGACGGTGAAAGTGAACGGGCGCATCTCCGCCCTCATCGAGCTCGGCGCCGGCTTCCATCCCGAGATCACCGGCCGGGAGAACGTCTTCATCAACGGCATCATGCTCGGGCTCACCAAGAAGGAGATCGAGGAGAGGTACGACGAGATCGTGGCCTTCGCCGAGCTCGAGGACTTCATCGAGGCCCCGGTCAAGACCTACTCATCGGGCATGTACATGCGCCTCGGGTTCGCCGTCGCCATCCACGTGAACCCGGACGTCCTTCTCATCGACGAGGTTCTCGCGGTTGGGGACGAGGCCTTCGTCCACAAGTGCCTCGACAAGATCAGCGAGTTCCGGCGCCGGGGAAAAACCATCCTTCTAGTGACCCATAGCCTCGGGCTCGTGGAGAAGATCGCGGACGAGGCCCTCTGGATCGATCGTTCGCGAGTGCAGATGCGGGGCGATCCGAAGAAAGTCGTCGATGCCTATCTGGCTCAGGTGGCGAAGCACGAGGAACAGGCGCTCACCGCCGCCGAGGCCCAGGCGGTTTTGGAGTTCGAAGCGCCACGGTCGGACGAGGGCGGGGACAACAACGGCGAGATCGAGCCCACCTCCGCGTTCGCGCGCGAGCGGGGAAGGTGGGGCTCGAGGGAAGTGGAGATCCAGGAAGTTTCGTTTCTGGACGCCGCCGGAAGCGCGAGGCACGTATTCGCGACCGGCGAGCCGGTCGTAATCCGCCTCAAGGTCTCGAGCACCGGGACCATCGAGGACTTCGTCTTCGGCGTCGCGATCTTCAACGCCGACGGCATCTGCTGCTATGGCACCAACACCCACCTCGAGGAGTTCACCCCGGTCAGGCTCTCGGGAGCGGGGGAGGTGAGGTTCGTCATCCCCGAGCTCCAGCTCATCGAAGGTACGTACTTCCTCGACGTGGCCGCCCACCAGAGAGACGGTTATCCCTTCGACTACCACCGCGCGCTCCACCAGTTCCGGGTGCAGTCGAAAGTGAAGGACGTCGGGGTCTACCGGCCGCATCACCGCTGGGAGTTCACCGGAAACGTTCGGCTCGATCCTCCGAGGACGCCGTGAGTCTTTCGAAGATCCTCGCCCGGGAGGAAATGGCGGGCGAGCGGCGGAGGCTTCGGGACAGAGGCGAGAGCCTCGTCTTCACCAACGGCTGCTTCGATCTCATTCATCCGGGACACGTCCGCTACCTCCAGGAGGCGAGCGATCTCGGCGACCGTCTGGTGGTGGCGGTCAACGGGGACGCTACGGTGGCGCGGCTCAAGGGCCCCGGCCGTCCGCTCACTCCGCTCGCCGAGCGCATGGAGCTCCTGGCCGCTCTCACCTCTGTCGACTACGTCGTCGCCTTCGAAGAAGAGACCCCGTTCGAGATCATCGAAGAGATCGTTCCCGACGTTCTGGTCAAGGGTGGCGACTGGACGCCCGATCGCATCGTGGGCCGCGAGAGGGTCGAGAGAGAGGGCGGCAAGGTCCTCTCGCTTCCCTACGCGCCGGGCTACTCCACTTCGGGAATCATCGAGCGGATCGTAGAAAGGGTCGATCCCAAATCGCCATGACCGAGCGAGGCAAGAGCTCGCTCAACCGCGCGCTCGACGGCTCCGAGGTTTTCGAGATCGCGCGTCTCACGCCGCCGGCGCGGGTGTCGGGCCTCATGGGTCCGGCGCGCTCTCTGCTCGAGGCCGTCCTCGCGTCCTCCCATAAGGGGCGCAAGGGACCCGTGGTGGTCCTAGTGCCGGATGAAAGGCGCATGCCTCCGGCCATCTTCGACCTCACTTCGTTTTTGCACGCTCTCGGAAGCGACCGCCGCGTTCTCCCGTTCCCGGCTTTCGCGCTCGACCCCTACCGCGGCCTCTCCCCCCACCTCGACATCGTGGCGGCGCGCCTCAGGGCGCTCGCTGCGCTTCTCTCCCGCGAGGACGTCGTGGTGGTTGCGAGCGCACCCGCGGTCCTTTACCGGACGGCGGAACCGCCCGTGCTCCAAAGCTCGATCCGGACGCTCCGGCCGAAGGAGACCATCGACCCGCTCGAGCTGGAGCGCTTTTTCGTCCTCGGGGGATACCGATACGAGGACCCGGTCACGACTCCAGGAGACTTCACAAGGCGCGGCGGGATCCTCGACGTGTTTCCCCCGGTGTCGGAGTGGCCGATCCGGCTCGAGCTCATCGGCGACGAGATCGAGGAGATCCGGATCTTCGACCCCGAGAGCCAGCGCACGCGGGAAACCCTTTCCCAAGCAACGATCGGGCCCGCGAGCGAGTGGCCGGTCTCGGAAGAGCACCTAACATCGCTCCGAGGCGACGAGGTGCTGGCCCGAGCAGGAGTGGGGTTCCTGCTTCCGACTCTCCCGCAGTACCAGGCGAGTCTCTTCGATTACCTCGGTCGCGAGGGCCTGCTCGTTGCCGAGGAGCCGGCCTCGATCGCCCATGCGGCGGAGGCAGAATGGGAACGCGTTCTCGCGAGCTACAGCGAGGCCGATGAGCTTGATCGCGCGCACTACGCCGAGCCGGCGAAGCTCCTCATGGATCTAGGCGAGCTCGAGTCCCGGATCGAAGATCGGGCGGTGAGCCTTCGAGAGATGGACCTTCTGGGCGGGGACACCCACCATCTGTCCACTCAGATTCTGCCTTCCTATCGGGGGCGAGTGTCGGAGTTCCTGAATGAAGTGCGCGCGAGGCTCGATTCCGGCCAGCACGTCCGGGTCTTCGTCGGCGGCGAAGGAATGGCGGAGCGGTGCGTGGAGCTCTTCTCCGAGGCGGGAATCGCCGCCGGACGAACTGCCGAGGATCCCGCGGGCGTCGTTCATCTGGAGCTCGGGGCCCTCTCGCAGAGCTTCGCCGTGCCGTCTCTCGCCCTCGCGGTCTTCACCGCTTCCGACGTCTTCACCGAGCCGCCCCGTCCCACGGCCCGTCGCGGGCTCAAGCTCGGCCGATTCCTCTCCGACTTCCGGGACCTGAAGGTGGGCGACTACGTCGTCCATACCGACCACGGCATCGGAGTCTTCGTTGGGCTTTCTAAATTGGAGGAGCCCTCAGCCCGAGCGCAGCGCGAGCCGCAGGCGAGTCGCGAAGCGAGAGCCGTGGGGGTGGGGCCCCACGGCACTGATAAGGAGCCCTCAGCCCGAGCGCAGCGCGAGCCGCAGGCGAGTCGCGAAGCGAGAGCCGTGGGGGTGGGGCCCCACGGCACTGATAAGAGTGGTGGTACCGAGTTCGTTGCCCTCGAGTACGTCGGCGGCGACAAGCTCTATGTTCCCGTGGATCGACTCGATCTCCTGGAGAAGTATTCGAGCTCCGAGGGGAAGCGACCGCGGCTCGACAAGCTCGGCGGGATGGGATGGGAGCGGGTCAAGAGGCGCGTCAAGAAGTCGATGCGCGACATGGCCCAGGAGCTTCTGAAGCTCTACGCCCAGCGCAAGGCTTCCGCCGGATTCGCCTTTTCCCCCGACAACCCCTGGATGCGGGAGTTCGAGGGGCTCTTCGCCTTCGAGGAGACCCCCGATCAGCAGCAGGCGATCGAGGACGTCAAGCGGGACATGGAAACGCCGTCGCCCATGGACCGCCTCATCTGCGGCGACGTCGGCTACGGGAAAACGGAAGTCGCGATGCGCGCGGCCTTCAAGGCGGTCTCGGACGGAAAGCAGGTCGCGGTCCTGGTGCCGACGACGGTTCTGGCGTCCCAGCACTTGTCCACATTCCAGGAGCGCTTCGCCCCATTCCCGGTTCGAATCGAAATGCTTTCCCGGTTCCGGAGCCGCAAGGAGCAGAAGGCGGTCCTGGACAATCTCGCCGCGGGCAAGGTCGACATCGTCATCGGAACGCACCGCCTGCTCTCGAAGGACGTCGCTTTCGCCGATCTCGGCCTTCTCGTGATCGACGAAGAACAGCGGTTCGGAGTCTCCCACAAGGAACGTCTCAAGGCTCTTCGCCAAGGCGTCGACGCCCTGACCCTCACCGCCACTCCCATACCCCGCACCCTCCACATGTCGCTTTCGGGAATCCGCGATCTGTCCGTCATCGAGACCCCTCCCAAGGACCGGATGGCGATCCAGACGCACATCGCGCGGCTCGACGGGAAGGTGCTCTCGGAAGCGATCCGCTACGAGCTCGGCCGCGGCGGGCAGGTGTACTTCGTCCACAACCGGGTGGGCTCGATCTATTCCATGGCGAATTACCTCAAGCGCCTCGTGCCCGAGGCCCGCATCGTGGTCGGCCACGGACAGATGAGAGAGCACGAGCTCGAGGGCGTCATGCTCTCCTTCATCCGCGGCGAGTTCGACATCCTGGTCTCGACCACCATCATCGAGAACGGGCTCGACATCCCCCTCGTGAACACCCTCGTCGTGAACCGGGCCGACCGCTACGGTCTCTCTCAGCTCTATCAGCTGCGGGGACGCGTGGGCCGCTCCAACCGCCGGGCCTACGCGTATCTTCTGGTCCCGGAAGAGACCCACCTCACGCCACTGGCTCGAAGGCGACTCGCCGCCATCCGCGAGTTCTCGGAGCTCGGCGCCGGGTTCCGCATCGCCGCTCTCGACCTCGAGCTCCGGGGCGCGGGAAACCTTCTCGGGGGCGAACAGCACGGCCACATCGATGCCGTGGGCTTCGACCTCTACTGCCGCCTTCTCGATGAGACGGTTTCGGAGCTCGAGACCGGCGAGGGCGCCGCCACCGCCCGGGCGAGCTTGAACCTCCGCATCGAGCTTCGCATCCCGGAGGAGTTCATCCCCGACATGAACCAGCGGATGTCGATCTACAAGAGAGCTTCCTCGGCAAGGGACCGGGAGACTCTGGAGCGGCTTCAGGACGAGACCCGTGACCGCTACGGACCGCTCCCCGAGCGGCTCCTGCAGTTCTTCGAGTACGGGCGGCTCCAGGTGCTCGCGAACGACGTCGGTCTCTCCGCGATCGAGCGGGAGCGGGGAAAGCTCGCGTTTCGCATCAGTCCCGGCGCGAGGCTCTCGGCCGCGAACCTGGCGCGGCTCGCAACCGGAATCGACGACGCGGCGGTCGCGGCCGAGGGAGAAACGGCGGTTCTCCGAATCCCGCTTCTCGTCGGAAGCGAGTCGTCCGAGGTCCTGACCACGGTCCGCGAGGTTTTGCTTCGCCTGGACCGCTACTCTAAGATGACGTAGGGAAACCCCCAACCCGAATCGGGTGAAGTCATGCCGGCGAAGCTCGCCTCCCTCGTCATCATTTCGGCCCTCGTAGGCTGCGCCGCGGAGCTCCCTCGGGAGTCCCGGGTAGTTCTAGAGATCGCCGACCGGCCGGTCACCCTCGGGGACTTCGACCGTTTCATTCGCATGTCGGTGCAGCAGGAATCCCCGGTCCTTTCTTCCGAGTTGATGTCGGCGCTTTTCGAGCAGTTCGTCGAGGAGCAGCTCTTGCTCCGGGCCGCCGATGACGCGGGGATCCGGGCCGACCCGAGAATCGTGGCGCAGAGGATGGCCGCGCTCCAGAACATCGCTGACGCGAACTCCTCGGACACCTCGTCCGCCCCGGTCGAGATTCGAACGAGCGACGATGCCGTGGCCGACAACCTCGAAAGGCAGGTCCGGATCGAGAGGCTGGTCTCGGCCGAGGCGCTCGCGGGAGTCGAGGTCGAAGAACGAGAAATCGCCGAGTACTATGACTCGCACCGTGAGGACTTCGTGAGGCCGGAAACGGCGGACGTCTCCCAGATTCTGGTGGACAGTAAAGAGCTGGCGCAGGAGCTGCGCAAGACGATTCTCGCGCGAAGGTCCTCGTTCGAGGACGCGGCCCGGGAGCACTCCCAGGGACCCGAGGCGACGAGCGGAGGAAACCTGGGAGCGTTCGCCCGGGGAGAGCTTCCGCCGAGCTTCGACGCGGAAGTCTTCGCGCTCGCGCCGGGAGCGATCTCCCAGGTGGTCTCGACCGACTTCGGCTTTCACCTCTTCCGGGTCAACTCGCTGACGGAGCAAAAGCCGCTGTCGCTCGACGAAGTGCGAGAGACGGTCCGGGTGGAGCTGCTGCGGGAGAAGAGCGAGGAAGCCATGCGGCGCTACGTGGCCGAGCTCGAGCGGCGCTACCCGCTGACGGTCCATCACCAGCATCTGAGCTTCGCCGTCGTCCGAGGGGACGACGCCGCGAAGTTCGGTGGCGCGAGCGAGGGAATGGAGAAGACTCGATGAAAGTCCGGTATCTCTGGGTTTTGGGAGCGGCCGCGCTGGCCGCGGTCGCCGCCGCGGAGACCGTGGAGCGCATCGTGGCCAAGGTCAACGGCCAGATCATCACCCTGTCTCAACTCGAGCAGGAGGTGCGGACCATCCTCGAGAGGCTCGGGCCCGCTCCCACTCCAGAGGAAGAGCAAACGCGGCTCGACGAGCTCCGCTCGGAGACCCTGAACCGGATGGTCGACAACATGCTCGTTCTCCAGGTCGCGGAGGAGCGGGGTCTCAGAGTTCCCGCGCGTTTCTTCGAAGAGTGGAAGAAGAAGGTGATGGAGGAGATGAAGCTCACCTCGGAGGAGGAGTTCGTGCGCCAGGTCGAGCTTCAGGGAGCGAGCGTCGAAACCATCCGCAAGCAGTTCGAGGAAGGCCTTCTCCTCCAGGAAGTGCGGCGGATGGAGGTCGACAGCAAGGTGTCGGTGTCGGAGCCCGAGATTGGAGAGCGCTACCGCGAGCACATCGCGGAGTACACCGAGCCGGCGAAGGTCCGGCTCCGGGAGATCGTGGTGAAGTTCGACTCCACGACCGAGGTCGATCAGGGCCAGAAGGCCCGGCGACTGCTGCAGGAGATCCGCCAGGGTGCCGACTTCGCCGAGGTCGCGAGGATGCACTCCGAGTCCTCCTCGCGCGAAGCCGGCGGCGATCTGGGCTTCTTCGAAAAGGGAGAGCTCACGGACGCGCTGGAGAAGGCCGCCTTCGCGCTCTCCCCGGGCGAGGTGAGCGAGGTCATCCGGATGGAATCGGCGTTCTACATCATCCGGATCGAGGAAAAGGTGGAAGAGAAAGTGAAGACCCTCGAGGAAGTGCGGAGCGAGGTGGCGGACGCCATCTTCCAGGAGAAGATGAACGCCCAGCTCGAGAAATACATCGAGCAGCTCCGCGAGCGGGCCATCGTCGAGATCAGGCCCTGAGAGTCGACGTCTTCTTGAAGACCTCGCGCCTGGTGAAGCGCCGTGCGCTGGCGAAGGAGCTCTGCGACGAAGGAGCGGTGCTGGTGAACGGCCGGCCCTCCCGCGCCGGCAGGGAGCTCGCGCCGGGGGACGAGGTGACGTTGAACCTTCGTAGCCGACAGCTCTCGGTCGCGGTCGCGGAGCTCCCGGAGGAAAAGAGGGTCGGCGTTTCCGGGGCGAAGGATTTGTATAAGGTGATAAGCGATGAGAGACGCGGAGGCGAGGAACATGACCGATAGGGAGCGGACTGACGTCGGTCTGAAGCCGCTTTCTCTCGGCCAAGGGTCGTTGCGCATCGAGACCCCCCTGGTCCTGGCGCCTCTCGCGGGCCATACCGACCGCGCCTTTCGCGGCCTGGTGCGGGAGCTCGGCGGAGTGGGTCTGGTGGTGACCGAGATGGTGAGCTCCGAAGGGCTTACCCGCGGAAGCGAGTTCTCGCTGGAGCTTGCCGAAGTGAGCCGCGCGGAGCGACCGGTCGGAGTCCAGATCTTCGGATGCGATCCCGAACGCATGGGCGAAGCGGCGTCGATGGTCGAGGATATGGGAGCGGACCTGGTCGACGTCAACATGGGCTGCCCGGTGCCCAAGGTGACCCGCACCGGATCCGGCGCGGCCTTGATGAAAGACGAGGTGCGCGCGGGTGCTTTGATCGAGAAGATGGTGAAGCGGTCGAAAATCCCGGTGACGGTCAAGATCCGATCGGGATGGGACTCCGGCTCCATCAACGCTCCCGAGTTCGCGCGGGTGCTCGAGGCGGCGGGCGCCTCCGCCATCACCGTCCACCCGCGCTGCCGGAGCGAGCACCATCGCGGAGAGGCCGCCTGGTCGGTCATCCGCGACGTGAAACAAGCGGTCTCGATTCCCGTCGTGGGGAACGGGGACGTCCGCTGTCCCGAGAGCGCTCGCAGCATGATCGAGGTCACCGGCGCCGACGGCATCATGATCGGCAGAGGCGCGCTCCAGAACCCCTGGGTGTTTCGTCAGATCGCGACCGGCTACGCCGCGCAGCCTCCGATCGAAGACTACCGGCACTTGTTCGAAAGGTTCGTGGCCCTCCTCCGCGAGCATCGACCCGAGAGACTGGTTCTCAATCGGGTGAAAGCCTTCATCGGCTGGGTGACCAAGGGGTTGGTCTCCGGCGCCAAGCTCCGGGAAGGCGTCTACGCCGCCAAGAGCGTCGACGAAGTCCTCTCCGTCTTCGACGAGTACTTCACCAAAGTCGGAACTGACTGACTACTGACTACTGCTCCCATGAGCCTCGAGACGCTTCCGTCCGACCTCGGTCCCGGGAGAGTGCTGGGTCACTTCGAGCTGACCGAGCGAATCGGCTCCGGCGGGATGGGCGTGGTCTTCAAAGCGAAGGACCTCCTTCTCGGACGCGCCGTCGCGCTCAAAGTCCTCTCCCGAGACCTCCTGGATAGCGACACCGCCAAGAAGCGCTTCCTGCGCGAAGGCCAGCTCGCGGCCTCCATCACCCATCCCAACATCGCCACCATCTACGAGATCGGCGAAGCCGACGGAGTGTTCTTCATCGCCATGGAGCTCGTCGAGGGGAGAAACCTCAAGGAGCTGATCCACGACGGGCCATTGTCCGTGCCGCAGGTGATCTCGATCGGGCGCAAGACCTGCGAGGCGCTCGAGGCAGCGCACCGTCAGGGGGTAATCCATCGGGACGTGAAGTCGTCGAACATCATGGTCATGCCTGACCTCGGGGTGAAGATCCTAGATTTTGGGCTCGCCACGGTTCGAGCCCTCGAGCCCCCGACCGGCAGCGAGGAGCTCGACCGAACCCCGCCGAAGACGGAGAGAGCCTTCGACTCGCGGGCGACTTCGCCCGGCGTCGCCGTGGGAACTCCGAGCTACATGTCGCCCGAGCAGGCATCAGGGGCGCTGGTGGACGAGAAGACGGACGTCTTCTCACTCGGGGTCGTTCTCTACGAAGCCTCGACGGGAAATCTCCCTTTCCGCGGCGCCAGCCAGCGGGAGATCCTGAACGCCATTCTGAGCGAGGAGCCCCCGCCGGTGCATCGCCTCGGAAAGCAGATACCCTTCGATCTCTCTCGTATTCTCGCGAAGTGCCTAGCGAAGAGCCCGAGGGAGCGCTACTCCTCTGCGTCGGAGCTCAGGGAGGAGCTCGCCAGGCTGGAGCGACCGCGCTTCGCGCGGCGGGCGCGGATATGGCTTCCTATCGTCGCGGCGGCGGCGGTGGTGCTGTACTTCGTCGTTCCCCCTCCGACGGCGCCCGGGCCTCTCAGCGTCGCGGTGATTCCTCTCGAGTACCGGGGTTCCGACCCTTCGAGAGCCTTCATGGGCGAGCTGGTAACCGATGCGCTCATCGCCGGGCTCCAGTCGTTCCCCGAGATCTCGACCCCTCCGTTCGAGACCGTGGACTCGTTTCGAGAGACCCCTGGCGACGAAGGAGGCGTCGCCCAAATCTGCCGCTCGCTCCGGGTGGATGCCCTGGCCCTGGGGTCGGTCGCGATCGAGGGCGAAGTCATCCAGATCCGCTTGAGACTCGCTTCAGAGACGGGAGATACGTTCTGGGAGCGGACCATCGAAGGTCCGCTCTCGCGGCCCCTCGCCCCGGTGGGAGCCATGACCGAAGCTCTGATTCAGAGGCTTCAGTCGAGGGCTTATCCCGCGGAGCTTCTCGCTTCGGTGAGGACTCCGAGCGAGTCCGCTTACGAGAGGTTTCTCGAGGCCAAGTCCTTCTATGCCCGTTGGGATCTGGAAGAGGATCTCGACAAAGCGGTCTCCTCGTTTCGTGAGGCGGTGTCGATAGACCCTGATTTCGCCGCCGCTCACGCGGGACTGGGGCGGGCGCTGGTGACTCTCTTCTACCAGACGAACGAGCCCGAGCTCATCGCCGAGGCGACCGAGGCCGTCGGGAGCGCGCGGAGACTCGCGCCCGAGCTGCCCGAGGTCCTCCTGGCGAGCGGCTTTCTCCATGAAGTCACGGGAGAGGTGACGGAATCCGAGGCGGATTACGCCCGGGCGATGAGCATCGCTCCCGGCTACGACACCGCCTACCGCGTCGCCGCGAGCTTCTACGCAGACCTCGGCCGCCATGAAGACGCGGAGCGGCTCTACGAGAGTGCCCTCGCGCTGCGGCCCGGCTCCTGGAGGATCCAGTACGACGCCGGACGCTACCAGCTCGTCTTTCGCGGAAACCTCGAGGCGGCCAGGCGGCATATGGAGCGAGCGGCGACCCTTCACCCCTCGGGGGACGCGCCCAAGCAGGTCCTCGGACTCATCGACCTCAAGGAGGGGCGACTGGATGCCGCAGAAGCGCTTTTCCGTGAGGTCCTTCGGATTTCGCCGGAAGACACTACTGCGCGCTACAACATCGGTTGGGTCGAGTACTACCGCGGCCACTTCGAACGCGCGAACTCGAGCTGGCAGGAAGCTCTCGACCGAGCCCCCGAAAAACCCGCTTACCACGCGGTGGTGGGAGATGCATATCGGCAGCTCGGAGACGAGTCCCTGGCGAAGGTCCACTACCTCCGGGCGCGCGAGCTCTATCGCGACTTGCTCGAGCTCAGTCCGACGAACGACGAGGCCGCAGCGGAGTTTTCGACGCTCCTCGCCGTCATGGGCGATTGTGCCGAGGCAGAATCGGTCATCGATCCCGTCCTCTCCCACAGCCCGGAAAGCTTCGAGTTCACGACGCGCGGAGTCTACGTCTTCACCCGGTGCGGCTCGCTCGAAGAGGCGAAGCCCCTGGCGCTGAAGTCGCTCTCCCTCGGAGACATCGCCCGGATCCGATTCGATCCCGATCTCGCGGAGCTGCGAGAGGTTCCCGAGATCCGCGCGACGCTCGAGAACTAGCCCTTGGTCTGGGAGCCTCCGCCCTTCACCACGAACGTGCTGCTCGCAGCTCCCTTCCTTTGGATCGTGATGGAATAGGGTCCGCGGCCCGGCGCTACCACCGGCCCCGCAACCGCGATGCCGACCCCGTCATGGGGCACGATGGCGACGAACTCCGACGGGGCTCCATCGCGCTCGGAAAACGGGTCGAAGCCCTGGTCGAAACGAATCGTCACCCGCGTTTCCGGCAGCCCTCTGACATACCAGGTGATCGACCCTTCCTGCGATACCTCGAAATGCTTGGGCCAGACGCCGAAGTTGCCTCTCACGAACTCGGGGTCGTAGAACAAAAAGCGCCTGCGCATCCTCTCGGCGACGCGAACGCCTCTCTCACGGTCGGGGGCGCCGTCCCTCCAGTGCGCGCTCACGGATTCGGTATTCACCAGGATTCCCACGTGGGTGGGAACGCCCGTCTTGACGGCGGCGAAGAGAAACCCGAAGGCGCCCGTGAAGGCCGCGACCCACGTCACCCAATTCGTCCCACCCTCGCGATCCAAGGTGGCGAGAGATACCAGGAGGGCCCCCAGAAAACAGATGAAGATCGACGGAACGTAGCGGCTTCTCCGAGGCACCGCCCAGCGCAGAGGTGAAATCGTGGCGAGGAAATAGGTGACGATGGCCGCGCCGAGCGAGATCCAAAAGACCTCCTCGCGCTGCCTGCTGACGATGAAAAGCAAGACGAAGACAGGTGCAACAAAGATGACATATACCAGCTGGTTTAGGGCAGCGCGCTCCATTCTGGTCTCCTTTCCCGCACGGAGCGAGGAGTGTAACACCGTTCATTTTCGCCGAGTAAAGCGCGCCTCGAGAACGCGGAGCGCATTCCCGCCGAGGATCTTGCGGATCCGGTCTTCGGAATGGCCCCGTCGCAGCAGGAGCTCGGTGAGCGCCGGAAGGCCCGCGGCGTCGATGGCGGGGTCCACGTAGCCGTCGAAATCCGAGCCGATGGCCGCCGCTTCCTCACCGCCGGCCTCGATCACGTGCTCGATGTGCCGGACCGCCTCTTCGAGGCTGGGCTCGCGGAGCGCGGGAGGGGCAAGCATCACGCCGATGACCCCGTCTCGCTCGGCGACCGCCCGGATCTGGTCATCGGAGAGGTTTCGCCAGGTGTCGTGGACCGATCGGACGCCGGTGTGA
>Ga0326597_10005511_pt1 | contig 17533 bp, 21 predicted proteins | sample RVTome_12_FD_203789 | JGI IMG/M metagenome (GOLD analysis project Ga0326597, IMG submission 203789) | Soil microbial communities from uranium-contaminated site in the Upper Colorado River Basin, Wyoming, United States - RVT100D185 | ecosystem: Environmental > Terrestrial > Soil > Contaminated >... | reverse complement strand
GCTTGAGTTATCATAAGCTAAATAATTCCAGAAATATGTGTCCTCTCTCGGTAATATTACTGAGAGATTAACCGACCAGGAGGAATTGCCAACTGTTAGAATTTCTGTGTTATTGACCAACGAAGAGGAATTCCATATATAAAGTGTTGCGTTAGTTGCGTTAATGTTGTCTGATATGTCTGCAACGAACCAGTTTTCTGCTTCGGTGGTTGTAGTCCCATTTGAAGGAGCAATTAGATTAACTATTGGATTTGTGTTGTCTCCTGCTTCTCCCTCAGTCCAGCTATCTAAAGTTAGGTTATTTATTAAATTGGGAGATATATATGAATTGGTTGAGGAATTACCTGCATAATAAATAATCTTAAAATCGTCGAGAGTTAAATTATTCGGATTTGAAATAACCATATCTGAAAAAAATCCTGAACCATCGTGTGCATATTCAACTCCATCAACTGAAAGATTTAAAATAGAACTAAAATAACTATTGTGTTCTATCGTTACGTTCATTCTATTTTCTGTTCCGTCTCCAGACACATTAACATTGAGAAATGCCTGCTCACCTCTTGGAAAGAACCTTGATGATTGATTATTGTACAGAGTTAATATCTGGCTATCGGTTAATGATTTATTCATAATTATTACTTCGTCAATAGTCCCATTCCAGCTGTTAGATTCTGCATTATCTCCTATTAAAACTGAATGAGCAGAGTCTCTTAGATTTCCTGTTCTTCCTATTACATCACTACATTGCACTCCGTTGATAAATAACTTCTGGGCTGTCCCATTGTATATACCAACTATATGATTCCATGCGGTAGCATCTATTCCAGACAATCCCCCAATTCCATCAGTGCAAACAACATAAGATAGTGTCTGAGTTACAGTAGAAACAGACCAAACTACATTCTCACTTGTCTGCCAAATCATATCAAATGTATCAACCCCGCCCCCTGTTTTTGCGATTATAAGTTTGTTTCCACTATCTGCATTTGGCTGGTTGTTTTTCATCCACAAACTTACTGTAATTTCTGGTATTCCCTCGACCTGTGTTACATCGCCCAAATCTATCGCATTATCGCTGTCACCAATTTCATAAGCTCCCCCAATGAATCCATTATTTGTCCATTCTACGCTTCCAGCCGCCTCATTTTCAGTCCCGTCGATATTATTGGATGTATAATCGTATGACACCGAATTTCCCGAAGAAGAATTAGTTGTATTGACATCAAAAGGATGGTATAAGACGAGATTAGATGAATTGATAAACCCAATAGAATTATCCCCAATAGAACTATGGCAAAATCCAGTTTCACATGTTACATTAGTGAGTGTTGAAGCAAATGAAGAGACGTCCTCTACGACTATTGTAGGGTCTATTTCAATTATGCCAAATTCATTTGGACTTGCTTCAAAAATAACTTCTAAACTATTTTTATCTAAGTTATACTGACACTCTGGGTCAAATAATATATTATCAATATCTTCTATTATAGTTTCATCATAAGTTATTTCACAAACATCTTTAAAACTTATGACGTGGAGTTCTTCATTAACACAATCAAACTGCCCGCATTTTGAGGTAGTAGATTTCTTTAAATAATATTCAAAAGGTTTACTTGATTTTATTATTTCGTTGTCTGATTGGGCAATATATTTGAAAGACATGTTCTTATCTATTGACACATTCGCTCCGAACTTATTATTATTTGGATTTATTTTAATCCAAATCTCGTTGATTGTATTGTCCCAAGTCCCTGTGACGTTGGCATATAGGGTAACATTAAGATTGAACCAATCTGATTGATAGTTAATCATTGATTCGTTTTGATACTCAGTTACAATCGTTCCTGTTCCTAATCTTATATAATCATCAATATTGACAGAGGCGGCGTCAGTAAGAGAGATATGATAACAATTTTTCCCGTCACATTTTGCACTCTCACATTTTAGCGCTATCTCTTTATCTTTATCGTCGAGGATTGCGTTGCTATCACTCCCGAAGATTGTCATTGGACTTCTTCCCACGCAACTATTATCTCTCGGTATCCAGCCTAATTCCGTTTTCTTGTCCTTTCCGTTGGCAGTCCAGAATATTAAATCACTTTCGTTTCCTGTCTGTTTTGTTACAACCCATTTGCCTTCGGCTTGTTTAATGTCCATAACAACAGACGATAACGCTCTCGCACTTTTTGGGTTTAATATATCATTTATAAGACTTTCCTCTTTCAATTCTTTCTGATTCTCTATTTTTAAAAAGATAATAAACCCAAAAATAATTAAAACACCCACCACAATAATTATCTTCTTTCTTCTCAATCTCTTTTTGATTTCTTTTTCCACATTAATCGCAAAGAGCTATCTCACTTCCAGATGCTCTCCTCCAGATTGTGCAAGTTCCATTCTCCATGAAGTAAGAAGATGTTGTCCCGTTAGAGATTATTAGACTATCTCCTTGTGAATCTCCTATTGTTTGATTCATTGTAAAAGTCTGAGAGTTATTAAGGAAAGCAACATTAGTTAATGGTGTATGTGTTAGGTCACTAATCTGGCTTTCTGTTATTGATACATTTGTCCAGTCACTACTTCTTACTATTGTTGCATTAATCTCCCCAACAATAATATTATCAAAATATCCCGTAAGCCATCTGACTGTATTAGTCCCAAAATCATATACCGAATCTGTTAGAGGTTTTAAAATAGCAGAAATACCATCTGTTAGATTGGCACTCCAAATTGGGTCGGTCTCTGTTGCACAACTTAGAGTTGTCCCATCAAAAGTTAAAACCTCACCCGCTCCACAAGTTGGAATGTTAGTTATGTTTTGATATGCAATTCTCGTAGAATTGTCTGCTATTGTTGTTAAAAACCCCTCAGGATTAAGTTCGATTCTAGCATCAATGGTTTGATTGTTTTGAGTATCATTGAAATAAATAGTCGTAGAATCATTATATAAATAGAACCCGTTGGTTGTTTTTTGCGTATCTGTGTCTGTAAAAGAATCACTTAAACAATTCCCCCCAGTAATACAAACATCTAATCCTGCAGAAACATTCAACCTATCTAACAGAGTTATATAACCGCTTCCCAGAGAAGTTAGTGTTGTCCCAGATGAATCATTACCAATTGAGAGTCCTATTGTTGCTTGGTCATTTGTAAAGAATCTGGTGTTTAAATCTGAGAGGAAATCAATATTGTCTGATGGTTTAGAAAAAACATTCTCTACTTTTATATCTTCTAAAAAGGAATTAGGAAATGCTACAGTAGTTAGATTCTGTGAGCCATTATAATCAATAGTGAAATGTGAATTTATTGAGGGTGTTCCAGTTGAATTGTCTAATACTTCTATACTAAAATGTTGATGTGGTGTCCCCCCTGTTGAAGAATTATAATGTGCAACTATCCATGCAACTGGTCTATAGCTATCTGTGGCTAAATCATAAGCATTCCACCATATTCCACTTTTGGCTTCTGGAATTGTTTGGATAAAATTTATTCCTCCTGAAGAGGGAGAACCACCTAACAAAGAGGCATTACCATAAAAATATTGTGTTGTATCCAATGTTGATAATGTAAAATTCTTTCCTGTTAATGTTAGATTTACAAATGTAGGGCTATCGGTTGTATTCAAATCCTGATTGAATATATTAGTTATTGAAACGAGTGCAATTCTGGCGTCAATAGTTTGATTGTTTTGAGTGTCATTAAAGAAGACTCTTGTTCCGTTATCGTAAACATAAGTCCCGTCTGTATCTATTAGACCAGAAGCTCCTGCACTTGTATCATCTGTTTCGCATGTTACTGTTCCATCTGAATTAATTATCCTTATGCTCGACCCTTCTGCACAAGTCCCTGAGACTCTTCTTTGTATCTCTGTTGTATTAATATCTAACGTTCCTGATGTTGTTATACTCGTGCCTGTAAGATTAATCCCAAACCCTCTTGTTATCGAAGTAACAGTCCCGCTTCCGACGGAGCACGAACCGAAATATATTCTATTACTAGTTTCATTAGTCAGCAAACAAAGATTATTTGAACCTGCATAGGTTGTTGGAGTATCAATCAAATCAATAAAAGTTCTGGGTTCTGGTCTTTGAATGTTAATGACTGCGGCAGAATCAGAAAGGGAAATTAAAGATAAGATGGTTAGAAATACAATTCCGAGAATCAGAATTCTTTTCTTTGCCATTAGATTTATATATACCTGAATATATATAAATTTATGGTATACGGAAGTAGTAACCACAACCAATATACAGTAGATGATTCAGAACAAAAACTATTGTTTGACCTGCGGCAGAGTTGGGCAAACACAATAGATTACTATTCTAAAATGTTAAGATATTATAAATTAACTTATAATCTAAAGGGATGGTATGATACCCTAATTTTTATGATGCCCCCAATCTTTTCTAGAATTAAGAAGAATAAAATGCAGACCATTAAAGACTTTAAGAAGATTGTCTCCGACGTCGATAATGTTACAAATCAATATGAAAGAACCTATTTAGGAAAAGACAGAAAACCAGAAGGCATGAATAAGATAATTGAAGCACTTAGTGAAATGGAATTGTTTTTGGAAGAGATTATAGAAAAGAATAATATGTATGGAACCTCAACCACCGAGAGCATTATTTGAATCAAATTATGTAACAGACAGGAATTATTATTTAGACCCTGCTATCCGAAGGAAATTAGATTTTCTATGCCTGAGATGTTCAGCATATAAACATCAAAATGTTATGATTACCGACGGGAAAGAAGGGTATGGGAAGTCGACTATCACTGCTGCTCACGCCTATTATATGGCATGGCAACTCAAGAGAAAATTAAGATTGTTTTTTAAGACGGAATCTCTCAGTGAAGATGCAAAGAAGAATAAAGAAATGATATACATCTGGGACGACGCAGCAATATCTGCTCTCACTCTCGAGGCATATAACAGAGAGATTCTAAAATTTATTAAAGTTCTTTTGCTGGCAAGAAAAAGGAGACACAGTTATTTTATTAATATTCAAGAGGTCTTTAGATTGAAGGAGCCGATTGTAGCACGAGCATCTGGATTAACACGGGTATATTCTGTTGATAGAATTACTCTCGGTAGATTTGCTCATTTCTTAGAAGACCCGCTGCAGAAATTATATTTTGAATGGATTCATAAAAAGAGAAAGAGTTATAATAAATATTACAACCTCAGGGGATATTTCCCCGACGTGCTTTATGATATATTTGATGAAAAAGAATACGAGAGATTAAAAGATGAGGCGATTGAGAGCATTGGAGTTGAACGAACTAAAGAAAGGGCGGATAGAATTAATCCGTATAGAGTCAGATATGATATGATGAGAAATAAAATATATGAGATGACTGAAAAGTTTGGGATTAATCAACAAAAATTAGCAAAACATTTCAATACTAACAGCACATCTATTAGTATGTGGAAATATGCGGGGGGGGCTGGGGACGTCCAACCTTTGAACTTTCACCAACAACGAGTAATTAATAAAAAGGATTATATAGAACCGAAGGTATGGATGCCTCCTAGCCACAATAGCGAGGCTTTATTGATTAATAACAGAGGTAAGAAATGAAAGCCGCTATAAATACACTTCTTTCATTTCAGTAAGCAGTGTGCGAAGGCTTGGGGAGAAGCTGGACTTAAAGACAGAACTAAAATAGTTACAGGGGATTTTTGAAATGACAGACAATAAAATCTTTGCAGGTTATATAAGATGTAGCACAACAAAGCAGGACTTGGAAAGCCAGAGGTTTAATCTTAATGCTTGGGCTGAGAAGCAAGGACATAATATAATATTGTTTGAGGACTTTGCACAATCAGGAAGAAAGACAGACAGAGAAGCCATAACTGAATTAATGCAGAGATGTAGAAAAAAAGAATTTGATGGTGTGGTGGTTGTTGAAATCTCAAGGTTTGGGAGAAGCGTTAAAATGATTTATGAACTAATAGAAGAACTTACAAAGCTCGGGGTTAAGATTGTTCTTGCAAACACTAACACAACTTTAGATTATAATTCTCTGGAAGGCAGGGCTTTAATTGGTGGCTTGGCTCTTGCTTCTGATATTGAATGGATGTTAATATCTGAAAGGAATAGGAGAGGGCGAGAGAAAATAAAAAGAAACAATATTAAGGTTGGAAGAAAAAGAGCCGAAGAAAAGGACATAAGCCTTAAAGCAGTTCTATCTCTGAAAGAGCAAGGGCTTGGATACAGAGGAATAGCAAAAGAGCTTAATACTTCAATAGCCACAATCTCAAGAATGTTAAAGCGTTACGAAGATGGGCATCTTAGTAACGTTACGGAATCCAATCAAAACACTAACGAAACAGAGCAAAAAACAACGGGTGTTACATTAAACTAAATTGCAGGAGGAAAAAATAAATGCAAAAACAAATAGAAGTGAAGACAGAACATGGCATTATTTAAGGTAGCTACTTTAATATATAAAAGTATCTACTTATTAACAGAATAGTAGCTACACAGTATAGAAAGATTTATATACTACATATATCTATTATATACATGGAAAACAAAGTTAAGGAAGCGAAGAAAATCAAAGATGAGTTAGACAAACTCGGTATTGAAGTTATTTTAGAAATAGAAGTAACTGCTTTCGGAACATCGGCTCATATTCCAATATCAAAAAAATTTATCGGGAGGAAAGTGTCAATAATAGTGCCAAAGGAATAATCATATTAAATTAGAGGGGAGCCGAAGCTCCCCGTATCACACCCAACGCTTAAATCAGATGAGATACAAAAATCAAAACCGAAAGATATATAAAGGTATTATACCTTACTATAAGGTATGGAAAGACTAACAATATATCCTGATAAAGAATTGATGAAACAACTAAACAAAGAAGCTGATAAAGAGAAAAGAAGTCTTAACAACTTAATTCTTTTTATCTTGGCTAAACATTACGAGGAAAAGAAACATGGCTAAAAACAAATATCCACACTTTGACCCAAGCAAACATAATGTAGATGTAAAAATGGCTAAGGTTAGAGTTTCATCTCATTGTAAGCATAATATCAATTATCATATTGTTTTTATTCCTAAATTCAGAAAAGCTGTTTTAGTTGGAGAAAAACTTAAAGAAATTCTAAGCACAATAATCAAAGGACAAACAGAAGATATGAAGTGTGAGTTATTGGCTTTAGAAATTATGCCAGACCACATTCATATTTTTATAGGTGCAAGACCAACAAGCACACCTTCTAAAATAGTCAATCAGATTAAAGGCAACACCTCAAGACAGATAAGATTAATTTTCAACGATATAAAATTCTTAGGATATAAAAATCATTATGGAAATGGTTTTGATAGTTTATGGGCTGATGGTTATTATTGTGGTTCAGCAGGTCATGTAAGCCAAGAAAGTGTTAAGAGATATATTCAAGAGCAAGAAGGAAAGAAGACATTTGAATACGACATCTACGAGTGTCCTGAAGAATTGAAAGGGCAATTAAAGATAGGAGATTTCTATGGTTAAGATTAGAAAAGATAATTTGAGTGCAGGTGCCAACTTATTAATAGAAGATTTAGCAGATTTAGAGCATCAGCAATGGAGTCACATGATGAAATTCTTTTTAGGATTAGATGTTAAGACTATTAAGAAAAATGTAGTTAGATGGAATAATCTGGCTAATACAGATTATAAAGATTTATCAGAAAAGGACAAAGAGAAAGATAGGATTTGGGCAAGAAAGGTTTTAAGGACTCAATGGAATAGTGTAAATAAAGAATTAAAAAGGAGAGAAGAAGATGTTAGAAATTAATAAGATACATCAAGGCGATTGTCTTGAGTTATTAAAGCATTTTTCTCCTCCCAACCATAAATGGCTTGGGTATCCGAAAAACACGATTTATATGAAAACAGAAATAACAGACAAAAAAGTAAAGGAGATTAATGAAATTAAAAAACTATTTCCTAATGGATGTATTGAAACATCCGCAGGAAAAGTATATTGGGTGTGGAGATGTCAGATTCGCAAGGAGGTAAAAAATGAAAAAACAAGAACAGGAAGCAGATAAGGAAGCAGATAGCCAAGAATATGGCTTGGATTTCGGTTTCTCTGACTTTCAAAGAGAAATAAGCAAGTCCTTCGATGAATTCGCTGATTCCTTAGAACTTAGTCTTTAAAATGAATGTAATTGATTATTTTTCATGGTCAGGGCAAGAATTACTTACTTTTAATAGCATCTTCGCCCTAATCGATTTATTTTTGTTTGTTGTAATTCTCTGGGTTGACAGAAAGAGAAAATTTCAGAACCCTAAATCGTCTGGGATACCCCCATACCCATAGAAACCATTACTTTCTCCTCTTGGTTCTCTGGGAGATGATATTCTCCTTTTCCTCTTCATCTTTCTAATAATCCTCTTTGTCCCCCCATACGCAATGGGAACTTGTAATCCCTCTCCTGTAAAGCTCTCTCCTAAAGACCTCCCCACTCTCCCAGCTGATTTCCCAATCGCTTTTCCAAATTCAACAGTCCCCTTCCCTAAACCTATCAATCCCCCATATTTCTCTTTTCTCAATTCAGACTTTAATCTCTGTCTCTCCGAAGAAATAGCTCTCTTTTTCCTGTAATAATCCAATTCTCTTTTTAATTGGGGAATGGATTTCTTTTTGTGGAATGGCATTTTATCTCCTCTTATATGGTATTTTCATTCTGTGGGGTCTAACCCTAACTTTCATTCTCCTACCTGGAACTTTCCTCAAATGTCCTCTAACATTTACTCTTGGCATTTTATCTCCTTTTCCTCCTTCTTACAATTATTGATTGATAACCAATCTTATTATTTCTAAATTTTCTTTTCATAATCCCCGCATGAATTGCATTTGAACCAGCAATCGCTCTGGATTTATCATCAAACAGCCTCTTCCCAAAATATTTTCTTTTCCCTATCTTAACAAAAGACCTATACTTAATTACTCTCATCATCTCTGCCTCCTTCTTGAAATAAAACTCCCCAAGATTATTGCTATAACTATTCCTGCAACTATCGCAATTACTATAATTGGTATGAAGTCAGCGAAGTCTCCCAAGCCCACAAGAGAGCTATTTCCTGCGGTATAGGCTTCATCTGCGTAGCTACATGAATAAGTTGCGTTCCAATTGGAATTATTAATTCCCAGAGAATTCCCCGAAGTAAATGCGATATTACAATTGCTTATGGTATAATTAGAAGCAGGGATTACTGCGCCTGATGTTGTGTTTGTTATAGTCGAGAATGAACAAACGGGCGCAGGTCTGGTTGCACATACCGTATTCTCTCCTGTTTCTGTTACCGTAGATAAAGTCTCATTAGCAAAACTCTGGGAATTAACTACTGTAACAAGGTCAGAGTCCCTAATCTCTTGGACAATTACAAGCCCTAATACCAAAAGGATAACAGATATTACAATTAGGATTATGGCCGTAGACAATTCCTGCAACTGTGCTCTTTTGTTCTTCTGTTTCATTTTCCTTTTTAGGTTTGACAAATTCAAAAGAATAAAAATAAAAAATAATCTTATCTCGCCCTTTGTCTGAAGGCGAAGCTTCCGAGCACTATGGCTACAACAACACCGGCGGCGATTGCTATAACTATAATAGGCACGAAGTCAGCGAAGTCTCCCAAGCCCGTAAGAGAACTGTTAGCAGCGGTATATGCCTCTGTCCCAACAGCCTGTGTGTCTCTAAGTTCCTGAACAATTACAAGCCCTAATACAAAGACTATAATTGTCACAACCAAAGAGATTATAGCAATAGGCAAACCAGCAAGCTGTCCTTTATTGTTCATCTCGCCAATTCTTCGCATCGCAATTTTCTGAGTTGATTTCATTTATATTTTTGACCTCCTGCGAAATAGACATAACTTTTTAGTATATAAATGAGAGTAAACTCATTAGTTAACTACTATCTCTCAGACAGCCTTAAAAATGCCAATCCTGCTCCCCCTGCTAAGAATATTATTGAGGCAAACCACCACACTATAAGCCCTATGATTAACAAATAAATCGAGAGAAAAACACATCCAATAGAAGAATAAGCAAATGCTCTGGTCGAGCCAAGTCTGGAAGTTGCCATGAACAGCATCACCCCAAAGGCTATCGTAAAAAGACTCCAAAATACCCCATCAGTTATTGTATTAAGCCATATAGCATAACAAATAAACAAACCGGTGCAGTTCTCAAAGATATTTAAAAGGTATGACATTAGGCTTTACTCCTGTTAAGTCGGAATATAATGGCTATGACTGCCATCACTAGACCAACGACTATGAAAATTAAAAACCCCTGAATTATATAATTAGGTATGTCAAATCTAACAGCAAGCGATTGCAGCATCCCAGAAGTCCCAAATACCAAACCAAAAGAACTTAAAACTCCTGTGATTATTCCATATCCTCCTCTGAATGTATTTGACTCTGAATCTTGTGACGGGTCTTGGGTATTAGGACTAATAGATTCTTTTTGTTCTTGAGCTAAATCACCTAATTCATCTAATTCGCTATACTCTCCCAAATCATTTGTTGCATCAACATTATAACCATTTTCATATTCCTGAACAATAACTCCTATGGCTATAATAAACATACTAAAAGCAATTAAGGCGAATATAGAATTCCCAATCATCCCTTTCTTGTCCATTTTTACCCTCTGAAGAACCATATAAACAGACCTCCAATAGCTAACTGAGCGAATATAATTGCAGGATTAATAAGGATAATATCAAATATCCCTAGAAATATAACCCCCATAAGATATAAAACAATTCCTATCGGGGGATTATATATTCCTCCAACTATTAAAGTTGTTAATAATATAAAAGCCCAGAATAATCCTTCTGTCCCAAAAGTTTGGTATGCAGAGCCGACTTTTATCCCCAATAATTGTTTTCTTGCTTCTGGAGAAGCAGTCCTGTATCCTGCTGCGTTATAAGTCGCTCTGGAATCTCCAACTGCGCAGCTTAATACTCCAGAAGTTAAAGAAGATGTTGAATTGCAAACAATAGTTGTTCCATTAAATGCAATTCTTTTAACTTCTAGTCTATGGGAAGAGGCAATCCCCGTATTATCAACCCAGACAAAACTGAAAGTATTGGTATTATTATTAAAAGTTAAAGTTGAATCATAATTATCAATGTTGTCATAAATAGAAAAGGGATTCGATGTGTCCTCGACGATAAATTCTTGCACGCAGATTGTAGACCTGCATGCAACAATCGCAGAATTAACTGTTTTAACTAAAGTGTTATCTTCGTCGTAAAATTCTATCTTGTATTTTACATCATTCTCGACTAAAGAAGCAACTATCTGCCCGAATTCATCTGTCTTGTCACTCTCGACCAATATTTGTTTGTTAGTTGATGCTACTGTCCTATATACTTTTATAGTATAGTCTGATAGGGGTCTTAATCCCACATCTTTAACTACTAAGATAACTTCTCTTGAGTTTGAAGAATTTAATAAATAGAGAGATTGATTAGTAGTTATATTATTATATTCTTCACTGCTAAATCTAAAAGTTCTATCTGTATATCCTGAAGAAGACAGAATTATATTTGCATCAACATAAAAAGTTTTATTAGTATTAACGCAAAAATTATAATTACTTGATCCTGATAAACCCCATGAGGAATTTTTCTCGACGGCCGAAGACAGATTTAATTTCCATTCAAATATGGAATCGAAGTCTGCAGCTATTTGAGATAGTGTATCTTCGTCATATATAGTATAATTTATAGAAGGCATTGCTCCAGCAGAGCATTGACTAAAATTAGACGGAGAAACAGTTTGATTGTTTATAGTCGTGTTGAAAATAATTTGCCCTGAACTATCTGTCAAACTTATCTTCCAGAAAAAGCTATTATTCTGCTCGGAATTAACAGCCCCTATTGGAATCGAGGATTGAAAGATACTGTTATCTCCCGAAATAGACTTTGTGGAGAGATAATTGCTCCCATTGTATACTAATACTGCGCTTGAAGATATAATATCCTCTATTATGGATATATTTATTGAGTATATCTCGGTTTGGGTATCAAAAGCGGTAGCAGAGAAAGTCTCGGAATTAATTGTAATCCCAAAACTGAATGTTCTATTATTACTCGCCATCTTACAATCGTTTTGAGAACAGCCTTCAACATTCCATATATAAACTCCTGGATTGACAAAACTTATATTCCACGAGCTTTCGTTACTTTCAGAGCCCGTCAAGGAATTTGTAGTCCTGTTAAACAGAGTTCCATTTTGATGCCATATAAACAAGGTGGCATTTGTTAGAGAATCGTCATAAAAATTAATGCTTGCATTAAAAATCTGAGAAAGATCTGACGTAAGCTTTTCATCCTCAGGAGAGCCCAATATTATCCCCCATTCTTGATGAGTAAAATTAAAAATATTTATCTCCCCAGTTTCTCCGCCAGAATTCCCTTCAACAGAAGCCCTAAACTGAATAAACCAATTTGCCTGATCCTGCAAAATAACACTCGCAATAACATCTCTACTTATATTATATAAAGTTGCATTATTTGTATCCCCATATATTATTATGGTATAATTGCTTGCAGTTTGAGTTGATGAGGTTATGTGATTTATAAGGGTTTTCCCATCTGCTTGATTTAAGTTGCTTATAGTAGTCCCGTTAGAAATATCAATACCCACTACATCTTCGCTTTCTAATCCCCCAAGAGTATTATTCAACTCGAAATCTATTCTAAAATCCCCCCCATTATTTAAATTAGTCTCTGTTCTTGTTACTGCCCATGCATTGAAACTATTGCCTGCTCCTAAGTCATTTCCTGTAGCAAATAGTCTTATATACCCTGAATTTTCTTGATTCTGATGACTACAGGTTCCTCCCGGGCCGTTAACGCAACCACTATAATTAGTCCATAGACTCTGATTGTATGAGCTGTCCCCAAAGTCATCCTCCCAATTAAAGCTGTCTACATAATAAAACCCCCCAACAAAAGACACAAACATCAATATAATTAATATAATCTGAAATGCTTTATAATTCATTTTATCCCAGCCCCCCTTCTCCCGCGCCGACATATTTCCCAAACAGAAGAACCATTACAGAGAGAATTATAACCGTTATGAACAAAGGAAAATAATTATCTAAGATTAAATTAGTTATGGGGAATCTTGCTATTGTTTCTACCATCTGGGGAGCTTCTGCCAATTTCTCCCATATATTCGCAAAGACGACAGCAACTATAAAACCAAAAGAGGCTATAAGCCCATATATCACATAATAAATTGGGTTTGTCTGAGTCGAATAAGCTAATATCATTAAAGAAATTGTGTAGGATATAGCTATAGCAAGAAATACATAATCCCAAATTGAGTTTTCATATCCCTCAACAGTAATAATAGCATCTCTCGCTTCTGTGTTATTATATCCCGCTGCATCCAAACCCTCTCCTAATCTCCCGTATATATCTAATGCAAACATACTCAAAAAGACCAATATAAAACCTGCAATAAATAGTATTACAATAGTATATATTATGCTTTCTATATCTCCTCTTTTATTTTTAAAACTCAACATTTTTTATTATCTTTATAATTTCCCTCCTTTTCTTTTTCTTATAAGTCATGTCATCGAGCATATCTGCTATCTCTCTACTTACATCCATAAATGTCATCCCATTTTTTTTAGATAATAAATCCATTTTATTGTAGAGAGAATAATCTACTTTCATTATCTTCCAATGGGATTTCCCCCTGCCCCTTTTTGTTTTAAAATTGTTGTAGTCCTTCAAATCCATATCTCCCCGCTTTTTTTTGTTTGTTTATCTGAACAGCATTAACAATAAAAGTTATGAGCCAGAGAATTGCGATGGTTATAAAAATAAAATAATTAGCATAAAAGGAAAGAGTTAAGAAAAATGAATAAAAATTCTCGACGGTAGGATTTAATACTTCATCTCCTATCGAAACAAAACTAAAATTAATTCCCATTAAAAAGAACCATGCCATCAACAAAAATAAAGTTAATTTTATTGGAAACTTCTCTACAAAGAACATGCTAATAAAAAAGAGCAATCCTAATCCAAAAAATATATAAATGTTTCTTGTTTGAGTCTGAGTTCTTGATTCAGAGGGTTCAACTCCTCCAAGATTTATTAAAAACTCAAAGCTATCTGTCTGGTATAGATTATTTGTTGTGTCCTCACAACTAACTACATATTTATATATTCCTTTTGTTTCGGTCTGGGTTGAATTAAGACTATAATTAAAATAATCTCCATTATCAGTCATCGGCTGGAAGTCAATAAGAACCGAATTATCTGGATAATAAATAGTTATATTACATTCAACTCCAGAGATTATCTCTCCGTCTAATCTAACGGGATGGGATATGTCTATATTAGAATTCTGCGAGTATGTATCTATCCCATTAACTAAACTAATAAGAAATATAAATAAAAAAAGAGGGATTAAAGTTTTAGATGTTTTGCCCACCATGATTCTGCCCCCCTTTGTTGTTTCTTATTATTCCCAATGCTCTCCAAAACAACTCTACTGAGGAAATTCTTTTCATTGCCTTCTTCTGATCTAGTTAGAGTTATAAATATTAGAGCCATTAACGAATCAATGATTAAATCTTTTGCAGCGGGATGTTTTATTCCAAATTCTCTCCAATGTATTCCCAACTCTACTGTCAAATCATTTACAATCTGCAACGCCATACTCCTTACTTCTGTCCCTGATATGTTCCCAAACCTGATAGGGTCTGAAATAAAAGGGATTATGATTGTGCTCATTCTGGATACACCGAATTCGCTCATGACTGGTTCTCCGATTCTTTCTATCTCATTATCCTCATTAATTATATTTCCCCTGAATCCCTCAACTAAAACTTTTAATGCTTTAATAGGATTTGTTTGAGCTATAACCGCTGCCTGAGTCTCTGCTAATTGTTCTCTAAGTTGGGGAGCATATAATCTTTGTTGTTGTTCTCCTGCTTCATTCTGCATGTCTGATTGATAGTCAAACTGCTTTCGCATCATATCTAATTCGTTCATCTTTTCTTTCTCCTTCTCCTGCCAGAGCTTAAGATAGGTCTCCTAACAAGCCCCGTTTCTTCGAATATATCTTTTCTTTGGGCTTTCAATCCAAATTCTAAGGAAAATAATGTCGGAGTTCTCTCAAACTTTCTTTTCCCTTTGGCTTTACCTTTTGGGAATTCTAAGAATCCGAGCTCAGGGAGCATTATTGGAAGAAAAGGAGTTCTTGGGGGAGTGTAGAATGGAAGGTCGAAGTCGAAGCCAGTAGTTGAGGGAGTGGGTCTAAGAAGTTTTGAGATTGTTTTTTGCTTTGTTATTGTCCCTGTCTTTTCTGTTGCAAAAGGAATTAAAGAAGTTATCTCCCCCGTCGCTGTTAAAGGAGATTGGACTTGTAAAGAGGATAAAGGAGATGCAAATATCTGGGTCTTCCCCTTTGCTTTTAGAGGTTGGAATGTCGAGAGTCCCCTCTTATCTAAATTTAATGCCTGAAAAGAAGCCTGACTCGTTCTGGGGATTTGGATAGCAATATCTCCCGTCCTCTCATATTGCCCTAATCCCTCATAAATTGATTTCTGTTGAGTTATAACCGCCGCAGTAGACTTAGATGGCTTGAATATATTTCCCTTTTGAAAAGGTAATTCCCCTTTGATTAATTGATTCTGCCCTTTTAATACCTCAGTTATGTCAAGATTAAAGGGAGATTTCTTTGTTTTTAATTTCAAGACTCTGCCCCCTACAGAAACCCCAGAACTAATATCTGAACTTGGCAGGGAGATTTCAAAACCTCTAATATTGGGACTGACTCTTGTTATTGTTTCAACTCCCCCCCTTCCCCCTTTTCTTATTCTTAATTCCCTCCTAACTCTTGCCCTGCCGCTAAGAAACTTAGTAATGTCTCCCTTTCCTCGAGAAATTGAACCAAAAAGTCCTCTTTGAATATCAGACGGCTCGAATGAACCAAAACCAAATCTCTCTGTTCTGAAAAAGTCAAATTCAACTCTGGATACGGTCTTAGACAACGCCCCCCCAAATTCCTTTCCAAAAACTTCGAACAAAGGAGGACGTGATGACTTAAAAACAAGTCTCGCACTAGCTTCTTCAGGGAGAGAAAATTGTTTTATTCCTGTTGTCCTAATTCCTGTTTCTATATAAGCACCCCCACCTTTTATATCAATAAATGGCTGCTCTGCTATGCCTTTAAATTCTCTAAAATTAACTCCCCTTACTTTTATAGCCTTTTCAAAACCAACTATCTGAGTATCTCCCCCCCTCCCAATTATAAATCTCTCTTCGCCCTTAGGAGTTATCTTTTTAAATGATACAATATCAAATCTCTCTGGCGTAGGAGAAAAATAAGTCCCTGATTTTATCTTTACGGGAGAGAACTCACCCGCAGTTAGTCCAATAGACTTTGTTCTCGTAAATCCCTGAGCCCTATAACCTTTAAACATTGAGCCCCCCGCACCAAAACCAGCCACCAAAGTTAATGCACCCAGCCCATAAAAAGAACTTGCCTCTGCTGCTCCGAAAGGTTTTGCCTTTATCTCTCTTACTCTCTGTCCTACTCCAAACGGAAGACTCCCAAAGACATCTACATCGGCAGGATAAATTCCCTTGCTAAAACCTACTGCATCCCCTTTTTTAAAAGTCCCGCCTGTTGAGAACTCCTTGAATAATTCTACAGGAAGCTCAGCAGTTTCAATCGCAAATTTCTGAGCTCCAATTCTCCTCCCCCCCATAATCAAAGTCTCTCTGCTTTCAGGGCTAAGTTTAGAAAATGATATATCTGCCCTACTTTCTGCTAATCCAATCAGAGTCCCGCTTGGTTGAAAGAAAAATCTCTCCCCAGATAAAGTTGACTGCCCTGATATCCCAGACCCTTCAACAAAAGATAATTGTCTCAATGACTCGGGAGATAGGGAACTAAAATATTGCTTAACCGTTTTCTCCACAAATCTCTGTTTAAATTCTGTCTCTGTCCTAGGAATATTAACCATCTGTTTTCCATCCAACAAAAAACTGGCGGGGGTTGATTGTTGAGGGAATATAGGTAATCCCTCAGTCGTATCCCCCATAAATATATCCTCTCTTTTCCCAGACCCCCCTCCACCAAATCCCGCCGGGGCGGTTAAGATAAAAGTTCCTGCTGCTGGTGCAAAATCAGTATATGTCCCTCTCGCAAAACCTTTCGGAACGAAAGAAGAAGAACGAGTCGGATAAAATTGTCCTGTTGATGTCGCAAATCCTGATTGAAAACCCTCTTCAGAAACATAAGAGCCATATCCTTTTCCTCCGCCACCGCCTCCGCCGCGCCCCGATGGTCTGCCAATATCGGGGGTGCTGGACATTGGAACTTCAGCAACCCCTCCCCCTTCAGTTGTTACCAGAGTCCCGCCCCCAATCCCTGTCCCTATTGGAGTCCCAGCAGGTAAACCTCCGCCACCGCCTCCGCCGCGCCCCGATGGTCTGCCAATATCGGGGGTGCTGGACATTGGAACTTCAGCAACCCC
>Ga0326597_10005510_pt1 | contig 17533 bp, 15 predicted proteins | sample RVTome_12_FD_203789 | JGI IMG/M metagenome (GOLD analysis project Ga0326597, IMG submission 203789) | Soil microbial communities from uranium-contaminated site in the Upper Colorado River Basin, Wyoming, United States - RVT100D185 | ecosystem: Environmental > Terrestrial > Soil > Contaminated >... | reverse complement strand
CTCGATCCTGTTCCTGATCGCCAAAACCGCGCTCGGCGAGCCGCTGGCCGAGCGCGCCGGGCCGTGGCTCGACAGGCTGCGCAACGGCTTCCAGGAAGACGCGCTCAACTATCTCCTGTTCCTGCGCCTGGTTCCGGCCTTTCCCTTCTGGCTGGTCAACCTGGCGCCGGCGCTTCTCGGTGTGCGGCTTTCAACCTTTGCCGTCGGCACCTTTCTCGGCATCATTCCCGGCACCTTCACCTTCGCTTTTCTCGGCGCCGGTCTCGACAGCGTCATCGACGCCCAGATCGAGGCCAACCGGGAGTGTCTGGCAGCCGGCGGCGATTGCGCCTTCCGGTTCGACCCGGGCGCGCTGGTGACCAAGGAAATCCTGATTGCCTTCGCCGGCCTCGGTATCATTGCCCTCATTCCTGTTATCATCAAGAAACTTCGGGCGCGACGCGCGCGCAGCATCCGCTGAGGAGGGGGGCACTCCATGGCCGAGATTCTCAAACCCGACATCTGCGTGATCGGCGCAGGCTCCGGCGGCCTGTCGGTGGCCGCGGCGGCGGCCACCTTCGGAGTATCCTGCGTGCTGATCGAAAAGGGCATGATGGGCGGCGACTGCCTGAACTATGGCTGCGTGCCGTCGAAGGCGCTGATCGCCTCGGCCAAGCGGGCTGAGGCGCTGCGCAAGGCCGGCCCCTTCGGCATGGCGGCGACCGAGCCGGTTGTCGACTTCGCCAAGGTCAACGACCATGTGAAAGGCGTGATCGCGGCGATCGCGCCGAACGATTCGGAGGAGCGGTTCACCGGCCTCGGCGTCAGGGTCATCCGCGAGGCGGCAAGCTTCGTCAACACCAGACGCGTCGTCGCCGGCAACTTTGAGATTCGCGCCCGCCGCTACGTCATCGCCACCGGCTCCTCGCCCTTGGTGCCGCCGATACCGGGCCTCGACAAGGTGCCCTATCTCACCAACGAGACGATCTTCGACAATCGACAGCGGCCGGTGCATCTCATCGTCATAGGCGGCGGGCCGATCGGCATGGAGATGGCCCAGGCGCACCGGCGGCTCGGCAGCGCGGTCACGGTGGTCGAGATGTTCACGCCCCTCGCCAAGGACGATCCGGAGGCCGCGGAGCTCGTTGTCGAACGGCTGCGCCGCGAGGGTGTCGACATCCGCGCCGGCGTCAAGGTCGTCGGCGTCACCGGCGGCCGGGGTGCGATCACGGTAGAGATCGAAGGCGGGCGGCAGGTGCGCGAGAAGATCAGCGGCACCCACCTGCTCGTTGCCGCCGGCCGCAAGCCCAACCTCGACGGCCTAGGCCTGGAAGTAGCGGGCATTGCCTACGAGCGCACCGGCATCTCCGTCAATAAGGGCCTGCGCACCAGCAACCGACGCGTCTATGCCATCGGCGACGTCGCCGGCGGGTACCAGTTCACCCATGTCGCCAACTATCACGCCGGGCTCGTCATCCGCAGCGCGCTGTTCCGCCTGCCGGTCAAGGAGGATCCGAGTATCATCCCCTGGGTGACCTATACCGACCCGGAGCTCGCCCAGGTGGGCATGAGCGAGGCGGAAGCCAGCGAGGCGCAGAAGGGGAGCCGCGTCCTGCGATGGACCTATGCGGAAAATGACCGCGCCCAAACCGAGCGCGCCACCGAAGGCTTCATCAAGGTCGTCACCTCCAAGCGCGGCAAGATCCTCGGCGCCACCATCGTCGGCGCAAGCGCCGGCGAGCTTATCCAGATATGGGCCCTGGCCATCGCCAAAGGGCTGAACAACAAGACGATGACGGGCTTTATCTCTCCCTACCCCACCTTGGGCGAAATCTCCAAGCGGGCGGCGATCACCTTCTACACCCCGAGTTTGACGAATCCCTGGCTGCGGCGCATCATCGCCTTATTGAGATTGTTTGGGTAGCAGACCCCGTTGAACGCGATCGACGAAAATCGCTCCACGAACGAGCTCGGGAGGTCCGCTGCGGGGCAGGGAGACGCGACTGCGCCGTTGCCGCGCAAGCTTGGCCGCGTCGGCCTGTCCGGCAAGCTGCTGCTCCTGACGATCTCGTTCGTGATGATCTCCGAAGTGCTGATCTATGTTCCGTCGATCGCCAATTTTCGGCTGACCTGGCTCCAGGACCGTCTGCACTCGGCGCAGATTGCCGCCCTGGTCCTGGATGCAACGCCAGGCCACATGGTGCCGATGTCGCTGGAGCAGGAGATCCTCACCACCGCGCGCGCAATGGCCATCGCCATCAAGCGCCATGGAACCCGCCGGCTCCGGATGATGTCGGATGCACCCCCCGAAGTGGCGGCACATTTCGACATTCGCGAGATGCGGCCGCTGAAGGCCATCGCCGACGCCTTTTCCGCTCTCATTGCGGCCGATGGCCGGATCATCCGCGTCATTGGCGCGAGCGAGGTCGCGGGCAGCGATTTCATCGAGATCGTCATCGACGAGGCGCCACTGCGCCGCGCCATGCTCAACTATTCCGGCAACATTCTCACTTTGTCGATCATCATCTCGATCATCACCGCGACGCTGGTCTATCTCAGCCTCAACTGGCTCTTGGTGCGGCCGATGCGGCGGATTACCCACAATATGGTCCGCTTCCGCCAGGATCCGGAGGACCCAGGCCGGATCATTGTGCAGTGCGGGCGCTCCGACGAGATCGGCCTCGCCGAACAGGAGCTCGCCGCCATGCAGAAGGAGCTTGCCGGCACCCTGCAGCAGAAGGCGCGGCTGGCCGCGCTCGGCCTCGCGGTGAGCAAGATCAACCACGATCTGCGCAACATTCTCGCCAACGCCCATCTGATCTCCGACCGGCTGTCCGGCGTGCCGGACCCGACGGTGCAGCGCTTCGCGCCGAAGCTGATCGCCTCGCTCGACCGCGCGATTTCGCTGTGCGCCGACACTATCCGCTACGGCCGAGCCCGCGAGGCGCCGCCGGAGCGCCGCGAGGTGGCGCTGGCGGCACTGGCCGACGAGGTCGCCGAGGCCGCCGGCCTGGCCCACCACGCGACGGTCAGCTGGGTCAATGCGGTCGACGCCGAGTTTCGCGTCGACGCCGACCCGGAGCAGCTGTTCCGGGTGCTGATGAACCTCATCCGCAATGCGCTTGAGGCGCTGGAATCGGAAGGTCACGCCAGCACCGAACAGGACAGCATCAGGCTTTCCGGCCGCCGCGAGGGCACCATCGCCACCATCGAGCTGTCGGACACCGGGCCTGGCGTGCCGGCGAGAGCGCGCGAGCATCTGTTCGAGGCGTTCCAGGGCTCGGCGCGGCCGGGCGGCAGCGGGCTGGGGCTGGCCATCGCGGCCGAGCTGGTGCGCGCCCATGGCGGCAGCATCAGGCTCATCGACGGCACGCTGGGCGCGACTTTCCAGATCGTCATCCCCGACCGGGTGGTCGAGCTACGCGGCAAGCGTGCGGGATAACAGGAGTCAGAAGTCAGGAACCAAATGCCAGAAGGCAGAAGGCAGATTTCTGGTTTCTGATTTCTGATTTCTGGTGTGTGATACCCGGTTGCGTCGGACGAGGTGATGGACTACGTAAAGCCCGCAATCCGGGCACGACCGGACAGGCGGCGCGGAGGCTAACTTCACCCCGCGTCTTATTGCGACGCGCCCTTTTCGCGTGGCCAATTTATCCGTGGCGCCGGTAGCTCAGTTGGATAGAGCACCAGACTACGAATCTGGGGGTCGGGGGTTCGAATCCTCCCCGGCGCGCCAAGCCTCACAGCCGGCCGAGCCCGAAGGCGGCGAGGACCAGGAGCGAGGCGGCCATGATCGTCTGCTGGCTCAGGCGCGTCGCGCGGGAGCGCACGAACCAGGCGGCCGCGAAGCCCGCGCCCGCCATGAGGATCAGCGCCAGATAGGCATCGTTGACCTCGCCCATCGCGTAGAGCGCCAGCGCCCAGCCGACGGCAACCGCGAGACACGAAAAGGCGATGGCGAAAGCGGCCCGCGGGCCGGCGAGGATCGGCAGGGTCCGCGCGCCATGCCGGCGGTCGCCATCCATGTCCTCGACATCCTTGACGATTTCGCGGGCAACCGTCGCCAGGAAGGCGCATGCCGAAAGCGTCGCGATGACGAGGTCCACATTGTCCAGCCTGAAGGCGCCGATGAGGAACGCTGACGCCACGAGATAGCCGACGATCACGTTCTTGAGCACGCCCAGCGTCTTCGAATAAAGCCCGTAGGCGACAAGCAAACCGGCGTCGGCCATAGTCAAGGCGATGCACCAGCCGGAGAGCGGCAGAGAGAGCAGCACCCCGGCCCCGAGAAACAGCCCCGCCACGATGGCCGCCTTGCGGACGCTGATCGCGCCGGTCGGGATCGGCCTGCCGGGCCGGTTGATCCTGTCGATCTTGTGGTCGGAGATGTCGTTGAAAGCATTGCCCCCGCTGGTCAGTGCGAATACGACTGCGGCGATCAGCGCGATCTTGTCCGGCGACACGCCGCCCCGCGTCATCCAGGCGGTGATCACCGCCGCCGCCGTGGCCGTGACACCGGCATTGACCCGTACCAGCCGGCCGAGTGCGACGGCCTCGACGAGCGCGGCGCGCGCCATGCCGCCGCCCCAATCCGTGTACCGCGCCAGCGCGGCGGCCTCGCCGTCCGTCACGGGGGCTTCACGCTTGAGAAAATCCATGCTCATGTCGCGCCTCGCCCACCCTATTTGGCCAGCAATTTCAGATAGAATAGCGGACCCGTCATCTCTTCGCGGGAAACCTCTTCGGCAATCATCGCACACAGCCTATCCTTGACGTCCTCGCTGCCGGCAGCTTTGCGAACGGTAAAATTGAGCAGCGGCTGAAACCGGGCGATCCACTGCAGCTTGCTCGATATCTTGAGTTCATGGCCGATGCCGGACCACAGCGCCCGGTCATAACGGGCAAGGCTGGCTGCGCCGATATCGCCGGCCTTCAGCGCCTCGGCCGCCGCGCCGGCGGCGGCGCGCGCCGAATAAAGCGCGTTGGCGATGCCTTCCCCGGTGAACGGGTCGATTAGTCCTGCCGCATCGCCGACCAGGAGATATCCCGGTCCGTGGCACCGGCGATGACTGCTGCCGACGGGCAGATGCCATCCGACCGGCTTTTCAAGCGGCGCGGCGGCGGCAAAGCGCGGGGCGAAGAAGGGATCGCGGATGGTCGCTTCCAGCGCCTCGACCAGGTTCACGCGCTTCTTCTTCATCACCGAGGACAGCATGCCGATGCCGACATTGGCGAGGCCGTTCTCCAGCGGAAAAATCCAGAAATAGCCCGGCGTGACGGCTGAGACGTAATGCAGCTCGATGCGGTCCGACAGCCCGCCGACATTGCGGTAGTAGCGCCTGATGGCGACCAGCCAGTGGCTCGGGTCGATCGCATAGCATCCGACCTTGCGGGCGACGATGGAGCGGTAGCCGTCGGCGCCGATGACGATGCGCCCGTGATGTTCGCGCGTCGCGCCCGAGGCCAGGTCGCGGCCTCGCACGCCGCACACCCGGTCGCCGTCCCAAAGCAAATCGTCTACCGCGAAGCCTTCCTCGCAAACGGTGGCGGCTTGCCGCGCGCGATCGAATAGGAACGCATCGAACACCTCCCGGCGAATGACGAAGCCGGTGACGAAGTCCCGTTTTCGCGCCCGGTCGAGGTCGACCTCGGCCTCGACGTGCCTCGCGCTGCCGAATACGACCTTGCGAAAGCGGACGCCGGGGAGGGCCGCCACCGCGTCTTCGAGCCCGAGTTCGCGGAGCACGGCGATGGCCTTGCCGCCGACCGCGTCGCCGCAGATCTTGTCGCGCGGAAACCGGGCGCTGTCGAGAAGCAGGGTCCTCAACCCGTGGCGCGCCGCGTAAAGGGCGGTGACGGCGCCGGCCGGGCCACCGCCGACGATGATGAGATCGAAACTCACTGACTTGGCGCGCCCCTGTTCATCCACGCGACCCCTCAAGGCAGGATAAGAGCCTTTTGCATCCAAGTTAATGCATTTGATGGCGGCACATCGGCCCGCCCATTCAAGGCTGCGACGCGCTTGCGTCGCCGAGCCGCAACAACGCTTGAAGCCAGAAACCGAGATAGGTGCCGGCATCGTCTCGGACCAGAATAACGGCGTTGCCTTTTCGCTGAAACCGGAAGCCGAACGGGTCCCAATCGTTGCCGAGGGTGGCGAAGCGGAACCGCAGATCATAGACGGCGACCCCGTCCTTGTCGGCGCGCCACACAGGTGCCTTGAGGAAAAGGTCGATTCTCCGGCCCGTCGGCGTCGCGCGCACGGCCGCGACGGAAGGTTCTTCGGGAAACGAGCCGACCGCGGAAAGTTCCACGGCTCCGCCGGTCAAGGGTCTGACCAGAATCTGGCGAAACACCGCGCCATCGCGGTATATGCCCTTCCAGCGCAGCGGCGCGCCGAGCTCAGGCACAAGGTAGGTCCAGGCGCCACCATCCTGAGGGACCGCCGATGCCCGGGCAGTAACGACCTCGGCTGCCGAAATGCGCAGGCCGAGGCATGCCGCGAGATAGACGCCGACCAGGCCGAGCGCCCAGCGGCTCGCGGCGGCCTTCGCGCCCGGGTCGCCCCGCGCCCACGGCCAGACCGCGCCCGCCAGCAACAGCCCCATCAGCACGATATCGACGATGAAGACGAGCGGCAGCTCGAAGCGGACATGCGAGAACGGATAGAAGAGGCCGACGCCGAAGGCGTTGATGAGGTCGAGCCCGACATGGGCGGCAAGGCCAACGCCGGCCAGCGCCGTGTAGGCCGGCAAGGAGAGCCGCCTGAAGGCAAGTCGCGCCGCCACGCCGCCGACAACGGCCAATCCAGCCAGGCCGACCAGCGAGTGGGTCACCATGTGTCGGTTGAGAGCCGCCGTCGCCGGCTCCGCCAGCGACCACGCGACGTCGATATCGGCAATGAGCGCGGCCGCGATGACCACGATAGTCGCGTCCCGGCCCCGGACCTTGCGCGGCAATGCCCGGGAGATGCAGACGCCCGACAATGCATGGGTGACGGGATCCAAAGCTGACGCGCTCCGTTGGTTTCGCCCCGATCGGGTGGTTCGCTCGCAATGTTAGAGCATTCCGCGGTCATATGGGATCATTTGACCGGGAAACCCCACCCTAAGGCGCGACCACGCGGATCGGCTTGCCGTCGAGAAAGGCGAGGACCGCTTCCACGGTCTCCGGGTAGAAGATCTCGTAGGTGTCGCGCGTCGAATAGCCGATATGCGGGGTGAGCAGAAGGTTCGGCACGCCGCGCAGCGGGCTCGCGGCCGGCAGCGGCTCGGTGTCGTAGACGTCGAGCGCGGCGCCGGCGAGCCGTCCTTCCCGCAGCGCCGCGACCAGGGCGTCAGTGTCGACGATCGGCGCGCGCGAGGTGTTGACCAGACAGGCGTCGGGCTTCATCAGTGCGATCTCCTCGGCGCCGACGATGCCCACGGTGCGCTCGGAGAGCTTGAGGTGGACCGTCACGGCGTCGGCGGCGCGGAACAGCTCCTGCTTGGCGACCAGCCGGGCGCCGGCTTCCGCGGCCCGCTCGGCGGTCAGGTTCTGGCTCCAGGCGACGATCTCCATGCCGAAGGAGTTGGCGTGCCGCGCGACCTGCGTGCCCAGCCGGCCGAGGCCGAGAATGCCGAGGGTCGCGCCGCCGAGGTCGCGGCCCAGCTCCGCCTGCCAGCCGCCCGAGCGCATCGAGTCGATCTGCGCCGGGAGCTTGCGGAACAGAGCGAGCAGAAGCGCCATGGCGAGCTCCGCCGTCGCCCGGCCGGGGGTGCTGGTGTTGCATACCAGAACGCCTCGCGCGGCGGCCGCCGCGACATCGATCGACGGGTTGCGGTGGCCCGTAGACACGATCAGCTTGAGATTGGCAAGCCGGTCGATGAGGCGCTTGGGCAACGGCGTGCGCTCGCGCATGACGCAGAGAATGTCGAAGGGTCTAAGCCGCTCGACCAGCGTCTCCTTGTCGGCGACATGGTCGTTGAACACCGTCAGCTGGCAATCCGCCGGCAGCTTGGACCAGTCGGCGAACTGCCGCGCCACATTCTGATAGTCGTCGAGAACCGCGATTTTCATGTTTCACCTGCCCCCTGGGCTTGCCTCACGAGTAGTCTCGGTTTCACCGCCCTAGATCACGGTGATTTTGGATCGAATCGATCCAAAATCATAAAACATGATCGATTCTCATAAGATAGAGCGGGATGCGGGCGCAAAACCGGTTCCTACTTTTCCTCATCCCGCTCTAGATAAAGCCTCACCCGCCTCCCAGCGACAGCGACAGGCACAGCACGCCGATAAACGACATGAAGATGCCGAGGATCACGTCGCGGTCGAAGCTCTCATGGTCGCGGTTGATGAAATAGCCGAAGATCATGCGGAAGATCAGCGACAGGCTCTGCAACGGCTGCACGATGGTCACCGGCGCAACGCCGAGCGCGAGATAGCGGAAGAGCTGCGAGAAGGATACGCCGACGCCGGAATAGGCGAACCATTTCAGCGATTCCGGCTTGATCGAGCGCACCTGCGTCAGCAGGCGCGGAATCACCAGCACCAGCGCGACGACGGCGCAGGCGGCGGCGTAGGAGACGAAGCCTCCGAGGAGGCTCAGCCCCGTATTGGCGAGCCCCGCCTTGATCAGCACCGGGCTGGTGCCGAAGCCGAGCGCGGCGAGAAGGGCATAGATATAGCCTTCCGCCATGCGCGGCTTGAAGACCGGTTTCGCCGCCTCCCGCGCCGCGGCGCCGATGTCGGGCTCGCCGACGGCAGGGCCGATGGCGGCGGGCTCCTCGGCCGGTGCCGCCGCCGCGCCCGCGCTCCTCGCCCGCGCCTTGGCCCGGGCCTGGCGGCGCAGAATGTACATCGGCGCGCTGACCACCAGCAGGATGCCGGCGATCTTCAGGGGCGTCAGCGTCTCGCCGAGAAAGACGATGGCGAGCGTCAGCGAGATCAGGAGCTGGGTCTGCTGGACGGGGCCGGCGAGATTGGAGCCGACGGCGGCCAGCGAGCGGATGTTGAAGTAGCGCCCCCAGACGAAATGCATGATGCCGGCCGCGGTGAGGAACAAGAGGTCCTGGCGTGCCAGCCTGGAGATCTGACTCCATTCACCAAAGATGAAGGCAGCGGCCAGGAACAAGGCCATGCCGAGCGGCATGGAGATGGCGAGCCCCTGAATGGGGGTGCCGGTGAGCACCCCGCGCCGGGCGCTGGCATTGTTGAAGCCGAAGCTGGCGGCGGCGAGGACCCCGTAGACGATGCCGAGCATTCTGCTGTTTCCCTGGCCGGTGCGCCGCCTTGAAGCGCGACAAAGCCCGGCCTTCTAGCACGATCAGAGTACCAAGCGCGACCGCTGGCGCATGATCTGCGTCATCGCCATATACAAAATGATGGGCCATTGTGCAGCTCGACGCGGGTGGATGCGATGACAAACCCGGAACCGGCAGCAAAGCCACCGATGGAGCGCTTCGAGCTTTTCGCCCATGGCGCCGATGTCGGCGTTCGCGGGCGCGGGCCGAGCCGGGCGGCCGCCTTCGCCGAAGCCGCGCGCGCCATGACCGCCGTCCTCACCGACCCCGACAAGGTCAAGGCCAACACCCATGTGAGCGTCGCCGTCGAGGCGCCGGACGACGAGCTTCTGCTGCTCGAATGGCTCAACGCCATCATCTTCGAGATGGCGACCCGCGACATGCTGTTCAGCCGCTTCGAGGTGTCGATCGACGACCACCGTCTCAGCGCCACCCTCTGGGGCGAGGCGCTCGACCGCGCCCGCCATGAGCCCGCCGTCGAGATCAAGGGAGCGACGCTGACCGCGCTCAAGGTCTCCCGGGAAGCGGACGGAAGCTGGCTTGCCCAGACCGTGGTCGACGTGTAGCGCCAAGCCAAACCGCGAGGGCCGCCGCCATGGAGCCGCAGAAATTCGTCCAGGTCTCGGAGACCGAGTGGCGGGTCGAGCCGTTCGGCAGGATGCGCGTTCCCGCCATCATCTACGCCGACAGGGCGCTGATCGAGGAGATGGACGACAAGGTCTTGGACCAGGTCACCAACGTGGCGACGCTTCCCGGCATCGTGCGCGCCTCCTACGCCATGCCCGACGCCCATTGGGGCTACGGCTTTCCCATCGGCGGGGTTGCGGCCTTCGACGCGGAGGAAGGCGGCGTCATCTCCGTCGGCGGCGTCGGCTTCGACATCTCCTGCGGGGTGCGGGCGATGCTGTCGGAGCTCAGCGTCGCCGACGTCGAGCCGCACAAGCAAGCGCTCGCCGACGCGCTTTTCGCTTCGGTGCCGGCCGGCCTCGGCAGCCGCGGCGACATCCGCCTCGACGATGACGAGATGACCGCCATGCTTTCCGGCGGCGCCGCCTGGGCGCTCGAACGGGGCTGGGGCGAGGCCGCCGACCTCGAACGCATCGAGGAGCATGGCGTCATGCCGGGCGCGCGGCCGGAATTCGTCACCGAAAAGGCCCGCAAGCGCCAGCACCGGGAGATGGGCACGCTCGGCTCCGGCAACCATTATCTGGAGGTCCAGGAGGTTGCCGAGATATTCGACGCGGCGATCGCCGAGAGCTTCGGGCTTTCCAAGGGGCGCGTCGTCCTGTGCATCCATTGCGGCTCGCGCGGCCTCGGCCATCAGATCGGCACCGAATATATGAAGGACATGGCGGTCGCCGCCGGCGCGCAGGGGATCGCCCTTCCCGACCGCGAGCTTGCCTGCGCCAAGATCGACTCGCCGATCGGCCAGCGCTATCTCGGCGCCATGCGGGCGGCCATCAACTGTGCGCTCGCCAACCGCCAGATCATCGGCCATCTCGCCCGCGGGGCGCTTTCCCGGGCGATTCCCGGCGCCACGCTGAAGCTGCTCTATGACGTCTCCCACAATACCTGCAAGGAGGAGCCCCACCGCATAAACGGCGAGGTGCGCAACGTGTTCATCCACCGCAAGGGGGCGACCCGCGCCTTCGGCCCGGGCCATCCGGACCTGCCCGAAGGGCTCAAGCACAGCGGCCAGCCGGTGCTGATCGGCGGCAGCATGGGCACCGGCTCCTATGTGCTCGCCGGCACCAGAAAGAGCGAGGAGAAGGCCTTCTCGTCGGCCTGCCACGGCGCCGGGCGGCGAATGAGCCGGCATCAGGCCTACAGGACCTGGAAGGGCCGGCAGGTGGTCGACGAGCTTGCCGCCCGGGGAATCCTGGTGCGCAGCGCGAGCTCGCGCGGTGTCGCCGAAGAGGCGCCGGGGGCCTACAAGGATGTCGGCGCCGTGGTCGACGCGGCGGAAAACGCTGGCCTTTCGCGCAAGGTCGCGTGGCTCAAGCCGCTCATCTGCATCAAGGGCTGAGGGGCGCGACAAGTAAGCACAAAGAGAGCCGCGTCTGGAACCTTGAGGCCGTCAGCCGCCGGCCTGCCAGGCGGAGATGACCTCGCTCGGCGAGACGAGCTGGATGATGTTGAGGGTGAGGTTGTCGCGGATCGTGTAGGCGAGGAACAGCTCGATCCCGATGATCAGGCCGACGGCAGCCCAGACCGCGAGCAGCCGCGCCAGCACAAATCCCGCCGCCGCCGCCAGCGTGTCTGCGACCGAGTTGACGACGCTGTCGCCGAAATAGCCCTGGGCCAGCGCCTGCTGGCGGTAGCGGTCGATGATCAACGGCGTGTTCTCGAACATCTCCCAGCCCGCTTCGAGTCCGACGGCAATCGCCAATCGGAGACCGAGGGGCAGGCGCGGCGCGACGAGCCACAATAGGAGATAAAAGCCGAAGCCGTGGATTACGTGGCTGTAGGTGTACCAGTCGGTGAGCTGCTGCGAGGTCTCCGGGCTCGAGGCGAGCCCGTGCCACAGCCTGATCGTCCCGCATTCACAGATCGCCGGCTGGCCCAAGGCGAACAGAGCAAGCGCCTGCAGCGCGAGAAACCCCGCGGCGACCAACAGATAGGTTCCAAGCGACAGCCGCTCGGCCCAGCGCGCGGCTGGCATGCTCATATCCGGGCGTCCCTGGCTAGCCGCAATAATTGCAGTTCGAATAGCTGCCGCAGTCGAAATTGGTGCCGTCGTAGCAGATGCAGTCGCAATGGTTGAGATACGGGAAGCCCGGCGGGCAGCAGACTTGGCCCTGGGTGCCGCAGAAATTCGTAATGCAGTCGAGCGTGCCGGCGCCAAACTGAGCCGCGCAGTCGCCGCAAGAGGCCATCGCCGGGCGTAGCAACGGAAGCGAGGCCATCGCCGCGGCCGCCGCGCCGCGCGCGAAGATCCACAGCGTGTCACGGCGCGTAACGGGTCGGGCGAGCCGCCGGCCGAACAGGATCGGGATCGGGGCCCTTGCCTGTCCCGCCCCGCCGGCCGCAACCTGCCGACCGGCGTTGCGGGCGGCGGCGACGCGTCCGGCGGCGAACATGAGGATGTGCGCCAGCGCGAGAAGCGTCAGCCCGGCGGCCGCCAGGAGCACGAAATAAAACAAGGCGCTAGCGGGCGACGCCCAGTAGGCGACGGCGACCGCGGCCCAGCCGAGCAGGGCGGTGCGCAGCGCCAGCCGCATGCATTTCGCGCAACGGCCGAATTTCGTGGCAAAGAAAGTCCGCAGTCTGGAGATCAACACGCCCATCGTTATTCCCTCCCAGCATGTCGGTTGCGTCCGGCCGTCGGCAGGACCACGCCTTCCCGCGTGCGCCGCCGCCCGCGAGAACGCGCGGCGATCATCTCGGCGGCGACCGGCGAGATATCGGGCATCTTTTCCCGGCTTGACCGATTCCCGTCCGGGCGCTTGTCGATGCTTCTTCTTCTCCGTATTGCGGTGCCCGTCTTATCCAGCACCCCCCAATGGTCGCAAACGAGTGTGCGCTCCCTCACGCGAATTGTCTATCGGTCCGCCGTCCGATCATCAGGGAGACGGCCCACCGCTCGCGCCTGGAGGCTTTACCCTTGACCGGCCCTAGCGGCCCTTGCATACTCTCATGCAATCGATTGCTGCGATAAAACAAACTCCGGAACCTATTGGCAGGTAAGCGCCTGCAATCGATTGCACCAGAGTAAGTACGCGAGCCAAGGCGCGCGTACACAGAGGGAGGAATTCCGCATGACACATCGGATTTTGCGCGCCGCCGCGGGGCTGGCGGCGGCCGGCGTCGCGGCGATGTTCGTCACCGCCTACACCGCCGATGCCGCCGACCCGATCAAGATCGGCGCGTCGCTGCCGCTGACCGGCAATTTCTCGGTTCCCGGCCAGAAGCATCAGGAAGGCTACGAGCTGTGCGTCGAGCTGATCAACCAGAAGGGCGGCGCGCTCGACCGTCCGCTGCAGCTGATCGTCAGCGACAACCGCTCCGACACCGAAACCACGCTCAATCAGACCGAACGTTTCATCAATGTCGACAAGGTCGACGTGATCTTCGGCACCTTCTCCTCGAAGCTCACCTTCCCGGTCTCCTCGGTGATCGAGAAATACGGCATGGTCAACCCGGTTCCCGCCGGCGGCGCGCTGCGCATCTGGACGCGCGGCCTCAAGCACGCCTTCTACTTCCAGCAGAACGCCGCCGAATATATCGGCTCGTCGCTGCAGGAGGTGATCCGCAACCTGATCCAGGAGGGCGAGCGGCCCAAGACGGCGGCGCTTGTCCACGCGGACGACTTCTTCGCCAACGCGATCGCCGCCGGCTTCCTCGGCGAGGTGGTCAAGAGTCCCGGCGGCGGCGTGGTCGCCGACCTTTCGCCCGGCTATTTGAAGGAGGCGGAAATCGAGGTGGTCTACACCGAGACCTGGCCGGAGGAAGGCTTCTCCGACTGGCTCAACCTCGCCAATTCCGTCAAGCGGTCCGGCGCCGAGCTGCTGGTCGTGCCGACCGCCTCGCCGGAAGAGGCTGTGCAGCTCACCCGGGCGCTGCAGACGGTCAACGCGCAGATCAAGCTGCTCTATATGACCCAGGGCACGCAGATCGAGTATCTGGAAGGCACCGGCAAGGCCGCCGACGGCGTGATGATGCACACCTCCTGGCACGAGGCGGCGCCCTATCAGGGATTGCTTGCCGGGGAACCCTTCTCCAACGCCGACTTCCAAAAGGCCTATGCGGCGAAATACGGTCATCCGCCGGACGAGGATTCGGCCATTCCCTTCGCCGTCTGCCAGGGCATGGAACAGGCGATCCGCGGGGCCGGCACCACCGACAACGCCAAGCTGTCCGAGTGGCTGCACGCCCGCACCAAGGAAGACCCGGTGCGCACGGTGCTCGGCAAATTCTCGTGGGATGAGCGCGGTCTGCCCCATGACCGCCCGTTCCTCATGGCCCAATGGCAGGGCGGCGAACTGAAGTTCATCTATCCGACGGATGAATTCGAGGGCGTGGCAAAGATCCTCTATCCGAAGCCAGCCTGGTAGCCGCTCGCGATGCGGAATCGGGGGGTGGCTCGCCGCCCCCCCTCTTTTTGTCCCGGTCGAGAAGGGAGTGACGAATGCTCGAAGTGCGCGGATTGTGCAAGCATTTCGGCGGCATCCGCGCGGTCGACGATTGCTCCTTCTCGGTCGAAAAGGGCTCGATCACGGCGCTGATCGGTCCCAACGGCGCCGGCAAGACCACCGCCTTCAACTGCATTTCCAAGTCGATGGGACCGACCTCGGGTCAGGTGTGGCTCGACGGCGAGCGCATCGACACGCTGCTCGCCCATCAGGTGACGCGGCGCGGCTTGAGCCGGACCTTTCAGATCACCCGCAACCTGGAGGATCTGACGGTGCTCGAAAACCTCGTCGTGCAGTCGAAGATCTCCGGCCTCAGGGCGCTGTTCGGACCGGCGATCTCGCGCGCCGAGCGCGACAAGGCGATGGCGATCCTGGAGTTCCTCAGCATTACCAAGCTGGCCCACGAGCGGGCGCGCAATCTCTCCTACGGACAGAAGAAGCTGATGGATTTCGGCGCTCTTTTGATGTCCGATCCGAAGATCATCCTGCTCGACGAGCCGTCCAGCGGCGTCAACCCGCGGCTGCTCGACGAGATCATGGCGCATATCCGCACACTGAATGAAAAAGGCCTCACCGTGTTCATCGTCGAGCACAATATGAACCTCGTCATGAAGCTGTCGCACAAGATCGTGGTGATGGCCCACGGCCAGGTCATCGCCGAGGGCACGCCGAGCGAGGTGCAGTCCGATCCCGTGGTGCTCAGCGCCTATCTCGGCGGCAGGGCCGCGAGCGCCGAGGGCAAGTCGGCGGGGGCAAGCCATGGCTGAGCTCTTGGAGGTCGACAATGTGGTGGCGGGATACGGGCGGGGTCCCGCGATCCTCAACGGCACGACGCTCCACGTCCGCTCGGGCCAGATCCAGTGCGTCATCGGGCCGAACGGCGCCGGTAAGTCGACGCTGATGAAGGCGATCGCCGGCCTTCTGCCGTTGCGCTCGGGCGAGATCCGGCTCAAGGGCGAGCGGCTCAGCGGCCTGCGCCCCGATCAGATCCTGCACAAGGGCATCTGCTTCGTCCCCCAGGAGCGGGCGCTGTTTCCCAAGATGACGGTGCGCGAGAATCTGCGCATGGGCGGCTTCATCCTCGAGGACCGCGGCACGCTCGCCCGGCGCATCGATACGGTGCTCGAAGCCTTCCCGATCCTTCGCGAGCGCGCCGGCCAGCGCGCCGGAACGCTCTCCGGCGGCCAGCAGCAGATGCTGACCATGGCGCGCACCTTGATCGTCGAGCCGGAGCTCGTCATGCTCGACGAGCCGTCGCTCGGCCTGGCGCCGCAGATCGTCGAGCAGATGTACGACATCGTCCACATGCTGCGCCAGCGCGGCATGACGGTGCTGCTGGTCGAGCAGAACGCGGTGGTGGGGCTTTCCAACGCCGACTGGGGCAGCGTGCTCGACCTCGGCCAGACGTTGTTCGAGGGTCCGGCGGCGGAAATTCTGTCGGACCCGCGCATCCAGGAGCTCTATCTCGGCAAGTCGACCGAGGCGGCCTGAGGGGAGAAGATGTCGCTGGTGGATATCATCCAGATCGTCATTCTCGGGCTGGCGCTCGGCGGCGTCTACGCGCTGATGGCCTCCGGCCTGACGCTGATCTTCGGCGTCATGCGCATCGTCAACCTCGCCCATCCGATCATGATCATCACCGGCGCCTACATCAGTTACTGGCTGTTCCGGCTCTACGGTATCGACCCGATCGTCTCGATGCCGATCGCCGCCATTGTCATGTTCTGCATCGGCATCATCGTCTACAAGCTGATCTTCAAGCGCGAGGCGGCGAGCGCCAAATATTCCGAGATGACCGTGCTTCTGACCGTCGCCGTGGCGCTGTGCTTCGACGGCCTGCTCGGCGCGATGTTTTCCAACACCCACCGCATCACCTCGCCGTCCTACGCGACGCAGGCGTTCTTCTTCGGTGATCTCTACATCCCCAAGGGGCAGCTTTACGCCGGCATCATCAGCCTCGCGCTGATCGGCGGCCTGGTGGCCTTTCTGCACTTCACCCGCTTCGGCTACGCCATCAGGGCGACCACCCAGAACCGCGACGCGGCCCAGCTCATGGGGGTCAATGTCGGCCGCGTCTCGATCATCACCTTCGGCATCGGCATCGGGCTTGCCGGCGCGGCCGGCGCGCTGGTCAGCTTCGTGTTCAGCTTCTTTCCCGCCAAGCATTGGGAGTGGATCGCCATCCTCATGTCGCTGGTCGTGCTTGGCGGCATGGGCAAGCTTGCCGGCGCCGTCCTCGGCGCGCTGACGCTGGCGGTCGTCGCCGCGTTCGTCGGCACCTATGCGGGCGCCACCTGGTCGACGCTGACCTTCTTCCTGGCGCTTTTCGTGATCCTGCTGGTGCGCCCGCAGGGCCTGCTCGGCGACAGACTGGAAGAAATGTGAGATGAGTACGCAACTCGACATCCGCGAAATCGTCGAGGCGCGCGCGGCACACGGCGCCGCGCCGTCCGGAGCGGAGCAGGCCGCGCGGGCCGTCTATTTCCCCATAGCCGTCCTCGCCGTGCTCGCGGCGCTGCCGGCGCTCCAGGTTTTCGACGGCTACAATTACCTCCTGCACATGGTGCTGTTCGCGCAGATGTATGCCGCCATGGCGTCGAGCTGGAACATTCTCGGCGGCTACACCGGCTACATCTCGCTCGGCCACAACGTGTTCTTCTGCATTGGCGGCTATTTCTCCGGCATGATCCTCGCCTTTACCGGCGTTTCGACGCTGGCGACGGCGCCGCTCGCCGGCCTCTTGGCGGCGTTGGTCGGGTTCTGCGTCGGCTTCATCACGCTGCGCGTGCGCGGGCCGACCTTCATCATCTCGTCGATCGCGTTGCTGATGGTCGTGCGCATCCTGTTCGACAATTGGCGCTTCGTCGGCGGCGCCAACGGCGTCACCCTGCCGCAGCTTTCCATCGACGTGCAGTGGAGCAAGCTTCCCTATTATTACGCCATGCTGGTGATCGCCGCGGCCGCGGTCTATTGCTCCTACCGCATCAAGCACTCGAAGTTCGGGCTGCAACTGCGCGCCATCTCGCAGGACGAGGTGAAGGCGGAGAGCGCCGGCATCAACACTCGCTTCTGCAAGATGCTCGCTTTCGCCATCTCCGCCTTCTTCGTCGGCATGGCGGGGGCGGTGTGGGGCGAATA
>Ga0326597_10005509_pt1 | contig 17534 bp, 14 predicted proteins | sample RVTome_12_FD_203789 | JGI IMG/M metagenome (GOLD analysis project Ga0326597, IMG submission 203789) | Soil microbial communities from uranium-contaminated site in the Upper Colorado River Basin, Wyoming, United States - RVT100D185 | ecosystem: Environmental > Terrestrial > Soil > Contaminated >... | reverse complement strand
GCGAGAAGCAGCGGGTGGCGATCGCCCGGGTGATTCTCAAGGACCCGCAGATCCTGGTCCTCGACGAGGCCACCTCCCACCTCGACGCCCGCTCCGAGGCCCTGATCAAGGAGGCCCTGGAGCGGGTCATGCTGGGAAGAACCTCGTTCGTGATCGCCCATAGGTTGTCCACGGTGCTGGCGGCGGACCGCATCCTGGTCCTGGACGAGGGCCGCGTGGTCGAGGAGGGCACCCACCGGGAACTGATGGCGGCGGGTGGGTTGTACGCCCGGCTCTACGAGACGCAGTTTGCGGTGGAGGATGCGGGCTGACTCCAACGGCCAAAGGGGCTCGGCCAAGCGCTGACGCCAAGTGGCTTGTGCTCCTCATCGAGCGAGGCTAAGCGCGACGACAGGACCCTCGGCCTTCATCATGAATACGATCGCACGGTGCAGTCCAGTCGTCTGTGGTTGCTTGCGCTCATGGGAGTCATCGGTGCGTGCACGGGCACGGCCACATCGTCGACCACCGTTTCGGCGCCCTCGACGACCTCGACGCTCCCGGTGACGACGCAGCCGGCAACGACCACCACGACACTCACAGTCCCGACCACGACAACCCTCGCACTGCCGGATGAGCCTCGAGTCTCCGCCGGGTGGTCCCTCCAGCCCGGAGACGTCCTGGTCGCGAACCGAGACGGCGTCTCCGTCGTGCGGAATGGCGAGATCGTTTCCCAGCCGGTCACATCGCCGGTCGAGGCGGCACTGGCGGAGCATTCCGGCTCGATCGTGTTCGTGACGCCCGACCCCGACCTCTTCCCGCGGCATTGGCCGGAACGAGGAAAGGGCGGCGGCTACTTCATCTGGCGCCTCCAACCGGATGGGACCCTGATCCAGGTGCTGAGGACCGACCGCACGATCGATGGGCCCCTCGGCGCCGTCACCCTGTATCAGGCTCCCGTGATCGGCAAGATTGCCGCCGGGTTCACGACGCCGATCTTCAAGGTCGCGAGGGAGGACGCCTGGGGCGAGCGCGTCCACCTGGCTCCGGCGGGAAACTTCAATGGTGTCGGGGGTGGAATACGTGTTCTCCACGGTGAGGGTGGCATCACGGGGGTGGCGTGGCAGGAGTCGGACAATCGGCTGATCGTGTCTGTCGCCACCGATGGCGGCACTTGGCTCGAGGCGCGGGACTTTGACGATCCGGTGCCTGTGGACTGGCCCTCCGAGTGGCCAACGAACCCGGTGCCCGAGGGCACCGCCTGCGCGGATGACGAGAGCTTCAACCATTGCCTCGACACCGTCACCACGCTGCCGGGGACGACCCTGATCGCGTACACCGAGACCAACTCGGAGAGGACGCTGACCGATCTCATCATCTACGACACCGAGACCGGCACCGAGCTACGGCGGATACCTGTGGCCGAATTCCCGGAATTCGTCAAGCAGCTCCACGCATCGGGCACGGAGATTGCGGTCAGCCTCATGACCTACCGCGACCTCCGATACCAATACCTTCCGACGCAGATCATCGACATCGAGGCATGGTCCGCACGGGAAATACCCTGGGGTGGCGTGACAACGATCGTCCCGGGCTCACTCCCGGGCGGGTAATCGGCCGGCCATCTCCAGTACCCAGTCGGGGAGGGCGACTTTGCCGTCGTGGACCATGGTGTGGTGTCGTGCGCAGAGCAGGCACAGGTTCTCCAGGCAGGTCGGCCCGTGGTGGAGCCAGTGGATGATGTGATGCGCATTGCAGTAACGGGGCCTTGATTGGCAGCCGGGGATGATGCAGCCCTTTTCGCGGAGGTTGAGGGCGGTCCTGATCTGTGGCGGAATGTTTCGGCTGCTGCGCCCGATGTCGAGGGGCAGCGACGCTCCGCCGAGAACGACGGGGATGACCTTGGCGTCGCAGAGCATCCTGCGCACCGTCTCGGGGCTGAGCAGCCCACAGTCCTCGGTCTCACACCCGGCGCCGTCGGCGAGTCCGAGGAGGGTTTCGTAGGAGGCGGTGATCGTCACCTGGGGACGGAACCCACCCGAGATCGGGCTCTTCCCGGAGGCGAGATGATCCGCCGCGATCTGGGTGAGGGCGTCGGCGCGGCGCTGCCCCGGGGTGCGGGTATCAGACGGGTCGAGCTGCTGGGGGTCGGTGATCGACCGCAACGCGGTCAGCAGCGTCTGGCCGGCTTCGGGGTCGAGTTGCCCGTCGATGCGGACCAGGTTGTCCAGGGTGGGGGACACGTTGAGGTAGCGGCGGTCCCGGAGATGCTGGGCGTCCTGCTCGGCGGCGTCGAGGTCGGTGTTCTGCCGCCACAGATCCACCGCCTTGGCGAAGTCCTTCATCGGCAATCCGGAGAAGGCATCAACCAGGTCCCGTTCCGCTTCTCTGAAGAGGTCGGGGTTGGCCTGCCGGGCGGCGGCGAGCAATTGCACCCGCGGCTCATCGAGGGTGCCCTCATGGAAGGCGGCTCGCACGACGGGCATATCGCCGAGGGCCCGGGCCAGGCCGATCAGCCGCTTGGCGGTGCCCACGGAGATGCCGAGCCGGTCGACCAGCAGGGCGATGGGCGACAGGTAGCCCACGTCGGCGTAGGCCTCGGTGGCGATCATCTCCGCCACCCAGGCGAGACGCTCCGCCTCCGCTCGGACCACCCGGTCGTGGGCCTCGGCCAGCCCATCGGCCAGATCACCCGACCACAGAGGGAACGAAAATCCTTGGTCCTCGAGATCGACCTGCGGCCGATCCGCAATCGCTGTCATGGAGGACAAGGTAGGGGCAGGGTGTGACAAGAAACGGGGCGCCGGTGGCGATCTCTCGGGTGATCCTCAAGGACCCGCAGATCCTGGTGCTCGACGAGGCCACCTCCCACCTCGACCCCCGCTCCGAGGCCCTGATCAAGGAGGCCCTGGAACGGGTGATGGTGGGCCGGACCTCCTTCGTGATCGCCCACCGGTTGTCCACGGTGCTGGCCGCCGACCGGATCCTGGTCCTCGACGAGGGCCGGGTGGTGGAGGAGGGCACCCACCGGGAGCTGATGGCAGCCAACGGGTTGTACGCCCGTCTCTACGAGACGCAATTCGCCGCGGAGGATGCGGGGTAGGGTCGGATATCAAGGTGGTCGCCACAAGGATCACGACCAGCCGCGAACTGAGGCAACATGCGCTGGCTTGAGCGACATGACTCGTTGTCGGTGATCGTTGCTCTCGTGGACGAACCCGATCAGCCGCCAAGGGAGGCGCTGATTCTCGATCTTCGCGAGGCGCCGGTCGCCGAGTCCGCTGATGAGCTGGTTGACCGGTTGATTGACGCGTTGTCTGCCGACGAAGGTGTTCCTCCACCGTTTGACCTCCAAGTGACTCATTCCGTCCTCTCGTGGGGAGCATCTGGCGCGGGACTCAATATTCTGTTGAAGGTCGTATCAGCCGTGGCGGGGACTGCTGGGTGGGATCTTCTGAAGAGCACCCTTCGTGAGTTGAAGCAGCGAGCCGCGGAGCGGAGCCCGTGGGTCGAACACCCTTTGTCTCGAGCCGAGGCGCTATGGAGGGCGAAGTGGTTCCTCGGCCACACGTACGGGATCAACCCCGATGGGCTCGAGGTAGTTGAAGAAGAGGAAGAGCTGGCCGACGACGGTGGCTCCACTTGGCGGTTCCGTCTTTCTGCCCAGGGTGGAGAGCTCTCGGCCGACGTGGTGGAGGAACACGGTCTCGTGAGGATCACAAGACACCGCATGTCGCGTGGCTAATTCTTGAGGGTTGTCAGTCGTTGAAGCTGGCTCGCCGGCCTGTCACCGAGTGCTATGGGGCCCGTTCGGCAGTGTCTTTTGCCAGGTACTCGGTCAGTACCGCGATCTTGAAGCGGGACCCCCCAGGTTTGGTGGGTATCACTTCGTCGTCGTACGACCCGACGAAGCGGATGGGTTCCTCGTCATCAACTCCCACTGCCAGGGTGTCTCCTCGTCGCAGTGTGACATCGGAGGCCAGTCTCCTCCCAGACTGCTCGATGCTGACCAGATTGGTGACCTCGAACTCCAGTTCAGCTATTACCAGTTCTCGACACCCTTGCGACGGGACATGGAAGTCTTCGTCGAGGCGACCGTGTCCGGCAGGGAGCAATTCTCTGATATGGACGAGCCGGCCGTCGAGACCTCGCTCGAAGAGATGAGGACAGGTCCCAGTTATCCACATCGTGTCTAAGGCGAGCGTGTTCGCCGGATCGAATCGGTGCGGTTGGAGTGAACGGCGACGCTTACCGATCCGGAACCTGATCTCCGACGGTTCCAGGATGGCTTCTATGACGCGAAGTTGGCTGAGCTCGGCAGAGAACTCGACCCGATCTAGTGATTGAAAGAGTCCGGGTTCAACGATGTCTCCCCATAGCTGCTCCTTCTCATTGACCTTCATTCCGAACGGTGGGAGCATCACCCCGAGGGGCAGAAGGATCGCCTCGGTGGCTGTGATCGGTACAGGAGGGAACGTGACCTCGACATCTCTATCAACCTCCGACTCACCCTCAGATCGCAAGTCGCCTTTCACGCTTTCGAATACGACAGGTGGGCCAAGAGGTTCGAGGACGAGCATGCTGAGCCAAATCTCGCGCGGGAGAAATCTCAGTGTGAAGCCGATGTCCTCGCAGCCCGGATGAGGATAGGTGACGATCTCTCCGAGTTCGGAGTCGGGTACACCAATCGATCGCAAGAACTGAACCATCGGGTGGTTTTCGATTTCTGGGAGGGCCAGGTCCTCTTCGGCAACCCCCCTTCGCGTCGGATAGCCGTGGAAGTGTCCGTATGAAGGCTTTGGGATCTCGGGGTGTTGGGCTAAGTACTCCGCAATGTGATCTCCCCGCCCAACGACCACCTCGTCCCATGGTGTCCCGCGTTGCCCTAGGCCCATTGCTGCTAGGCCAGACCAGGGGCGAACCCCCGGTCCATTCAGCCGAATCCCTCCCGCTCGGTCGCCTAAAGGGACGGAGTCAATGTCTCCTGCGACAAGATGAGGCAACCGCTCAATCGAGCGGACGACCAGATATCGCACCCTGATTGCGTCTCCGGCGCGAGGCGTTCGTGGCCTCCATTGATTGAGGCCGAATACGATCGCGATGACAATCGCGAGAGCACTGAGAATCACCTGTGTAACGGACAAGAACGGCTGCCCCTCTTCGGTCAGATCGTTGGTCGTCGAACCTACTGGATGCTCAGCCCCAATGCCGCGGCGGCCCGCTCGACCCTCGATGGTGTGCGATGTGTCCCCGCCCGCGGCCTTGCGAAGCTCTCAGGGTGGAGGTCCGGATCAGATTCTCCCCTCTGCCGACCAGGACTTGACATGTTCGGGTGACTACGGTTTGGGGGTGCGCTGGCTCCGCCGCCGTGGAAGTCGAGTCACCGGGATCAGCACGCCGCTGCTCGGTGTGTCATGGACTCCGGGTGTAAGCGATGAAGAACAAGCGCGGGCGCTGCTCGCATTCCTTGAGGACCGTCGAGTGCTCTTCGCTCCAGAGGATCTGGAGGACGCGAGTCACTGTGTTGTTTCAGTGGAGCGCATCAGGGACTTCCTGACGGGGATGCTGACGCGAGGGGGACTCGGCGACGCCTTCGTGGATCGACTTGAGAAGATGCGCTCAGCAGCGCGGAGGTTCATGGAGCAGATACGACCACCCTTCGAACGCCCCGATGAGTTGTGGATCCCTGGCCATGGCCTCCTGAGAGGGGGGCCTCGGCTTCATCAAGCCCTGGGCGAACTTCGGGGCGTATTTGGCGTACACCTGGGAGAGATCGCTCAGGTCTACGGACTAGAAGTTCGCAGGCCTCTGTCTTCGATCCTGCCTCGCATCGCGAACGATCCCCCGATGCCAGCCCGGTGAGGGACCGGCGCTAGACGCCTCGCGAGGAGGGTCGCGGCTTCATTTCGTCGGACTTGCCGGTAGACGACCGCCACGATCGTCCGTAGTGGCCGGCAAGGCCACGAGACGCGTGCGCCCATCCGGAAGTCGCTGGGTTCATCCTGGTGCCCTGGGTAGGCTCACGGACGTGGACCTGGTGAGATCGAAACAGCGTGTCGCCGACCATGGGGAGGTGTTCACCCCGGCGTGGATGGTCGAGGCGATGCTCGATTTGGTGAAGGACGAGACCGAGAGGATCGACTCCCGCTTCCTCGAGCCGGCCTGCGGGTCGGGCAACTTCCTGGTCCAGGTTCTGCGCCGCAAGCTCGTCGCTGTCGAGCTGAAATACGGCAAGTCGGAGTTCGAGAAGGGTTGCTACGCCTTGCTCGGCCTGATGTGTATCTACGGCATCGAACTCCTGGAAGACAACATCGCCGAGTGCCGTGACAACCTGCTGGAGATCTTCGTCGACTACCTGAACCTCGACGCGTCCGATGATCTATACCACGCTGCGGCTCACGTACTTTCGCAGAACCTCATCCACGGTGACGCCCTGACGATGTTCACCAGCGCAGGGGAGCCGATCACCTTCGCCGAGTGGGGCTACCTCGGTAAGGGCAAGTTCAAGCGTCGCGACTTCCGCTTCGACACCTTGACGTTGTCAGCCACATTCGGCGAGGAAGGCAATCTCTTCATCGATCTCACCAAGCACGAGATCTTCGCCCCGGTTAGGGCCTATCCCCCCGTGACAGTGAAGGATCTGAGCGGATGACGGCGACTCGCGCTGGCTTTGCGCTCAGGGGTCGCAACCCTGATGTTCTGACCTGCATCGCCAACCTGTCCAACGACGAGGTGTTCACACCGCCCGAGTTTGCTAACCGGATGCTTGATGCCGTCGCCGAGGCGTGGGCGACCGACAACGATGGAGCTGACATCTGGGCTGACTCGACCGTCACGTTCCTCGACCCGTTCACGAAGTCCGGTGTGTTCCTGCGTGAGATCACCAGCCGTCTGACTGGCGGGTTGGAGGAGAAGATCCCTGACCTTCGCGAACGCGTCGACCACATCCTGACCAAGCAGGTCTTCGGTATCGGCATCACCGAGTTGACCAGCTTGTTGGCGCGTCGCAGTGTCTACTGCTCCAAGTTCGCCAGCGGCCCTCATTCCATTGTCAGGTCGTTCACAACGGACACCGGGAACATCTGGTTTGAGCGCCTCGAGCACACGTGGTCGAGCGGTAGGTGTGTCTACTGCGGAGCCAGCCGGAAGACCCTCGAAAGGGCCGAGGGCCTCGAGTCTCACGCCTATGCCTTCATTCACGCCGACGACATCAAAGCTCGCGTCGCCGAGCTGTTTGGAGAAGACATGCAGTTCGACGTCATAGTCGGGAATCCGCCGTATCAGCTCAGCGATGGAGACGGTGGGGGTGGAACTTCTGCCGTGCCTATCTATCAACACTTCGTAGCGCGCGCGAAGGAACTCAGTCCCCGATACCTAACGATGATCATTCCGTCTCGTTGGTTCACCGGAGGAAAGGGATTGGACGAGTTTCGTGACGCCATGCTTACGGACAGTCGCGTGCGCTCCATCGACGACTATCTGAGCGCATCAGATGTATTCCCTGGCGTAGGGCTCAAGGGAGGCGTGTGTTACTTCCTTTGGAACCGTGACCATCCAGGGCATTGCCGAGTCACCACCAGATACAAGGATTGGCCGGTCTCAACAGCCACTCGCCCGCTGCTCGAGCGTGGTACGGACATCTTCGTTCGATTCAACGAAGGCGTGTCCATCCTCAGGAAGGTGATGGGCGTCGAGACCGCAGCTGGTTCGCTGGAACTGCCCGCGTCGCAGCGGTTCGACCGGCTGGTCAGTGCACGAAAGCCGTTTGGGTTGCCATCCACCTTCCAGGGCGGTTCGATTGCAACGCGTGGCGACCTAGAGATCTATCAGAAGGGCGGGAAGGCGCATGTCGCCAGGGAGAAGATCACGAAGGGGGGCGACCTAATCGACGCGTGGAAGTTGTTCGTCGGATTTGCTGCACCTGGTACCGGCAACAAAGACACCTACCCACACAGAATCATCAGCACTCCCTTCCTCGGCGAGCCAGGGCAGGTCTCCTCAGAGACGTATCTCGCCATCGGTCCGTTCGAATCACGAGCTGAAGCGAAGAGCGCTCTGTCCTACCTTTCGTGTCGGTTGACACGGTTCCTGATTCAGCTCCGCAAGGCCTCACAGAACACCACACGGAAGGTGTACAAGTTTGTGCCGTTGCAGGCATGGGACCACATCTGGACTGACGAGGAGCTGTACGCCAAGTACGGTCTTACCGACGGCGAGATCGGGTTCGTTGAGAAGATCGTTCGTCCAATGGACCTCGCCACCGAGACGGACGATGCGCTACTCGAAGTTACTGCCGAGGACGATGAGTAGGCCCGTCGAGGAGATCCTTGCGCCGAAGCCGGAGGCGCGGCTTCGCATCTATGCGTGGACCCCGAACGATCCGCCCGCCAAGTACGTCGGTCTGATCAAGGTGGGCCAAACGACACAGGTGGATGTGAACGCCCGCATCCGTCAGTCCCAGGGCCAGATGCAGCAGGAATACACCCTCCATGTTGATGAGCCCGCCGAGCGTGAGGATGGAGCACTCTTTCGCGACAACGACGTACGGCAACGCCTTATCGACAAGGGATTCGAGAACGTCGTCATCGGGGCATCCCGCGAGTGGATTCGTTGCACCCCTGAAGACGTCAAGACGGCTGTGACTGAGCTCCGGGAAGGACTTCGGCTCACGGGCACCCACCATGAGACGTTCAAGATGCGCCGCGAGCAAGCGGAAGCAGTGGACCGGACCCTCGACTACTACAGGTCGATCTGGGCTGAAGACGCCACAGCCGTCCCTCGCTTCCTCTGGAACGCCAAGATGCGGTTCGGCAAGACCTTCACCGCCTACCAACTCGCCAAGAAGTTGGGCGCCACTCGCGTGCTCGTCGCGACCTTCAAGCCGGCGGTCGAGGACGCTTGGCAGACAGACCTTGAGGCACACGTTGACTTCGACGGATGGCAGTACCTATCTCGTTCCTCTGGTAGCGATCCGACTCAGATCGACTCCAAGAAGCCGGTTGTTTACTTCGGCTCGTTCCAGGACCTCCTCGGTCGCGACAGGAACGGCAACATCAAGGCGAAGAACGAGTGGCTGCACGTCGTGAACTGGGACCTTGTCGTTTTCGACGAATACCACTTCGGCGCATGGCGCGACACTGCCAGGGAATTGTTCGAGGGTGAGGATGAAGCTGTCGCCAAGAAGGAGACCAAGCTCGAATACGCGGCTGGTCTGGCAAGGGTGAACGAGGACCTGAGCGAGCTGTCGGAGAAGGAGACCGATTTCCTCCCGATCACGACGAGGGCCTACCTCTACCTGTCCGGGACGCCGTTCAGGGCACTGGCGACCGGCGAGTTCATCGAGGAGCAGATCTTCAACTGGACGTACACCGACGAACAGCGAGCCAAGGAGCAATTTGCCGCCAAGAGTCCTGGCGAATGGAATCCTTATTGGGCGATGCCGCAGATGCGTCTGCTCACCTATCAGATGCCCGACGAGCTGCTGGCGATCGCGAGCGCCGGGGAGTTCGACGAGTTTGACCTCAACGAATTCTTCGCTGCCACCGGCACCGGGAAGGGCGCGCGATTCAAACACGAGAACCACGTTCAGAAGTGGCTGGACATCATTAGGGGTTCTTACACCCCGACTCAGGTAGACAATCTCAAGCTCGGGAGCCAGCGCCCACCGTTCCCATACTCCGATATCCGCCTCCTGCCCTATCTCCAGCACTCGTTCTGGTTCCTGCCGAACGTGGCAGCATGTCACGCGATGCTGAACTTGCTGGCCAAGAAGCACAACACCTTCTGGCATGACTACACGGTGCTCGCCGTGGCAGGGGCATCCGCCGGGATCGGACTCGACGCTCTCCCGCCGGTACGCAAGGCGATCGGGAGCGGCTTCGAGAGCAAGACGATCACGCTGTCGTGCGGCAAGCTGACTACCGGCGTGACGGTCCCTCAGTGGTCGTCCATCATGATGCTGCGAAATCTGCAATCGCCAGAGACTTACTTTCAAGCCGCCTTCCGGGTTCAATCCCCCTGGTCGATCACGAACCCGGACGGGGACGATCCCGGCGAGGAAGCTGTCCTAAAGCCGGCCTGTTTCGTGTTCGACTTTGCACCTACCCGGGCGCTACAGCAACTCTCGGAGTATGGAATCCGCCTTTCCCCCAACGAACCCAATCCCGAGAAGGCCGTCGAGGAACTCGTGTCGTTCTTGCCTGTCCTCGCCTACGACGGGTCCTACATGACCCAGATCGACGCCGGCGGCATCCTCGACATCGCGATGGCGGGGACATCCGCGACGCTCCTGGCCCGCAAGTGGGAGAGTGCGCTGCTGGTCAATGTCGACAACGACACCCTGAGCCGTATCCTCAACAACCCCGAGGCAATGGCTGCGGTCGAGCGAATCGAAGGTTGGCGGTCGCTGGGCGACAACATCATCGAGACCATCATCAACAAGAGCAACAAGGTCAAGAAGCTCAAGAAGAAGGCGAAAGACGGCAAACTCTCGGCGAAAGAGAAGAGAGAGCTCACCGCCGAGGAGAAGGAGTACAAGTCGAAGCGCAAGCTTGTTCAGGAGAAGCTAATCAAGTTCGCGACACGGATCCCGGCGTTCATGTATCTAACCGACTTCCGTGAGAACACGCTCCAGGACGTGATCACCAAGCTGGAGCCGGAGCTCTTCCTTACCGTCACCGGTCTCATGGTGGAGGACTTCCACCTGCTCGTTCGCCTCAAGGTCTTCAACACCGAGCAGATGAACCAAGCAGTCTTCGCGTTTCGCCGCTACGAAGACTCCAGCCTCGCGTACACCGGAATCGACTCGCACCCCGGCCTCACGCACTACGGCCTATACGACACGGTGGTGGCTCGGGACTACACCGAGGCGAACGCGTGACCGGCCAACCCGGTCGATTACTACGGCCCCGGCGTTCGCGGATCAGTCCCGTCGGGGGCTCTGAGTCGTAGCGGCCGAGTGGACGAATAGGCTGACGGCACACCGCCAACCAGGTGCTTAGAAATGGCAGATGTCGATAAGTCGCTCCGTGCGCTCATCAGGGGAGTCACGTCGGACAACTACTGGGTGTTGCCTGCGATCAACGTGATCGGTGTCGCGGTCGCATTCATACTGGGCGGGTGGCTCATAGGGGCGATTGGTGTTGGCGTGTTCTTGCTGCTGGTAATTGCAATGCTAGGTCGGAGCCTCTGGCTGCGACCAACGGATGCCCAATCACTCGTCGTCGGGGAGTCTTCGAGTGAACCTGAGACGCTCCGACCCCCGGCGCCAACCGAAGGAGCTGGGTTACCAGGCGATGAGCGTCCGGACGTTTCCGAGACGGTGGATGGTGCGGTGCTCGTGGGGAGGATGCAGGACTCTGGTGAGCACCAGCCGGCTAACCACGACGCGCCCGAGGAGGAAGATGACGCCGGTGCCGCGGAGCCCTCACCGAACCCCGTACAGGTTGCATCGCAAGCGGCGGTGGAAGGGAGATTCGAGGAAGCGCGAGCAACCTTCGAGGTCTGGATTACAGAACCTGATGACGAGGACACGCAAGTAGAGCGTCGAGCGATAACCCTCTGGTTCTTGGACTGGCGTGGCGACCCCGACGCGCTATTGGAGCTGCGAGCGCTGGCCGACTCGCGCCCAGACCATCCAGAGCCGATTGTCCAGTTGGCCGAGGCCCTCGAGCGGCGACGTGAAGCTCGCAGTGCTGCGAGCGAGATAGCGTCGAGGCGCGAGCACGTCACTGTTGGTGTCATCCGCCTCCTACTAAAGGAGGCGGATATCCGGAATGACGTAGGTGACTTCGACCGAGCGCTTGAACTCGCCCAGGGAGCGCTTCTTGATGTACAGAACCTCGCTCCGAAACAGGCGGCGGCTGCCTACCGGGAGATGGGGCGCGCCCTGGAAGGGCTCGACCGAACACTCGAGGCACTCGTGTTCTTCGAACAGTCGCTCGGAGCAGATCCGACCAACCAGTGGACAAGGTTTCGAACCGCTTGGCTCTACGCCCACAATGAGCATCCGCAGGCGGCCGTCTTCCATTATGGCGTTTACCTGGCCAACAGCCCGGAGTCAGCAGGCGCCATTAACAATCTCGGGGTCGCGTTGGCGAGCCTGGGTCTCAAAGGCGAGGCCGTCGAACGCTACAAACGCGCCTCAGAGCTTGGCGAGGACTATGCACCAGGGAATCTCGCGCTTCTTCTGGCCGGTGCCGGGTTCCTCGATGAGGCAGAGAGCCAAATCCAGCCCCGCCCTGAACAGAGCTCCGCGTTGTCGAAGCACTCTGCGGAAGCTGCTGAGCAGGTAGCGAAGCAGAGGATCAAGGAATCTGAGGGCCTGGGTGCAGCTCGCGCAGGTGGGGAGGTGATCAGCGAGTACTTTCGCAGTCTCGCCTCCGCTCAAGAGAGTGGCTTGCCGATAGGATCCTGGAGTTTCTCTCTTGGATTCGAGGTGAGTTTCGAAGCACGAGACGAGGAGTCAGTTGAAGGCTCAACGGGCTCAGGTTCCGACAAGGTCGCCGTGACGATTAGCCGGGCTCCGAGGGGCCTGAAGTTGACTATCAGAAGGGGCACCCTGTTTGCGCGGGAGAGCACTGGGCTCGCGGCTCTAGTCGACGGCGAAATCCTCGGTTTCGTAAAGAACTGGGAGAACAGCGAAGACAACATCAGCGTGACGCGTGTGACGGGGACTGACGCAACGAACTCGTCACCGACGTAGGGCTAGCGACGGCTAGAGGAGCTGACCGAGATCGCCCAGGCGTTGAAAGCCATCGCCCGTAAGGTCGCTGACCCTGTCAACCGACACCAAAGCCCACGCCACCCGACCAATCGCTAGTCGGGGATTTGGGCTGTCAAGCAGGGATTCTGTTGTCGACCTGCGCGACCAGCAGCTCTTGGGGCGAGTCGCTTCCGATGTCGAGTCCGACTGACAGCGCGGCCAGTAGACCAGCCACAATCAGAGAAAGCAGGCCCCTTGTGAACCAAGAGCGTGCCTGCATTAGGTCTGTGTGCTTCCGGTTGGAGGTCCATATTGCGAGCTGGCGGCCATGCTCTTCGCTCTTAAGAACGGCGACGAGTCCACTCTTCCCGTCGGTGGATATGAGATCACCGAGCGCCGCGTATCTGTAGAAGCCGACACGATCGACTTGGAGTGCCTCAAATGCCGAGATCGCTAGGAACACCGTTGAGAGCGTGACTGGCACTAGCGAAATCAACCATGCTGGTGATCTCTCGAGCGCAAAGTCGAGCTGGAACGCTGCTAACGCGATTGAGATTGTGAGGAGAGCTAAGGCCGTCTGCACCAAACGCGCTGCTTTCTCTTCGGCAGTCCTGGCTGCAAGACTGGCAAGATCGTTAGCTCTGCGAGCTACCTCTAGAGATTCCTCACAATCTTCAAGCTGCTCGATCCAATCGGGCTTCTCGAACTCCGGCACCATTGCCCCGTCGTTCGCGGGAGCCTTCTTCGCAGGAAGGAAATCCAATAGGAACCGCCTCATCGGGCTTGGCCACGATCCGGTCATGACCTGCCTCCTCCAGTTAGGTGTCGGGTGATCGCTGGGACTATCACGTCGCACGCTGAGTCAAGGAAGAGCCAGGCCCCTTGAGGATTGCACTCCAGAAAGACCGGGTCGTCGTCCCCTTCAAGCCAATCCTGGGCAGACATGGACAATCCGAGAGCTCGGGCCAGCTTGACGGATTGGTCAACCGCCGTCGTGGAGTCGTTGACAAGCCGAAACCCGCTCCCGCTCGGATCACTTCTCCGCCAGTCGATGGTGGATTCGCCGCGAGGCCGGCGCCACACCCAAGCCCTTCTTCCCACCGTCACGACGCGAAGATCGGCTCTGGCAGGGACGCGCGCTTGGAGAAGTACCGGACATGTCTTCACAAAGTCGAGGTCCTCCTCAGTTGACTCGTCGACGAAGGGGGCAATGCCGGCTCCAGGAGACAACGCCTTCGCCAGGATGCTCGTGTGCGCCTTGCGGAACTGCTCGGCATGGGGCCACGAACTCGTAACCAATGTCGGCGGTGTTCGCACCCCGATATGGGAAGCGACTTTCAGCTGGAGGAGTTTCGTCTCCGCTCTTGCGACCGTGAAGGGATCGTCGACCCACCGCACCCCGCTTCCGGCAAGCACACCTCGAAGGATGTGCGGGGCTTCATCTTGAACCAATTGGGATTCGGCATCGTCCAATTCGTCTGTGTCGACAGACCCAAGCCTTCGCCACCAGACAACAGTTGAGTCGCTAACCCAGAGTGCTGGACCGAGTTCCAGCTCAAGTGTGTCTAAGGCGAAGATGAGAGAGCCGTCTCGAAGGTCCGACAGGTTGAAGCGCGTGGCCCGATGGCCCTCGTTTGCCAGCTCGTCAAGTACAGCGACACCGTGGGGGTCGCTCGCATCCGTCACCACCAGCACTGAGACCGGACTTGCGCCGCGGATCCCGTCCTTAACCAGCGGACTCGCCTCTCTCGCGAGTTACCTCGCCGTCCGCGGATTCACCTCTTTTGTGGGTCGGGCCAGGCTGCGGAGTTGGCGTAGGTTCCGGACTCTCGCCCCGAGCTTCGGTAATCGACTGCGAGAGAACTGTTTCCCCTCGTTGCTTAGTGACTACGTCGTCGGGATTTGGCTCCGGGCGCGGCCCACCAGGCGCCGACCCCGTGCGCGCTTGCCGCTGCCTGTCCCAAAGTCTCCCCAAGACGGTCATTCGAGTCACGTTCGGAATCGTAGTCGTGAAGTTTATGCGAACGTCTTGTCAGGCCTCAGGGCGCTTGAACGATATTCTGCTCGCCATAGATCTCTGTGAGCTCCACAAGCCACTCGACTTGGTTCCGAGGACCGATCTTCTGCGATACCCGATGGGCCAAACGGAATCGGGCGATGGCTGCCGCGAGTTGCGTCGTCCGCGTTTCGAGGGCTTTGGCGAGCAACAGGACTACTTCTGGTGCGCTCAGCGCGCCCCGCAACAGCTCGGCGTGCCGCGCGGGATCTGGTGACCTGTCGAGTAGCAGGACCAATGTTGCCAACCTGGTCGCGTAGGCATCGATCCTTATCTCGGCAAGCCACGACCAGAGTTGGCCCCCGATCACTTCTGCTCTCAGCTGCTGCCAGTTGTTCCGTACCGGAAGGTCGCCCGATCTCCCGAAGACTTCTGAGACGCGCCGGAGAGCTTCCTCGGAAACCTCCTTGATTCCGGGCTGGCCAGTTGCAGCCTCGCTCGCAAACCGCGCACGCTCGGTCGCATGGAGTTCTAGTAGCCGAAAGAAGGTGGCCTCGAAGCTTTGTAGGCGAATGAGGTCATTCTGGGACTCCAGGGCAGCGCGTTGGCCGGCAAGTTCTTCTCGCGTGGCCGCTAGGTCCTCGCGCTGTAGCTGGAGCTCCTGCCATTGCAGGAGCAGGGTTACGACTAGTGCCGCGAGGGCCAGGCCGGAGAACAGGGCATTGACTCCCCCGAACCCGTCACCCCAGGGTCCGCGGTCATCGGCGGCTAGTGGTAGCCACCAGCCAACAGCGATCCAGGCGGCGAGCACAACCAGGGTTCCGACCAGGAGACGATGGGTCAGGCGTCTTGGGTCACGTTTCAGGGCAGGCTCCATGCGTCATCCAGATTGTACGGAGCCGCACTTCGAGTCTGTCGTCGAGCACCAGCCCTACCCTCCCTGACACCATGCGCCTCTTCGCCGCCGCCGCGCTCGGCCGCCTCACCAGCGCCCTGACCCGCCTCATCGGCAGAGGCGGCTCCGCACTCCCCGGCCTCATTGCCGAGAAGCTCGACCCGCACCTCGTCGAGAAGATCCTTGGTGACACTCCCGTCGTCCTCATCACCGGCACCAATGGGAAGACCACCACCACCAAGATGATCGTGTCGGCGCTCGAGGCCAACGACAGGAAGGTCGTCACCAATCCCACCGGGTCGAACCTGGAGCGGGGGGTCGCCTCCGCCCTCCTCGACGCCTCATCCCTCAAGGGCAAACTCGACGCCGATGTCGCCGTGTTCGAGGTGGATGAGGCGGCGGTGCGGTCCCTTTCTCCACGCCTCAACCCAAGAGTGCTCGCCGTCACCAACCTGGCCCGGGATCAACTCGACCGGTACGGGGAACTGCAGACCACCGCCGGCCACGTCGCCACCGCCGCCACTCATGCCGGGCGGCTCGTCCTCAACGCCGACGATCCGCTCGTCGCCTCGGTGGCCAACACGACGCCCGTCTCGTGGTTCGGTGGCACCCCCTCGATCCGGGAGCGGATGCCCGACGACCGCAGCCTCTACGGCGACACCACCGAAGCCCAGCCCCCAGAAGCCGACGCGCTTGTGGTCGACTCGCAGATCGACGGCGACGGGCAGATCGCCACCATCCGCATCGACGGCACCGAGCACCGGATCCGGCTCCAGATCCCCGGGGTCTACAACGCCTACAACGCTGCTACCGCCGTCCTCGTCACCCGGCTGCTCGGCGTTTCCGCCGCCGACGCCATCCCGGCCCTGGAGGCGATGGAGCCCGCCTTCGGGCGGGGGCAGGTGCTCGAGCACATGGGGCGGCGGGTCAAGCTGCTGCTCGTCAAGAACCCGGCGAGCCTCAACCACGCCATCGAGATCCTCAAGGGGATCACCGAGCATCACCGGGTGCTGATCGCCATCAACGACGAGCACGCCGACGGGCGCGACGTCTCCTGGCTGTGGGACACCCACATCGAGGACCTCGCCGCCACCTCCCACCAGTACCTCGCCGGCGGGGTGCGCGCCGCCGACATGGCGCTCCGCTTCAAGTACGCCGGGATCGACGCCCCCGCCCTCCCCGACTTCGCCGACGCTCTCGACCTGCTCGTCGACGGGGCGCCCCCCGGCGCCACCGTCTATATCGTCCCCACCTACACCGCCATGCTTCGCCTGTTGGAGATCCTCACCCCGGGGGCGAGCCGGACGGAGGTGTGGAAGTGATCACCGTGGTCCACCTCTACCCGCGGGAGATGAACATCTACGGCGACACCGGCAACGTGATCGCCCTGCGCCGGCGGCTGGAATGGCGGGGGATCCCGGTTCGGGTCGACGCCGTGGGGGTCGGCGACGAGTACGACCTTCTGGGTGCCGACATCGTCGTCGCCGGTGGGGGAGAGGACCTCTCCCAGATGCGGGTCGCCGCCGACCTCCAGGCCCGGGCCGGGGAGGTGCGCCGGGCCGTCGACGACGGGGTGGTGTTCCTCACCGGGTGCGGCACCTACCAGTTGTTCGGGCACCGCTTCGTCACCGCCGACGGGGAGGTCATCCCCGGGATCGGCGTGTTCGACGCCGAGACGATCGGCGGCGGTACCCGGATGATCGGCAACATCGTGATCGACTCGCCGGTGGGGACCATGGTCGGCTTCGAGAACCACAGCGGGAGGACGATGCTTGGTTCTGGCCAAGCCGCTCTGGGGACCGTGGTCCGCGGGTTCGGGAACAACGACACCACCGGGGAGGAGGGGGCGGTTGTTGTCAACGCTTTCGGGACCTACCTCCACGGATCGGTGTTGCCGAAGAATCCTTTGTTTGCAGACGACCTGATCTCTCGGGCACTTCGCAGGCAGGGGGAGTCGGGGG
>Ga0326597_10005508_pt1 | contig 17534 bp, 18 predicted proteins | sample RVTome_12_FD_203789 | JGI IMG/M metagenome (GOLD analysis project Ga0326597, IMG submission 203789) | Soil microbial communities from uranium-contaminated site in the Upper Colorado River Basin, Wyoming, United States - RVT100D185 | ecosystem: Environmental > Terrestrial > Soil > Contaminated >... | reverse complement strand
ACGGGATTGCCGGTCGTCGATTTCCCCGAAGAGAGACTTCCGCACCGCTTATGAGTGAAAATCCAGAGTAAAAGAATGACGGACGTACAGGGTTTCCTGTGAAGCCGGGCGCGGATATCATCCCGCCGACACCGAGACGGCGCACCGTTAAACCAGGTCACAGCAGTTGAAATTGGTACGGGCCCGGCGCAACTCTGCACCAGAGTGAGCCCGTCGCTCACCCGCGTCAGGTCTGAGGAGTTACCCGGCGCACCTTGCCTGCGGCGATCTCGCGCAGCGCGGTAACTATATCTCGGTTATCCGTCAGGATCAGTGGCTTGGCACCTTTTAAGAGCTGCTTCGCACGTACCGATGCGAGCATCACGAGCTCAAAACGACTCGAAACTTTGTCCAAACAATCTTCAACGGTTATTCTTGCCATGACGACCACTATGGGCCACGGGATCTTCGAACACAAGAAGGCTATCTGCAGATTACCAATTTACGCCGCACTATCCACAGCACGTCTCAAAAATCGTCTGCGATCCCAGGGAGTTAAGCTAAACCGTCGGCCAAAGATTTGTTTCCAAAGAATTGTTTCAATGATGTTCTAGCCGCGCGAGCGACGCCGGCAAAGTCCAGGTTCGAGCTGAATTGAACACTCTACTTTCTCAGCCCATTAAGGCGAATGATCCGCAACGGGTCTTGAGAATGGCTCGAAATTGGCAGATTTATTAACCCGCCAACCTGCCGTTGTGCATTTGGCTAAGGTAATGAACCTAATGATGCGCTGTTCTGCGATTGCAAATTACGAGGTTATCTCCCACCAATTCTTACTGATATCGCTCAACAGGAAGTGCGCGCGGCCATTGGTCGCCAATTCACGGAGATCATGGATACCGAGCTGCTTACCATTTTTCGAGAAATCTTTGTGCGCGTCTTCGACTTCGTCGGGTGTTGCCAATTTGAGCGTGAAACGGTTCGCTGCCGACAGATAATCGCGGTGCGTCGTCGGCAGCACGACGACATACCACGGCCCCATGTTAGGCACGCTGATGTAGGTCGACGTGCGCCCGCCACCGATGATTTCGAGGCCGAGCACGTTGGCGAGAAATTTATCACTGGTCTCTTTGTCATCGCAGTTGAGCGTGCCATGGGTCATCGCCTGCGGCACGTAGCCTTTGCCGGGAAACTTCTCTTCGGCGAGCGGCGTGGTCCAGTGCGGCGCCGCGATCCTGCGGCCTTGTTTGATCGCCGCCGGATTGTAATATTCAAGCTCCAGATCGTTGCCGCCCGGCTCCTTGAAGTAAATCGAGTAGGCGAAATGCGCCTCATGCGGCGGCGTCACGTTTTTGATCTTGTACTGAGCTTTGTGGTCGGAAATATACTGATACGCCGTGGGAATTTCCTTCGAGCTCGCGACCCGGAAGCCGTAGTGATTAGTGTGCGGCTTATTCTTGGCATTGGCCCCGCCTTCATGGATGACCAACTTCCAGGCTGTGTTGGGGTGTTTGACCACGGCGTGCTTGTCGCTCCGCTGCACTACTTCGGCGGCTAGCAGTTCAGTAAAAATCGGCAGTGTTTCGTCCAGCGATCGGCATTCATAATGCCCTTCGGTCATTCCGATCGGTTTCAACATGGTTCTCTCCTTGTCATCGCTAGGTTTCACAGCATCACCAGTATTATTAAAAAAGAGCCTTACGCTTGTCAATTAGCGCGCCGCCACCGGCGGCATTTTCACCTGGGCGCCGGACCGAGCGCATTCCTCCTCGAAGGTCTTGCGAATCACCGGGTCCTCGTCCTCGTACTCAATCTGCCAGCCACCGTAAGCGAGCGGCACGTCGGACTGGATCTTGCCGGGCTGCAACTTGTATTTGCGGCTGAGAATCTTGAGGGCTAAATAGCGCGACGGCTCGCTGCCGGAATTGAAATGCTGGTGGAACCAGCCTTCCGGCGGTACCACGATGGAGCCGGGTTTCCAATCCACCCGTACCAGGTCTTTTCCCTCGGGCCATAGCAGCGAGTAGCCCTTGCCCGTGAGAATAAACACATGAGCGCCGGGCCCGTGGCGATGCGCCTTTTTGTAAAGGCCCACGGGAAATCGTGAGACATGGGAGCCCATCATGCTTTCGGACATCTCGAAAAAAATCGTCGCGTTGCCCTTGCCCCGCTCGCTCCACTCCACCGGCTCGATGTTGACGACATCGGCAACGAAATTGGTTTCCACCACCCGGTCGCTGTAAAGTTTACCGGCACCGCCGAAGTAACCTTCTTCCCCTTTAAAGCGATCCGAGAACGAATAAGGATTGTTAACCACAAAGTCTTCGCAGTGGAATAAGTTGAAAATCAGCGGCGCCGTGGTCACCGACAAGAGCCGCGCTTCGTGGTCACCCTGCCCGCTGAAGTGCTGGTACCAGGCGTTGAGCGGCAAAGCGAAAAGGCTGCCGGCCTGCCACTCAAAACTTTGCTTGGCGCCGTTGTCTTGCCACACCGTCGTCGCCCCCCTGCCCGACAACACGTAAACCAAGGCCTCGTAAATGTGGCGCTGCGGATTGAGGCTCTTTCCGGCCGGTATGCCGATCACGTAGGCGTCGTCCATGTAGCCGGCGCCATCGAGCATGATACACACGCCGTGGCCGCCAATCCAATCCCACCACTTGAGCGGTATCGTATATAAATCCTCGACGAAAAAGCCGCGGACGATATCGATCCCCTGCGACGCCACCCAGCGGTCATAGAACGTGTCCATCACCTCCACTTTGCTTTCGACCTTTTCGTAAGATGGACGGATGACGATTTCAGTCATCCGCTTGCCTCCTGCATGTCATTGCTCTTCTTTACCTGCTATCTTTGGCTCCATCAACTGCTCCGTAAGTTCTACGGCCTCCCACACCCTTCCATGACTCCAGCACTCTGACCGATGTTGACATCGGCGCCAACTCCACCCATAGCTGGTAGCGACAGATTTTCACACATGAGGACCATTGGCATGAGCCAGGAAGCAATGAACAAATTGATCGCCGCATTAAAAACCGGCGCCGGCTTAACGGACGAGTTCATTTATTCCATGCCATTCGACGACTACAAAGCTTTAGCTGATCCGTTCCCACGGACGAGAGTGATGGTCCAAGAGGTTCAAGAGAGCATTCGTCGCTATCCGAACCCGGAACGACCCGGCGAGCTGTTTCGCTGGGAGATTCACGGCCGCTTGTTCACGCCGTTAAAAGTTTCGATTCCCGATATGGCTGTAGTCATGATTCATGGCGGCGCGGCGAACGAATACGAGTTCATTTTCACCCCCGACGGGCCGGAAGAATATCCCGATCTCAGCAAAAGCGATCCCCGAAAAGCCCGCATCGGCGTCGCCCAACACATCGCTTCGCTGGGGATTCCCGTGCTGGCACTATCTTTGCCGGGGCACTACAGCCGCAAAGCGTGGCCGCCGATCGAGCAACGACGCCCGGAATTTATCATCGGCCAAATCCCCAGTGACGAGGAACTTAGGAATCGCCTGGCGGTCTACACCTTCAGAATGTGCACCGAAGCGGTCAAGGCGCTGGTCGAAAAGGCCCTCACGCAACGCTGCTTCATGTGGGGTCACTCGACCGGGGGAGAATATTTTTACTTGATGGAACAGTTTGGTTTAAAGAACCGATTGCTCGGCGGACTCGGCTTCGGCACCGGCATGCCTGCCTGGGTGCGCAAGGAATGGGATCTCTCTTGCGCCGAGAAATCGCCGGAAGAGCGGGCCGCGCAATTTCGCGGCCTTACGGAATTGAGCCGCCGCTCGCCGAAGGGCTACGCCAAGAGCGGCTACATGGGGCCGAACCAGCCCTGGGGCACCGCGGAAAAATGGTTCGAACTGGAGAATCATCGCCGGCCGCAGTTCAAACCGTTCTTGCAAGACATCGAGCACAGCGCCCACGATGTGCTGATCCCGGAAATCAAGAAAGTTTCGGGCTTACCCGACGACGAGTTGTTCATCACCTATAAATCCGATCTAAATCGTCTGCGCGGCAAGAAACTCTTGCATATCGTCGGCGAGTACGACAAGGGCCACTGGATCGAGGGCGCCAAGCATGGCCTACCCTATCGCCGCGAGGTTTACGCCTTCAAAAAATTCAAACCTTACGCCGACGCCTTACGGCTGGTGATCGTGCCCAAGCTAACTCACTACGGCCACGTGGAAAGCTACAACGAAGGATTGGCCAACATCATGGTCACAGGATTTAAAGAATATTTCACCTAATCCATCCCAGGCGACGACCGTTACTTGACAGGATTTGTGATCTCACTTAGAGATTGCAGACAGGAAAAAGCGATGGGGCGAACTCAATGAACGAGGCATTCCAAGGTCGCAGGGCGGCGGTTGTCGGCGCTAAACCGGTCGGCCTCATGAGCTATGAGCGTAACCCCGTAGCAACTCAGCGCACCGCAAAGGAGTAACCGGTTATTCCCATCGTTATCGTCGCAATGCCCTACGGCGTCCTCGACTCACAGCGCCTCTCGCAAGCATCGCGGACTTGTCTCGACCGTGCGCTCGATTGGTGGCAGAAGTCGATGCAAACCTCCAAGCACAAGACCTATTTGGTCTTGGCGGGATATAATGTCGACAAGGGACAAGAAATCAAACTGCGCCGCGAGGTCATCGAGCAGACGATCCAGGAGCCGGATTTGCTCAACAATCTGGTCGAGGTCAGCGCCAGCAATGAAATCAGTCTGGCGCAACGAATCTCCCGCATCCGCTCGTTGCTGCCGGTTGAAACCATCACCCTCTTCGTCGAAGAGCGCAACGCGCTGAGCGTCAAGGCAATTTTCAAGCGCAAATTCGGCAAGACCCTAAAGATTAAGAAAATCAAAGCGACGTTCGAATTCAATCACCAATGGATCACCACGTCGACATCCTTCGCCTGGTCGGCGCGCAATTGGTCTTTGCGCATCTGGTTTGAACTAAAAAAGCGCATGGGACGGGGAATGAGAAAGAGAATTCGTTTCTGGTTCAAGAGCTAAGGGAACCGGCGTGATGGAGCTATGGAGTGTTGGGTGGACCCAAGACTCCATGACTCCAGCACTCCAACTATCTTCAGGCAACTTTCGATATCTTCGCGTTCGCTTCCGCCGAAAAACCTTTTTCCAGCCACCAATGTGCCACTTCGCTGCCGGCGGCAAACCACACCCCCTTTTGCGACTTCATATGGGCAATGATATCGGACAAGCTTTTCGCCCGGCCCGGTCGGCTAGAAATGTAGGGATGGAACTGGAACGGACAAAACGTCGGCGCGACACTCGACTCCTCGTAAAACTGATCGAACATCGCTCGCCAAATCGCCAGCGTGTCGTTGGGATTACCCGCGTCGCGCTGGCCGTAGGTGCGGCCGTCGCCAAACGGCTGACGCGGCAGCTCGACCAGTTTTCGTTTGCCGTTTTGCCAAATGAACGGCAGGTCGTGGGAGAACGAGTTGCTGTTCCACAGGTACCCCTGCTCCATCAATAGTTCCAAACTGTTGGGACTCTGCGTGCAGGAGCGCCAACCGAAGGGCCGCTTCTGCGTCTGGTTGAGGATCATGTCGGTGGTACGCTTCATCACGTCGCGCTCTTCGTCTTTGCTCAGATCCCGCGCAACCTCATGGTGATAGCCATGGCCGGCCACTTCATGGCCGTGGCTGACGATCGCCGCCACCGCTTCCGGGTAACGCTCAGCGATGCCGCCGCAGGTTAGAAAAGTCGCCTTCACCTCGTGCGCCGCGAGAATCCGCAGAATGCGCCATATCCCAGTGTTAGGTCCATATTCCGCCTGGGTATACTCTTCGTGATTGGTTTTGCCAGTTTTGTCCGGCCGGATGTCTTCGCCTCCTTGAAAATCGAAACTCAGCAGCACCGCTATGCGCGCCTCGCCGGGCCAAAATATTTTGCCATTGGAGTGCAGTTCTTGAATCGCCATGTTCGGTCTCCTACTTGGGGGATTTAATCGGCCAAGTCACGTTAGTCCAGCACTTGACGACTTGCAAGTAAAATTTCAGTTTCCAACTGAATCCATTTGCCATGACAATCAAAATCGTTGCAGCACGTTGTCAGCCAGCGCAAAAGAATGTATAGAGGTGCCCAATCTGCCGTGCAGGGAGTCGATGTCAGAGGAACAATTTAATCTCGCGGGGGGCCGCCCACTTAGCCAACGAGCATAACTGCCGCAACCAGCGCCACGAACGCAGGATTTACTGAAAACGCGAGGAGCCTAGCATGGCAGAAATAATTAGCTTCCAATCAGACGGCTTGAAAATTGCCGGGCTGATCGATACCCCGCACAATTATCAAGCCGGCGAGCGCCGGCCGGCGTTTATCGTGTTGCATGGTTTCGGCGGCAACAAAGACGGCCACGGCCAGCAAGTGGTCGCCCGGCAGTTGAGCCAGTGGGGCTATGTGACCTTACGCTTGGATTTTCGCGGCTGCGGCGACAGCGAAGGCGAACGGGGTCGGATCATCTGCCTCGACCAGGTCGCCGACACCCGCAACGCGATTTTATTCCTATCGGCGCGGCCGGAAGTGGATGGCGAGCGCATCGCGCTGATCGGCAGCAGCTTTGGCGCGGCGGTGGCGGTTTTCACCGGCGGCGCCGATCGCCGGGTCGCCGCAGTGATTTCCTGCGGCGGTTGGGGCGACGGCGAACGAAAGTTTCGCGGCCAACATCCGGGGCCGGAGAAGTGGGCCAAATTCACCGCCATGCTGGAAGACGGCAAACGCCACCGCGAGCGCACCGGAAAGTCGCTGATGGTGCCGCGCTATGACATCGTGCCGATACCGGAAAACCTCCGTAACCGCATGAGCAGCGGCTCGATCATGGAATTCCCCGCCGAGACGGCCCAGAGCATGTACGATCTCCGCGCCGATGAGCAGGTCGGCAATATTTCACCGCGGCCACTGCTGTTGATCCATAGCGCCAACGATTCGGTGACGCCGACCTACGAGTCCATCGAAATGTTCAAAAGAGCCAAGCAGCCGGCCGAGCTGCACCTGCTCTCCGACGTCGATCACTTCACTTTTAACGAAGAGAATCCTCGACTGACAAATATCGTTCGTGAGTGGCTGGCAAAATATTTCCCCGTAAAGGTGAAGTAGCCGGGATGTCGGAATCGGATGCCTCTCGCAAAGTATGCCCTGAGCGAGGTCGAAGGGACGCAAAGACGCCAAGTTCGGAATTTAATGATTCTTTGCTTTGCGAGCTTGGCGCCTTCGCGGGATAAATTTCTTAAACTCAATTTGTTCCCCTAAAGGATTTCCACGTGCCAAAAATCGATCCCGAACAGCTTCTGAGTTTTTGCCAACAACTGCTAGGCAGCGGCGGCATGCCGCCAGACGATGCCGCCGTGGTTGCCGAACTGCTGGTCCGAGGCGAGCTGCGCGGCTACGCTGGCCATGGTTGCATCCGGGTGCCGCAATACCTGCGCTTCATCAAGAACGGCACTTATAACCTCGCTGCCAAGCCAGCCATCGAGCGCCAAGGCAAAATCACTGCGTTAGTTGACGGCAAGCACTACATCGGACAAGTGGCGGCCCGCTTTGCCATGGAGCTGGCGATCGAGAAGGCCAAAGAGCATGGCGCCGGCATCGTCTGCTTGCGCCGAGCCGGCCACACCGGCCGGCTCGCCGACTACATGGAGATGGCAGCCGATCAAGGCATGATCGGCATCGGCGCGGCTTGCGTCGGTGCGCCGGCCACGACGCTTTACGGCGGCATGAAACCGATCATCGGCACGAACCCGATAGCCTTTGGGATTCCGGCGCGCGATGGGCGCAATATTATTTTCGACTTCGCCACGGCTTCCATGAGCATGGGCGAGATTCAGAAACGCGTTCGCAACCATGAAAAGATCCCGGAAGGAGTCATGCTCGATAACGCCGGCAGTCCCACCACAGATTTCAAATCCTTTCGCGGCCCGCCGCGTGGCGTGCTGCTGCCCTTCGGCGGCTATAAGGGTTCCGGCGTGGCCCTGATCAGCGAAATTCTTGGCGGCATTCTCTCCGGTAACGGCATCGGCAAAACCTGGTGGAAAAACGGCGGACACGGCGTCAACGGATTGTTTCTCCAGGCAATAACCGTCGAGGAATTTCAATCCTTGGAAACTTTCTACGACAAAGTCGACGAGCTCATCGCGCTGGTTAAGTCGACAGCTTGCGCGCCCGGCTTTGCCGAGATACTGCTACCTGGAGAAGCGGGACGGCGCAGGGAATCGGCGAACTGGTTAAACGGCGTTGACATCGAGCAAACGACTTGGACTGGCTTAACCGAGCTGGCAGCCGAATTGAAAGTGCAGGATATACCAGCGTCGCTCTAGATAATGGCTTTGCTTTGGCCCACGAAGGTACTAATTGAGGGCCACACCCGACCATCGGATCGCCGCTTTCTGAAAAGCCGGCAACCCAAGGAGGAACTCTCATGGTTATCCGAGAACTCAAAGACGGCCGCTCCTACGTGAGCCTTCAAGAAGATCACGCCGAACTCGCCGCCCAATTCGCGGCCCATTGGGGCAACCGACGCTTTTCCCAGCTTCGGCCCTATCAGACGATGGTTTTCGCCACCACGTTTCACGACAGCGGTTACCGCGACTTTGAAGGCAACCCACCGATGAACGTCGGCAAGGGCCGCCCCTATGCGCATCGCGAAGAGGTGCCGAACTTCGAAGCGGTCGAGCTCAAAGCCTACGCACACAACGCCGAATGGGTCGGTTCTCAAGATCCCTACGCCGGCCTGCTGGTCTCGATGCATCGTACCGGGCTCTGGCAGAATCGCTACAATATTTTCACCGAGCCGTCGGGAAGATTACGGCAACGAAGCCAAGCCGTGCAGGACGCCAAGAAAGCATTAGAAGAAACCCAAGCGGTCATCAAGAAGCAACTTGCCGGTCAGCGCAGCAACTTTGACAGCGAGCTGTCGTACAACTACATGGCGCTGCAGATATTCGATTTGTTGTCGCTGTACTTTTGCTGCGACGGTTTCGCCAACGAAACCGACTTCAAGGAATACGCCATCGGCCCCGTACGGGTCGCTTACGACAGCGCAGAAACCGTGCTGCTATCCATCAAGCCAAACGGCGCCGGCAAGATGAGAGTCGATCCCTATCCCTTCGACGTGAGCCCGCTGAAGGTATCCGCCCGGGCCCGCCTGGTCATACCGCCCGCCGAAAAATCCGAAGTCGCCTGCGTCGACGCCTATCACAAAGCCGCACGCCAGTTACTAACGTTCGAGATATCGGCTTAGCGCTCGCCCTGGATTACGTCAGCGCCCAGATCGGCAAATTGCCGAGTCGCTTACGACGCTAGGTTGCCGCCCAGCTCGATCACGCGGAGACGACTGACCGCCGTATCTTGAGTGATGTTTTTTGCCACGGGTCCGCCGTTCTGCGTAATTCGACGATGTCTGAGTCGCCACGAAGGACACGAAGAGCACGAAGTTAGGAACAAAACTTTTCCAAACCCTTCGTGTCCTTCGTGGTGCAAAATCTGTTCGCCTATTTACTCAGATCGACTACCACCCGGCCGCGGATACCGCCCTTGAGAATCTTGTCAATCTCCGGACTCAAGGCGTCGAGGGAAACTTCCTTGACGATGGGGGTCAGATCGATACTCCAGTCGCCGGCTAACTTATTCCATGCCATCTGGCGCGCGCGCATGGGGATCTCGACGGAATCGACACCGAGCAGGCTTACGCCGCGCAGAATAAATGGAAACACATTGACGTTGAGATCGGCCGACATGACGTTACCGCACGCCGCGACCAATCCGCCGTATTTCGCGGCCTTGAGGGCGGTGGCGAGAATGTTGCCGCCGACGGTGTCGACAACACCGGCCCAGCGGCCTTTTTGCAATGGCCTGCCGGAGGTGTCGTTGGCCTCTTCGCGCGAGATGATCGCCTTGGCGCCGATCTCTGTGAGAAAATCTTTCTCCTGCGCCTTGCCGGTCGCAGCTACAACGTTGAAACCGAGCTTCCCGAGGATCGCAACGGCGATGCTGCCAACACCTCCCGTCGCCCCCGTCACCAACACCTCGCCGGAATCTTTGTTCAACCCACCCGCCATCAAACGCAGGAGGCACAACGCCGCCGTCAGGCCTGCCGTGCCGTAACCCATGCTGTGGCTTAGCGCTAAGCCCTGGGGCAATTTCACCGCCCAACCGGACGGCACACTAATGTATTGGCCGAATCCGCCGGATGTATTCATGCCCAGATCGAAGCCCATGACGATGACTTCTTCGCCGGCGCCGAACGCCTTGGTCGACGAATTCACCACCACGCCGGCGGCGTCGATGCCCGGCGTATGCGGATATTTTCGCGTCACGGCTTTGTTGCCGGTGGCCGACAAGGCGTCCTTGTAATTGAGCGACGAATATTTCACTTCGACGATCAGCTCGCCGCCCGGCAGCTCGCTAAAATATTTCTGGCTTATCTCGCGACAAAATGTTTTCTCCGCCGTCTCGGTGACCACCATCGCTGTGAATTTTTCCGGTAACGCCATGAATAACTCCCTGACAAGAAAGATTAACACCAGCGGTATCGAATCAAGCAACGAACTGTCAAGGGGGCTCGGCAACGAACGCTGACCGAGCTTGACTAGCGGTGCTGCGGGACTGCGCAGGCAATCATGAAGTGGTGCGACCGGACTGAGGCGTCTTACCGTTCAATCCTGCGCTGAAATCTCTCGATTTTCAGAGCTAGGCGAGGTTCTTTTGCTCGTCGCGAGTAGCGAATATTTTAGATCGGCAATTCGCGTTTTCTCCATCTAACCGATGCCGTGAGATTTGCCGGTCAGACAAACGTCGCTGCTTCACCCTACGCCTTATCCAAAGGGTCTCATCCTGAATGCGTCCGAGTCTCTCTGCTCGTGCCCGTTCCGTCTGCGCTCGCATTCAGATTGAAAACGATCTTTACAGTTCAAGCCCGCGGCGACCGCAGTTGGTTCGTCTGGATACACGGCGGACTGATATCTAGATACCCTTTCTCAGAAAATCTCAGCAGAATGTCGGTTCCACGCTCCGGCTAGGCAGTACCGCCCGTAAGTTGTCGCGTCCCCGGCTTGCCGTCAAAGCTGACCGAACGGTTTCGGACGTTGGTGGCAATCAAGAGGGGCTACCGGTCTTTGTTTCTCCACAAGCGATGGCATTCGTATTGCCTTTGCTATTGATCAAAATAAAAGGGTTGGGCGCCATGACAAAATCAATCATCCCGTGGCATGTTTTCCAGGACGCGATCGAAACACTGAATCCGGATGCTCTCGATATTTGGCTTGAGCGGTGGCGATTTACGGACGGCGGTGTGGTTCTGTTCGAGGGAGATTTTCCCAAGCTAGATCCATCCCTCACTCGTCGAATCGACGATTAAAAAATGGCTCATATGCTTAAATTTTATGCTCAACCCAAAGACTTTAGCTCTATAGGCTATGCCAGAGCCTTGCGTTCTGTCGGTCATTTGCTACAGATGCGCGATCTCCAGGCGTTCGAATTAAGCTGCGAGAACAACGAATTTCGCCTCCGGTGCGGATATCAAAAGCCCCCTTGTTCTACGCCGGTAGAAATGCGCTATTCCCTTGACGAGATTGAATTCCTTGAGTCCGAGTATCAGAAAAAATCTAATGGTTTGAACGAAACGGTAGATTTCTACAGCCTGGGTGAGATTTTGCGAGGCATAGGTGCATACGTTAACAAGAGAAATGGCAAATTAGTGAAAATTAGCAATAATGAATCGTCTATGGCTGCTGGATCGGTGAAATTGCAATACCAGACTTCCGATGGTGATCTTACAGAAGAGGTGTTCACACTCTCCTCAATCTACGAACTGTGCCTCCGGTTGTATAAAGAGCGAGCTAAGCCTTCACGATCCACGAACATATTTGCAAGCTCTCGTCGGTGAGAAGACAGCTCGACCCATAGCTAACAGGCTGAGCTAAAATCACGGACTCCTACTTCGAGTCTCGCTTCACCGTCGGCTTTCTGTTGAACTGTGTCCGACGATGCCCCAAAAGATAAAATACTCCGACGCCAGGGAAATCTCAGTAGACGCCATGCGGCTGCTTTAAGGATTAATTCCGACGGCAGTCTACATCGGGCCGCCGTTTTCTATTCAGCTCATCAGCCGCGTAGGATTGAACTGATTTCTCCGACAACCACATCGTAGACAATGACCATCCTCTACAGGTTCAATCGGTGCAAAGGGACAGCCACACGGACCGGCCTTACTTTTGAACTTCAAACCCTGAACCAACCTGTTCGTTCAAGAGTTCTAATATTCACGGTTCAATATAATTCCCCGTCAACCGGAGCGCTTGATTTAACTAGCCGGTTCATTGCATTGTCGAGTCGGAGGATCATGTCATGGCAGAGAAAAAAACCGGCGGCCTCGAAGGGATCGTCGCCGGCCATACGGCGATATCCACGGTTGGCAAGGAAGGCAAAGGTCTCACCTACCGCGGCTATTCAATTTACGATCTCGCCGAGCATTCGAGCTTCGAAGAGGTCGCTTACTTGCTGCTTTACGGCCGCCTGCCGAAACAAGATGAGCTGGAGGATTACAAGTCCCGCTTGCGTAATCTGCGCGGACTCCATCCGACGCTAAAAACCGTCCTCGAAGAGATTCCCAGCAGCGCCCATCCGATGGATGTCCTGCGCACCGGCTGTTCGATGTTGGGCACCTTGGAACCCGAGGGACCGGGGCGCACGCAAATCGGCGTTGCCAATCGATTGACCGCATGCTTTAGCGGCATGCTGCTTTACTGGCATCATTTTGCCAACGGTGGCAAGCGCATCACCACCGAAACCGACGATGAAGATACGGCCGGCCACTTTCTTCACCTGCTGCACGGCAAGAAGCCCGACGAGCTACAGCGCCGCGCCATCGACGTGTCGTTGATTCTTTACGCCGAACACGAGTTCAACGCGTCGACCTTCACCACCCGCATCATCACCTCGACACTGCCGGATTTTTATTCCGCCGTCACCGGCGGCATCGGCGCGCTGCGCGGCCCCCTTCATGGCGGCGCCAACGAAGCGGCCATGGAGTTGATCGAACAATTCGCCACCCCGGACGAGGCTGAGAAAGGCGTGCTCGAACTGATGGCGGCAAAAAAGCTTATTATGGGATTCGGCCACCGGGTTTATAAAATTTCCGATCCGCGCTCCGACGTGATCAAAGCCTGGTCGAAAAAACTCGCCGAAGCACACGGCGACACCAAGCTTTACGCGATCTCCGAGCGCATCGAGCAAGTGATGCGACGCGAAACGAAAATGTTTCCCAACTTGGACTTCTACAGCGCCAGCGCCTATCACTTCTGTGGCATACCGACGGCGCTGTTCACGCCGCTGTTTGTCGTGTCGCGCATCTCCGGTTGGACCGCGCATATATTTGAACAGCGCGCCGATAACCGGCTGATCCGCCCCAACGCCGACTACGTCGGTCCCGAGCCGCGCGCCTACGTACCGATCGAGAAACGATAAGTTTCCGTTCAAGGTTCACGGGTTCAACGTCCCTTCCCCCAAACCTTGAACATTGAACGCTTGAACCCTTGAACAAATTGAGTAGATCGATGAGCGCAGCAGTTTCAAATATTCGCCCCAAACCGGACGAAATCTTAGTCGAGCTCGCCGACTACGCGGCGAATTACCTGCCGACGAGCCAAGAGGCCATCGACACGGCACGCTACGATTTGCTCGACGCCCTCGGCTGCGGCCTGCTTGCCTTGCGCTACCCGGAATGCGCCAAGCACCTCGGCCCCATCGTCCCGGGCGCTACGTTAGCGAACGGCGCGCGCGTGCCCGGCACCGAATGGCAGCTCGATCCGGTGCACGCGGCCTTCAACATCGGCGCGATGATTCGCTGGCTCGACTTTAACGACACCTGGCTCGCCGCCGAATGGGGCCATCCGTCCGACAACCTGGGCGGCATTCTCGCCCTCGCCGATTATCTCACCCGCTCGAAACAAAGAATCTTCACCGTGGCCGACTTGCTCAACGCGATGATCAAAGCGCATGAGATCCAGGGCATTATCGCCCTGGAAAACAGCTTTAACCGGGTCGGCCTGGATCACGTGCTACTAGTGCGGGTCGCCACCAGCGCCATTGCAACCGCCATGCTCGGCGGCACCCAGCAGCATATCATCAGCGCGCTGTCGAACGCCTGGACCGACGGCGGGGCACTGCGGGTCTACCGCCAAGCGCCTAACACCGGCCCAAGAAAATCTTGGGCCGCCGGCGACGCCACCAGCCGTGGCGTGCGCTTGGCGCTGATGGCGATGCGAGGCGAGATGGGTTATCCGTCGGCACTGACAGCAAAAGTCTGGGGCTACTACGACGTGCTGTTTCACGGCAAGCCATTCACCATGAACCATCCATTGGGCTCTTATGTCATGGAGAACGTGCTGTTCAAAATTTCATTTCCTGCGGAATTCCACGCGCAAACCGCTGTGGAGTGCGCGCTGCAGCTGCACGAGCAGGTGATAAAGCGCTTGGATGAAATCGACAAAGTCGTCATCAGCACTCAGGAGTCGGCGATCCGCATCATCGACAAGTCCGGCCCGCTGCATAATCCGGCTGATCGAGACCATTGCCTTCAGTACATGACCGCGATCGGTTTAATCTTCGGCTCGTTAACCGCTGATCACTACGAAGACGCAGTCGCGAAAGATCCGCGCATCGATGCCTTACGTGCCAAAATGACCTGCGTCGAAGATGCGCGCTACACCCAGGAATACCTCGATCCCGATAAGCGCTCCATCGCCAACGCCGTACAAGTATTTTTCCAAGACCGCACCAGCACGGAAAGAGTCGCCGTGGAATATCCCGTCGGCCACCGCCGGCGCCGAGCCGAAGGCATGCCGCTGTTGGTGAAGAAGTTCGAGGCGAACTTGGCATCGCGTTTCGCGCCAGAGCAGTGTGAAGCGATCATGGGCCTTTGCAATGATTCGACCGCGCTGGACGCGAGCCCAGTAGATCAGTTTAGCGATATGTTCGTGCCAAAATATCTAGCGTCTAGCTTCTAGAGTCTGGCGTTGCTCGGAAACGCGAGACCCGAGACCTAAAACCTTACAGGGGTGAATAATGAACCCACGCCAAACCCTCAGGCAGTTACTCAAGCGCAATAAACTGTTAATCGCCCCCGGCTGCTTCGATGGGCTTTCCGCGCGCCTGGTTCAGGAAGCCGGCTTCGAAGCCGCCTATCTAAGCGGCGGCGCGGTGGCACGGAGCATGGGCATGCCGGATATCGGCCTGGTCACCATGTCGGAAAGCATCGAGCGCGCCGCCCAAGCAGTCTCAGTGACCAAGATTCCGATCATCTCCGATGCCGACACCGGCTACGGCAACGCGGTCAATCTCTGGCGCACCGTGCGCGAGTTCGAGCGCGCCGGCGTCGCGGCGATCCACATTGAAGATCAGATCACGCCCAAACGCTGCGGCCACTTGGACGGCAAAGAGGTGATCTCGCTCGGCGAAATGAAGCAAAAACTGCAATCCGCCTTGGCGGCGCGCAGCGATCCCGACTTTTGCATCATCGCCCGCACCGACGCGCGCGGCGTCAACGGCTTCGATGACGCAATCAAACGCGGCCAAGCGTTCGCGAAACTCGGCGTCGACGCGATCTTCGTCGAGGCGCCGCAGAGTGAAGAAGAATTGGCGGAAATTCCCCGGCGGATTCCGAACATTCCGCTGCTGATCAATGTGTTCAAAGGCGGCAAGACGCCGATGTTGCCGGCGGAACGCTTGGAAAAAATGGGCTATCGCATCGCCATCTACCCGTCCGAAACCCAACGCGCCGCTATCCATGCCATGCGCAACGCCCTCGGCACGCTCAAACGGGAAGGCACGACGGAATCGATTGATGGCTCGCTAACGACGTTCAAAGAACGCGATCGAGTCGTCGATTTAGACGGTTGGCAAAAGATCGAAAAAGAGTTCATGGCGGTAGAACCGGACGGTTCTTCGTAAATTGCGACGGGGGTTCAGCCGCACACCGGCGCTGCCAAACATAACGTGAATAAACTTGTCCCGCTTGCAGTGTAGCCACAGACTGCTATAATCCAGCTTCTAAGTATACCCCTATGCATAGCGTCATTGTCGCTTTAGTCATCGTCTTCTTCCTCGCCGCCGAAAGTGCGGCGATTGTGGTCGACGATGATGGGTTTCGCCCCCGGGCGATCGGAGCCTTGGTGAGCGATAATCTCGCCAATAGCCCCGACACTGATAACGATCGTCGAAAGCTCAATTGCGCCAGAATCGCGCTTGCCCTCACTTACCCCGATTCGTCGGTCGCAGCGCTGCCTTCTGATAGACAGCACCGATTCCGAGGATTTCACTGCGGCGAATCACCCCTCTATCAGCTACACGCCACCTGGCGCATCTAATTTTTCTAACCGCCCGCTTATCTTTAGTTGTGCCTTTTCGCGCCAGCATCTTGCGCGAGAAGTTTAGGGTAGATTTATAGTCACGCAGAATAACCGAAGCACTCGGTGCTTTTTAAGGGAAAAAAATGGACGACTTTCCGATTTGGCTAAAGCTCACCGTCTGGGGAATGGTTGGTTTCACCGTCCTGTACACCGCCTGGGGCATTGTGCAATCCACCATGGGCTCTTAAGAATTTTTCATGCCGCAATGGAGATCCCCACCATGGGGCTCTCCATTGCTTAGTCCCGCCATTCGCTTACTAATTAGTTTAAGCTCGTCCCGCTGGGCATCGTCCATTCTTGGCTTCCTAGCTTGGCAGAATAAGCCAACATGGATGATGTAGTTTCGCCTAAGCATGCCGTGCTAAGGCTAATCGGTTCGCCACCCTGGATAGCGCGGTCTGCCGTCGTCGCCTATTGAGCTATTCCAGCCGACCTTGGTCAAGCTTGATTGCCGGCCCTTCAAAGGCTAGTTGAAACACATGCAAGGGGCCAATCACGCTGTGGGGCGGCGCGCGGTGAACTATATTCTAAGCCTATGGCTGTTGCTTAACGCCGGCACAGCTCGGGCCGATTGGGTTTGTGCACCTGACGAAAGCTCTTGCAAAACGGCCTTCATCGTCCACAGTTCCTGGCATGCCGCCATCGTATTGAGCAGAGACGATCTTAGCCTCGATACGCTGCCTGAGTTAAGCGATTTTTCCGATGTCAAGTTTATCGAGTTCAGTTGGGGCGACCGGGACTATTTTCCCGACCCAAACTCCGGTATTTGGGCCGCGCTGCGTGCCGCTTTCTGGTCCGGCGGCAGCGTTCTCCATCTGGTTGGCTTCAGCGACAGTGTCGTTCAGTTCTACGGCGGCGCAGAAATCTTCGCGCTTCGTCTCTCCCCCAAGGCACAGCTGCAATTAATCCAATACCTTTCGCAAAGCTTCGCGCGGCCAAATTTTGGCAGCCGCGCACCAGCCAGTCCTGGTTTGTACGCGTATAGCCGGTTTTATCCCGGCACCGGTAAATTCAGCATACTCCGAACTTGTAACACTTGGGTCGCCGAGGGGCTTACCGCAGCCGGCCTACCGATATCGCCCGGCAGCGTGCTAACGGCCGGAAATCTTGCCAACCAGTTAGCCGAGATGGCTCCAT
>Ga0326597_10005507_pt1 | contig 17539 bp, 21 predicted proteins | sample RVTome_12_FD_203789 | JGI IMG/M metagenome (GOLD analysis project Ga0326597, IMG submission 203789) | Soil microbial communities from uranium-contaminated site in the Upper Colorado River Basin, Wyoming, United States - RVT100D185 | ecosystem: Environmental > Terrestrial > Soil > Contaminated >... | reverse complement strand
CCTCCTTAGATTATCGGAACTATAACATAACTAGCGCATGGAATCATCTCGGCGAGCCACGCGCTAAACCAGCCCCTCTGTATCGGATAACGGTGTTACGTGACAGAACCAGAATGCGATGTTAAGACGCAGCCGTATTGATATAACAACGACTACGAATGAATAGTTATTATTGCGTTAACTCTTACCGCTGTTGCCATTGAAGCCGATGCTGAAAACCACATCCCACGCGGCGCCCGAATTGCCCGCGTCCGTAGTAGACGACCAGTAGAAGGACGCCTGGAAATTCGTGAAAGGATGGCCCAATGGGAGTGCTGGATTAAACTGGCCATAATCCACCAAGCTTTGGAGTTCCCTGAGATTCGGCAGGCGCCAGTCTCCCGCAACGCTGCCGTCCGTGAGGCCGCACTCCCCGGTATTGAGACCATTGACATCCGACAAGGCCAGAGCCCAAGTGCGCGCCCCAAAGCAGTTCGCGTCCTTTAACCAGATCAGCCCCGTCAGATTGTCCGTGATCGTGCCGTTTAGGTTGTCAGTGAATCGCGGGTCGGGCGACGCCACGCCTTTCTCCAGATCCCCGTCGTCGCCAGCGGCAAAACTTGTCGTTTGTCCCGTGGCTGCAACCTCGGCTCGAGTTCCAGTCGTGCAGCCGCCAACCCCGACCTGGATAGTCGTCACCCCGTCGCTCAGCTTGCCAACGCAGTCCGAAGGCAGATCTGTCGTGGAGAAGTTAAATTTCCCCGCTCTGTTGGCCGTCTTGACGGCCGAGCCCTCCCACAGAATGGTAGCTAAGGGGGTTGCGCCGTTGCCCTTCACCGTAACCTTGCCGTTGGCGAGTGCCGACTTACTGATAGTGATCGCGTGGGCGGGCGAGACGACAAAAATCAGAAATGCGAATGCCCCAATAACCGTTGCCGTTAACCGCTTCATAGAAAATCCCTCCTCTTCTGTTGCTGCCTGTTTGTGTCTCGCATGTGTTTACTGCATCACTAAATACCTCTTGCGAGGGTCCAATCGATCCGAACCTCTATCACTCACCTGTAGTCGCGTCAACTATCTTTGGTCACAATTTATATTGTTTTCTGTGGGCTTGGAACGTTGGGGTATTTCTGCCCCCTTCTGGCGCGATATGTCCCTCATTAGCAGTTGATAGGTGGGTTACTACCGCTCAGGATAAACTCCGCGATACCCATTGATCCGAAGTCGCGTCGCCCGGCTGAAGCGAAAGGTAATCCGGGATTCTTTCTCTTTGTGTTTTATGCGTGCTTTGTGGTTACGTTCTTTTCTTCGTGATCTCCGTGCCTTCGTTGTGAATGGAACGATGGGTATCGGCTATCGCCTCAACCCATCCTACGCGGCTTGGACAAAGCACGGAAGGAGTTGGAATTCACGAAACAGTTTCGGGTTTCGAGTCCCGCGTCCCGGGTTTGCGGTCTCCCGTTCTTCAACCCCAAACTCATAACCCCCAAACCCGAGACTGCTCAGATCAGCGGATCGATAATCACCTTGATCGAGTCCTGCCCGCTCGCTATTAGCTGAAAACCCAGGCCGGCTTCGGCCAGAGGCAAGCGGTGCGTGACCATCTCGGCCACGCGCACTCGCCGCGCTCGGATCAATTCGATGGATTGCGCGAGATCCTCGCCGCTGCCCGCGTAGGAAGTCACCAGCGAGATTTCATCGCGCCAGAAATCGAAGAGCGGGATCGGCACATCGATTCCTGCGGCGGTCGGAGCGAAAAATAAAAGCGTCCCGCCGCGATCGATGGACTTGACGGCCTGCTGGATCGCCGGCATGGCTCCCGTGCAGACGATCACCAAATCGGCCAACCGACCGTCGTTTAACTCGCGCAGCCGCGCCGGCACATCTTCCGTCCCGTGGATCATCGCATCGGCGCCGAACTGGCGTGCGGCGTTCAACCGGAATTCGCTAATGTCGGTTGCCATGATGCGAGCCGCGCCGCTGGCTTTCGCGAGTTGAATGTGAAGCAAACCGGAGATGCCGCTGCCGATGACGAGAACGGATTGGCCTGCCGTCATGCGCGCGAAGCGCTGCGCGCGCACCACGCAAGCCAGGGGTTCGATAAACGAGCCTTCGTCGAATGTCATCTCCTCCGGCAAACGATGGGTGCCTAACTCGACGTTGATTTTGGGCACGCGGATGTACTCAGCGAAACCGCCCGGCTCGAAATGGGTCGTGCGCAACGTGTCGCAAACCGATTGATGCCCGGCCCGGCAATAGCGGCATGCGCCGCAGGGCACATGGTGCGAGGCGAAAACCCGGTCGCCGACGCGAAAATTCTCGACGCCATCGCCCGCTTCGACAACTTCTCCGGCAATCTCATGGCCCAACACCAGCGGCGCCTTCTTGATGCGATACCATTCCATCAAGTCGCTGCCGCAGATGCCGCTCGCGCGTATGCGCACGAGCAACTCACCCGGCCCGATTTTCGGAACAGCAACCTGCTCAAGCCGCACGTCGCGATTGTTATAATACACCGCCGCATTCATCATGGTGGGGTTCGTCGTAGCGCTCACGAGATAGCACTCGGGATCATCAAAGAACCGCGTTTAACTCAACCTGCCGCACGTTTCTGCTTCGTGCCTTTGCTGCTCTCGTAAATTTTATAGGCTTCCTTCACGGAAACATTTTCGTGTACGATAGCGCGGACGGCCTGTATCATGCTCACCGGACAATCCGACTGAAAAATATTCCGTCCCATATCGACGCCGACGGCGCCGTGGGTAACGGCATTATGCGCCAGCTCCAGCGCTTCCATCTCCGGCGTCTTCTTGCCTCCGGCAATGATCACCGGAATCGGGCAGGACTCAATCAACTGCTCGAAGTCGTCACAGAAGTAGGTCTTGACTATATGGGCGCCCAACTCGGCGGCGATGCGGCAAGATAGTCCGAGATAGCGGACGTCGCGCGCCATGTCTTTGCCCACGGCGGTGACGGCCAGCACCGGAATGCCGAACTTTTCCCCTTCGTCCACAAGCTTGGCCAAGCTGACCAGAGTTTCCTTTTCAAACTCGGAGCCGACGAAGATCGATAGCGCCATGGCGGAAACGTTCAAACGAATGCAGTCATCGATGGACACCGTGATGTCTTCGTTGGAAAGCTCTTTAAGGATGCTGGTGCCACCGGAAACTCGTAGCACCACCGGCTTGTCCGCCTTCGGGTCGACGGAAGTGCGCAGCACGCCGCGCGTCAGCATGATCGAATCCGCGTACGGCATGAGCGGTTCGATGGTCTTACGCGGTTCTTCCAAGCCGCTTGTGGGGCCGAGAAAGTAACCGTGATCCACGGCGAGCATGACGGCCCGACCGTCCTCCGGTTTGATGATTCGCGCTAAACGATTGGCCATTCCCCAATTCATGGACATGTTATCCTCCTTATTTCTGGCGTCGAGTTCAGCAAAATCTATCACAAAAGCGCCTTTGAATCTAAACGGCTACGCCGCTTGCACCGATTTGCCGGGCAACAGCCATAGATAACGCCCAGCGAGCGCCGCGACAATCAGGCCACCGCCGGTAAGGGTCGCCAACGACGGGATCTCGCCCACGGTTAGAGCGACCCACAGAGGATTGAGCACCGGTTCGATCAGGGCGATCAGCGACGCCTCCTGCAACGGCACCGATTGCAATCCTTTCGAGAACAAGAAATAGGGGATACCCAGTTGAACCGCACCCATCACCACAAGAATCCCCAGTTGCGTTGAAGTCAGTACGAGCTGAGACTTGACGACGAGCAAGAGCAACAGCGCGCACACAACGTTGTTGATCAACGTAAGGTAAACCGGACTCACCGCTTGCGTACTTCGCAAGTTGACCATGTACACCGCGAAAAGCACGCCGCTCAAGAGAGCGAGTAGCACACCTGCCATTTCCGGCTGGCCGGCGCTGCCCAAGGAGATAATGCCCACACCCATCATACTCACCGCCAGGGCGAACCCGTTTAGTTTCGAAACCTTTTCACCCAGCACGAGCGCGGAAAAAAGGAAGACGAAAAGGGGCGCCGTGTACTGCAATACGATGGCGTTCGCCGCGGTCGTCAACTTGTTGGCGGAAACAAATGCGCTGATCGCTGCGGTATAACTTATGACGGAGATTAGAATCGGCCGGTCAAAACGCCAATCATTTCCCCGCAAGAACGGAATGAAAATCGACGCCGCGAAAAGGCTTCGATAAAAGACGATCGTAAGAGGAGGGAGATCGAGAAACTTGATGAAGACCCCGGCCAGGCTCCAGAGAAACGCCGCGCCGACAATCAGCAGCCGGCCGCCAGCGGCGTCTCGAACGCCGGGGACAGTTGATGCTGGAACTGACATTGGACCCGAATTCCGCAATTAAAGTTACAATCTGTACTGAGCGGTGTGAGACTGGCGTAGCGAAGGCACCCAGCATCGCAGTGTCAAAGTCTTTTTGGTGCTGGGCAATCTTTTGTCACCGGGTTACGGAATCCACTCACGGCACCGGCGATCTCAACTCTCTTAGAGGCAGAACTCCATTGCCTTCGCTACGGAGGGCTCGCACCGCGCGACCTGCATCAATATTCAAATACGGAATACGGATTGAACCATGGCCGCTAGAATCGACACCGCCAACCGGCCATTTATGCCGCGAACCTGTGACGGATTGCCGTCGAGCCGATCTCCACACCGGCAAAAACAAATGCAGGCGCAACGCGACCGGCGTGGCCGCCAGACATTACACCTTTAGGGATTAATAAATCCGGAGTGGCTCAATGGGGCTCGGAATCAGCTCTCGGCGACGACGGAGACTTTGAGCGCCATCGTTAGGTCCGCGGCCAACCGGATCGGCACTTCGTAGTCGCCCACGGACTTGATCGGCGCTTCGAGGTGGATCTTGCGCCGGTCGACGTTGAGGCCTTTGGCTTTTAGCGCCTTCTCGATCTGCATGGTGGTCACCGAGCCGAAAAGTTTACCTTCTTCGCCGACCTTCATCGGAATCACCAACGACACGCCCGCCAATTGATCGCCCACCACCTGCGCATGCCGCGTTATCTTCTGCTTCTGATCGGCGACGATTTTCTTCTGATGTTCGAAAGTCTTGAGATTCTTTTTGTTGGCCACCAACACCATGCCGCGCGGCAGCAGATAATTGCGCGCGTAGCCGTCGCGCACGCGCACGACTTCGCCGATCTTACCCAGGGTAGCGATGTCTTCCTTCAGAATGACTTCCATAGGCCCTCCATTTTACGCTGCTTGGCTCGGCGTGAGATTGTTTTTGTCCAACCGGCGGAAGTCGCCCCACAAGTCAAAGAGACCTAAACCCGCCACCAACAGCGTAAAGATTTGCTGAAATACAATCAGTATATAGGTCAAGCCGCGTAGAAACCGCGGCACGTTATTCTTATGGAAAAAATATGCGACCACCGCCAGGCCTTGCGCAAAATAGCAAGCACCGAGGATTACCAGAAGGTTAATCGCAAACAACTGGGCGAACTCCATGCCCGGAATGAACAGGGCAAAGCCACAAGCGATGAGGGCCCAAACCATCGACTCCGGCCCTTTCCATTCCCGCATATTCTCCACCGCCAGCCAGTGCGACCGCCGCTCGGGAAAGCGCCGACAGAGGAGCAGGACATTGATCAAGACGACAAACGCAAGGCTTATGAATATCAATGCCGGTAAGAGCCGCAGTGTCATATCAATGAGTTGCGGCGCCCTTTCCTTGAATAGATCCAGGCCGTCACGCGGAAAACCTATTTTTTCCTGGATTCGCAACGCCGACATGAATTGATGATTCAGGCTTTCGCGAAAATCGTCGATCATCGCCGTCCATGAGCCAAATAAGTAAAGCAACAAAGCGCCGGTAGCGGCGAACATCGCCGCAGCTACGCCGGTGACAAGGAATTCAATCGCCCGCAGCCGCCCCAATAACCCCAAGAGCAACGCCGCCATCAGCGCCAAGACGCCGTAAAGAAGCGCCAACTCCTCGCCGGCGAAAACAAACAATAGGAGCGGCGCCGCCAACAGCACTCCGATTCCCCAAGCCGTTCCATACCTGAGGCCAAATCCCAACACCGGTTGGGCGACAAGCGGCAACAGGATAATCGCCGCGAACGGTGCGCTGATGCCGCCCACGAACAAAACCACAGTGGACGCCAGGGCCAGGAAAAACCTACTGATGACTTCTAGCCGCCGCATAAAAAACGAGAGGAAACGATTTTAGTGATTCGCCGTGGTGAATGGTAGCAGTGCCACACTGCGCGCCCTCTTGATGGCCGTTGTGAGGAATCGTTGATGGCGGGCGCAATTGCCCGTAATCCGGCTTGGTGTCATCTTGCCGCGCTCGGTAACGAACTGCGAGAGGGTCTTAATGTCTTTGTAATCGATTCTTAGCGTCTTATCGGCGCAGAAACGACACACTTTGCGCCGGAACATGGGCCTGCGACGCTGCGCTCCCTTATCGTCGTCGGACCGTTCCCGATAAGGTCTCGCGCCTATTTCCCTTTGTGCCATAGGACCAACACCATCTCTTTCTCCAAACTATACCGCTCCAGAGTTACTCAAATATGCCGTTCATTCTACGAATACCCGCTCCGTTATGCTCCGGGTTCCGGCTTTCCGGCCTCCTCCTCCGCCACATGGCCGCGCGAAGTGGTCGAGCCGGCCGACGGCTCCTCTTCATCCACGCGCACGGTGAGGTATCGGAGGATATCATCGGTAAGCCTTAGGTTTCGTTCCAATTCTTCGACGGCCTGCGCAGGCGATTGATACTGGAGCAAGACATAGAAACCTTTACTTTGTTTTTCGATGCGATAGGCAAGGTCCCGCAAACCCCATTCCTCGACATGGGATACGCTGCCATTTTGTTCTTCGACAACCTTCTTAAACCTATCGATCAACTCTTTTATCTTCGTTCCCTTTTCCGGGTGAACGATGAACAGGGTCTCATATAGTGACACGGCTTTTTATCCTCCACGGGAAACTGTTTTCTCTACCATAGGGTCGCCGCATTTACAACGAAACGCCGAACGGTCACGGCGCGCGGTTAAATCGCTCCATAGCCCTTTGGCTCCCCTCGCACAGCAAAGACATGACCGCTTCGCCGGCCCTGGAGATCACATCGCCAAGTGCGGCGGTCTCTTCAGCATTGAACGGCTGCAACACGTAGTCAACCGGATCGACTCCCTGCGGAGGCCGCCCAATGCCGACCCGGACACGATCAAACGAAGCCCCTGCCAACTCCTCCATGATCGATAGCACGCCACGATGGCCCCCGGCACTGCCTTTGGGCCGAATGCGGATGCGCCCGAATGGTAGATCCAGATCGTCATAAACGACCACCATGTCGTTCGCAGTGGCATGAAACCTACGCAGCAGTTCTTTGACCGGTTCCCCACTGCGGTTCATGTAGGTTTGCGGTTTGACGAATAAGAACCTTTCACCCTGGTTCGACCACTCCCCGACCGACGCGCCGCAAAGTTTCCGTTTGACGGCGACGTTGTCTTGTCCGGCAATATAATCGACGATCAAGAAACCCAGGTTATGCCGTGTCCGCTCGTACCTCTTCCCAGGATTGCCGAGGCCGACGACCAGTTTCACCGATCAATTCCCGACCGCGCCGGCCGCGCCGCCACTTAAGACTCGCCCTCTTTCGTTTCCTCCGGCGCCACCGGGGCAACCGCCACCGCCTCAACCGGAGCCGCAGTCGGCGTCGGGGCCTCTTCAACAGTCGGCGGCACCACGGCCACCAACGCTAAGTTAGACTCGTAAATCGCCTTGATACCCTCCGGCATCGTCAGGTCTTCGATATGCGCCGAATCGCCAATGTCCAATTCGCTGACCTCGACGTTGAAAAAATCCGGGATATCCAAGGGCAAACATTCGACCTCGATTTCGCGCACAATCGGCTGAAGAATTCCACCGCGAACCACCCCGACCGCTTTACCGACGAAGTGCAGCGGCACCTGGACCCTGATCCTGGCCGTGAGATCCACCTCGTAAAGATCCGCATGAACCACTTCACCGGTGATCGGATGAAATTGCATCTCTTTCACCAGGGCAACCTTATCGACCAGAGTAGCGGAGTTCGACTTTAACCGCACCAAGTGCGAACCCTCGAGTCCGGCGACGCGGCTGGAGAACTCCTTCTTGTTGAGTTCCAGAGCGATCGTCTGGGTCTTCGGCCCATAAAGAACGCCCGGAATCTTTCCGCTACGCCTGAGCCTGCGGGCTCTTTGCTTACTGCCCGGATCGCGCGCGTCCACTTGTATTTCAAGAGTTTCCAAGGGGTGTTACCTCCTCATAAGACGGTGGCAAACAATTTTTTCAGACAAATAACGAACTGATCGATTCTTCCTCATGAGTGCGCCGAACCGCTTCGCCGATCAGATGAGCCACGGACAATACTTTGATCTTGTCGCACCGTTTCGCCTCTGGCCCCAGGGGGATAGTGTTGGTGACGATTAATTCTTCCAACGCGGATTCGTCGATCCGCTGGATCGCCGGACCGGACAACACAGGATGCGTGCAACAACCGAGGATTCTCTTGGCGCCTTCCTTTTTTAAGGCATCGGCCGCCATCGCGAGCGTTCCCGCCGTATCGATCATATCGTCCAGCAAGACTGCGATCTGATTCTTGACCTCGCCGATGATGTTCATTTCCGCGACCACGTTGGGTCCCACCCGGCGCTTATCGATGATCGCCAACGACGCATTCAAGCGCGTCGCGATCGCCCGCGCCCGCTCGACGCCGCCCGCGTCAGGCGAAACGATCGTGACTTCATTGTGATTCAACCGTTTCTTCAGATGCTGGAGCAGCACGGGGGTGGCGTACAAGTTATCAACCGGGATGTCAAAAAAACCCTGGATCTGGCCCGAGTGAAGATCCATCGTCAACATGCGCGAGGCCCCGGCGGTGGTAATGAGGTCGGCAATCAACTTCGCGCTGATGGGAACCCGCGGAATCACCTTTCGATCCTGCCGGGCATAACCGTAGTAAGGAATGACCGCGGTGATACGCTTAGCGGAAGCCCGCTTGAACGCATCCAGCATCAGTAACAGCTCCATCAGGTTGTCGTTTCCCGGAGCGGACGTGGATTGGAGCACGAAAACGTCCGCGCCACGGACATTCTCTTTGATCTCGACTTTGCTTTCCCCGTCGCTGAACGTCTCTACCACTGCCTCTCCCAGCGGCACTTCTAAATATACGCTGATTTCCTCCGCCAGCGGAGGGTTGGAGTTACCGGCGAAGATCTTTAGCTCTGGCTCGTGCTGATTCATGGTTGATAATCGAACTCTTTCGTTAACGATCAATGCGCTCCACAAAAATAAGGGGCGCCGTTCGATGGCGAACGGCGCCGCCTGGAATCATTATTATCGCAGTCGCTTCCGCCGGTCTAGGGAGGAGAAACTGGCTGGGCGGGAAGGATTCGAACCTTCGATACCGGATCCAAAGTCCGGGGCCTTACCACTTGGCGACCGCCCATCCCCGAACTTCTACATGAGAAGTTCAACCGCCCCCGGGAAAATTCGGCTCATTGGTTTTCGTGAGTCGCTTCGCTCCCTCCTGCGGCCATGACCTTATGGTATTCCGCTAAAATTTTCTCCTCAATCATCCTTCGTGTTTCATTGTTGATCGGATGAGCGACATCCTTGTAAGTGCCGTCTTTGCGCTTTTTGCTGGGCATCGAGACGAAATAACCGGTCGTGCCCCGAATGATCTTGAGGTCCCGGATCACGAAACAGTGATCGAGAGTGATGGTTACGTAAGCCCTCAGTTTATCTTCGTCGACAGGAAAGACCCTAACCTCCGTGACCTCCATAGGGACCCCCTCTTGTTGGAACAAGCCCGCTGCGTTCCTGGCGGTTAATTTGACGGGCTTCTGTATTGGCTTCGCTAATTCAAAACGTGCGCCAAAAAAGCTTGGACCCCCTTCTCTTGCTTCAGCTGTTTAAAGGCTCGGATAGCAAACCGTCTCGCGGCAAAAATACCGAATACCGACGATCCACTGCCGGACATGAGAACCCCATCAGCCTCCTCGCACCGCAGCCGCTCTTTTAGCATTCCGATGCGAGGATGCTTGGCGATGGTCACCGCCTCCAGATCGTTAACAAGTATTTCTCTCAGTTTGGCAAAACTGCTCCGAGAGCACGTAATGCTAGTATTTACCTTGGGTTTTGTCAACTTAGGGCGCGAGTGTCGGTACACCCAAGCGGTGGATACTGGAAATCCCGGATACAGGATAACCAACCAAAGAAGGGGGAAGTTCGCTAGAGGGGTCAGGCGCTCACCGATCCCACGAGCCCGCGCCGGCCGCCGCCGGATGAAGAAAGGCACGTCGGCGCCGAGCGAGAGGCCGAGCTTCTCCAATTTTCTCATCGAATACCGCAAGCGAAATAGCCGGTTCAGAGCGACCAAAGTTGCCGCGGCGTCGCTGCTGCCTCCTCCTAACCCGGCGCCCACGGGTATTCGTTTGCGAACATGGATCGAAATGGGCTGATCGACACCCGCCGTTTTCATGATCAGATCGGCGGCCTGAAAAACAAGATTCTTCTTTCCAGCAGGCACCAGGGGGTGATCGCAGGTTATTTTTATGGGTGACGCGCTCGGTCTCGTGCGATGCCGAGCCGCTTTGAGCCTTTGAATTTCGATTTCATCATAAAGCGAGATCGGCACCAAGACCGTATCGAGCAGATGGTAGCCATCTTTGCGTCTCCCGACTACGCGCAGATATAGATTGATTTTCGCCGGCGCTCGAATCTTCACGCGCCATTAGGTAACATAGCCGCCACGGAATTGCGAAGCATGCGGTTCGACCCCTCGACTCGGGCCCCCGGCCATGGCCGGGGGCCACTCGCTCGGGATTCCGCCTAAAAATCGAGGGGTCATCCTGAGCGAGCAAAGCGAGTCGAGGGGCGACGGAACTGGTGCCCGGGCTTGCCCGGGGGCTCCACATGTCAAAGGAAACGGCAAAATTTCTCAGCGCCGCCTGGCAGGCCGCCGACGCCGCAGGGACGCTGATACGGGAGAGCTGGCTAATGCCCAAAGAGATCGATTTCAAGGGCGCTATCGATCTGGTTACGTCGGTTGACCGCGAGTCGGAGCGCAAGATCGTTGAAATCATCCGGCGCAATTTCCCCGACCATTCGGTTCTGGCGGAGGAAGAGACCGATCACCGGGGCGCGCAAGGCAAGTACCGTTGGATCATCGATCCATTGGATGGGACGACCAACTTCGCTCATAGCTATCCGCAGTTTTGCGTTTCCATCGCTTTGGAGTGCGACGGCGAAGTGACTCTCGGCCTGGTGTACGATCCGCTGCGAGGGGAATGTTTTCGCGCGCTAAAAGGCCAGGGTGCCACGCTCAACGATAGTCCCATGAGGGTCTCCGCCGTCAATATTTTGGATCATTCTCTGCTCGCCACCGGTTTTCCTTACGACCGGCGAGAGAACGCGGACTATTATCTGACTTTTTTCAAAGCGTTCTTGACGCGCTCCCAGGGAATTCGGCGCGCCGGCGCCGCCGCGCTCGACCTCTGCTATCTTGCTTGTGGAAGAATCGACGGCTTCTGGGAACTCAAGCTTCGCCCTTGGGACACCGCCGCCGGGGCGCTGATCGTCGCCGAGTCCGGAGGTCGGTTAACCGACTTTTCAGGAAATAAATTCTCGATCTGGGGCAGCGAAACCCTGGCCTCCAACGGCGCCATTCATGATGAGATGGTCGCTTTCTTAAGGCAAGTCCGTGTTTGATTCAGAGGATTGACGGTGGGAGTTGATGATCGATCTTTTCTTGTCCTCGATTTTCCATCCTCTATCCTCCATCCTCAATCTTCGTTGGTTACATTGACTGGACGTGAGGCCAATGTTAAGAAATCAACGGCGCCCGTAGTGAAAAGGATATCACGAGGGTCTCCGGAACCCTAAGTACAGGTTCGATTCCTGTCGGGCGCGCCATCCTCAGTGGTCATCCCCGAACTCTCCTCCATTGCCTAAAACATACTCCAACATGTTGCAGATCAGCCCCTCGTACTGTTTGAATTGCCCCGAGAAACCCGCGCGATGAGGGACCTTTTCGTTCGCTACAATCACTTTGGCCTGTCGAACGAGTTCAGGCCAGGTGCGCGGCGCCGAGAAGGCGTACTTCTCGAAGGGGTCTCCAGTAATGTTTGGGCAGCGAGATAGGATGGTAGGAAGAGAAAGAGAACAACAACAATGAATCTCGCCATGGGCATAGCTGCTGTTCCGGCATGCCAGATTAGGGTGCCATTTCCATTAAGACCTTTTCAATGGCCTCTCGCCATCCGTCGGGTCCGGCACTCTGTGTACGCCGAATCGCCGAGACCTTTCCTGTCACCTCTGCGTTGTAAGTTCCGTCGGCGTTTCTAACCAAGAATGGCAGATCGACTTGACTGAGAAATTCTAAGTCATTGGTCGAGTTCCCAAGGCCGACGCTTATTATCATAGAATCGAGCTGCCGATAAAGATCAAGTAGCATTTCGACGGCTGTTCCCTTATTGTGGTTGCCCGTAATGTGAAAGAACCAATCGCCTCGGGTGATTTTGAAGCCCTTGTCCCTCAACAGCTTTAAAAATTGTTCATGATCGCCCTCCGTCAAGAGAAAGGGTTCATCGTACTCGCGCTCCTTGGCAAGCGCCGCTTGTTCGGGGGTGAGGCCCGTGAGGCCCGATATCTCGGTGGCATCCATAGTGCCGAAGGATGCGATGGTCACGTGGCAGACGCGGGCGGCCTCGTCGAGAACCCGACGCAATCTTGTGATAGGCGTGCCCACTTCAAGCACGTCAAAATCTCTCTCGTGCGTGACTCCCCAGATCGCACCAGGAAAATAGTGCGGCGGGAAACATATCAACGCGCCATTTTCCGCTATGAAGGGAGCGAATAAATTCAGATCCTGCCAGAGCGGGATGATCTCGGCGCGAGTCTTGCTGGAACATAAAATCAGGGGGATGTTCCGGGACTTAAGCCGCCGAACAACTGCCAGGCAGGCCTCGCAACTGTAATCGCGCGTGTCCAGAAGCGTTCCGTCGAGAGCCGTAATGATAATAAGATGAGGCATGTTCAGTGGATCACCGCTTCTCGGTTGGTCCGATATTCCCAAATGGTATTCATCGGCGGTCGTTCGCCATCACCAATCGCCTTGACGTCCAATGAGGAGGTTTCTGCAACCCCGGCTGGAATTTCACGCGACACTCGCACGATCGTTCGTAACTCCACTCTTCCGCCTGGAAGAATTGATTGAAGCGGCTCAAGAGAAGCTCGACAAACGGGAGCCTTCTCTGCCCCAACGCTGAGCGACTTGGAGGGTTTTTCCCTCCAAAAGTTAATTGGCTTTCTTGAAATCATCAAGTTTTATACTGTGTTTTTTGAGCAGGTCGTAAAAATCCGCCCGGTATTTGCCCGCTATCTCCGCTGCCTTAGCAGCCTTGCCCTCGCAAAGTTCCATGAGACGGATAAGATAGGCCTTTTCAAAATCGGCTCTCGCCTCTCTCAGAGTTTTTAATGATTCCGGTGTTGGGAGGAGCCGCGTCTGGATCCCAGAGTCCTCGGCCGCAAGATTCGTTTCCACTTTTGCCTGAAGAACAAGATCCTCCGTGATAACGTCTTGTTCGGTCATGGTCACGGCGTATTCCAATGTGTTCTCCAACTCCCGAACGTTTCCCGGCCAGTCATGCAGCACCAGTTTTTGAATTGCCGCCGGTGTGAGACCCTTTACCTCTTTTTTCTTTTGCTGGCAGATTTTCTTCAACAGATGATCTACCAAGTATGGGATATCTTCTTTCCTTTCCCTCAGAGGGGGGAGACGAACCGGGATGACATGAATCCTGTAAAAGAGGTCCTCACGAAAGAGACCTTTTTTCACTTCATCAGCCAAGTCTTTCTTCGTGGCGACGATAACCCTGACATCCACCTGCACCGGTTTTTCGCTCCCGACGGGATAAAACTGGCGCTCCTCCAAGGCCCGGAGTAGCTTGACCTGAACGGACAGCGGCATGTCGCCAATCTCATCCAGAAAGATCGTACCTTCATGAGCCTGCGTAAATAGCCCTTTTGTGCTTCGAACCGCGCCCGTAAAGGCGCCCTTTTCGTGACCAAAGAGCTCGCTTTCGAGCAATGTTTCCGGGATGGCGGCGCAATTGATCGCCACGAAGGGCTTGTCTTTTCTCTCGCTCGCAAGGTGAAGCGCCTTCGCAATTACCTCCTTGCCGGTGCCGCTCTCGCCGTGGATGTAAACCGTGGACTCCGATTTGGCAATTCGGGAAACCGCCTCTAGCACCCGCTGCATCTTTTCGCCCTTGGCGACAATGTTGGCAAAATCATATTTTTCTTTTAACAATCCTCTGAGCCGTTGGTTTTCAGAGGCGAGTTTGCGGCTCTCCAGCGCCCTGGCGATTTGCCACACGAGCGCCCGAGCATCAAAGGGCTTGGTGAGGTAAGTGTAAGCCCCCTTCTGCATGGCTTCGACCGCACCCTCGACGCTCGCATAGCCGGTAAGTATGATTACCGGCATATCCGGATTGACGGAATGCAACTTCTCCATAAGCGATATTCCGTCCTGGTCGGCCAGTTTCAAGTCGACAATGGACAAGTCGAAGCTCCCGCCTTTGACGGCCTCGAGCGCTTCCTGCCCCTGGAGCGCTGTGGTCACCTCATAGGTCCCGGCATTGAGCTTGGTCCTGGCGAGTTCAAGCAGGTTCTTATCGTCATCTACGACTAGGATCTTAGCTATTGACATGAGGCCTCGCTACACATAATTTTTATCCCCTTCCTCATTTAACCACAAGTGCGGTTCGCATTCGGCCGGAGTTGATGAAATCCAAAAAAATGAGGCAAATGAACTCCGCGAAAATCCGGCTTAGAAAGCGCAAGGCTTTCCGTTGACGTGCTTCTTAGCCTCTTCTTTGGCGATGCCATACTTCCGTTGAATCTGCCCAACGAACTGGTCGAATTTACCGGCAGCGACATCGAGGTCGTCGTCAGTGAGTTTTCCCCACTGCTCTTTAATATGGCCTTTTAGCTCATTCCATTCTCCGGCGGAATGGTCCCAGTTCATATTTTTGCCTCCGTCTTCTTGCTTCTAGATTGTCGATTGTCGTCCTGGATTCTCCCCTCTGAATTCTTTCTAGTTACGCAGCGCGAGACCTCTTGTCCTTGCGATGCATAAGATTACCGAGACGCACGTCGAGAACACTCCAGTCGATGTTTGAGAAGAATGCTTCGATATATTTCGGACGCTCCGTAGGTTTGTAATCGAGCAAAAAAGCATGCTCCCAGACATCCATGACAAGTATGGGGTTAAATCCGGCAACGTTTCCGGTCTCGTGCAACGTGACCCAGTGATTCGATAACTGGCCGCTCGCCGGATCCTGATAGCAGATCGCCCAACCCACACCGCGCATATTGCCCACGCTCATAAAATCCGCTTTCCAAATATTGTAACTCCCGAAGCTCGAATCCGTGGCTCTACGGAAAGACGCGTCGCGGTCGGGATCACCGCCGCCGTGTTTTTTCAAGTTATCGAAATAATATTCATGCAAAACCATGCCGTTGTACTCGAACCCGAGTCTCCGTTTTAGCTCGGAGTAGGCTGGCATCTCCTCCTGATCGACGTTGCCATCCTTTAAGAACTCGGAAATCTTCTCTGTCAATCGATTAGTTTCTTTGACATAGCCCTGATAGAGCTTTAGGTGCATCTCGAGAGTTTCATCCGAAATGCCATTGAGCCCGCTCAGCCTGAACTGCTTGTCTTTATAAGTCATATCGTTCGCCTCCCTGCCCGATTCACTTTCTTGCAAATTAGCTAGGACTTCGATTTCAGCGCTCCCACCGCAACCAATACGAATCCGCCGACAAGTGCCAATCCGCCCAAGATCGGTGGTAGCGGAATCGTTTTCTCCTTTTCAGCAGTGGCCTGGAGCGGCCCCACTTCAAGAACCTTCTCGCGGGTGGTGTAGGTGATACCTTGATAGGAGAGAGCCAAGATCCCCAGGAGGATTAGAGCAACACCGACAAACATGAGAGATTTCACTTTCATAATTGCCTCAATGGGCTCAAAGAGATGCGGCCACTACAACACTCTACGCCCTTGAATGATTCTGCGGTCCGCATTGATGAACCGTCCTTCCATTTCATCGCGGTTCACCCTTTGGGCTACGATCGAGGGGAAAATTATTTCTTGGGCGCTTCTTTTGCGCTTTCCTCTGCCCCTTGCATTTTCTTACCTACTTCTTCCACCTTCTGACCTACCTGCTCCATTGCCTTATCGACTTCTTTTCCTGCCCGCTCCGCCGGTCCCTCGCTCTGCTTCTTTTCGCAAGCAGCAAAAGTGCCGATCAATAGAACTCCGAAAACCACGGAGACAATTCGCTGCGCCAGCATATCTTCCTCCTTCGGCTTCCTGCTCACAGACTGCTTGCACCTGACTGGGGCGCAAAGGCGATGCCAAGACGAATAGAAACACTAAGCCAGCAATTTTGAAGGGGATGCAGCGTTGTGGCAGAAAGTTGGAGGAGATTTTCTTGTAGGAGTTTCCCCTACGCGCAGGGGTTTCCCTGCGCGAATCGTTGCAAGAATGAACTTCCCAGGCTGGAGAACAAGCAGCAATATCACAAGCAGACCAGCCGCTTGGACTGCAAGCCGGCTGACCTGTGATCCATGTCCGCTGGTTTGGCACGGGATTTGATAATGGAGCTCAGCAGGGTAGTGTAAAAATTGAGGATGGCTAAAGCTTTTTCTCGTCGCGATCGAATCGTTCATCCAGGGTCACAAGACACCACACCTCGGTAAACGAGAGACTGCCTTCTAGGCAATCGATACCGCCGACGGGTGGGATACCGACATGTTCATTCCTATTCAGATCGGAATCGCTGACGTTATCGACATATTGGTTGTTGCGGTTTTGCTCTATACCGCCACCGCGTGGCTTAAAAGGACGCGAGCCGCCTTTATCGTTAGAGGAATTTTTATCCTTGCGGCTTTTTACATCGTGGTCAGATACCTGGATCTCCAGCTAACGGCCTGGATATTTCAGGGCTTCATCGCCATTTTCCTAATTATCATTGTGGTCATTTTCCAGGAGGAACTGAGACAAATCTTCGAACGCATCGCTGTCTGGGGCCTGGGAACAAGAGAAGCCCGGCCGCTGCGCTCCGATACCGCCGATATCCTGGTCAGAACGGTGTCTGACCTGGCGAAGGACAAGATCGGCGCTCTGATCGTGGTCCAGGGCAAAGATCCTATCGCACGCCACATCATGGGAGGAATCGAACTGGAAGGAAAGGTGAGCGAGCCCTTGGTGAAAAGCATCTTCGATCCCCACTCTCCGGGACACGACGGCGCGGTTCTGGTTGAGCAAGACCGCATCTCCCGTTTTGCCGCGCACCTGCCCCTTTCCAAAGACAACCGGCAACTGGTGAACGTTGGAACCCGCCACAGCGCTGCCCTTGGTCTGGCGGAGCTGAGCGACGCGTTCTGTATCGTAGTCTCGGAGGAAAAAGGCAAGATCTCGGTGGCCCGGGATAGCCGGCTTCGTCAAGTCAACGGCGTTCAGGAGCT
>Ga0326597_10005506_pt1 | contig 17543 bp, 21 predicted proteins | sample RVTome_12_FD_203789 | JGI IMG/M metagenome (GOLD analysis project Ga0326597, IMG submission 203789) | Soil microbial communities from uranium-contaminated site in the Upper Colorado River Basin, Wyoming, United States - RVT100D185 | ecosystem: Environmental > Terrestrial > Soil > Contaminated >... | reverse complement strand
TGAGAATGTTCGAGAAACATGCCGTCCGAATGGGAGGCGGGGCCAATCACCGTTTCGGACTCGACGACGCCGTGATGATCAAGGACAACCATGTCGCCCTGGCAGGGTCAGTGACCGCCGCCGTCAAAGCAGCCCGTGCTCGGGTCGGTCACATCGTGAAAATCGAGGTTGAGGTCGACACGCTCGAACAGCTCGACGAGTTGCTCAGAAACCCGGTCGATATCGTGTTACTCGACAACATGGCGCCAGACGAACTTCGTCGTGCCGTGGCAATGGTGGACGGTCGGATGGTGACCGAGGCCTCAGGCGGGATCACAATTGACACCGCAGCCGAGGTAGCCTCAACGGGCGTCGATATTCTCTCGGTTGGATGGATCACCCACTCGGCCACCAACCTCGACGTCGCCCTCGATGTGAATTACGACACCTCCACGTAGGTCAGCACCGTCGGTCCTCGGTATGTTGGTCTCGTTGCCCTCTCCAGGGCGGCTAATGGGAAGCATGGAAGCCAACACGACGAACGTCGGCGTGGACATCACTCAGATACTCATGATCAAAGACGAGTTGATCGTCAGCGTCATCGTCGAAGCTGCCCCCAAAACGGACCTGATCACCAACGAGCAACAACTCGCTGAAATCGCCCGAAGCGTTCTAAGGCGCATATCCGACGACAGCGGCCAACAGGCGATCTCGCATGGCCCACGGCCGTGAGCCGCGGTTCGTAGTACCGGTGTGCGCGAATGTGTACAGGAGGAGGGCCGGTTCGACGGTCACCCCGACGAGCTCGCTCGTCGACGCCAGGTACCACTTATCCCGGTGATCGCAGCGACCCAGACCTTGCCGGTACTCTCGATGGGGCGACTAACGATTGAGATGCCTGTGCCGCCAGCGATAGTACGAGCCGCCAATCCGAAGCCGGCGCCACGAACTGGATCCTCGGGGCATCACGTGACTCTGAATGCTCCGAATCGTTTGGCCGATCGGTACCAAGGTGGGAACTCATCTTTGACAGGCAATCAGTTGCCTTATAGTACGGGTTCCGATATATTACGGTTCATGAAATTTCTACGGAGGCCTACACGGCTGATTCTTACAGCCCTCGCTGATAGACCAATGCATGGTTACGGGATCCTTCGGGCGGTTGAGGAATTATCTGGCGGTACGGTCAAACTGGCGGTGGGTACGTTGTACGGCGCTCTCGAACGTCTCGAGTCTGAGGGAGCGATCGAACAAGACCACGAGGAGGTCGAGAATGGACGTCTCCGCCGCTACTACCGGCTAACAGCCGACGGTGTTGCAGTTCTGTCCGCTGAGGTAGCGGTTCTTGAGGCCGACGTTCAAGCTGCCAGAACTCGTCTGGCGATTCACACTGAGTCACGCCTGGCTGGAGGAACAGGATGACGATCCGCGAACAGTGGTTCCGATTGATGGTCCGGGCGTTCCCGAAAGACTACCGGGCAGAGTATGAAGACGAGATCATTGATGTAATGCTTGACGTGTCCCCGTCAGGGCTATGGGCGGGGGCAACCGAATCGCTGGGGCTCGTGAAAGCCGGATTCCGGGTCTCGGAGCGTCGCGATGCGACAGGAACACGTTTCCGAACTGCTGTCGAGTGGGGCGCAGCCATCTGGCTCGGACTCATACTTGGTGCTGGAGCTTTTCTTCGCCCGATAGGAGCCGCCATCATGAGTGGTTCGGCGTTCGAGTTCCTCGCCAATCACTGGACGGCTCTGGGCGGTGCGGTGCTGCTCGGGGGTGCTGTCGTCGTGGCAGGCCGGCTCAAGTGGTTGGCGGGATTGACGGGCGTGTCCGGGCTTCTGGTCGCCGCTCTTTCGAATTCCAATCCGTATTGGACGTTCCCCGATTCGTTCTGGTACGAGGTCAAATGGTTGGCTCCAGCACTGATCATGTACATCGCTTTAACCGGTCGCGCGTCTCGGCCGCCGGGATGGACAGTCACCCTCGGTTCTGCTGCGGCAGTTTCCGCGGCCCTCCTCGTGCTCGGGAGTGCGAACCCCGGCTACTCGTATTCAACAGTCCTATGGATCGACCCTGTGCGCCTAATGGCCGTGTACACAGCGTTGTTGACTGTTGGGCTGGTTTGGGTGGTTCCCAGTGTCGGTGCCATGGCGATCGTGCCCATTGCACACCTGACTGCCGCCATCGCATTGCCTCTGGTATTGGAGGGCGCGCCGCCCGCCGCCTCGTTCATAGGGATTTTCTTTTTGACGTATTTCGCTTTGGCCACCTACCTCACGTTACGAAGACGTCAGGTGACCGCAACACTGAAACCGGGATAGTCGGAAGGGTCAGATAGGTCCCATCCCCTTCGACCCACATCGCGAGCAGCTCCAAGCCACCCACCTCCAGGGCAGCGCCACCGCATCGGCGTCTCTGAGGTAAGACGTTCCCTTTCGCTCAGCCCAGCCTGAAACTGGTCATTCTCGTTGGCTATGGTCGCTTGCGAGGTCCGCATTCGTTTCCCGCGGGTTGCCGAAGCGCGACTGCCAGAACCATCGTTTCGGATTCTGTCATGTTCGTGTCACACTTTCGGCGACGGTGTTCGTGCTAGTGGTATGACAAAGTCGACGGGCTTCCAACCGAATCGCGCTGACCGCCGATCCGGTGGTGTCTGCGCAGGCACCCGAGGATTTTGCAACCTTCTACAATCGCGAGCGGCCCGCCATGATCGGCCTAGCCTTTGTATTGTCCGGGAGCCGAATCGCCGCTGAGGATCTCGCTCAGGAAGCGCTGTTATCGGCCTACCGCAACAGGAACAAAGTTGGACTCCTTGACCAGCCCGCTGCGTGGGTCCGCAAATTTGTAGCAAACAACTCGTGGTCACTGCTCCGCCGCAAGAAGGCCGAATCCCGAGCCCTGGCTCGATCGCTTCTTGGTACCGGGTGGGCACCGATGCCCGAGTTGCCACTTGTGAGTGAAGAACTCTGGACGGAAGTGCGACCCCTGCCCCGGCGTCAGGCACAGGCCGTGGCGTTGTACTACGTCGCTGGACACACCATGGCCGAGATCGGCGGAACGCTCGGCTGCACAAAAGACACTGTCAACACACATCTGAGGCGGGCCCGCTCCACGCTGGCCCACCGCCTCGTGGGCAGGTCTGGGGAGTTTCAACGAGCGTGGTCACGTTTGCGGCACGACAGCAATAGCCTCAAGAGGAACGATGCGCCACCGAGATCGCAGGTAACGGGGATCGCCAAACGTGTCCCAGCGAGGCATTCCGAGTGTCCCAACTTAGCGCAATGGCGACCAAAGCGAATGTGACGAGGGCCGCCCACCACCAGCCTGCTCCCGTTTCCCAACGTTGGTCGCTCGGATCGGCCCACGGCTTATACGGGTCGGGGACCATCCAGCTCGCCGCGTATACCCCGAGCAGCACGCTGGTGGTGATACGTCCCGGTTCTGGGTCCACGCGGCGCGACACACCCGCCGCGATAGCCAAGGTGATGGCGAAAACGGTGGCGGCCTCGAGGGCAATCCGGCCTCCAGGAAACTGAGGTAAGCCCGCATCGGCTAGATCGTCGAAGGTCGGGTCTTGAATCGCTTCGGTTACCAGCTCAGCGGGGATGACTCGAACCAGGTCCATTCCCGCTGAGGCCACAAAAACAACGGCAAGCACCAGCACACTCGCCACCAGTGTTGCCGACAGCGTGCGGATGAGTCGCCGCAGAATGAGTTGGCTCGGTGCCGGGTCGGAGAGGACCGCGGCCGGGTCGTCGAAAGCAAAGGCGACACCGATCGCAACTGACAGAACGGCCAGCCGTGTGGGTAAAAGCCTGGCCATCGTGTCGGGTGGTTGACGGGAGGCGACCCACGCCATGCCGATCGCGACGACACCGGCGGGTGCGAACCCGACCCACGGTGTGGCTCGCAGGACCGGTGGTACCAGTTGGGGTGTTAGTCGCATGGGGGGTTGAATTCGAAACGTAGGTTCTCGGCCAGCGAGAGCTGGTCTTCGAAACCCGCGATTGGCTCCAGGCCGAGGATGGTGACGGCGTCGAGGGTGGTCGTCGACGGGTCGGTGAGCCGGCTCCAGTTGGCGTGGATGAGATCCAGGACCTGATCATCCGGCCTGCTAAGAAGCTGGTAGGCGTAGTAGGCCTCTCTGATCTGAAAGTCGAGGGCGTACCATGGGTAGGGCTGCCCCGTGCCGGTGGATCCATGAAGGCCCTGATATCCGTAAACGACCGAGCCGTCAGGATTGCGAAACTCCTCTACCAGAGGATACTCGGGGTTTTCGATTTGGTTGCGGAGGTGTTGTTCGGAGACCGGTGACGCTTGAGCTGCCATCCACAATGCGACTATGGCTCGGCCTTGATCGGAGGTAGTGCAGGCCTGGTAGCTGACTTCCTCGGGGGGAACGTCTTCGACACCGGGAACAAACTTGTGGGACTCGGTCTGGCCGTCCGGACCCAGCTCCTGACTCCAGGTTCCGGCGGTGAGCTCCAGTGGCAGCCCCACCGTCCATGATGCGGCGCCGAGTGCCATCCCGAACGGGTAGGCGTCACCCCATTCGGCGCTTGAACCTCCGCCGGCGCGTCGTCCCCACCACATCCCGGTGGCCAGACCGAACTCATAGTCCATATGGGTGCCGCTGCCGTTGGCCAGCAGGTCGAGGGCCCGGGTCGGATACTGGCGAACTACCAGTGTCTGACCATGGCTGCTGTCCGGAGCGAGTTCGACGACTGGTTGCACCAGAGCAGCCCATTCCTCGATCCACCCTTGGTAGGCGGGATATGCGCAGTAAGTGACGGTGGCGCGCTTGTCGCAGACGTAGTCGGCGTCGGGCGGCAGATACGCGGCCAGGGTCTGATCGAAGTCGTATCGTTGGAAGGCCCTCGACTGAAGCGCTACCCCGACGACCACTAACCCAAGGCCAGCCGCCAGTGAGCTGACGAGGATCACCCGCCGACGTGTTCCTCCCCGCAACAATGCGATAGTGGCGAAGACCCCGATGAGGGCGATCAGGTAGAGCATGTGTCTGGCGGTGGGACGGAAGGCGATCTCGACCGGGTCGAATTCGAGCGGGACCAGCGGAGCCAACCACGCGGTCCAATCTCCGAACTCCTGGCGGATCCCATAGGACCCGAAAAGGATCGAAAGCCCGAGGATCAGGACCATGAGGAGTGGGCCGGTCAGGCGAGAAGGCGCCCACCGGCCCGCCGCCACGCCAGCAGTGATCAGCAGGGCCACCGTCGCCGGGCCGGCCAGAGCGTCCCACCAGTCGAGGGTGGTCACCGGGCGGTTGAGCATCATCAGTCCCAGCACTGCGGACTGGAGGACGAGGGCCAACCCGACCGGACTGGAGGCCGCAATCAGCAGACCTGTGGTCCTGGTGCGGGGCGACGCCGGCGCGATATCGATGGCCTCGCTATGTTCGGTTCTCCACATTCGGATAGAGGCTTCGGACACGGCGATGAGGCTCCCGGCCCCAATCAGAGCCAACGGCAGCGACGTATTGGCACCGGCGCGGTTGAGGACCGGTGCCTCTCCCCGGCTAAGACCCCACATCGCCCAGACCGCCAATGCGAAGCCGACAATGGTGGCCGGGTGGAAAACAGCCCGTCGAGTCTCGATCCGGGCGAGTTGGAGCGCCATCTGCGCGGTCGATGCTGAGACTTGTGGTGGTGTGGTAGTTGCGGCGGCCGTCATCGACCCGACGCCTCGTTCGATGAGCAGCTGACCCCGCCGTCGGGGAGACAGACACACGTCATACCCTCGTACGACGAGGTCAAGAGCGTCTCCGGCGGCTCGAGTCCGAACCACCCGGCCAGTGTTTCCGTCGTGGTGGAAGGCTCGGTCAACGGGGTCCAGTTGGCATGGAGGACAGTGAGGACCTCGTCACGGCGCCGCTGGGCGATTTGAAGAGCCAACCTCGCTTCCTCTTCTGAGACTTCGACGTGGCCGAACCAGACGGGACCACCAAAGTGGTTGGGCTGAACCGAGCCCGGAGCTGCCAGCTCGGATAACACCATCAAGGCGACAGCCCGGGCCTGACCCGAAACCGGCAGCGGGAGAACTTGAGCCATACACGGCGGCATCTGGGTGTTCATCTCGGCGGCCTCGGCTCTCGTTCCGGGGAGCCCGAGCTCCGGTGCGAGGACCTGGATGGTCAGATCCCCCGCCTCCGTCGAGCTAGGACCCACCCAGTTGCCGCCGATATGGGCCACCGTGGTATCCCGGTCGTCGAAAGGACCGTGAGTGGTCTGTTGCACCTCGCGCACCCGTAGCTGGGTGGGTACCAGCCGTTCGAGAGCGTCGAGTGTCTCGAACCAATCGTCGAACCATGGTTCGTAACCGTCGATGGCACATACTTTAATCCCGTCATGATCCTCACAGGTGCGCGGCTGCGAAGCGCCCCATTGCTCCACTGCAGACGAAACTTCCTCTCCGCCAACGGGAATTCCGGACAGGAAGACCACCGTCGCAACAACCACAACGGCACTCCCGGCAATCGTCCGATAGCTCCTGGAAGCCAGTCCCGAAAGGGCCCCGATAAGGGCTGTGAGATAGAGAAGATGGGCTAGAGGCTCACGGGGTTCGCCTTGAACCCAGTCGGTGTACGGTTTTCTCCAGGGCAGGAAGGGGGATGCGGCCGGGATAGTCCTTGCTCCAGGTATGAGATCTGCTACCAGGAACATGGATGCAACGAAGACCAAGGCAAGGGGCGCAACGAGAGGATGGGGAGCCCATCTCCCCAACGCGACCCCTGACACATGACTTAGCACCACAACCGATGGTCCGACCACCAGCTCGGCGACATTCGGCGATCCTGCAGGATCACCGAGCAAGCTGAAGACAATTCCAAAGACGATCACCCCGAGAGCCAGGATTACTGGCGCCCACCCAGCAATCGACAGGCCCAACATCCGTTGGTTCACGTCGGTCGGCGGCACCTCGGTTAGCTCGTCGACTTCGAAAGATCGGTCCCGCCTGGCCGCACCATGAGCCAGGAGAAAGGCCACCGCAGCTATTGGTAAACACGACCCAGCGACAGCGACCGACTGCCAGTTGAGCACATTGGGGTTTCCTCGTATCGCCAGCCACGTGACCGCAATCGAAGCGGCCGTGGCCAACCAGAGCACAACAGAGCCGAACAGCCGACGGCCCTCAAAGCCAGCTAGTTGAAGGATAACTTGAGCAGGCCCAATCGGAGAAGTCCGCTCCGGTGCAGTCACGGACACGGGATGGAATCCATGTGATCGGCAGGACTCATCTGAGTGACAGAGAGCCCGAACCAGTCGGCCAGTTCCTCCGCGGCGGTCGCCGGGTCGGTGACTTCGTCCCAACGAAGCGTCAACGTATCGCCTACCTCAATGGCGGGCACGTCGAAGAGCGCGAGCGCAAGCTGGGCATCCTTACGGAAGTAGATCACTGACGATGCCGGTTGACGGTATCCAAGATCGATGGCGAAGTTCTCGTCATCCGACACACCCCCATAGCGCTGACCACTTGCCAAGAAACGAAGCCCTTCGGCCGACGCTGGAGAGGCATTGGCCGCGTACCAGAGGGCTGCTACCGCACGGGCCTGACCGTCAGAGTGACAAGACCGGTAATAGATCTCGTCGGGGTCTGCGACAGCCGGATCGTCGACCGCTTGGGCCACGACTTCATCGTCGACGACACTGATGCGTACCGGCAGGTCTTCAGTAGGAAACCCAACCGCCCAGCCTGCAGTAGCCACCGCCATTCCCAAGGGATGTGCGACAAGCGAAGCGTCAACCGGTCGTCGGCTCCACCACATGCCTGCTCGAATGTCACCGGCCTGTTCGGTGAAGCTGTCGTCGTCGTTGAAATACGGAACCTGTTGGTGGATTTCAAACGGTCGGGCGGCGACCTCGCCTGGAATCGAGGCGATGACTTGTTCGACTTGCGCCGCCCATTCGTCTATCCACCCCCCATAACCCGGGTAGGCACAGTAGGTGACCGTTCCTCGTTGGTCGCAGACATAGTCAGCAGTGACCGGAAGGTACCGAGCTTGCCTAGCGGCCTCTTCGGAAGGTGTCAGCTCGGCAAGTTGAGCCAAGCCGGCCAGCACAGTGGCGGCCAGCAGGAGAATTACGGCGGCACCGGAGAACCGACGTCCTCGACCGCCTCGCCCTCGGATGGTCGCAGCTGCACTCAGCAATCCCGTTAGGAGAAGCAGGTAGGCCAGATGTTCTCCAGATGGCCGATAGGCTTGTTCGTACGTGTATTGGTTCCAATCGAGGCTCGTTACTGGTGCCAGCCACGGCGTAAACGGTCCCAAGAGATCACCCGAGTCCCCCCACCACACGGTCACCACCGCGCCGCCGAAACCGATTGCCGCTAATGGCAGCGCCAGGGGTGATCGAAGCCCATATCCGACTGCCAGCCCGGCCGCCGCGCCGAGAGCAACAGTGATCGGCCCGATGAGCAGCTCCGACCACACGACCGAGGTAACCGGACCATCCATCAACCGAATCCCTATGACAGTCCCCTGCATGAGCATGCCGACCAAGAGCGGCGACACGAATGCCAGCCCGACTCCGGTTGCCTGAGTGGCAGGCGACACGGGCAGGCCACGGAGACCCTCGTCGTTCTATACCCGGTGACGCCTGTTGGCCGCGGATCCGATGGCAAACAACGCCCCGGCGGCTAGGAAGATCATCGGCCAGGCAGACGTGTAACTGTCTCGGTTGAGAACGGGAGCTCGACTCCAATCGACCTGTTGATAAAGCTCGTAGGCAGTGACAACGACACCGAGGATCATTGCTGGATGACGCAAGACCCGTTTCGTTTCGAACCGGGCGACTTCCCAGAGGACCCGGTACGAGGCGCCCACCGGCTCCGAACCGATCGGAACCGGCCGATCGGTGGTTGTGGTCATGCCGCCTCGACCTCAAGGGCTGCGGCACCGACAAGGAGCAGATAACCGTCTTCAATGGCAGGGTCGATCAAGGTCGACCCTGATGGCGGGTCGCCGACGCCCCGATAGGTACCTTCTGCGGTGCGCCAGAAGATGCGTGCTCCTGACGGTCGCTCCGCACTCATCCAGACTTTCCCGGCTGCCACCTCAGCAAGCTCCTTCGGCGTTCCATCGAATCGGATCCGACCGGCATCCATCACCAACACCCGGTCACAGATCGCCGCCACGTCTTCGGTCTGATGAGTCGATAAGAGAACTGTCCGCTCCTCCGCAAGATCTGAAATCATCTCCCGAAACCGGAACCGCTGCTCAGGGTCGAGCCCAGCCGTGGGCTCATCCAATACCAGAAGAGGCGGCGAACCGATCAACGACTGAGCCAATGCCAAGCGGCGGCGCATCCCACCCGACAGCTTGCGGATCTTCACCTTCGATTTGTCCTCCAAGCCCGTCTGTCGGAGTGCCAACCGCACTTCGTCATGACGCGAATCCGGATCGACATGCTCTTTGAGAATGGCAAGGTAGTCCAGGAAGTCGAAACAGGTGAACGACTGGTAGAAGCCAGGCTCCTGAGGCATATAACCGAGCCGACGGCGGATCTCGGTTCTCTCGTTCGGCCGGTCAGGGTCAAACCCGAACACGTCTAACTTCCCTTGATCGGGGGCTAGCACCGTCGCCAGACATCGGAGCAATGTGGTCTTGCCGGCCCCATTCGGACCCAGCAAACCGGTGATCCCTTCACCCATCTCGAAATCGGTTCCATCCAGCGCCTTCACAGACCCATAGCTCTTGTGAACGCCCATGATCCGAACCGTACTCATCTGGCACCTCCTCGCCGGTAGTAGTCCTGCCTGTGGGTTAGCACCCAGCCCGCTGTCACCATCGCGGCCAGATAGACGAGCTGAGAGGACGGGGTGAAAAGAACCGTGGCGGGTCTCCCGGGCACCTGGCGGGCGGCCCCGAGAATCAATGCGATCCAAACTACTGCGACCGTCGACGCCGCAACCCACATCGTCAGCCGCGTCCCCAATGCAAGGGTGATGAGGGTCAAAGCCAGAGCCGGCAACAGCCACGCCCCTGTGCCGACATCCGTTCGTATTCCGATATCCACCAGGAACGAGAAAGCAATCGCCATCACAGTCACGGCGGTCGACCTCAAGAACAACAATCGGACAGGGTCCACCGGCGACGACACCGTAATCTCATACGCCGGGTCGCCGAGTCGTCCGTAAGCGACGGCTACCCCAGCAACAGGAACCAACGGGGCGAGCATGAGAAACAAGTCGATACCGTTCTGTTGGGCCGCTAGCCGCGATGCCATGCCGGCGAAGACCAAGGAGATGGCTACCGCCAGTATCCACGAAGGCCGTAACGAAGGCGTCACCGAGATCAATCGAGCCATATGTCCCGGAACGCCCAGGGAGCGGAGGAACCGCTCCACCACCGTGAGTTTGGGTGCTTCCACCACGTCGGCCACGCCAGCCCATGATTGTTCCAGCCACAATGGGGCGACGGCCAGCATTGCACGACAGCCTGCGCACGTGGCGAGGTGGGCTTCCACTGACGCCGCCGACGCACGGCCGATTGCCCCGGTCGTGTAACTGTCGATGGTCGCTTGTTCAATATGCCAGCTCATGCCAATTGCTCTCTCATGATCCGCTTCGCCCTCATCAGCCGCGTCTTCACGGTCCCGGTCGGGATCCCCAGGAGACGCGCCGCCTCACGTGCCGTCAATCCGTCCAATACCGTCGCCTGCACCACCGCCATCAGTTCGGGGGACAGGCGTCCCAATACCTCCCCGAGATCGCCATACCCCACACCAGCAAGCACCGCGTCTTCGGCTGACTCAACCACGGACGGGCGGCCAAAGGTGATCAGGCGCCTCCTTCTCTGACGGTCGATCAGCCTGCGAATCGCTATTCCCCAGATCCAGGCCCCAACATCACCCTCACCCCGATACTGACGCGCCGAACGCCAGACCGTGACGAAAGTGTCCTGGACTGTTTCGTCTACAAGCGATTGATCAGAACAACGCCGATACAGCCGGGCAGCCAACCACGGGGCATGCCGCTCATGCAGTTGGCGCAGAGCACCAATCTCGCCCTCGGCGATCGCCCCGAGCAGTTCTGAGTCCGTCATAACCCTATTGTCGCCTCGAGAGGATCATTTGGTTCACGAAATGTCCAGCAGTTGTAATAACTACGATCCTGTCCTTTCCCACCGGGTGGTCAGGACGCGCACAGGACGCGATTCATCGAAAACAGTGTAAAAGGCTGAAATCCGACGAAGGGTAAAGTGCCAGGTCAGAGGGCGTTTTTGAGTGTTTCGCCGGGTCGGTATACTGGGGCTTATCGGACTATTAATCCGTTGGTTGTGGGTTCAATTCCCACCGGACCCACCCCCCAATCGAGTATGCATCCAGGCGGGACATCGGCAACTGGCTGCACACTCGTTTCGCGATCGATTGTTTGGACAACATGAATCTGGTTTCCGTTGAAGGCGTCTCAAAGGCGTATCCCGAAATGCCGATCCTCGATGACGTCACCATGGGCATCCACGACGGCGACCGGATCGGGGTGATTGGAGCCAACGGATCGGGCAAATCGACCCTGCTGGGCATCATTGCCGGAACAGTCGATGTGGACGCCGGACGGGTAGTCCGCCGCTCGGGCACCCGGATCGCCCTTCTTGCCCAGGAACCAGACATCGATCCAACCACCACCTTGGCCGAGATCGCCGCCGAGAGCCACCCGACGCTGGTGCTCCTCGACCGATTGGGATTCAAGGAACTCGACCAAAGCATCGGGGACATATCGGGTGGCCAACGCCGTCGGGTTGCCCTTGCGCAATGTCTGGCAATCGAAGCGGACATCACGATCGTCGACGAACCAACCAACCACCTCGACGTGGAGGTGATCGACTGGTTGGAGGACGAGTTGGCCACTCGATCAGGAGCGTTGGTAATGGTCACCCATGACCGCTACGTCCTCGACCGGGTCTGCACCTCCATCGTTGAAGTCCACAACCAGAGGCTCATGGCCCACCGGGGCACCTATCAGGATTTCCTGGTTGCCAGGGCAGAGCGGGAGGCACTGGCAGAAGCCACCGAACAGAAACGCCAGAATCGGGCCCGAACCGAACTGGCCTGGCTGGAACGCTCCCCGAAGGCTCGCACCGGAAAGCAAAAGGCGAGGATCAAATCGGCCAGCGACCTGGTCACCCAGGAGTCAGGCGTCATCGCGCGGATGGCGCTGGAGTTTGATCTCCCGACTCGACGGATCGGGTCGAAGGTCGTCAACCTTGACAACGTTGGGATCACGTTCGGCGAGAACACCGTCCTCTCGGGGATCACCTGGCACCTGGCCGAAGACGCCCGGGTGGGTGTCGTCGGCCCGAACGGAGCCGGCAAGACCACCTTGTTACGCCTGATCGCAGGTCGCGTCGCTCCCACAAACGGAAAGGTGAGCACGGGCGATACCATCGTTTCGGGCTGGTACGGGCAGGACCCCGAACCTATCCCAACCAACCAGCGGATCTTGGAAACCATCAGGGAGATCTCTGAGCGGACCCGCCTCGATTCAGGCATCTCCATCTCGGCGTCCCAGTTGCTTGAGCGATTCGGGTTCCCGAGCCGTCAGCACTCCACCCTGGTTGGGGAACTATCGGGAGGCGAGCGCCGCCGTTTGGAACTGCTTCGGGTGCTCGCAGAAGCCCCGAATCTCCTGATGCTCGACGAGCCAACCAACGATCTCGATCTTGACACGCTGGGGGCGCTGGAGGCCTACCTCGACAACTGGCCAGGTGCTCTGGTAGCCGCGACCCATGACCGGTACTTTCTCGAGCGCGTGTGCACCGACGTGGTTTCGGTTCAGCCGGACGGCTCCATCCTGCATCACCCCGGCGGCTGGGCGGCTTACCGGGCTGCCGAGATCGCGCCCCAGACTCCGAAACAATCAAAGCCTGCCCAGGGGCGCTCGGGAGGGACTGACTACGGAACGCGTCTGTCCTCGAACGAACAGCACGAACACCGGCAGATCGAGAGACAAGTCCCCAAACTCGAACGTCGCATCGCAGCCATCGAAGCCGATTTGGCAGGTGCCGGAACCGACTGGGAACGGGCCGCGGCACTCGGTGTCCAATTGACCGAGGCGCGAGTCGAACTCGCCGACATCGAGGATCGATGGCTCGAATTAGCCGAACGAACGACCGGAACAACCTGAATAACGCCCTGCGAGGGACTTCCGCCCCCCAAAAGGGCCGAAAGTCTCATTGCCGACCGGTGCCTACCGGACCCAGACTGCTCCCAACAGCCAATTATTGGAGGAAGCGTCGGTGGGGGCCTTACAAAACGACAAGCTCTCTGGTCCCGGGATAGGCGCGTCCACCAACATCGTCGACCACACCCGATACCAGGGCGGTCGCTCCTGCATTCTCCACCCCGCCATCGAATCGACCGCCATAGGCTCCGCAAAAGCTCTTACAGCCGAAATCCAAGCCTTCATCGAACTGGCCGGTCAGTTCCCGCACGACGCGGTTCCCGGACTCATGGGTGACCCGCAGAAGCGAGCGTCATGATCATGTCGCCACGGGCTAATCACTTGCTTGTCCAGCACACGGCGGACGTTGCCGTCCCATTCGACGTGGCCAGTGACCGCATGCAACGCCACCTGAGTGTGCTTTTGGTGGACGTACACGGCGCCCTCGAATACGGCGAGACGATCCGAACCAAGCTTGGCGCAGGCGGAAACCAGTTTCACATCGAAAAGTCAGTCAACATGACCATTGGGACGCCGCTTGAACTGACCGACCGTCTGGTCGTGCCTTTGTGGTGGGAGGCGACCGGCCCCCAGTCCCTGTTCCCACGGATGGATGCAGATCTGATTCTGACCGATAGGGAGAGCTTCGGATCGGACCTGACGTTTCGAGGCCAGTACACCCCTCCTCTCGGACCGCTGGGCGAACTCATCGACCGCCTGATGCTCCACCGGTTGGCCGATGCCACTGGACGCGAGTTCGTCGAGGCAGCTGCCATCGCGCTCAGCCTGCCGGACTGAGTGCGTCACCCAGCGTTGGTAACGACCTCGCTCCAGTTCTCCAAGTGGTGGGGTTCACTGAGATCCAACACATGTGCGCATCGTCTTCGGCGATCTAGGCGGCCACTCTCGACTCACCGTTACGGTATGTAATCGCGGTTGCGAATCGAACCGCTCCGACACATAATGAGACGCAGACCGGTCGGCGCTCCTGGCGAGCCTTGACCATCATCGAAAGGACCCTCATGCAACTCGCATGTGATTCAGTAGTACCCGGACTTGGTTGTGATTTCGTGGCGAATGGCAGCACCCACGAAGCCACTCATGCCGCAATGGTGGCCCACGGCGGAGATGCCCACGCCAATCTGATGGAAGGCAAGACCGATACGGAGATGATGCAGATGAAGACCGAGATGGACGCGCACATCAAGGCACTCATCGAACAACACAACTAACCCGACTACCAATTCAGCCGTTGTCGAAACCGGCCCGTCCCGTTCGTTGGTGAGTAACACGTGGCCAACCTGGTCACCGCAAGCAAAGGAGCAGGCAATGGCTAAGTACCTGTTGGCATATCACGGCGGAGGTATGCCCGAGACCGAAGAAGCCCAAGCGGCTGTAATGGCGGCGTGGGGCGCCTGGATGGGCCGGGTCGGGGAAGCTTTGGTCGATCCGGGCAACCCGGTTGGGGTTACCACCACCGTCGCGGCCGATCGTTCGACGAGCGACGGCGGCGGAGCGAATCCCGTGACCGGATACAGCCTCGTTCAGGCAGATTCGATGGCGTCCGCTCTGGACCTCGCCAAGGGTTGCCCGATCCTCGACGATGGCGGCACGGTCGAACTCTGCGAGACCTTTGAGGCAATGTAAGCCACGTTTTACTCATCGAGTGTGTTTCCAGTCCGGAATATCCGAGCTGGATGCACACTCGATTGAGGAAAGCGATTAGCCGGGAACCCGTTCCGGGTCGAGATCCTGGTGTACACCGGTACGTAGATGGCATGCCGCCAGATGATCGTCCGAATCGCCCACGACCTGGATAAGTTGAGGAGCATCCACATTACAAACGCCTTCAACCGCGATCGGGCACCGGGGATGAAACCGACAACCCGGCGGAGGATTGATCGGGTTGGGGATTTCCCCAGGAGGGAGCGGCTCGAGACGCCGGTGCAACGGGTCCGGAACCGGAACTGCATCGAGCAACGCCCTGGTGTATGGATGCTGCGGGTGTTCATAAATCTCGGTCAGGGTGCCGATCTCGATAATCTCCCCCAGGTACATGATGGCGATCCGATCGCACACATACTTGGCGGTCGCCAGGTCATGGGTGATGAACAGGTACGTGAGGTCGAACTCTTCTTTGAGTTTCATCATGAGATCTAGTAGCACGGCTCGAACCGACACGTCGGCCATGGCGATCGGTTCATCGGCGACAATCAGCTCGGGCGCCGTAATCAAGGCTCTGGCAATAACGATCCGCTGGCGCTGGCCTCCCGAAATCTGGTGCGGGTATTTGCCGTAATACAGTTCTGGTGGGCTCATCCCGACATCGTCGAGCAGGTTCAGGACCCGCTGGGTCCGCTCTTGAGCGCTGAGGTCCGGCAAGTGGATCAACGCCGGATGCTCTATCGCCTGGCCGATGGTCATCCGGGGGTTGAGTGAAGCGAGCGGATCCTGAAAGATCACCTGCATCCGCCGGCGCGTTTGGCGCAGTTCCTCCCGGGACATAGCGCCGAGATCTTGGCCGTCGAACAACACCTGGCCGTCAGTTACATCCAGCAGGCGAATCGCCAGACGGCCAACGGTCGATTTTCCGGAACCGGACTCCCCCGCCAAACCAAACACTTCGCCGCGCCGGATCTCAAAAGTAATTCCATCTACGGCCCGAACGTTCTCTTTTCCCCCGCGATCGAGGAGATTGGCGATCAAGCCCTTGGTAACCGGGAACCATTTGCGTACCCCGACGAATCGAACCAGTGCCTCGCTCATCGGGAGATCCCCACCGACTGGTCATCGTACAGCCAGCAGGCGGTCTCCTGGTCCGCCCGCACCTGGCGCAGAACCGGAACCTCGTCCGAACAGATCGGCATGGCTTTGGGACACCGCGGATGGAACGAACACCCGGGTGGCGTGAACGCCAGGTTGGGCGGCGAGCCGTCCATTTTGTACAGCTCCTGGCTACCCAACGCGATGTTAGGTACCGACTGCAAGAGGCCTTCGGCATAGGGGTGTAACGGCCTCGCAAACACATCTCGAACGTCGCCGATCTCCGCCATTCGACCGGCGTACATGACGGCCACGCGGTCGGCGATCTCGGCAACCACACCGATGTTGTGGGTAATCATCACAATCGTCAGATCGAACTCGTCACGCAGTTCTCTCAAGAGGTCAAGGAACTTGGCCTCAACGATTACATCAAGCGAAGTGGTCGGTTCGTCGGCGATCACGAGATCGGCGTGCAATGCCAACGCGAGGGCAATCATCACCCGCTGCCGCATGCCGCCGGAAAATTGATGCGGGTAGTCGTCGATCCGCTCGCGACGAATCCCGAGCCTCTCGACGAGCTCAGATGCTCGGGTTCGAGCTGCCGCCGCCGTGGTGGCCGTTTCGTGGGCGAGGATCGTCTCCGTGAGGTGATCGACTATCCGCTGAACCGGGTTCAGCGAGGTCATCGGATCCTGAAAGACCATTCCTAGCCGGCTGCCTCGAATCGCGCGCATCTCGCGAGAGGACAGCGACATAAGGTCGTGACCGCCAAACAGCAACTGACCGCCAGTGATCTCGCCTGGCTTCGTGATCATCCGCAGCATTGCTTTGCCAAGCGTGGACTTCCCACATCCCGACTCGCCAACCAGGCCGAGAATCTCATTCTTGCGAACATCAAACGAGACATCGTTGACGGCCTTGACCGGTCCCTGCCTCGTTCCATACTCGACGGATAGGTTGCGAACGGAATAGAGAGCATCTGTCATCGTTCACGCAACTTTGGATTGAAGATCTCCATGAGGCCCTCACCAAGCATCGTGAAGGTCAGAACCACGATCATGATGGCCAGGCCGGGAAAGGTTGAGAGCCACCAGGCGTTCTGAATGGCCTCCCGACCCTGGTTGAGATCGGCTCCCCAATCGGGGATGTTGGGAGGTAGGCCGAGACCCAGGAACGACAAAGCCGCGCCGGTGAGAATGGCGTCGGCAACATTCACCGAGAAGATAATGGCCACCGACGGGATAACATTCGGGAACACGTACTTACGAACGACCTGGCTGACGCGGGCACCGATCGACCGGGCTGCCTCGACATACAACTCTTCTTTGACCGAAAGGGTTTGGCCGCGCACAATCCGGTAATAGGTGGGGATGTACAAGACGGATATCGCTACCACTACGTTGAGAACGCTCGGACCAAGCACGGCCGTGATGGCAATCGCCAGGATCAATCCCGGGAAGGCATACATGGAATCCATGATGAGCGAGATACTGCGATCAAGTGAACCACCGGCATATCCCGCCAACAGTCCGAGAGGTACGCCAATCACCAAAGCCGCAAGGGCGGCGGCAAAACCGATGAGGAATGCCACTCGAGTCCCGTAGATCAAGCGGCTGAGCACA